>Ga0100380_10002324_pt1 | contig 20578 bp, 11 predicted proteins | sample CryGeymeta201504_FD_80417 | JGI IMG/M metagenome (GOLD analysis project Ga0100380, IMG submission 80417) | Groundwater microbial communities from Crystal Geyser aquifers in Utah, USA - Crystal Geyser metaG 2015-04 | ecosystem: Environmental > Aquatic > Deep subsurface > Groundwater | place... | reverse complement strand
CGAGGACTATTACGCCAACGGAACAGCAAACTATCGTCTATGGTCCATGGACTATGGTCTATGGTCCGATTTTCTGCCGTGGTCTGTGGACCGAGGATTATTACGCCAACGGAACAGCAAACTATCGTCTATGGTCCATGGACTATGGACTATGGTCCGATTTTCTGCCGTGGTCTGTGGACCGAGGACTATTACGCCAACGGAACAGCAAACTATCGTCTATCGTCTATGGTCCATGGGCTATGGTCCGTCAACCCCTTTCCGGTACAGGGGTCTTCGAAAACTGAAACCTAATCGATGCCCGTTTTTTATCGGAAAAAGTTCTTTTAATATTGTCATTAAGAATAAAGTTGCGATATTGCGTAATAAGTTATAGAATGAATCTTATGAAAAAGATAGTAAACTTGGGACTGTGTCTGGCACTAGGCTCCTCCCTTTTATTGATGAATTCGTGTGAGAAAATTGTTGATGACGCAACAGAAACAGCAGATTCAGCAGAAGACATGTCATCCGATTTGGTAGCATTAGGGTCACTAACTGATGCAATTCAAGATATTGTCAGCTCTGATCCAAATCTGCAATTGAAAAATGGCAACCCCTTTATTTCTAGACAGTATTTTAGATATAGCAATGATGATTCCGTTTTTACGGATGGAGATGGAATCGAAATTATTTTTAATTTCGAAGATGAAACACATCCACAATATCCGTATACCTCTATCGATGAAGACCCAACTTCCGGAACAGGTTCTGTAGGAGGTGATGGCTCAACACGTTGGGGTAGTGGTTACATTCGAATGAATTTGCCCTATTCCGACCCAAACTGTGTCATCAAATTGGAACTCAATCGCTATATCGTATTAAAAGAAGGTGTTCTATATAGAATAGATGATGGTGATCGTAAAATCGGCGGAAGAGATGAGTGTGTAATCAGCCGCACAGGCACAGACTCTTGGGATATAGAATACAATATGAGCTTCCAAAAACGTGAGCTGACTGAAAGTGACGTAGAACCAAAGACATACAATGTTGGTACTTTTCATCTAGTAACTGTTGATGGCGGTGTAGAAGGGTTATTGGATGACGAACTCACGGTAACAGGAACAGCTTCGGAGTGCAAAAATAAAAAGGGCACTATTTATTCTGTAACGATTACCGAGCCTTTGAAACGAGTTCTTGAACCAGGCTGTTCCAATACTTTCACACAGGGTAAAATGGAGTTGAAAAATGATAAATCAAAATTTTCAATGAAAGCTGATTTTGGAGATGGTACCTGCGATAATTTGGTAGAGGTTACCTTGCCAGGAAATGTGAAAAAAACAATCACTATTAAATAGCGTTTAGTTTTATTTAAATATTAAAAAGCCCTGCAGCATAGTGTTGCAGGGCTTTTTTATTGTGGCTAATGCTAAGTCTCGATAGCTATCAGGAAAGGTTAAGGTTAAGTTCCGATCGCTATCGGAAGAGGCTTAGGTTGAAAATTATGTTCCTGTCTCTAAGCCCGTCAAATAGATAGTGGCTGAGACTGAGGTTAAGATCGAGATTTGCTGTGGTCCACGCAGACTCTCTTCCAATTGGTAATTGAATGTGAATTAGAGGCAGAGCCTCGGCACTAGGTTAGTATCGATAGCTTTCGGGAACGGGTTAGAGCAATTTAGCAGGTAGACTTTTATTTGTTTATTGACTTATAATCAGTCTGCTAATCCAGCAAATAGATGCTTGCAGAAAATCAACCCTAAGTTGTTTTTAGGAAATATTGAGCTGCGTCTTTTAAGCTGGCGATGGCAATACCCTCCGTCTGTGTCCGCCGGAGCCTTTTTGGCGAAGGTGGAGTCAAAATGGGCCGAGACTAATGAAGCGCGCATATATTCGCAAAATTCAATCTGTCAACGATTTGTATAGTACATGACAAACTAGAGCGGAGCCTTTGCGGATCGTCGATCGTTCTCAGAATAAAGCCGTAGGTTTTCTCCTCATTGCTCACTCATAACTCACCATCATAAACGACGATAAACCGTAATCTTGAGCTAGGCTTTTCCATAAAAAAAGCCGTCTCCAGGGAGACGGCTTTGGTACTTTAATAGTGTAATTGCTTATTGAACGATGATACGTGCAATAGCAGTTTGGTCACCATTGGTCATAACAACCATATAGGTTCCTTTTGCCACTCCAGCAATATCAAGGTTGGCTGTACCATTGAAATCTATGTTTTCTATTTTCACAGATTTGCCGTACATGTCAATTACTTTTACCTGAACTTTTCCGCTAAATGCATCGGTTTCAATGGCAAACTGGCCTTTGTTTGGGTTCGGGTAAACATTGAGTTTAATTTGAGCTTGGTCATCAATACCAACGTTGTCTGATACATAGATAAAGCGAATTTCACTGTACCCAATATTTCCTGAAGCATCCGTTGCTTTGTATTGCAAGGTATAGATGCCAGGAGTTTCTGTATCCACTAAAGTGGTGATTGTTTCAACGGTGATGTTTGTATTTGGGTCATAATTATCACTCAATACATAACCTGAGTCCGTATAGGTTCTCAAACGCACAATATTAGCCGCTGGAGATGCTTTCAAGCGAATCACCGGTGCTTCTGTATCTACCACCTGAATCACACGAGTAATCATGGATATATTTCCATTGCAATCGGTGATGGTATACGTGATAGTTTTGGTACCTAGGGTAGTCAAATCCACTGTGCTAGCAGTCATGGTATTTCCAGTAGTACAATAGTTATCGCTGATATCAACACCTGCTTCCATATAGCTTCCGAATACTTCTACCGTAACGGTATCCATACCCAATAGGGTTCCAATAGGAGCTACTTGATCAATCACGGTTACGTTTCTAGAGATTGTTGCGCTTCTTCCGTTTTGGTCTGTAACCGTATACGTGAGGGTATAGGTTCCAATAATGGATGTGTCCAAATTGCTTTGAACCATCGCTACTAAAGTATCTCCCTTAAAGTCGATGCCTAATACGCCTAAATCATTATAAGAAGTAAAGACATCCATCGTATCAGAGGCCAGTCCATTTAAAGCAATGGTCGGAGCATCTGGGTGAATAATCAATACACGTATCACGGTAGTGGCAGCATTTCCGGCAGTATCGGTTACATCGTATTCTATGATATAGGTTCCCGCAACTGTTGTATCAATGCTTTGAGTGATGATAATACTTGGAGTAAGGTTGCCGTCAAGATTGTCGCTTGCAGTTGCTCCCAATTCATTGTATCCATCATTTCTATTGATATAAAGTGTATCCGCACCATTTAAGGTGATTACAGGAGCTTCCATATCATTTACAAGTTGGATTCGGTAATCCTCAGTTTCTCCATAGCTTCTTGTTCCGCAAGGGTCATTGCCTTGGAAACGGTAAGAAGTGGCAATTCGAAGTGTTACCATTCCATCTCCTGCATTTCTTGGGACAGTGATCGTTTCTGTGAATGAAGCAGTCCGCGCTGCATTTTCAGAAGCGACGAGTTCACCCGCATCATCAAAGTCGCCATCAGCATTATAATCAATCCAGATCTTTCTGCTGATTTCATTCGAGGTAGTCGGACGATATACTTTGATCTCATAGCTTTCGCCTTTCATCATAGTAGTACTCATTCCGGCATAATCGGTATATCCATCGCTGCCTGATGAACTGTTATCAATATCTCCAACAAGGACACGGCTAATTCCCATATCAGTTAAAGTATTTAACACTTTAGGTGAGCAGATTTCATTAATCGTTAGGTAGTTGACTTTTACCAAAGAGTCGTTGCTTACTCCGTTGCTGGTAAAAAGTTTCACAGTGTATTGTCCCGCTGCTGCAAAGGTTACATGTGCTTCAGCTTCTTGGTCACTTCCGTTTAGGAATGTGGCTCCCGCTGGCTCAATTATCCATTGGTATCCAGTAACACATCCGCTTGTAATGTCTGAAAGTACAACTTCGTCATTGGTAGTATAGGTGGTATATTCTGAAGAGAAGTTCACCACATTTTGACCAACTGGAATAACCACAACGGTTTTTCTTGCAGTATCTACACCAGCACATCCTTTGGCAACCATTACTACATTATAAGTTCCAGGAACCGTATAGGTATGGGTTGGTTCAGAAGTATTGTTGACGAAAATTCCCGTGCCGCTTAAGTCCCAAGAATAGGTAGAAGCATTGGTCGAGGTGCTTACGAATGTTACAGGGTAGCCTTCACAAAGTGTATCTGATACCATGAAGTCTGCATCTATTGTTGTTTTTTGACCTACGGCTTCATAATGAAGAGCGAAACCTGGATTGTTTATAATAAAATCAGATTCAAATTCAATGTACACGGACCCAGAGGTTGCAGTCTGCAATGTTGGGATGGCAGTTCCCGACATACCCAATGGTTGAGCAGCGTCATCCCAAAGTGGTGTTCCTGTCGCATCCGACCCATCATAGATTCTTAGAAAGTCAAAATCGAGCTCCACATTAAATGCGTTGAAGCTTAATAATAGGGAGTCATAGCATGAAAAATTGATTGTAAAAGAACAAGCCTGGTTGTCTTGGTAGTTTCCTGTTGGGCCACCGGAATCATAAATGTTTCCAATTGGTCTTGCAGCAGCATCTACACTCGTTCCTACGCACATTAATGAGTCCGTTCCGCCAGCAGTGCCTCCACCAACGTTGATGTATTGTGATTTACACAAGGTGTCGCGTCCAAGGGCGTTTCCTGCAATCAAGCATACGTCGAATGCACCGGTTCCAAAGAAGCTCATTTCTGGGCTTTTAGAAAAAGCGCTGGTTCCATTGTCGTAAGATATTGCTGGAAGAGAAAGCTGAGTTTGTGGGTCGATATACACATCAGGACTTACATACCATTCGTAGAATGAAGCACCGTTTAAGGTAAGGTTATCATAGTTGACCGTTCCAAACTGAGAGATGTTATTTGCATCGGCAACAAAATCAGGGCTAGGGATCGCTGTTGGAGCAATAACATAAATTGTTTTGCTCGCAGAGTCAAGCACCAAACCACATGCATCTAAAACACGGTGAGTCAATATATGGATTCCAGTATCTTGGAAAGTATAATCGAGGTCTTTGGTGCTGCCAATAATAGTTCCATCAAGTTTCCAATCGAAGGTCGCTCCAGTGGTATTTGGAGAGCTTGATTGAATTTCAGTATCGTAAATTGCGTTTTGATAAACCGTATCAGGAGCCGTTAATCCAGCGCCCGTATAGTTCTGGAAGAGAATTAACTCAACATCATCAATGGCTACTCCAGGGTTGGTTCCACTACCATCTGAGCCAAAGCGGATGCGTAACTGAACAATATTCCCTTTGAATCCAGAAAGGTCTGCTGAATAAGAAGTCCAAGCACCATTATCTCCAGAAAACTTAGGTGGTCCTACTGGTCCAAAGCCACTGGTATTTTGGTAGTTTGGAGTGATGGTTGTTACTTTAACCCAATTTTGATTGTCGGTACTGGCTTCAAGAATAAACCCATCCCAATTGGTCTCGGTTAAAAAGCGCATCTGCCAATTAAATACTGGCGTACATACGCCGTTTAAATCAATAAATGGAGAATATAGACTGGCGTTTGCATTATTTGGATAATTATTTGCCGCATCTGTAATCCATCCTTTGGTACCGCTTGGAGGATTGCTTAAAACGCCCTTATTCACGGCGCCATAGGCCCAAAGTGCATCTTGAGTCCATCCACCATCATCACTTTCAAAGTCGCTGCTATAGTTTGAGCTTATACAGTTAGGGTTGGAAACCATATAGCTGGCAGAGTCATTTGATTTGATACCGTCTGCATCAACATTCGCCCAAACCTTGAAGTTTAGGTTAGGAATTCCGCTTGCAGTGATGCCTGGAATAGTATGATTTACTGTTCCGTTGATGGCAAGGTTACTCGTTAATTGAAATGAGTCGAGAACTTCCGAACCATTATTTACAGTATAACCATAGCGAATATACGCCCCAGAGCTTATGGCAGCGCCGCCACCATTTCCAACCTGAAATTCAAGGTCGTAAGCGGAAACATTACAGCCGGCAAGACCTGGGCTTACAAAACCTGCAATGAGAAGGTCTGGAACAGGATCTGGAACAAACCCAATTTGTAGGTTTGGACGATTGCTCGTTCGAGTTCCTGTGCCTGTTGGTGGGGTGTTGTCGGCATTCCAATATTGATGGGTATTGGTATAGGTCGTCGTCGTCGTATAACGAACAAACGTTCCATTTCCTTGACCGGTTCCACCTGCATTGGTTTCTACAATCACCTTTAGGTTTTCCGAATTATAGTAGGAAAAGGTGTCATCTAAGGTGAACTCAACCCATTGTCCAGTTGAAGGTACCTGACCAGTATCAGCATAGACCAAACGGGCATTGGCTACTTCATTGGCATAAGTTGTGGCAGCACCAAAATTATTAGCGGTGGTATTGGCCAAATAAATGCGCACGCCATAATTGCCTGATTGACTGGCAGTGATATACCAGTTTAATTTTTCAATTACTCCTGATCTTCCTATTTCGGAAGCCTGGTAAATTGCTGTGGAGCGTTCAAAGCCCCAAAATACGCCATGGGGTTGCCTGGCGGTTGATGTTCCCGTCCCAATGGTGACGAGATTTTGCGCCGCACTCCAATTTGCAAATAGCAAAAAGAATCCGACGACGAGTGTCGTTTTGTTAAAATACTTCATAAAGTCTCTAGCTTTTGGTTAATGTCATTTCTATATGAATTGACTAATATGGAAGGTAGAGATTTTTTTTGAAATATATTTGAGTTGCTCCTAAAAAAATACTATTGAGTAAGTTTTATTCGATTAAAAATATTTGCAACAGATTGAAATTTAATGCCTAGAATGTCATGGGTTTTTTTGGTCGAATAAGTATAGCGATGTATTCCTGTGTTGGCAGTCTCTTTGGTTATCAGGGGCTCTTTTTTACTAATAAGACTGCCTATTAAATTGATACGCCAAGCAATTTGTAATATCCAATGGTTTATGCGTATGTGAGGTTCCTTATTCCCGAACACTTTGGATCCTAGAGAGATAAGGTCTTTGGCCTGCATGTTTTCACCGACAAGAATAAATCGTTCGCCATCAATTTCCTTTTCATATAGAGCAATTAAGGCTTCAGCCACATCAATAACATCAATATAGCCGTTTTGAGAATCAGTATAATAGGGCATGCCGTCCATAATTTTCTTCACGAGTCGGCAGCTGCCCTTAGTCCAATCGCCTTCACCGAGGATTACTCCTGGGTTGACCATGGAGGCTTTGAGTCCTTCTTCTCTTCCTCTCCACACTTCCATTTCTGCTAAATGCTTGCTGATCGCGTATTGGGAATTATTTGGACTATCTGTCCATTCATTGTCCTCACTCACGAACGGTTTTTTAGCATCTCGGCCAATAGCGGCGATGGAGCTTGTATGAATCAGCCATGGAATATTGGAAACGAGACAGGCATTCACCACATTGGCTGTTCCTTCTACATTCACTTCAAACAATTCTGTGCGTCGTTTTTCCCAGAAAGTTACAATGGCTGCAACATGAAAGACGGCTTCAACCCCAGGCATAGCATCTAATAGGGAATCATAATCTAGAATATCAGCTTCGACCCATTCTAATTGTGCCAACTTTTGTTTCCAATCGGCACCAAGTCGCCAATTTAGAATCTGTTCAAACTCATTTAGAGAGCTGCTCTTACGCTTGCAGGCCCTTACTTTATAGCCCTTTTCAAGTAAGCTGGCACAAACATGTGCACCCAAAAATCCTGTCGCTCCAGTAAGCAGTATCATGAATCGGCAAATTAGTCAATTCATTAGTAAGCGAAAAAGGATAATTTTGACCATGCTTGAATCCTTCCTACATCCACTCAATAAAGATTTGGTTTTTTCCTCCGATCAGTTGCCAGGGAGCTTGGCGCACCATGTTCACTTACATATCGATAAGGTGCCAGATTTAGAGGGGATTAAGGTGGCGATTTTCGGCGTGCACGACCGTCGTATTGATGGCTTGAACCAAGGGGCATCCCAGGGAGCTGATGCATGCCGTAAAGAGTTTTATCGTTTAATGAAGCCCAAGACCTGGATGCAGGTGGCAGACCTTGGAAATGTAGATGCTGGCAATACTGCCGAAGACACACTATTTGCCGTGCAAACTGTCTTGCATGAATTAAGCGATAGAGGTATCACTGCTGTATTGATGGGTGGAGATGAGAAAATGGCATTGCTACAGTACCATGCCTTGAAAAATCAATCTCCTAATTTGGAAGTCACGTATTGTGGAAAACAAATCAATCTGCGCGAAGGGAGTTGGATGAATAAGATGGTATTGGATGAAAAAAGTCAGCTCTTTAACCTGAGCACCATCGCCTACCAAACCTACCTTACTGAGCAAGAATCGCTCGATGCCATAGAACGTATGTTTTTCGATCCGGTGCGCTTGGGTTCGATTCGTAGTAAGTTAAGCATAGCAGAACCTATTTTCCGTGGTTCGCATTTGGCCGTATTCGATTGTGGCGTCATCCGAGCGAGTGATTTCCCTGGCGTTCGCGAAGCTTCACCAAACGGCTTGTTCAACGAAGAGGCTTGTCAGCTTGCGCGTTATGCGGGCTTAAGTGATGCTTGCCAGAGTATAGGTTTGTTTAACTTTAGTCCGGCTTTTGATACCCACGGGGTGAGCGCGCGCCAAGTGGCTCAGATGCTTTGGTGTTTCCTTGAAGCTTATCCGCAACGATTAAAAGAAGATCCAAAAAACCACCCAGATCAGTTTTTAAAATACCGCTTGGCGATGAAGGAAGACCATGAAGTTGTTTTCTATAAAAGCCAATCGACCGACCGTTGGTGGATGGAAATTCCTCATCCGAAAAGTGGAAAGGTGAATACCATGCCTTTTGTGATTCCATGTGAATACGAGGATTATCTCTTGGCAGCGAGCGAAGAACTGCCCGATCGTTGGTGGCGCTTTTACCAGAAGTATAGTCTCTAGTTTTTAAGCTTCTCTTTTAAATTCCGCATCCATAATTCTACTCCGCCGGCTTGATGGGCCTGTGTAGCGAATTCGGGGTGGAGGTTTAAGAGCTTTTTATTCATCCATACATTGATATACACCCCATAAGATTCAAAGCTCCGGGCAACAAATTCTTCGGCAAGAGTTTCCTTCATTTCTGAGGTAAACTCGCAATTGAGGTTGCTTTCTACAATCCAATCTACCTGCTTAAAATCTTTGTCATAGAGGTCTGTATAGCTTAGGGCGCGTTCCTTTGTTAACCAAGTAAACTTCGATGCATTATTGAGCGGGGCAAAGGAGTGAATCGTGGTGTTTTTAGGTAAGCTTTCCATCATCTCTTGTTCCAAATCCATAAAGGAAAGGAAGACCAAATTTTGATCGCCAAGGCATTTTCCTGGATAAACCCAAAGGTTTCCGCTGAGCAAAAAAAGAAATGTTACCGTGAGCCATGCCGCTTGAACTTTTTCTTTTCTATGCTGAAGAAAACGCAAGAATAGAGGAATCAATAGCAGGTAAACAGGGAGGATATAGCGATGACTCGGCGGATAGGCGAAGATGACCGGAATACCCAAACAGAGGATTAAAGAGGTGGCAATGAAGAGTTTATCGATATCGCCTAATAGTCGTTTTCTGGCAACGAGGTATAAGCTCCAAGCTACCGGCAGCACCAAGATAAAATAGCCTAAGTCAAGTAAACGCCAAGCGCTGATGGCGAGGTTATAGATAATGGTGCCGATACCAGGAGCAGAACGACCATAGTTGGGGGTAAAGATGGCCCAGCCAAATTCGTTGTAATGGAATACTGCCCAAAGGCCAAATGTAGAGAGGGGCAGAAGGTAAAGGGGTGCTCTTTTCCACCATTTGGGGGTAATCGGCCAAGAGCGCATGAGGTCATATAGGCCCAAGGCGGCCAATAACATCATGCCTTGAAGGTGGAGGAGTGAAAGAGCCATCAGGCTGAGAACCCAGAGAAAATTTTGGTTTTTCTTTCGTCCCTGAATGGCTGAAAAATAGGCCAGAGTCAAAGGAAGAGCCAAGGATATTTCCATGGCTTGAGATACCAAAAGTGGCGACACAGCAAAGAGCAGAAGCCCCCAAACTTGGAGTTTTTCTTCATACAAACGAAGATAACCTTGCATCAATTTTATAACACCAATCATGCATAATGCGATGAGTGCATGGGCCACCCAGAGGGCCTGTCCGAAAATATGCCAGCAAAGGGCAATTATCCATGGGAAAAGTGTGGGGTGACCCGGGTCGGCATCTGGGTAATTCCAAGGGTGCTGAAGTCCTTCTTCATAAATACGCACAGCAGCTTTTGAAACACTGGCAATGCTATCTCCCCAAAAAGGAAGCTGCATAGATAGCAGAAAATACAGGAGTCCGATCGCCCAAGGACCCCAGCGAATTAGGGTAGAAAGTTTCACGAATGATGGTCTTTCAAATACCGGCTAAGCCAAGAGTCGGATAAAGGTTTTTCGATGGATTGGAAGGATTCAAAATCATTCACCAGCGCATCTATCATGGGTGTATGAGCATGGATTTTTTCTTCTTCTAAGAGTATAGGAATTTGTCTGAAATCCATCCATTCCCATCCATCATTTAATTGAACAGCAACAAGGTTTCGAATAAAAAAATCACAATTGAGATGATGTCCGGCAGCCTCTAAAAAATGCACCGACTTATCAATTGAACAACCGCTTGCTCCGACCTGTGATTCATCAACGATTAGTACAACCATACGTCCGTAGGCCACATGTCCGCCAGCGCGAAGTTGCTGATTATGTGCAGTCCATGATTCGCAAAAATTGCTGATACGTTCCTCGAGTCCTGCAATTTCATGTTCTTCTAAGAACCGAGATGCGGTATAAACCCAAACGCGTGATTGCGGGTGAAAAGCAGGTGTTTCCATGGTTCGAAGATACAAAATCCATTCATCAAGCTAAGGAAAGCATCGATCCAAGCATGGATGGCATCTGTTAGCTAGAAAGCGCAAACCTTCATTTGGAATTGAAAATAGGGAAACATTCCCAAGTTCATTCCTTGATTGTTTGTTAACTTTGATGGAATCCGTACAATGAAGTCGACTTTGAAACCTCTCTATCTGCTCTTATTTGCACTGCTGGCATTTACTGTGCCTTCGCGCGTGCACGCAAGCGATATCATGGGTGCTGACATGACGTACCGGTGCATAGGAAACGATAGCTTCGAGTTTACCACCATCGTTTACAAGGATTGTAATGCAAGTTGGACGATACCGGCCAACACGTATAATTTGGCGGTTTCTGCCATCAACTGCAGCTTTACACAAAAAACTTTTTATCCGCAGTTGGTGAGCTGTGTGGACATTACCCCAGTTTGCGATGGATATTGCACCAAATGCAATTCAACCTGCAATTCAAACACAACGAATTCCAGTTGTAGTTTCCCCTATGGTATCGAAAAATTAACCTTTAAAGTAGTCGTCTACCTGGGAGGTACAAGTTGCTGCAAATTTCATGTCGGCTATATTGGGAATTCTACTCGGAATACCGCCACCACAACATGCTGCAGTTCCGATCTATTCTATACGTATGTAGAACTCGACCGTTGCTTGACCAAATGCAACTCGAGCCCGATTTTTACCAATGATCCGGTAGGGATTATTTGTGCCGGACAAGATTTTGTATTCAATAATGGCGCCTTGGATTCAACGGATGGAGACAGCCTTTCTTTCGAATTGGCTCCAGCCATGCGCTCCCAATTTAATCAGGCGAATTATGTGGGAAGTTTTAGCTATACCAAGCCGCTCACCTTCTTCGGCTTTCCAAATGCCAATGCTGGTCTGCCTGCCGGTTTTCACGTTGATCCCGTAACTGGCGACTTGGCATTTCGTCCAACTCAAGCGAATCAAATAGCTGTGGTTGTAATTAAAGTAACCGAATGGCGAAGGGTAGGTGGTGCCCTGGTCAAGGTGGGCGAAACCCGGCGTGACATGCAGTTTATTATCATTTCATGTCCGAACAATGATGTGCCTAAGATAGCTTCACCTTATACGGTTATGGCCTGTGCAGGGCAGAAGATATGTGTTGATATAGTGACCAGCGATACGAATTCGAATGATACCGTAAGAATTAGCTGGAACCGTGGAATTCGAGGGGCAACTTTTACCAATAATAATGGCTCAGTTAAACATGCGAGTGGCAAAGTCTGTTGGACACCCACCAATAATGACATCAGCAATATTCCATATACCTTTACAATCACAGCCAAGGATAATGCTTGTCCGGTTACCGGACAAAGCATCAATTCGTTTAGCATCTTTGTGCGCGAAACTCCAGAAGTTACCATAAGTACAAAGGTCTTGGCCTGTGGTAAGGTGGCCTTGCATTATGAGCCCGATAAGTCTTACCAAGGATTTATCGCGAACTGGATTATTCGGGATGAGAACAATAAAGCCGTTTATGCGAGTGGGACAAATGTTCAATACGATACCGCATTCGTCCAGCCTGGGAAATACACAGCAACACTCTTTTTTCGAACAGGTACGCCATGCTATAATTTGGTAGCCGACACCTTCGAAGTGGCCGATTTTGTTCAGGTAACGATACCAAGTGATACAACGATTTGCGCTGGGAAGAGTTTATGGATAGACGGAAGCACTTGGAATGGAAGCCGCCCTTATACCCATCAATGGATGCAACTTACAGATACTACTCCTTATGGTCCATTTTCTGCCAATGAAGATATTTTGGTGAATCCAGACACCACCACCCGATACGTCATTCAAGTGCAGGATGCCTCGGGGTGCCGGAATTGGGATACAATTTTGGTGAATTACAGTCCGCTCCCACAGGTTAATCTTGGTCCAGACTTACGTGTTTGCAAAGGTGATATATCCATACTTGATGCAGGCAATGATTCAACCAATTGGCGCTATCAGTGGGTAACAGGCGATACCACAAGGAAGCTTTCGGTAGATAAGCACTTTAACTATTGGGTGAGAGTGGAAGATAGCCTAGGTTGTCAGAATTATGATACCCTACAGCATAAGTTGGCGGCAATGAACTTGAGCGCTGGTCCGGATACGCGGGCATGTGAGGGAGATACCCTATTGCTCGCAGCAAGTGGTGCAGATTCTTATAATTGGTACTATAAAGCTGGGTTCAAGACCAATCCCCTACCTAATGCAATCGCTAGCAGCGATAGCTTTTACCAAGTCATCACACAGAATACAGGCTATATCGTCAGGGGGCAGAAAATGTTTGATACACTTGCCTGTGTCTATTTGGATACGGTAAATATTAACATGGACCCGGCTCCTTTTGTGCAGCTGAGCAATTTGGGTCCGTATTGTCCTGACAATGCGCCTGTCTCCCTCATCACCGCAGTGCAGTTTCCAACAGCGTTTAATGGGGTATGGTCTTGTCCACAAAAACCGACTGCAGTCCAAAATGGTTTATTCTATCCGGACATTGCCCAAGCAGGAAATCATGTGCTTAAGTATGAAGTGACGGATGCGCTGGGTTGTAAAAACAACAAAACGGTGACCGTACTGGTTCGTCCGGCTCCCGCAATTTCATTATTAGATGATGCAGCCGTCTGTGCCAATGATAAAGAATTAGCGTTAAACACCTTGAAGCTGTCTCCCGCCAACTATAACGGGTTGAAAGTAAATTGGTATGAAGCAAATGCTAACGCTCCGGTAACTGCCAATTTGGATAAAACAGACTTGAAAAATGTGAAGCTCAAACTAAATAACTTGGTGCCACCGGGTACCTATCAGATGGTGCTGCGCATTGAAAATACGGTAACGGGCTGTGCTGCCTTCGATACGATTCCTTTGGAAGTTAAGCCTATTCCTTTGTCTGAAGCAGGAAATCTATCCCCCATCTGTTTTAATGATGGAGCACTCAATTTACAATCAGCGAGCGGGGCAACTCCTGCTGGTGGAATTTGGACTTCGTCAGCAACAATTAATGCCCCAGCAAGCTTTAACCCTGCCACGCTTGATCCTGCAAATAAGTTTATCGGAGAGTCAATATGGTTTTATTATACCCGTTCGCTAGGTACCTGTTCAACCACCGACTCGGTAGTATTAAGCGTTCAACCTATTCCGGAGCTAAGCTTTAAGAGCGATTCATTTTGTATGGGCGAAGGAATGCTTGATTTAACTCAGCTTGTTTCACCGGTTGGGGCGAGCAGTGTGTGGACAGGCAATAGCATCTCGGGCAATCAGATGGATATGCAGGCTGTTGGGAAAGGATGGCAGAATATCCGGTATGATTTTACGGCTGCCAATGGCTGTTCAAATTTCATCCTAGGTCAGGCTTATATTCAAGCGGAACCAAGGGTTACTGCAGTGATTCCTGATGATATGTGTGAAGGAGAGAAGATAGACCTTACGGCGAGTTATTCTGAAACACCTGATATTTTATGGACCAGGTCGGGTGATGGTTTATTCAACGGCTCCAATGTTTCAATGGGTGGAATGCAAATCGATTACCAAGCAGGAACGGCAGATATTGCAAATGGAAATGTTTGGATTCAAGTGAGTACCCAGCAGTATTCTGTTTGTCCTGAAGTAATCATACGCAAGCAGCTGAATGTTTTCCCTCTACCTCAACCACTTATTGAAGCAAGTCCTTTGAACGGCTGCGAACCGTTGGAAGTGCAATTTGAAGCCAAGGGAATAGTTCCGATAGGTAGCCGCTATGAGTGGAACTATGGAGAAGGAGCAGATAGAGCAGGTATAGATTTGACATCGGGATTAAATCATGAATATCTAAGTTATGGAACATATACTGTTACGCTCCATGTACAAACTTCAGCTACACAAGGATTATGCGAAGCCGACGCGATACCGGTCACGATTCAAGTATATCCAAAACCCATAGCAGCAATTGGAGCTGATAAATGGATTACAAGTACAAATTTCCCTGGGATTCAATTTTACGACCGCTCCAGGGTGGCAGGTTCAGGAACGATTGACCAATGGCAGTGGAACTTTGGTGATCCTAACAATGGGAGCTCACATGCAGTGAATCCTTATTATGAATACCCAATAATCGATGAGAACGACTCGGTATTCTACAGGGTACAATTACGCGTTGAAACCAGACAAGGCTGCTGGGATAGTATCGGTAGGGAGTTATTGATTGTTCCAGAACTCAGCGTATTTATTCCAAATGCATTTACTCCAAACGGCCAAGATAGTCCGGAAAATGAAACCTTTGTGGTGGTGGCCGGCAATTACAAGAGCATACGAATTCATGTTTATGATCGCTGGGGAGAAGAAGTATTCTATTCAGAAGACGTAAAAAATAGCTGGGATGGAACCTATAAGGGCGTTCCAGTACAACAAGATGTTTATGTCTACTTAGTAGAAGTGGTCAGTATCCATGATAAGGTATTCCGCTATTCAGGAACCGTCACTGTATTGCCCTAAAGGTCTTTTGCTTGAGCAATAAGTTCAGCGATATCCAATACTTGCACTGCATCTTCTTTCTCTTGGTTTTTTACCCCGTCGCTCATCATGGTCATGCAAAACGGACAAGCGGCTGCCACAATATTAGCTCCTGTTTCTAGTGCTTCTTCGGTACGCTCGATATTGATTTCTTTCTTACCATTCTCGGCTTCCTTAAACATTTGTGCGCCACCAGCACCACAGCAAAGTCCATTGGTTTTGCAGCGCTTCATCTCTACCAGCTCGGCATCGAGTTTTTGAATTAGCTCTCGAGGGGCTTCATATACCCCATTGGCTCTTCCAAGGTAGCACGAGTCGTGGTAGGTGATTTTCTTTCCTTTGAATCCTCCACCTTCAACAGCCAAGCGGCCATCGTTAAGCAGTTGGTTAAGAAATTGAGTATGATGGATGACTTCGTATTTTCCACCAAGTTCAGGGTATTCATTTTTAAGGGTATTGAAGCAATGCGGACAAGCCGTTACAATTTTGCTCACCTCATACATATTTAAGGTAGCAATATTGGCCATTGCTTGCATTTGAAAGAGAAATTCGTTTCCAGCCCTTTTTGCGGGATCACCTGTACAACTTTCTTCGGTACCGAGAATGGCAAATTTCACATCGGCAGCATTAAGCAGCTTTACAAATGCCCGTGTAATTTTTTGCGCACGTTCATCAAAACTTCCGGCACAGCCTACCCAAAAAAGCACTTCTGGTTTTTCGCCATTTGCCGTCATTTCGGCCATTGTTGGTACATGAATACTCATATGCATCGGTTTATCCGTCTGCAAATTAGCCAATGAGCCGCATTTAACAAAAAAACCGGCACGAGGCCGGCTTAATTGTAAAAAGGGGGAATAGTTATTGTCCTTTTCCGGAGGCGTAATATCCTGGAACCCAGCCCTCTCTGATGGCGTATTTCAGGAGTCCTACTACCGATCCGGATTGTGTCTTGATAAGTAAATTTTTACGGTGGGTCTCCACAGTCCGAATACTTATGCCCAGAAGCAAGGCTATTTGGCCTGAGGTATGTTCAAGAGCAATTAGTCTCAAAATTTCATGTTCCCTTTTGGTTAACGCTGTTTTGTGCATGTATTCTCCTTTCATGATGCAATGATTTAGAATGAAACTCCTGCTCTAAAGCCTAAGAAATTAACGGTTGGACCGAGGTTATAATTTAATCCAGCATGGAATAATTTCCAGCGGGAGTTTACCCCAAACCGCATGTATTGGGCGCCATCTTCGAAGGCCCCGTCGTTCCTTTTTGTGCGAGATGTCCATACATTGACGTTATAAAAGGCTTCTGGTGCGATTATCAATCCCTTCATATCCATCAAGTAACGGAATCCGAGAGGTACAGATAAGTGCCCAAAAAGGCGGTCTTCAGGAATACTTCCGGCTTTTCCAACCATCAATTTGGTTTCATAGCCCCAGCAGAAAAGAAGGGGTGATGATTTGATTTGATTATTTTTAAGGAAATTATATCCAAATCCCATCGTAATTGAATCAGGGTTGGAGAAATAGTATTGAATTCTGTTTTCTTTCAAATCCTTGGTTACAAAAGACATCTCCACACCCAAAGAGTTTTTATCTAATGGTTGGTAGCCCCAATTCACCACACTCAAGTTGAATGATTTAAGTATGAAATTACTTTTGTCAGCGTCACCATAGCTATATAAGAAACCGGTCCCCTGATTTCCATATTTCTTTTTCCCTTCTTTTTTGCTTGGAACATACTTTTTATTGTATTCAACTTCTTTATTGCAATCACTACCTGAAGGAAGTCCCCCATTTTTCGCTGCTTTTTGAAGTAGTTCCAGCATATTGCCTTTTTCAGCCAATTCCACAGGGGCTTCTTTCTTCGGCTGTTTTTTCTTCTTGCTTGGATCTTCTACCACAACTTCGCCCCCTTCACGTTCCACAGTGAGTCGTAGAATTTTCACCTCCACACGGCGGTTTAACCCACGGCCTTCTTCTGTTGAGTTTGTTGCAATTGGTTGCGTTTCTCCATAACCCACAGCCATCAGTCTTTGTGTATTGATGCCTTTATTTACCAGGTATGTTTTTACACTATTTACCCTTTCTTGAGATAACTTTTGGTTGGCTTCCTCTGAACCGATGCTATCACTATGACCTCCTAGCTCAATTACAATTTCACTCTTGGCCATAATTTCATATAGCTTATCAAGCTCTACTTCCGACTCTTTGCGAAGACTTGCTTTTCCAAAGTCGAAGAAGATGTTTTTCAACTCGAATTTTGCTCCAATTTTCGCTGACTGCAAGGTGTAGTCCTGACGAACATTTAAACTTTGTCCTTCCGACTCTAGCCATTCGTAACGCGCCTCAGCCATCACTTTTTCCAAGTCGTCGAGGGCTTTGCGGTAGCGTTTCATATTGGCCTCAATTTCTAAAAATAGGGCATCGATATCGTTTGAGCCAGACTGCAATGATTCTTTCAGTTTTGCATTCTGCTGATCGAGTTCGCGCTGTATGCGATCGAGCTCAGCTTGTTTGTTCTTAAGTTTTTGATTGAATGGCTCCTTATTGCGAAGGAGGTTAGGGTCGCTCAAATCAAGAATTGAGCTGTAGTAAAGATATCCTTTCATGTCAATCACTACCTTGTATTTTTTGCCTTTTTGCAAAGCGACCGTATACATGCCATTTGAGGCATCGGTCGCTGTTTTATTCACTTCTTCATTTGTGGCCAAATCGAAATAGCGAATATTCACGTGGGCATTCTCATCGTTTTCATCGTTTACGCGTCCATACACGTTAAAAACTTGTTCAGGACGAAATTGGGCGGGCACATAAAATTGGTAGATATCATTCGATCCATACCCATCTGGCATTCCTGAACGGGTAATAAAGCCATTGATTCCTGAGCCAGATACTGAGAAGTCTTTATCATTCTTTAATGAATTCACATAGCGACCCAAATTCACTGGCTCCGACCAATTGGTCCAGCTATCATCGAGGCGCTTCACCATAAAAAGGTCAGAGCCTCCAAAGCCAAAATGACCATCAGAACTGAAATAGAGGGTTTTCCCATCTGCGGCAATAAATGGCCATTTTTCATCTTCACCTGTATTGATAGCAGCCCCAAGATTCTTTGGTGAGGTCCAGCCTGTTTCGGTCAGTTGAGTTACCCATAGGTCGGAATTTCCTTTTCCATCACTTCTCACTGTGGAGTAGATGAGGGTTTTTCCATCCGGTCCGAGGGCGGCCAATGATTCCCAGTTTTTGGTATTGATGGTACCACCAAGGTTACATGGATAGCTCCATCCATTTTCTGTTTTTACGGAGTAGAACAAATCTCCTCCACCAAAGGATCCATTATAATTTCCAAAAACAATGGCTACATTTCCATCAGGAGAAATGGCAAGAATACCTTCGTTCGAGGAGGTGTTCATGGATGAAAAGTTTTGTGGTGCCCCCCAAGAGCCATCGGTTTGACGTTGGCAATACCAGATGTCTTCACCCCCTCTGCCCCCTGTACGATTATCAGAAAGGAAGTAGAGTGTTTTTCCATCTGCAGAAACACGAGGAACATATTCATCTTCACCTGTATTGATAGTGCTACCCATGTTTTCAATCTTGGCTGGCTGATCATCTCTGCGCAATAATGCAAGCCATTTGTCGGCTTTTAACTTGTCGCATTTTGGGTCGAGGCTTTTCCAGTTTTCAAGTGCTAAAATGGCGGCATCAAAATCTTGAATAGCGAAATAGGCCCGGGCCATATTGAAATAGACTGAAGGGTTTTTTTGAGATTCAGAGCGGTAGGCTCGAATGGCGTTTTGGTATTCGTCCTTTTGAAAGTAGGCGTCTCCGTTTTGTGCAATGGCTGCGGCGCCAGAGAGAAACAGAGCGAATACAAGAAGTTTAAATTTTTTCATAGGATTGGTTTTATTCCTATGAACAAAGCTAGAACCTACTCTAAATCAGCGCATCACTATAAAAGGGGATTTTGTTATACCTGATGGTACGTAGGGTGAGCCCGTAAAAATTACGGACTATGCTGAAGTGCCAATTAATTCATACTCATAGGCCAGCTTGATAAGGCTAACAACTGACTTGCTATCGGTTTTTTCCAGAATATGTTTGCGGTGGGTGTCTACTGTTCTCGGACTAATAAAAAGGCGCTCCGCAATTTCAGCAGTGGTAAGCTCCTCGCAGATGAGTTGTACAATTTCTACCTCACGCGTCGTAAGAATATCACGAATGTCTTTCTTGTGCTTTTTAACTTCACCATTTCGGTGTCGCATAAAGCTGGAAATTACTTCGGTGCTATAATAGCTGCTGCCTTGACAAATTTTTCGAATGGCATCTTGTAGCTCGGCTTTACCAGAATTTTTTAAGATATAACCCTCTGCCTCTGATGAAAGTATGGCGTCGACTACCTCAGGCTCATTGTACATGCTGAGGACTAAAATTTTAATATGTGGAAAGCGTGATTTGACTTCTTTGGTCAAATCCAAGCCAGAAATTCCATTCATGGATATGTCGGTCATGATGAGGTCAATCTCATGATGATGTTTTTCAATGATTTGAAGCGCTTCTTCACCGCTATTTGCTTCGAAGGCAAATTGCACAGAGCTGTCTTTTTTAAGAAGGGATTTTAATCCGTCAATCAGCACTTGATGATCATCAACTGCTAATACTCTGGCGGGTTCACATTCTTTATAATTGGCTTCAATTACCATGGGGCATAGCTTAATCGTTTTCAATTTATACCAAAATATCCGGAATGGTAAACGCTAGGCATAAAAATCACGATAAACTGGTAGGTATATCTGCTGTTTTTATGGGTATGGAGGAGATAATTTGTCGCCGACGATTATTTTGAACTGCTAAATGGCATTGTAAGGGATAACATTGTTCCTTTGCCTGGTTGGCTATCAATAGTTAGACTTCCTTGATAAAGGTTAACTCGCAATAAAATAGAGTTCCATCCCATTCCAGAACTTTGTGAAATTGTAGAGCTATCGAAGCCACGTCCATTATCTGCAATATAGATATTGATGGATTTCTGGGATTGTTCTAATTTCAAGGTAAGTTCGCTCGCTTCGGCATGTTTGAGTGAGTTATTTAGAAATTCCTGTACGATGCGGTAGATAGCGTGGGTTTGTTCCTCTTCAATCTCTACCTTTTCTGG
>Ga0100380_10002318_pt1 | contig 20595 bp, 6 predicted proteins | sample CryGeymeta201504_FD_80417 | JGI IMG/M metagenome (GOLD analysis project Ga0100380, IMG submission 80417) | Groundwater microbial communities from Crystal Geyser aquifers in Utah, USA - Crystal Geyser metaG 2015-04 | ecosystem: Environmental > Aquatic > Deep subsurface > Groundwater | place: USA... | reverse complement strand
TCGGTTCATCAATCACCATCAGTCGTTTCCTGCTACACAAATCAACAACAAAATACTTAACTTGCATACTCAATATCAATTTTGTCCGAAAACCTGGGGGCTAGACCATTACAACTACTGCTACTGAGCCGCTTACAATGCCTCGTCGGTCTAGGTTGAAGGTAAGGTCTGTCGACTGTCCTTGAGCCACATTGAAGAAACGAGAGACATAGGAGGCATTCATGTCGCGCACCTCCATTGCGTAGTTGCCGTTCAGGTAAGTTTTAAAGTCTGCCAAGCCGCCCGTTGCCGTCCATTCTGAATACTCAGGTTAATGGGAGGAGGTCAGTAGATAAAGCTATTATAACTTAGCTATGTCCTAAAGAGTGCAAGACTTCAGTCTTCACCGTCTAAATATTCCTGAATGATTCCAAACATGTGCGAACGCTTCCTTTCTTTTATTTCCATGCACGCAAGGTCTCGCCATGAAAATTATTGGTCAAGACGTGGTTTACGGGAGGCTTACGGACAAGATGCATTTTCCTAAGGGCAAGGATTGTAGAGGTTTTTTCATTCGGGCTATTAGTGTGATGCTGTGGTTGGGCAATGTCGATCCAAAATTTTCTGACTGGCAACCAGAAACTCTAAAAGGTAGTTATTATTACTGAGACAGCTCTGATTGGCCTTTCAATTTATTTCAAATATTTCCCTTCTATCGCTTTCGACTCCTTAAAGAGTTTGTAAATATGCTCACAAGCTTCAATTTCAGAATCAAATTCTTTTACATCATTTCTATTACCTCTTTCATCAAAAAAGAATACTTCCCATTTATTATACGAATTGTATAACACAATATTATCAGGAATAAGCTCTCCTTCTAGTGAATACTCATGAAAAGCAACGCCAAGTAAATCTAATTTCGCATGAAGTTCTTTCTTATTCATATCAAATTAATCCGATTTTTTAATTATCCCTCGTTTCAAAAGAGTATTCATATTTACAGGCGTATGATATTGTATTCCTAATCCAATATTACCAAAAGCAGGTGAGATGGTTGATGAACGAACCGCAAAAGGTTTAACAACCTCAAATACATGATAAGACCCAATATTTTCGGGAGGCAAAGATCGCATATTCATGGGAGTTCCTTTTGGTGAAAAATACTTCCCAAATCCACTACCAAATCGATCAATCTTTGTTCCAGGCATTAAATATTCAGTTGACCAGTTACCTAATGCCCCATCATTTTTCGGGTAATACTCAGTTACAGCTTTTGAACTCGTCTTCGTGGCATTTCCAAACTTCTGTTTAGCAAAACCAATTTCCACATTTAAACCCTTAGAGATTCCAATTCCAGACGATGGGTGCTTAACGGTCCGTGCTATTGTCTTACTTATCACCGGAGCCATTTTAGCTGTACTCAAAAGTCTAGTTGTTGTGCCAAAACCCTTAGATCCTATGAAAAGAGAGCCATAAGATTCAACACCTTGAGGTGATAACGTATGGTGAGCAAAATCAGAGAACTGTTTCCCAATCGGCTCCTGTGCATCGTGGTATATCTTGAAAGTAATGTCTTTCACCCCGTTTCCTATAGATATAGTTTCATTCACAAATTGACTAGTCCATGTGCCACGCTGAAGGGCAAGCACATTCTCGACCCCACTGTTGTATGTCATGGGAACCAAATTTAGAACATCTATGAATATATTATCAAAAGCATAGACATAATTCATGGCAGTGCCGCCGTTATACTCATTTCTCTTAATATAGGGTAAATATTCTTTCCCTTCTAAGTCAATTCCATCAATCACCCTGTTCTCAGCAAACGCATAAGTCGAGTTCCATGGATACTCTCCTTCCAAAGGATCCACACTCAAAAATCTTCCTAACCTCGTATCGTGTATCCGGTATTTGAACACGATAGTATTCCCTAACCCAGCCTTCTCATTATCCTTCTCTTGCCCATTAAATCCATACCTATAATCCGCCGAATTATCGCAAATCGTATGATACACCACACGGTCATAGGTTAGGTGAATATCATCAACAAGGGCATATTCTCCGATATTGTAAAAACGCAGTTCCACGGTTGTTCCGGGCGGCACAAAGTTTAGGATAATGGATGTCAGTCCTGCTGAACCGACCATTTGTGAAGCTAAGGTACCATTATTCGCAGGATTGATAACTACTACGGCTACGGAGCCGCTTACTATTCCTCTCCGGTCTAGGTTCAAGGTCAAATCTGTCGACTGCCCTTGAACCACATTGAAGAATCGAGAGACATAGGAGGCGTTAAAGTCACGCACTTCCAGAGCATAGTTGGTGTTTAGGTAGGTTTTAAAATCGGCGAGACCACCAGTTGCTGTCCATTCTGAATAGTCTGTAGTCGTATTCATAGCCAGTCCTCCTTGTGAACTCAAGAAATGTTGGTAATCTGAGACTTCAATATTGTCAATTCTGAAGGTACCAAAGCCCAAGGCATTCACCCTACTCGCTTTAAGGTATACTCCTGATTGGCTATTAAAGCTCATACTCAGTAAATAGTGACCATTAGAAATAGGAATGATGTGTGAACTTAAAGGCTTCAGACTAGCAACATCTAAAACATCAATTTGTGTTGCATTATTCACATCGGTATACACTTCCATGGAAAGATAAAATTCCTGTCCACCAGCAGCACCGAAGGCGTTGTCTTGGGTGAAATCGTAGTCTGCTGCCGTTTGAATCATCATTCCACCGCTCATAAAATCGTAAGTTAATACCACTCCTGGAGAACCCGTCCAGGTACCAGTGGTCATAGAACTGAAATCCTCCGAATAAAGCAAGGCTTTGAGATTTGCAGGCTGTGTGACTATAAAATTGTCAATATCTACGCCACTAGGCCCAGTTGGATTGATCAAATTAACTCGAAAATCAACATTAATAAATTGTGGACTAATAGCAATATCCAACCTATGCATTGGGTTTCCAAAATTCTCGATTTTCTGCTTATACAGAATCTGCAAGGTTGCTTGGTCTCTTACTTCAATTTCCACCAAAGGTTCGCCATACATATTTAAGTCAAACTGAATACGGTTTAACTTGTTTGGAACTACCGGAATTGGATTCCATGCTGCGCCACTACTTATACTTGTGATATTTACGACATCCATTCCGGGACCATTTCCTATTGTGACTCCAGGATCGCTCGTCCACGCATTGGTTGTAAAAGAATAGGTTTCATTTAAAGACGTAACGAATAGGGCTCCTCCTATATCATGCCATGAAACCTCTTTTAAATACATCTCAGAGTACGGCAAAGAGCCAATTGCCGTTATGCGCAATTCCAACAAAGGGCTAGCCGAGATATCCGGTGTAAACTCAAGCTCTGCAGTAATTTCGTGGTTCGCCACTAAATAGTCGAAAATTCGATTTGCCCATACCTTACCTGTGTTCGGGTCAACAATTTGAAAGGTGACTTTTGACATATTAGCTGGGTCAAAGCGAACTGTCACCGTATTTTTTGTTCCAATTGCTGGCGTAATATTGGTCGCAACATAACTTGAGGCATTATAGTTGGAAATAATTTCAAAGCACTGACACGTTTGATTAAAAGCCGTATGTGTTGATGATTCGTTTGAGCTTGTCCAAGTGCCAATTTCAGCAGGGTCGCCAATTTTCGCGCTAAAGTCTTCATTTTCTAATTCAATTTCGACTGGGGGTTGAGCCACTCGCACACATCCATTGTTGATATAGAATCGCTCTGGCATCATTGCTCCAAATGGATAATAATCGTAGAGCATGGAGATGTCTGGCTCAAAATGGTCGACAAGATTGACGTTGCCACTAACAGGTATGGCAATTTTCTTGTTCGTAACGACTGCACTAACATTTCCAAGGTGGTTCGTTATTTCATACTGTTTCTTTCCACGGTATGCCCGTTGATTCTCTAAGGCATATTTTGCTTCGGTAGTAGTATAATTTGACGCACTGCCTTCTAAGGAATGAATCGTGATTGTTTGGTTGGTCACAACGCTGCCAACAAGTTCATACTGCCTAAAGGCTATGTTTCGGTTGGCTTTTTCCAAACCAACCCGTTTGGAACCATAAATCAGTTTCTCTCCTTGGTAGAGTGAGTCATAATAGACTCCATTCTCTAGCCAGGTATTCAGATTATAGATAGTCATTGGATTACCAGAAGGATCTAATGAATAGAGGGTTCTCGCAATAATCCGTTGATCCGTAACTTTGTAATATTCGATCTTTTCAATCCTATTTCCTGATTCGTCGTAGACAAATTCCAAGTCTGATTTGGTGCTGTTTGTGGTGCGTGTAATCTTGGATATTTTACCCATTACATTCCAGTCGATATCCTCAATTTCCTCTGATTGATCTACAATGAGGTTTCCAATTTGATCGTATTGATAGTTATTTGGGTCCTGATTTTCTATGTCATCCGGATAGTTGTAATCGTCTGTTTGCAGTTCGCTTACATACTCCAATTTGTTCGTGTTTGGCGTATAGTGATAGACCATATTATCCATTGGAAGGTTGCCGTTCACTCCATTTCGGAATAGTGTTAAGATATTACCATTGGCATCGTAGGTGTAATTGGTCTTGTATTGCTCTGAAACATTCCCTATTGACGCCGCCCAAGTGTATGAACTAGGGGTAAAATCATCATGATTTAATGAACTCAGAATCCGGTTCAACTGGTCATAATAATACGTTTTTCCTAACGTAGCATTTACAAAATTCCCTTGTTCTAGCTGCGCTGGATCAGGTATGGAAACATGCATTTGCGAAATATTTCCATTATATAGATCATATGTGTTTTGTTTGATATGGCTTTGGCCGTTTTGAGAAGCGATTTGGTTGTACTTATATTGACCATTGACGAGTTGATAATCTCCTTCATAATAATGCAATTCCATAGCAAAGGCATCAATTGGAATGGCTCCATTAGTTCCCGAAGTATTATAGCCATCCCAACCCATATCTCTTACCGGAATCAGAGCGGTAGAATTGATGGCTTTTAACCAGCCATGAATCGTGTAGGCATAATCAACTCCTTGAACAACGGGTTCACTGTAAGTCATGCGCATCAAAGGTCCATGCAGGTAATACTCATAACCGGCATCATTGTTCCAAAAATTGTTTTCTGAGATATTTGGCAACGTAAATCCTCGAAGTAAATCTGGATCAAAATTACTTGAGGTATGAACTTCAGTTATTCTATTATCCGCATCATAACGGTAGTAATGCGTCCACTGATCTAATTCACCAGGTTGATACATTACTAAATGCGTATTACCACTGATGAGGTCGTATTTATATTCTATTCGCTTAAACTGCGCTCCAAAAGTCTCCATTGAAGGCCGATCGGTTACAACCTGCGTTACATTTCCATGAATATCGTAGGTGTAATGGGTTGCATGGCTATACTCCAGTGGGTCCGTTGAATAGACATCCTGTTTAAGACTAGTTGTGACCCGATTGATCAAGTTACTTTGTTCGAAATCTGGGATACTACCATAGGCCAATAGCGGTTCATCGTAATAAGTTCTTGTAATCTGTGTTTTTGTAGTCTTTTGGTTGTCAATCAAAGTAGCCAAGAACACAGGGTCGGCCGATTCACTCGGAGAAATACCATTTGGCAATTCAATTTCTCCTGATTCTACTACCCGACCAAGTGCGTCGAATTCAGAATAACTATAAAGTTGATTTTGATTCTGTTTTGCATTTTGAGAAATCACTAATCGTCCAAGATAGTCGTACCAAAATTTAGACTTGCCACCATCTGGTGTTTCCTGTTCTACAAGTTGATTGATTGTATTATACGTATATTTTGTAATTAGGGTATGATTTGGCATAACCCTAGTTCCGGTCTGATATTTTTGATATGCTCCAGCCTGAGTCAATAGAGCAGGGTCGGATATTGGGTTTACACCAGCAGGAGGAACTGTTTTTACGAGATTACCAGCTTGATCATAATAATATAGGGTATAATGATATTCCTTAAGATTGTATTTCACTCCGAACTCCTCAAAAGCTTCCATGCACTTTTCGTAGTAGCGCTTTTTGAAATCATCAATTGCTTCTTGTTTTAATTTGTGATAGCGACGATATGCATTGGCTGCTGCCAACTCATCATTCATACGAACGCATGGGTCAATTGGAGTTGATGCAACGAGTGGACAAATTTCCAAAAGCACATCTGGATCACAGCTTGCAAAAACATGGCAGGAGGAGGTGATATCAATGAAACTCGTCTGGTTTACATCAGTTGACACCTTCAATTTTCCGCCTAATTGGGGATCTGAATAGGCGCTTGAAGCATCGAGAACCATTGTGCCTGTTAAAGCAGCAGTAAGCGTAATTGTACAACTGAATCCACAGTCATTTACTAGGGTGTAGGATGTCGAATTATTCCTCACTACACGCGGGTTACACCCTGTAAAACTATGGTCAAAGATATCAGCATATACTTGCCCATAGCTACTATTGTCCAAGTAAGTCGTTGTGTTGCTATAATCTCCTGAATTGATCAATGCTTGAAATAATGAAACCAAGCTATAGGAAATAGGTGTAGGTGCGCAAGAACTTTGATAATCGCAATTATTTAATAAGGCATACAGTTCATGAATATTCAAGACAAGACTCTCAGAATTTATTAAGTATTTCTGAAAAACATCCACGTGCGCCAAAACACCTTTTTCAAATGTTAGTCCAGTATATTTATTGGTGAAAGCTGTCCAATAACCGCTGATTTCATTGCAGTCAATACAAGAAATGCAACCAAAGGATGAAGGGATGTAGGTTTGCGGAAATTGTGGGGTTGCATTCGAGCAGGGAGCACAAGAGCTTGACATCCTGAGTAAAACTTCCTCTTGTGTACTTGGATTAACAACTTTAACCAAAGTTATGCCATTTACAATTGTATAAGAATCGAATATTAAATCTGTGATACTCCCGAATGAAAACGCCGCAGTCGGGTCGTCGAACTCAAAATATATTGTACAACCAGACCAACAGGAGTTTGAAATTGTTATTTGCAATTGGTCAACAAAAACCCCAGGACTTCTTTCATAATTCACAATTTGAGTTGAATATGTCAATGTACTACACAAATATTGTGATTGCTGATAAATTGCCCAGTCGTTGTCAAAGTAATCGGGGTACAAATTTAGGAGATCATAACCATTAGGCTGAGGTGCCGCAGCCCAATTCAAATTTCCATCTGAAATCATTTGATTCAGGAATATTTCAATTTCCCTGATTCGTTGTTCTTCTTGCTTCTTGCAAGCCTTTGCTGTAAAATCACCAATATATGATTCACATTCAATTGGTGTGTTTCCTGGGTTTGACAGATAGGCGCATTGACATTTAACTAAGTCAAGATTTAAACTAAAACCATGTTTATATGTAAAATAATCTGATTCAGAACATATGCCAGTAGGTAAAGTACCCGCAGCTAATTTGGTTGCATATTCTGTTGTAGTTTCTCCAATTTTATCGCATGCACAATCATCCAAGAGTTTTGATTCCATAGAAGAATTTTGCGACAGAACTCCGTTTGGAAATGAAAGGATTTCTGGATGACACTCTTCACTATATGTATAAGAACCAAGGTTCATAATCCAACCCAACGCTTCTTCAAATGTTCTATTATTGTTGATAGTTGGAACATTACTCCCACTCGCTCCGAACATAAACTCTTCATCACAAGAATTCTGACAAATTTCCGTGAGCTCAATTATAAGCATGTCTAAATGAGTCTGAGTCAAGTTACATGGTGCTAATGATAGCGCCCATGATGTCGCATAACCTGAACAATTTTCATTGCACTTATCATCAATCAGCTCTTGTGTATTGTTCTTTACGGTATTTGGATCTGGTGAGGCATCAAGCATACCTGTACCTAGGTCGGCATCAATCGCCTCATAACTAAATTTTTGTTGTTTTCCCTGAGGTATTGAGATTGAACTGCAGACCGAATCATAATACCTTTCAATAAGTGCCTGTTTTTTAGTTTGGTAACCCGCATAGAATAGCTGAAAATCATATAAAGATGGACATATTGTCGTTCCTGTCGTAGAGGCCAAGGGCCAGTAGTTTCGAAAGTTGTTTTGTAATATGTACCAAATAGAGGAACATGTTGGAGGAGCACCATTATCGCAATACCATTGGTTTAGTGCCTCCTGCATTTCATAAAAGTAGTGTATTGGGTTCCCTGAAGAATTAACAAAATATGGATCCTTTATTGAAGGTGCTGGAAAATCTGTAACGTTTGCATTACTGCCAATCGGATTAAAATATCCATTTTGCCTTGCATCTACACCATTTTCTGAAGCCAGCATTTGGTAATCGAATTCGTATGTAGGTTCGATTGCCTTACAGCTTGTGTACAAGCAATATTCTGGATGAACTTCAAATTGAACCAATAGATAAGCATATTCATCACGCCAATTATTTCTGATATCGTCCCATGTGGAAAAGCTTGTCCCAAATGTTGTATTAACTTCGGAAAAGAAATCCGTGATTTCTTGAGAAGTAAGTTCTTGATTTAAAAAATCATAATTGGCGGTTTGGTCATCTGGATTTGTAACACCTGGCTCGTAAGCAGAAAGATTATCAAAATACTGACCTCCAGGAGATAAATCCTGAAGCATATTCCTTAGGAGAATGGTACAAGGAGTTGGGCTACAAATTTCCTTACAATGTAGTACGGCAAAGTCATATTCTAGTTGACTAATATCACCATTCGTTAGCTTAGTCGCCGCATCACCAATGCAATCCTCACAAATATCATATTCGCAATCATCAATTAGCTTAGCCCGTTCTTCCACATAAAGTTCTTCAAATGCTGGAATGCAATTATCTATCTCCTCGATATACTTCGCCTTATAACTCTCAAAGGCCGATTGATTAATTTTCAGCTTTTTCACAACTCGAACATGACCAACGTTTAAGTAAAGTATTAATGGGTCGGGTGACATAGTGAAGCTTATTGCCTCAGATCCACAGGTATAATCTACAGACCCAACTGTGGATTGTTGGGCACCACCGGGGACTAGTTCTACACCGCAGTCATCTGTTATACTAAACTCAAAATCATATATACAGTCAAAACAAAAACTTTCATCGCATAATCCAGACAATTGCTGGGAAGTCATTGAATAATTAAATTCATAATTCCCAGCTTTTGCAACGTAATGATCAAAAACAGCAATCAGCTCACCATTTTGGAAATCCAATTTGGTGTTTTCTATATCATTGGTTAACAATGTATTTGGATCGCTGCTACTAGCTAAAGGGCCAACATTGATTACCGCCTCGGCGTCTCCAACCAAAGCCGTCGCTACGACCCTTCCTTCTGGATCAATGTAGCTTGTAGATGTCTGGCCATTTTGATCAATCACATAGTTCTTTTGATATCTTCTTTGAATACCAACTTCATTTCCGAAAAGCCTCAGCAACTCGTTATCAAGTGTATAACTATAGGCATACTCAACTTGTTTGCCCGGCAATGCTTGACCATTCTCATCTGTAACCTGCAGCTGATGTGTTTTCCCAACACCCCCTTGTCGTCTAATTCTTCCAGTACCATCGGGCATATATTCAACTTGGGCAAATGGATACCCTTCTGCATTTGGTAAAAATGCAGAACCTGATTTTTGATTATTAGTAACCTGATAATTCGCTCCGGCTTGACCAATGCCATAACCACCTAAACTAGAATAATACCAGCTAGCTCCCGATACATTATCCATTGAGCCAGTAGTTCCAGTTCCACAACTTTCATTATCTGGATCAAAATCTTTCCAGCTATATGGCTCACTTGTGCTATTTGAAAGATTAAACTGCGCTCTGAAGCACAATCCTTCTCCATCTAAAGTTGGAGCCGGCAAGGGTTGGACAGCTGGTCTGCCAAAATAATCGTAAATTACTTCACCAACGACTGGTACTTGTTCTGTACTAAGTTTCGTAACCGTTTGCCTATTCCTTAGGGTTCCATCATAATAGGAAATGACCTGTTTTCTTTTACCTTCCTCTGCAAATGCAACACTGTGCTCCCAGTTGAAGGCTTCAGCATGGCCTGAAAGATGCTTCGCGCAATTTAATATTATGCTACTTGAATTTTCGAACGTATTAGCCAATTCATCATAGTCCAAAGTACCTTGATCACCCAATGACCAAGCAGTTTTATATAGCCGCGTATCAGAATAATAAAAATCTTCACTAACTCCTCGTACGCGAGCAATAATATATCCTTTAGAATAAATTGCAGGGATTCTATAAGAATTGCCTTTCACTTGCACTCTGGTAGAGTTGTTCCTGAAATCGAATTCGATAGAGTAGGTATTAGTTCCCGTATTTACTGCTAGCTCATCTTCAATAAAAGTCCATTCAAGTTCATAGTTATCAAAGCCACTTGTAACAATTGAAGGCCACGTCAGTTCAATAAAATCGACGCACGGGTCAGAATTAGTCTGGAACATGACTGCATCAAAAAATCCCGACTGATTAACAGGAAGGTAGGCCGTCGGATGTGTTCCATAGTCAGTCATGAAATCAGAAAACTGACTGTTTGTAAAGTCATAAATTCGATCAACTTCAATCTTTGCTTCCACATACAGGTCATCAGGCAAATCAGCAAATTCTGCTTGCCCATTACTTAAAATGTATGAATTAGTTAACGAACCTCCACTTAATGTTCTGTAGTTTACCTCTAAAATATAAAACTCTGTCTTCAAGAATTCACCGCCAGCATCAACGGTCATATTTGGGAAATCAGTAAAGCCTGAATTTGGGTCGAATTTTATCTTTAATGAATCGGAGTAGTTTATGGTTGTCACTGCAGAGCTACCATCGATATTGTAGTTTTTTATTTGAAGCTTAATCTCAATTTCACAATATTCGTGATGTCGATATGTGTTTCCCTGATTAATACCAAGCGTATAGGTGGTAAGTATGTGAGGGTGACCTACGACAGATCGAAGGTCTGACTCTGTTGAAAGGCGATCGTATAGCCAATTTTTCACAGACGATTGGCCCAACCCAGGGTTTGAGCCTGGGGTATTGTTTATTATAAATGTTGCATCAGATATCGCCGTTCTATTTGAAACAGACGGCTCCCAATGTCCAAACGTGTTTATTGGCATGATAAAAACCAATAAAAGAAAAACCCAATATTTTAATTTTGTCATCATGGTTTCTTCCGATTATCGTAAAGAAAATAATTTGTATACGGTGAAAGAAGAATGGCCTTCTTCCTTTTAATGGTAAGTATTGAACTAACCATCGTTATCGAAGAATCCGACGGTAGGTGTTCAACTAAATTATAGCCTATCTTATAACTACCAACCTGATTCCCATCATTATTAAATGTCATTATTTCTGTGGAAAGCAGCTTTTGATCAGCGGTATCCACAGTATAACGAATAACTTGATTTTGTGAGTCGGATGGAGAGTCAAAGACAACTACTGATCCGTATTGTTGCTCGAAATCAGCCGTTTCAATAGTCCTGTTTTTTTTGAATAAACTAGAGAGGCTTTGTGTCTCTAGTTCCTCGGATAATATTATTAACTTCTCACTTGTATCAAGTGTGACTTGATAATCTGAGTTTCCTAATAATAAATACGACGAATTTTTCATTGACCAGTTCTCGCCGAATTTTCTATAACTAAGCAATAACATTTGCGTTTGTCCATTTTCGCCCTTTGTTTCTAGCGTCAATTCTAGATGAACATTGTCTAATAGAGTAGAATCGACTAGCAACTGGTTCACTATATCCACTCCAGCACCGCTGTATGCCTGACCCATTAACTTAAGGTTAGGGATAAACAGAACCAACCCTATAAAAAGATTTGTTTTTAAGCTATTCATCAATGGCGGATGTTTTTACCGTTTTCAGTAATCGTGAATATTCCTCGCTCTGTTTCTCTCTTAACTCGAATCAGATTGCCTTCCAAATCATATTCGTAGAAAGTGGCATAATTGTTTTCATCAGAAGTAGAGGTTAAGCGCAAATATTTTGGATCATACGTGAAGGTTTTCATCGTAGAATTAATCGGCTGTATACGTAAATCATCTACATAAACATCCTTATTCGTGCTCAGAGTAATAAGCGTTTCACCCAATGGTGAACTATTATATACAATTTTATACGTCTTCTTCGTCCAACCCTCTACTGGGCTAGCCATAAGAGGAAGAACTGGCTTTACAATTGCGCCAGCAACCTTCAAGTCGACACTTGCTCCAACAGTTCCCTCCTTCACCCAAAAACTAACGTAATACTCAAGCTGTTCTGGATTAAAACGATCTATTAAATCTTCATTTCCTGGTTTGAATATTTTATAATCTGACCCAGAAAGCTGATCAGGGAGTTCAATTTCAATATTAATCTGTCCCGGGGTCTGATTTCCCAAATCAAGATTATTGGCTAGTGTGTGTGGCGTATTAGTTAAAAATAAGCTCTTATTTCCAGTATGACCTTCGCCTTGCTTTACATATGCAAAAGGGTTAAAGCTAGTCCACAAATTCGAATGGAAACTAGTGTACTTCATAACCTCAAGAAGGTTATCATCTATGTTGACCTTATTTAATTGAATTAATGCGTCATTCTGATCGCAATCAGCATCAAAATAAAACTCCCAGTAATCTTCAAAATTCTCAGCAAGTGCATCCTGGAGACCCGAATTATTTACTACAAAATATGGTTGTCTATTCACAGGACTAAAATATGCCGCATTGAAAATACCCAATACATCATGCGTTTGAACTTCATAACCGGTTGGATGATACTGATCTGACAGGGAGTTCCACTTCCACGGGTCACTTTGATTTCCTACTGTCAATGATTTAGTCCAGCCAGAACTGCCTACCGCAGGAGGATTCCAAAATATTTTATAACTCTGAAGTACACCATCTTCACGAATATTTGTACTATTAAAATCTCCTAGGATATCCTCAGATTGCACTCTTTGGTTGTACGTGTTTCTGGTATCATAATAGATATAGGATTTTTTAGGTCTCCAATTACCATATACACCTAAGATGTATGGATTCTCACCACCAGGTAGAGTTCCTTGTGAATTCCCTGCCGGCGGTGTTTCCGGTGTAACGATAACTTTCGTGCCACCAGATCCACCACTGCTCCCACCAGTACCTCCCGAATTAGGGTTAGCATCACAATCGGGGCAAGTAGACCAGAGATAGGCTTGTATTCCTGGATAAGCTGGAAATACTACTTCATAATAATTGTAATCAATACCTCCAATAACCTCATGGCTGACAAAATTTAATGACATATTAGCCATTTGATTAGCGTCACCTAATATTGCTACGTCGCTAGCATACTGAAAGGTGAACATTTCGGCACAAAATGTAGTTGACCCATTTTTATACTTGAATACTCCATTCGGCGGATCAGGTGGTGCGATTCCAGAATTATCATCATACTGAATATGAGTGATAAACTGGTCGCATGAAGGGAATGAGACTGAAGGAACCACTATTGAATTATCAGCAGAAGCCAATAACAAATCACCAGACCAAAAATCTGAATCAAAAACCCCTCTTCTTCCTGCATCTTTTGTCATAAGCCCACCAAAACTACTTGGCCGAGTTTTAGCTTTGTCAAATGTTGGATCAGATTTATCAGGTATTCTTTTCGGCTCGCCGGTCACATTTCTTTTATACGGCTTAGGCGGACATTCTGTGCCTTCACAAATGCTCCTTGAAACTCCATTATAATTAAATGTTGGATCAGTTAGGCAAAGTTTATTGATTGCCATCATCCTCAAATTATTCCTATTTTCCCTAAACCGTAGCCCATTGGAACACGGATTATCATCATCAAAAACAGACCCAACACAATTGTATCCTATTTTGTGAAAGCCTCGGAATGTTTGCCAGTTTTCATCGTATTCAATTGCACTAGAAGCTAGCACATTTTCGAAATCTGTTTCCAGTCCAAAGGCATTGGTAGTGATGTTCAACGGATTTGTCTTACTCACTACTTGGCCAATCGCCAGTCCTTGCATATTTCGTCTTCCGGAACGAATAACCTTCCCGTGATAACTGTCATTGTATTTGATATTTCCAGCAGCATCTATAAGTCCAAACTTATACATCGGCGTACCATTGATATCAACCTTTTCAATATGGAAAATCCAATAACGTTTAGGATTATTAGGAATAGCTATTTCATCTCCTTTTGCCAAGTATTGACCCGCATCTTCAGTAGCATATCCAAGGCCGTCATCAACAGTAAAGTCAAATTCATAACCTATATTTTCGTACGCTTGCCCCATCCCATCATAAGCCCAATGAGCAGGATAGGTCATGCTATAAATGTCATCATCAAATGAGTTTTTTGTTTTGGTCAAGAGCACCGAACCTGTTTTCGCATCGAAAGCAACATTCTCTGTTTCTACAGAATAGGCATTAGTCCTATTAATAACCTTCGTTAATAAGCCTGATTGTGTAATGACTTTCGTCATCGATGCCGTAACTATATAATTCTCAACCCTTCTGTATTTTGGTAAAGGAATCACAAAAATTAAAGGCACCCCGGGCTGGGCATAATCAAAATTCCAATCAAATCCTGGAACATGAGTTATTTCTCGATTTTCATTTAAATCAACATAGGCATCTATATCAACCCCAATTGGTTTAATTTCAAAACTACCATCGGGATTTAAGACAGTCACCTCATTATCAAGCTCTAATTTTCCAGTTCCAGGGTTTAGTGAACTATACGTTGAACTAGTCCTATGCTCATTGTTCACCTTATATTCATACGCCACTTCACTAACTAATTGGTTAGTTTCAGAATTCCATGTAGAACTTCGCTTCAGTTTTCCATGCATGTCATTCAAAATAATCTGAAACCCTTGACTAGCAGTAATGCCCTGGACAGTCGATCCAAACATGGATGCCAAAGCATGCTGAAGGCCCTGTGGATCTTTTAGACCTCCCTTATTAACACGTTCTAAAGTTGTACTTGAAGATCGAGTGGGGAATTCTTTGGCTGTGTAAAATTCTGTTACTGTATACCCATTTGTATGCCTGTTGATGGGAAACGATTCAAGACCCTCAATATCTTGAGGCAATTCGACTTTCGTCACGATGCGGCTATAACCGACAACCGCTGCAGGATAAAGAAACTCACAAAAAGGCTCAAGATCATATAAATGATTTGCCAAGGCCAATAAATTTGGCGTCTCTGTATAATGTATCGGAATTTTAAAAGGGTTTTCTTCCCCTCCAATGATTGGCTCATAACTAGCAACACCAGAACTGCTGCCATCTTCCAAAGTATACGAATAGGCAGTGCTGTAAGTTGAAGAGACGTTGGAGTTATCAAACGAAGACCAGTTATCGGTAAAAGAAATTTTAGAAATCCGACTGCCTCCTCCATATTTTCTGCCATCTGGAGTATTAAGCCTGACAACTGATTTGGTTATGTCCGTTTCAAGAGCATATGACTCATCTAACATTTTACTATTGAATCCCCTAATGGTATTAATGAACTCCATTGCTGGTCTCAATATTTCCTTAGGTGTTGTGTATCTAGGGTTATCCGGGTCACTTATATTATCACTTGCAGGAAATGCCAAATAATTCATATTATTTCGAATAAACTGCCAGGCTGTTTTCGCTATGGGATTAGTTTCATACTTTCTACCTTCCTTCAGTTTCACTGACTCTAGTTGTATCCAACCCACATTTGAATTTGTCGTAATGCCCGCATTTTTAACCTTACTATCATTCTCTGCAATTTTTGCAAACCCTTCAATATATTCATAGTTGGGTCCATTTTTATCGGTTTGATGATAGTTATTCATATTTATTCGAATCCTGAAATAAAGCTCGTCAATATTTTTTAAGTATTTCTCCTTAAATTCTTCATTTGTTGTTACTTCGTGGGGTATATCTACAAAAATGAAATTCTGAGGTACCGTATAAGAGTATAGGTTATTTGTAATTGAGTTATTTTTATAGGCAGAAGCTGTTTTACCAAAACCTCGAATTCCAAACATTTCCATGGAAGTTCTGTCTTGAACATATTGGTAATCGTCTGATTCATATTCTAAATTTATTTCTCCGCCTGATGGCAAAGTAATTTGAGAAAGATTCCAAGCGCTAGCATTTAAATTGGCATTATTGCCTTCTTGAGTAGAATAAGGAAATCGGGCATTATATTTCCCTTGACAATCATTGACTTTATAAGCGCCCCAGCGATCATTGGCTTCTGGATCATAGTCCGGGTTTAAACTGCTATAGTTAAAAAGATATGGGCTTTCCGCACCCAGTTGACTCCCTTGATAAGTAAACCAGATTTTATGAAGTGTAAGTTTACCGCTGTAACGATTTTGATCCACACCAGAAACTAAAGGGTGGTCCGATCCAGTGGATGTGCCGACATTATTCGGCACATTCTTGCATAAATCATATGAATATGCAAAATGTACAGTCTTCAACAATGTGCTTGAAGGAGTCGGGTTATACGTTGCATCAAAGGTTGGACCGGTGTGTTCTGTATAGATATTTATTTGATCAAGTTTCCATAATGGGCGTGTTCCTATTCCTCCATGTTCACCTACGACTTCATAAGAATCTTTCCTGCCAGTTTTATCATAAATAAACTCTGCTTTTTGGTTTTTGGAACGAACAGATTTAATATACCACACTTCCTTCTCACCATAAACATAAGATGCCTTATTGTCATTGTCGTTTGATTCCAGCCCTAGGTAACCATTTGCGAAGGCCGCATATGGAGTGCGCCATTTATAGTCCTCCATAACCTTGTCATATTCAAAAAGCACATAATCACCCAAATCATTTGGTGTCGGGCCATTATTATCAACATCCACATAGTCAACGCTCAACACCGCGGTTATATAATAAGAGTGTGCATATGCCGGTGTCTCTGTGCTAGAGTATAAATGTTCCTTTCCTCGATCATTATCTAGGGTACTCTCTTCTGTCGTATTATAATGAGTGCTATTTGGTTTACATATATCATTTCTCGTGTCATGAGCTACATTAAATGTGACTTCTTTTTGCTTTGTATTATACAATGCTTGACCGTATACATATCTTCTACCATCATCACCAACTACATTGATTTCAGCGACATGATGGTCCTGGGCATATGCACTTACATATTTGGTAAGTCCGAAATCCTCAGCTTCAATCGCCGTCATATGACTCATCAACTGGTTTCTTTCAGCTCTTTTCCCCTTTACTATAGAATTAGTTGAAGATGTAGGATTGTGAGAAAGTTTATCTGTGACATATGAAGAGACGGCAAACCCATTGATAGGATTATCACAACCAGAACACTTGCCATGATTAATCTCTAATGCCGTTGGAGAATAACGGTTCAAAGCATTGAGATAATCTTCATCTACTGAAATTCGTTCGCCAACATTCTTAAAATATACTTTTTCCTGATTTGCATTCCCATTAACAGCACCAAAACTGTATTTCTCTGAGGATAAATTACCATACTCATTTCGCCATTTTCCAGAATAGCCCTTTCTAAATAAATATCTAAAGTTGATTCCGTTTTTCGCTATGTTCCCAACGCCCCATTCAACATCAAAATTACCAGAGGGCATACTTCTATTATTAGTTTTGGGCTGATGCAAAGTACCCACCGCTCCTTGGTATAACTTATAACTCCCAGAAATACCTTGCCCTGTAACCGAATAATTATCAGCAGTCTGATTTGCTTGATGAATATTCTGGGTGAATCGATTTATTTGACCCGCAGAATTTTTTATCTGATTGTAGTCAAGGATATAATCCTCTGAACCATTTAAGCCATTATACTCTGGTAAATAAAGTGAGCCCAAAGTCTTTCTTGATGTCGATTTTTCTTCATTTCCAAACCAATCTACGCTTGCGCTGAATGTACCATATGCATAGAGCCCTAACGACTCCAAACCCTGTTTGTAGGAAAAAGAATACGAGGCAGATTTTGTGTTATTTGCATTTGTTGGTTGATAAGATGGCGCACTGGTCATGAAACTCATTCCCCCTTGATATGAAGATGATTGCGTGCTTATATAATGAATGTGAAGCGCCTCCTTTGGGGCATTATCCTCTGTATCTCCCCCTTCATATTTGTCTACATAATTACCAGCATACATTGATAGATTAAGTCCAATGTTTTTTATTCCAGTTCGCGAATTCATTCCAATACCTAGTCCGAGGCCCAGCATTCCCGTATATTCATATTCCTCCCTTTCTATTGTACGCAACGCGGCCTGATAGGATAACCCAGCAGTAGCATCATACCCTTCAAAAGAACTAAATGAAATATCAAAATTAGCCCCAATGCCATTGGGCCCGCTCAATGACTTTCCAAAACCAATATCATATCCAAGCCCCCTATAATTATGGTACTGAATACCGAGTTTGAGGCTGTAATTAATTTTTTCTTGATCCAACCAACTGGTAATATTAACCCCATTCACAACCTTATCAGGAAGTTTTTGACCAAATGCTTCCCCTTTTTTATCGAATTCAAATGATGCACTTAATCCAATCTGGGGCTTCAAATTATTCTTATATTGAATTACATCGCCTTTAAAATCATCTGGTATCCCCTGTAATTGTCTATTTATTGAACCTGGATTAATATTCCAACCCAAACCAACAGAACTCGCCTCCTGGTCCATAGTAATTCCGCTGTGATAAGAAATATTTATTGGGTAGCCACCAACGTCAAACAACGGAATGTTGTATGTGAAATCCCCAGTAAATGGATCCACCATCTGGGTAGTTGCTATTGGCTCAAAGCTTTGAACTTCTGGCTGGGATGGCCCACTGGTTAGTCCATACGCTTGAATGGGATAAATAAGTTGTTCGAACATGCTGATAATAACCAGTACACTAAAAACTTTTGTGGTTTTAGACTTTCGAATGTGGTTAAGTAGATTCATTTATTCCGTAATCAGTTTTTAATCAATTCAATACTGTTAATTTTTCTAAGCTCTTTGCTCGTTACTGGCCATTTAATAATGCCAAAACTGAACATGTTATCATGATACTCTAGCTGAAATTCAGCGTCCTTGTTCACTGTGTACGGGAAACTTATATTTATACAGTCAAAGGGAACTAAATCGTAGGTTCTTTCGTAATGGTATAAGACTGGCAAAATGGTGTCCGACCCCTGCTTAAATAAAAAGTCATAGCGTGCATCTCCATCTAAGTATTGTAATCGGTCCAAATAATCGCCCTTGTTAACGGAAGTATGCCTAGAAAGGCTTTGTGATTCATTCTGATTGGAGAAATAAACCCTAAACATGGCGAAGGAATCCGTTGCTTGACTTTCTAAATTCTTTCCTAGCATTTGTGCCGCTTTCCAATAGATGCTTGGTAAGTATTGGATTACCAATTTTTCATCATTAACAACATACTCATGACGCATGCCTGACGCTTCTGAATGAATAAATTGAATCAATCCTTCAGGTGTCATTTTTTCCTTGCAGCCAAAGAAAAACAATGCAGTTAGTCCAATTAAAATTGAAGGCTTCGTCATTTATTCAAACCAGCATAGGTTTCATTCAAAAACCTGGTAAACTCCTCACTCACATCCAGACCTTCCTCATAAAAGATCAAGTCTGTAGATTCGCTTTGGCCAATGAGATATTGAAACCCTTTCTTTTTGCTAAATTCTTTAGCCTTAGCATGGATTTGGGTAAGCACCATTTTATTGTATTGTCCTGCAACACCTTCATTTCTTTCAGAGAATTCCTTGGAGATATTCTGGAATTGCTGATAGAGTAAGTTCAATTGATTCTGAGCATTTTTATCGTTTGGGTTTGATACGGCAACGGATTCTGCAGCACGAATTTGAAATTTTAGACTATCTATCATAAAACCCTGATATTCATCCATTTTTCTCATTTTTGCTTCCAGCTCCTTTTTCATGTCGAATTCGTCATAAACCTTATCAATATCAAAAAAGGCAACCCGCTGATTTGAAGAATTAAGCATCGCATAAGTGGACATTACCAATGAACCAACTACCGCAATTCCTAATAGCCACCACTTCATCTTATTCACATTCATTCGTTCTGACGTATTTAAAGTTTAATTCCATTCTAATTCCATTGATTGTATACATGACTAGCTTATAATCCCCGTTTGGTAAATCCAGTCCATCAGCACAAAGCATCACCGAAAACGTGTTAAATCCTTGGTGCGTTCTAAAGCCCAACATATCCCCGTTTACAACCTCAAGTCCATTGCTATTAAGAATTGACGCCCTCGTGGCGATACTCGAGTTACCTCCAGACTTTTCATTATACCCTACCTTCAATTCATTGTCGATGATAGATGTATGCGATGTGCCCCTTTCAGGATTTAGAATCACAATAGGCGTATTCGTGATTTTCTTAGGCTTCGGACAATAAATAAACCTCCAAACTTCAGAACTAGAAATCACCTGACCTTTGACTTTAGCTTCTACCTTCCAAACATAAACTGCGCTGTCTGCAAAAGGTCTTCCATTGAACGGATAGGAATAGGTGGTGTTTCTAATCTTACCAAATTCATGATGGGTAGGATTATATTCAATTGCCTCCACATTCGACTGGTTGTTAAATACCTCT
>Ga0100380_10002306_pt1 | contig 20642 bp, 10 predicted proteins | sample CryGeymeta201504_FD_80417 | JGI IMG/M metagenome (GOLD analysis project Ga0100380, IMG submission 80417) | Groundwater microbial communities from Crystal Geyser aquifers in Utah, USA - Crystal Geyser metaG 2015-04 | ecosystem: Environmental > Aquatic > Deep subsurface > Groundwater | place... | reverse complement strand
GGATGGCACATCTAAGTGCCATAGACATGCCAATCAGCTCACTCTCTGTACTGGACAGTGCAATCTCGGTCTGGAGCTGTGACTGCCATACAACTGGTGTTCCCGCATACATGATGACATATCGCTGGATGCATGCAATTTCACAATTGTCACTACGGCAGCACTGGCTAGGATGTTAATGAGAAATTCGACGCTTACATTTCTCGAGCTGACACCGAAACAGAAGATAGAGGACAGGCTGCTCTTTCAAATTGCAGAGGCACTCGAGGAGAATTCAAGCTTGTACCACTTTGCTTTGGACGGAGAATTCGGGCCGTCGACACAACCGGCGCAGGATGCCTTTGAAAGGATGCTCGAGGTTAATTTTTCCTTGGAGAGCTTTCGCCTTTTTACTTGTGAAGTACAAAACACGCCCGAGTTCCAAATGTACTTGAGACTGAACAGGGTTGGTCGCAAGCTCCTCCTGAATCCCAAAGGCAGCCCCACGCGACGCGATTGGACGGATGTCATGGGTCGCGTTAGCGACCATCTAGACTGTCTCTTTTACTTACTCTCTGTCAATCCATTTATCTGTCATGTAACCGAAGAGCTGCGGTACCAGAACCACCAGATTCTGATATCACGACGGGGTAATAAGCGTCGTCGGTTGAACGACGATACTGTTAAACAAAGGTCGGAGACAAACAGTTCCAGCGTAAACAGTTCTTTGTCGTCGTCAGAGATCTCATCCAGTCCAGCTCAGTCAGCGGAAGATTGCGAGGAGTCGTCCTCAACCGATTCTTTCGAGAAGAAAGGTCGAAAAAAGCGATCTGCGTGTAAGCAAGACTGCATTGTATTTTTTCGTCAAAAAACTTTGGTTCGCTCACAAGATTTTTCCCCCTTCTCTTTAATGCTCCCACAGCTGCTGATGCCCATCGAATTTCAAATTCGGAAAGCTCTAATGCCAAAGAAGACCAGAATTCGAGCCCGTCAAATCAGAATTCAATTTCTATCGAAACAGCCCGTTTGATTTCTCCCAACCATAATCAAATTGCATCACTTCTTGCCGGTTTGATGGGGACCGGACGGAATTTGCAAGAATCCAGCACGAGTTTGCCTGGAGTTGGAGCTGGTGAAGGAGTGGATCTGTTTATTGCTGCCTTACAAGCCCTAACACAGAATCCACAGGAAGAACCGCAGCAACAAGTAGAGCATCAGTTCCAACTAGCTGCAAGCGCCCAGCTTTCGCTCTTGCAGCAGTTGCAAGAACTACAGATTCAATTACAACGACAGCAGCAGCAGACTCGTACTCAAACTCAGCTCCAACAACAGATTGTCAACGCTGGAAAATCTAGTCAAGCGAGCGCTGTAGCGTCCATGGCAATACAATTTCTACTTTCGCAAATAATGCAACAACAAGGACAACAGCAGGCACCTTCAGTTCAATCCGGGACGGCAGCACCCATAAATCAATTGCATCAGTTACTGAATAATCCATGTTTGGCTACCTACCTCTCTCAAACGCAAGGAAACCATAGCTATCAGCAGCAAAAACGTCAATGCGTCCAACTACAACAGCCTCAGACTACACAGAATCAAAACAGTGATGGTCGAGCTGCTGCTCCACCGTCCTCCACGTTCGAATTGCCAATGCAGAGTAGTTCAGCCGCAAATGCCCTTCCGCTGTACATGCCGCGAGACAAGGAGTGCTTGTCAAGTTATCAGTGTTTCTTGCGACAGCAAATGGAACTATTTGAAGCCGGCGAAGAAGACGTCAAGTCGACCATGCCAGGCCGGAACAAGGCAATTGTGCTTGGTCAAGTTGGTATTCGTTGTCGACACTGTGCTCCCCTTCCTGCTCGCTATCGCGGAACAGGAGCTACGTATTATCCGGCCAAGCTTGATCGATTGTACCAGGCAGCCCAGAACATGGCTCAGACACATTTTACAAAGCATTGTCGACACATCCCTCAAAATGTCGTGAATGACCTGGCAGTGTTGTTGCACGGATCCAAGTCGTCGTCTGGTGCCGGTAAGAAATATTGGAGTGACGGCGCGAGAATGCTTGGTGCTTACGAAGACGACGAAATCCTGCGACTGGACAAAAGTAGGGCACGAGCACCCTGATGTACCATTGTTGACTGTTGCCACTAACTTTGTGCTGGGTCTGATAAGTTTTTCATGCATGTAGTTGTCTCGGAGATGTCGATGACAGAATGCATACATCCATTCGTCTGCAATGTAAAGGGCCTTTCATAGTCCATATTATACGCTGCTGTGCAGAATTTAGGTTTGTCTCGGCACCGTCAATCAATACTGCAGACTGATGAGTGCTGACATTTATTTCATCAAACTGCGCGAGGAAGCCTCGTCGCTTTAACCCCCGCCGGCTCGTCATTCATTCGTACACTGCTGACAACACATTAAAACTTTTGGAAATGGTTACAGTAGACTACTATCTGAACAGGTGTTTTATACTGTAGTCGATTGAAATAACACTTAAAAAGGAATCTTCCGCGGTGGAGAAACGACAGAGCCAGAGGTTCAAAAAAAAGTGTAAGCTTTTGCTCCTCCGGAAGCGCTGCGATATCCTAACATAATTGTCCGTGCCGTAAAATTAATTTTGGATAGTTTGGGGTCGCATAAACATTCTCGCAGACGAAACTCAGCACCAAGCTATTGCGGTCCGAGTGCTCCTTTTACCGGACAGACACACTCATGATTTTGCCCTTCTGATCCAGCCAAAGGCGATGTGAGACAACGAGACCAGAGCAGGGCATCACCTGCAATGACCCAAATGTCCCATCCCGTCTCCCACTGAGGAAACAGGAACAAATTGGGAGTATTCGGAGACAGTGATTCCCACTTTGGGGAGGAAGATCCACATGCCAGGTTGCCGAAGCCAAGGCATGACTTGTAGCCCAGCGTTAAATCCCTACCTAACAAGGAAGGGCCTAGACCTGGATCCAGCAATTGAAAGGATCAAAATACCAAAAAGGAGCAGAAAATTTTGCTATAAATTTGCCATTTTGTGGAATATGATAGCAACTTTACATACCTAAAATAGTATGTATTCACTCGACATAACACTCCTTTAACCCTATCTTCAAATGAGCTGGTAATAAAAAAATGATTACAATGTTCACGGCACGCTTTGAGTTGGCGATAATCACAAAATGCGTTTCTTCTCCTTCATCACGCTTTAATTTATTATTCTCGCGAAATATTTCGAACAAAAGTTTATCAAAAACAGCTCGAAACAATAGATATACGATGATTTCCTTCGCGAATGGTTCTGGCAAACAAGAGGCTCTTCGCAGCGAAATTGAATTCGCGGCTCTGTTGAAAGATGTACGAAAGTCCAGTTTGGCTATCCTAAATTCCACGGCATCTCACAGTGCGCGGAAGAAGCGCTGCCGTAAGGATGTTATCCCCGAACGCGGTCTGTCGGCGATGCCAGGCAATAACGAAAAGAGAGCTTGCTGGAGTCGCCGCAGTGTCTCTCCTACCTTTTTGAATTTAATTCCACCTTCAGCGACAGCACTTGACGATAATGTACCTGAATTTACTTTTGGCAAAGAGTATTATTCCTCCATCTCGCTTCCTACGCTTTCCAAGGATGTATCGTGTGGTTGCCAAGCAGGCAGTAACGCTTTTGATGTCTTCTCTTCCTACCACTGTCCTTGCAAGAAAAGTAGAACTTCCTCTGCTGCAACCAAGAAGAGCCACCGAGGTGCCAGTGCCTTGCTTTAATTTCCTATACTTTACCAGGATAAATCGAACCAATTTCGGAAAATTTCATTAAATTTAGCAGGAACTTAAAAGGGAAATCCACAAGTTACTTCACATAGCCATGTATTAAGTGCTTGTAACTCTGGTAATGGTAAGAATTGAATTGACTGACTGCCCGCCTAAATCTAAAAATCACGTTATGATAACTTGGAGTGGAACGCATATGGCTCTTTACCAAGTCCTTATCAAAGTTGGCAATAAGTCTTGCTGGTCCTAATATAATTATCGAGTGACAAATACGAAGTAGCTCAACTCGTAACATTATATGAAGAATGAAATTATAGCATACTTGCAACCTTCTTCTCGAACTACAAACACTTTTTCAAATTACAAACGAATACATGCATGCAGCGCACGCCTTTATCATTAGGCATCGAAATTCAATGCTGCGAGACTAAAATTGTAATTATTCCTACTTTCCTCGCTTTCGTTTGCCACCACTGCTGTTGCCGCCACCACCTCCCTTGCTGCCACCGGACCGTGCCAGTGCCTGCTGTGCAATCTTGACCACCTTGGCACTACCCATACCTTTCATATCTGCAGCGCCGTGCTTACCGCGATGCTTGTTGGCGTGCGTGGATTTCTTTTTTGATGGCATATTGCCTTTGAGTTTCAAAAGATACTTGTCGACATTGGCCGCGTATTCTTGGTCGGTATCCCGTGCCTTGATCTTTTGAGCATGAGTCCGCTTCTTTCGCAACGCGGCTCGTTGTTGTTTTTCGTATTCATCGTCACTGTCGGGCAGAATAGAAGAAGTCGTGACCACCACATCACCACCCCATTGTTGATGGGTAACGTCATCGTCGAAGTGCATGGTTTGGCTCTTGGAAGATTTTGTATTCTCCAATGATTTTATTTGTTTGTCGGAATCATCAGGTTTTTGTTTCTCTTTTGTACTTTTTGTTTCCTCCTCGTCCCCATGTGTACTATCATCCTCCTTATCGCTGCCTAGATTACTGGTAGTAACGACATCGTCATTATCTTTTGCATCATCCGAGTCTTCCTCATCTTGATCCATCTTGAGCAAACCCCGAGCTTCCAGTGCTGCTTGTGTTACTTGCTCTTTCAGTCGTTCCGCTTCTTCGACTCGTTCCTTTTCGGCCTCTCGCAGATCCTTGCGTTGTTCCAACTTGGCCTTCCGATCCTTTAATTTTTGCATAGCCAGTCCGTAGGCACGACGTTGCTGCTTGCGGGCCGAAAATCCCGTCAAATATTCTCGACGTGCTTCCGGATCAAAAACAATTTCCTTCACGCGACCTCGCTTCCGAAAGGTCGCATCTTGATTGACAGCTTTCGACGCATTTTGTTTCTTTATGTGAGGCAATTTCGTCGTCTTCGTCTTGTTCTTCTTCTTCGCCTTGTGTTTATCACTGGTAGAATTTCTGCGTTTGGCTTTGTTCTTGCTGGATTTTTTTACGTCATGGGACTGCTTGTTTCTGGGCTTGCTGCTCTGCTCGTTGCTGGACTTGCTGCTGCCTCCATCGCTAGCTGCGTTTGATGGCGCCATTAATGATAACTCAATCTTTTGATGTATAGTTTATGTTATCGCACTTGGTCGCAACTTGGAGGAGGATGTGACTTTGGATGTTATAGTAGTTTTAGTAGTCTATTAGCTACTAACCAGCTCTAGCTAGCTAGCTGGTACAGCAGTAGACTAGTAGTAGTCGCCGTGGAAGTGGTGAACGAGATGATTCTTGTGTTTGCGGACAACAACTGAATCGCGAGAGATTGAATGGAGCCGGAACTCGTGACAAGTCTGTATTCGTTCGCGTTCGAAAGAGAATGTGCAAATTGGCCGCACATGAGATTTTTTTCTCTGAACTTTGAAGTAAAACTTTTACTCTAAAGTAGTACGAGTAGTTGTACGCCATGGCAATGCTAAAAAAATATACTCGTAGAGTAAAATATTGTACGTCGATCATTTGTTTCTATCGTTCATGACAATAACAGGTCCTTTCGTCCAAGAATAGAATCAAGGAATTTAATTTAATTTGACATTTACGTTTAGGGCACGGCTATAAATGATGGCACGTACCTAGACATTGGCAAAAGTAAGTTCCCGTCCTCGTGCCACGGTTGTTTCTTGAACAGTCGTCGCCGCCTGGCACAGAAAGTCGAGCACAAAGAAAGTGGAGAGAAAGGGGTTCGAGGAGGAATACCCCTCGTGTTTGTAGTGGACCGTTTTCTGCTAAACATCTGATGTTCGTGCTGCACGGGAATTATCGTGGGCTCGACTACTGGGTGTGTAGAGTGTGCTTCATCATAAGTAAACTCAAGATTTCCTACATTGCTAAACTGGAGTGTGATTCATCATAATGTGAGTTTGTGATGAAGTTCAGTAGTGAAAGAGTAAGTTCCGATGATGGCCAATTGGTGGGGAATATATTATTATCTTCTTTTCTCTGCTCTAGGCACTGCTGTTGCTCTTACTCCGCGTTGTCGTCGGTGGAAGGGATCGACATCGACATTGTGGTCTGGGCTATCCTGCGTAGTACCATCCAGTGCTTGATATTGGAAAAAAAAAACAGAAATTAAAAAAATTTAGTCGTACTTTTCAGCTTTAAAACCCGTTGAATTAAATTGAAGATACCACGATTAAGATCTTCGCTTATCGTGATTCATTGAAATCGTAAAACACCACGTATTATCGTTATTATTTGTTTCTGATTTTTCACTCGTGGTGCGCAGAACGAACAGCTCCTCGCCGTTCCTGCAATACTGCATATTGCATGCACGCTTACGGTACCAGCAGGTACGACTCTCGAATTGTCGAAGCTTTCTCATAACAAAAAAGTAAACCGAATCCTTTAAACCAAACTGCTCGACAAAAGCTGGGACAAGACAGCTCATAAATTTTACACATCTCTACTTTACTGTTCAACATCAATTTCAATTAAAGCCTGCACAAAACAACATGTATCCTGTGAACCTCCATGGGACGGATACTGTGATGGAAGAAGGTGCTGCTCCCTCTACTATTATTAGCAGTCCTGAAACTCCTCCTGAAAATAAAAATAATGAAACCGACGATTTTGACGTGATGGAAGAAGTCTCCATCAAGGAAGATAACCTTGATAAAGACTACGCGGATAAGACGGGCGTTTCTTCATCGTCTCACAACATGGAAGGAGAAAATATCGACGATGTCCACGTCGAACCAACGTTTTTTTCAGACGAAAAGGGTAATCTCAAATTTGTCAATGCAGTCGTCAGGTATCCCTGCACTATCTTCTGGGGCATCATGATCGCGTGCCTTGTCCTGACCCTTCTCTTGATTGTCATCATCTCTCGCGATGGTAATCCCTTTTCGTTGGGAACCGAAATGGACGTTGACGACGTACGTTCCATTCAGTTCGATTCCCTCCGATTAGCCCAAGAAGAAGTTGTGGACATTCGAGAAAAGGCGGCCGGGGCAATGTCGATTCCTCGACAATCGGAAGAAGCCGACTTTACCTATTGGGTATTTGAAGGACAGCAACCGGAGGGTGTCTTTGGTTCCGTCGAAGCCATTGAAGCCATGAAGGAAGCCTTTGATCTGTTCATGGACGATGCTCAGTTCGATCAGTACTGTTTGCTGAAGTATCCCGCTAAAAATGGCAATGCCACCAATGGAACCTCGACCGAACCCTACTGCGATGTTCCTATTTCGCCCTTGACATTCTATTATGCGTCCGAGTGGGATTCCGACAAGGTTGCTGCCACTATTGAACAACTCAAGATTCCTGGAAACATAGAAACCTTCAACGACCTAGCATTGTGCTATACGAGCGGATTATTTTGCGAAGAGCTCGCTGCTCAAGATATCAGCGAAGAAGATATTGCCTTTGCCATCGAGTTGGGAGCCAACTTGACCGATATTACCAGCAAATGGGACATGAGTGGAGAGTTGGTCGAAAATATTACCCAGGTCACTGAACTGGCTGCATACTTGACAAAGGTCGACACGTTCAAGGGATTCGTGGATTTTGGATACGATACCGGATTCAGTGTGGACAATTTGGTCTCCAAGTACTCTCGTGGGCTCTTGCTGTGGGGAGGACCGCTCGACGATTCCAATCTGACTCCCGAAGAAAAAGAAGATCAAGAGGAAACAGAAGACGACGTGCGCAAAGATTATGTGACAGACACTTTCTTGGATGCCATGAATGATCTAGCCAAGAGCAGTACTCACAGGGAACTCAACTCTTACTACTTTATGGGAACCCTTTTACTGGACGTCTTGCTTGACATTGTTACCCAAGATGCCATGCTGGCCATTATCTCTCTGGTTTTTGTCTTTATCTGGCTGCGCGTTAACACTGGCTCGTGGTTCCTCTCTGCCGTGGGCATCTTTGAAATTATGTTTTCGATTCCAATCGCCTGGTTCTTCTTTTCTGTGGTCTTCCGCATCAAGTTCTTCGCCTTTTTGAACGCTCTCAGTATCTTTATTGTTGCTGCTATTGGAGCAGATGATATTTTCATCTTTATGGATGCCTACAAACAAAGCGCACACCGTCATCCCGAGAACCTTTCATCGCTGGAAACTCGCATGTCGTGGGTGTACCGTCGCACAGGGATCGCCATGGCAATTTCGTCCGCCACAACATGTGCCGCGTTCTTGTGTACCCTCATTACCCCGCTGGTCACCATCCAGTCTTTCGGTATCTTCGCTGCCTTTGTCATTTTGATCGACTATTTCCTTGTCATGACTCTCTTTTGTACGGCCGTTGTTATTTATCATGATCGTTTTGAAGATCGCAGCTGTTTTGGCTGTTGTTTCACCGACTGCTCCAAAACAAACCCGACTCCAACGCGAGCAGCTCAAGAGATTCTACAGTCTGGTAGTGACGAATACACGGGCGATCGCGTAAGCAATTTCTTCCGCACCAAGGTGGCAGGGTTTATTCTGGTCCCAATAAATCGTGTCATTCTGGCGGTCTTCTTCCTCTCCTGGCTGGGTGTGGCTATTTGGCAAACAACACAAATCGAAGCGGTCAAGGAGGCTGAACAGTTCCTCGACGAGGATCACCCTCTCCAAAAATCGATTACGATTTTGAACAATGAATTTCCTACTGCTGACGACGATGTTCCACTCAAAGTTTACTACGCATGGGGCATTGGAGAAGTGGATCGATCCAGTGTTAACCTTCTTTTGGATCCCGAAAATTTTGGTGACTCCGTCTTTTTGGAATCCTTCAATTTTAACGAGCAGTGCCAGACCGAGCTCGTTAATGCATGCGAAAAACTCAAGACAGATCCTGCATACGAAGGTCTCATCAAGCGCAAGGGCGGTGTAGGAGAAGTCTATTGTTTCATGGAAGAATTGGCAGCCTATAATGTCAGGGGAAACCTCGATGATTGCGAGTATGTAACACAACTAGGCTGGCAAGAAGAGAATTGGCAGGTTTCACCCGACAACCTAAGGTCGGTAATGGAAGGTTTTTTGCAAGAAAGAAGCTGCGTTGAATCATCCGAAACGATATCTGGTTATTACACCAACGAGATTGGTTGGGATGGTACATCGATGCGTTATGCTGCCATTGCGGTCGGAAGCGAAGTTCTAGATCCATTTTCACAAGTACCCGAATCTGAAACTCGTAGGGAGTACGACCAATTCGTTGCTCTTGCTGCAGAACTCGATAAAAACATATCTCAAGCCTGCGGTGTTGGAGAGGTTATTATGACGGACTTGGACGAGAAATTCATTTTTATGAACAATCAATCCATTTACGTTCAAACTGCCGTGCAAGCTGCCATTCTGGGAGTTGTAATTGCGTTTACCGTTCTCTTGTTCGCAACCCGAGTCTTGCACATTGCATTTTTTGCTTCTCTCAGCATTATGTCTGTTTTGGTAAGCGTGACGGGAACGATGGTCATGATGGGATGGGAACTTGGGAGTATTGAGTCGATTTTGATTGGAATTATTGCCGGTTTTAGCGTGGACTACGTTGTTCATTTGGCTCATGCCTACGAAGTAGCTGAAGGAGATACTGCTGCGCGTTTGAGGTCCGCCTTTGGTGACATGGGTATATCGGTGATGAACGGAATGATTACGAGCATTGGGGCCAGTATTCCGCTTTTCCTTTGTCAACTTCAATTCTTTGCCAAGTTTGGTACATTTTTGTGCTTCACGATCATGTTTTCGTGGCTCTTTGCCAACTTTGCCTTTACAAGTGTCTTGGCTACCTTCAAGATCCCCATTAAGAAGTCAGAAGGGTGTTTCGGATTCCGACTCTAGTAGTGACCTGACAGCGCGGGCAGTTCCTTCCTTCTTTGTTTATTAATATTTTGAATGATGTACAAAAGCATCTTACATCACTGCAGGTATGCGTACATAGTTATTTGCAGGTACTAGAGTAGCAAGTAAAGTGCTCCAGAGCAGATTGGGAGCTACGGTAGAGTAGACTACAAGCTAGTAGAGTAGAGTAGCTACTACTCCGTAGCTAGCAGTACTAGTAGCAGAGAGTACTAGCTACTCTCTCTAGCTAGCTAGTAGGTAGCTACTACTAGCTACTAGTAGTCTACTACTACTAGCTAGATAGTAGTAGACTACCGTTGAACGATAGAGTATCTTGTATGGTGAGTCCCTTTGGGGATTCAAAAGTGCGCGTCGATGGCTCCTACCGTACTGGTAGACCAGTAGATCTAGCTACTCCGGAGTAGTTTTTTAAATAATCTCCACGTCAACTTTGAGGTATCTTTGGTACTTCACTTAATTAGAGTTATGGATTCGTACAAGGTGAGTGAAAAGAATTAGGCTAGTCTACTACTACTACTAGCTAGAGTAGTAGTAGTTGTAGTAGTAGGAGTAGTAGCAAGCGCAGTAGGCGCGGATGTGGCAGCGGCAGGGAAGGGCGAGGATGATGCAAGCAGAGAGCACGATCGAAGAGAACTACAGAGTAATAAATTCCGTGATAAAAAACGAAAGGTCACACTGTCATTAATTAAAGCTTATTCCGATACTCGTCGGAAGACGAAAGAAACATAAAGGACAGACGTATTGGACGGTCTTCTTGCTAGAGTACGTATCTCTTCCACACAATTTTGATAAGTTAGAGTGTTGTTATCAGCAAAATACTGTAGCATCCTGGCAACTCAAAAAAGCAAGGATCCTAATACCAGGTACATCATTATTGTCATCAAGAAGAGAGTTGCAGTGTTGGAATAGTAGGGACACGATCGAGACTTTCTTCAATACTTTTTCTTGCTTCCTTTCATCGGGTTGAAAATCATGACAGAACATCATGAACACAAAAAAATGTCATCAGCAAGACGGCTACCTGCACTTCCAAGTAAAGACTTAGGGAACCAACGAAAAAGGCGGCGGCGGCGGCGGCTACAGATACCCAGGGAAGTTACCATTGCTTCTACTCTGATTGCAGCTTACGTTACCTGCTACCGTGGTCCAGTCTCCAATAGTTTTTGGGTAGCTCATGCATTTAATTCCGGTCTGCTAGAACAGACAAACAGTCGATCCATCTCTTCATTCTCCAGAAGAACCACCACTAGATTGTTTGCAACAATTGAAAACACTACTCAACGATCAGGATTTTCCTCGGATCAAGAAGAGGATCTTGATGAGGATGACCTCCATCATTATTATTACACTTGGAATTCCAATTCTTATTCCAAGGACATTCAATCAGCACAAAGGGCTGCTGTAGTAGAAGAATTGAATATTGCCAGCAGTACTAGACCTACTAGTACCAAGACTAGTAGTACTCTGTCTACTACAGCCACCCCACGTCGAGAAATGAAGCCTTTTTTTGCCGAGAAGCAGACCTCTGCCTTGTCTACCATGCCAGATGATACTGTTAATCTTATTATGAACGGTCCAGCAAGGAGCACGAAGAATGGATCATGGAATGGATATGCTGTACATACCCACAACCCACTACCACCTGTCTTTGTTTCCGAGACCAATTCTACGACGGATTCTCACAATACCACTACTACTACTATTACAACACGAAGCAAACGACAACGTTGGCTTTCATCTGCGCGAAACGTTTGGGACCGTCTTTCATCACCGTTGCGGTTGGTTCGAAGATTTCGCGATGACGTTCGACTGTATCGATCTATGTCGGGAACCGCTCTAAAATCCTTAACGACCGAAGACCTTCTCTCCCCCAACAACAACAACAACAACAGCAACAACAACACGGAAAGCCAAAAAATGGACAAGAAACGATCGAAAGAAGAAGCCCTCGTGGCACGTATGAGTCGCAAAAAGAAGAAGCAATTATCGAATTTGTTAAAAAATGTCAATCAGCGCAATACGAAATCCATGGCAGGGATAACGGCACGGACCCTAACAGGACTATTATCGGCCTTGGCCGAAGAATCGGAAGATGTGAGTGTTCAAATGCATGCCCTGGAAGATACACCCATCTGGCGCAAGGAAATTGATCATCTTTCGATCGAATTTACACGACTAGGTTTCAAACCCTTGTACATGGGTGGTCCCGATCAACAATTACCGGAGGATAAAAATGAAACTGCCACGAAGAAGAAGAAAAAGGCTCAGACGCAGACAAGCAAGGAAAACAACCATAAGGCAAGGAATAAACTAGCCAACAGAAGCGAAGTAAAGTCTTCGTGGAAGAAACAGGAGGTGACGATGTTGAAGCCGAGAATCAAACCTGGCCAAATATCAGCTGCGAGTGTACCAGCAAACAGCAACAGCAACAACAAAAATTACGAAGATGATGCCGATGATTGTCCTGTTGAGTTTGTCAGGGGCAGAATGGCTGCTGTTTCTTGCGCGGATTCTGCGTTTGAAGCCATCGATGTGGACAATAGCGGCGCTCTGGATAAAGATGAAATTGCTGATGCACTTGTCTTGGCTGCTACCTCTGCGTCCAGTCTAGCCATGAGCAGTTCCGACGAAAGTCCCAATAAGCTTAAACCGATGACGGGTAAGGAGGATCGAAAAGTAATCGAGAAATTAGCAAAACAGCTTGTGGATTTGTACGATACCAATGATGATGGTGTGATCGACCGAGAAGAGTATCAGTCCATGGTGGAAGACATGGCAGCACTGAGACGCGTCCAGTTGGAGCAGGAACAAAAGGAAGCAGAAAAACAAGAACAAGATGCCAGCGACGGCGATAGTTGGTGGTCGTCAGCGGTTAACACTGTTATGAAGGTTGGTGGCATGAATGCTAATTCCAACAAGAACGACGAGAACCTCGACGAGACTCTTGTGGAACAATTGCAGAAAAGAGATACCATTGATAGCACTAATGCAGCTGTAGCAGATGATCTGCTCAGTATGACAGAGTCGGCAATGGACAAATCTCAGGCGAGCAAGGGAAAAATTGAGCTGGAGGACCTTAAGATTGATTTGAGACGACTGATCTTTGGTGCAATTCCCATAGTCAAGCACATCACTCCGGGAGGCCCCCTGTTTTTGGAACCGTTCAAAGCGACAGTGACATGCTCTTTCAGTGCAGAGGATATTATGCAGTCAACTCTCTTGGATAGGGGTCTACGCCAATTGGTTAGTTTCGCCTTGCGCGTACGAGTCAGGGGTGTCCGTGATCTCATGGACGGTGCCGTTTTTTATGGGCGCAACTGGAAACGAGACAGTGTCAAGGCACCCCTGGTTGAGTGTACGGAGATTATCAGTGTTGAAATCGATGACAAAGACAGGGCTATCATTACAGGAAGAGCCAAGGTACGAGCAGCTGAAGACGCGCCTGTCATCGATCAAAGCTTCAAGCTCCGTACAAGAGTTGCTACTCCCCGAAATGGCAGAGCCATCAAGTTGTCGCAACCTGAGATCGCGATCGTTCTGGAGTGTCCCCTAAAAGTGGAACAGGCCATCAACGCAACCTTTGCAAAGCTTGGCTTCAAACCACCCCGCAAACCTGACCCAATTTACGAATACATGCCTATTCATTCCCCCTTTAACAAAGACGACACCATCGGCGGCTACTACATGGGAGAAGACAATCAGATTAAATCCCTAGAAATCAAAGACAAGCATTTAAGGATTCAAATGGAGACGATCTTGCGACCCGGAAAGTTTTTGGGCAGCCATTACCTTGCCTTTACGGTCCCCCAAAGAGCCATTATAATTACGGTTGACCGTGTCAAGGAGGGTATTCGGGCTGCTCGGCAACGCAAAAGATTGCTGAAAGCAGAAAAACTGGCCCGTGCCGCCGAAACAGATCGAATGGCCCGTGATGCCCAAGACGCTTTGAATTTGAATGGGTTGGAAAACAAGAGTTTGCCCGGTATTGTCGCAGTATCCCAAAGAGCAAGTGGAGCAGAAAATGAAGGCTACGACGAAGACGACGAAGAAGAAGAACAAAATGAGGACGACGAGGGAAAGATAGGTGGCAAGGATTCTGGAAAGGGCTTTGTTTCTCGTTTTGTAGACGGCTATTTGCAAGCCGGGTCCGCAGCGGAGAAGAAAGCCAAGCTTGCACATTCCATTTCGGATTGGTTTGGTCGCCAGTCATCGACTGATTTCACCAGTGTCGATTCGGATGCCACTTTGGAAAACAACAAACGAAGACCGGAAGACGCAGTGGTAAACATTGTCGAAGATATTGCGTTCGGAACTCTTCCTGAGGACGGCTTACAATAAAACAGACAAGCTAATGAAGTGACGACAATACTTTTGTCTATTATGAAAATCACTGTGTGTGTGCTTGGAGCGCACATGTGCAAACGCAAAAGCTAAAACATACATAGAAAAACAAACATTATAGAATTTTTGGTCCTCCTCTGTATTGTCACGCACACTGCGAGATGGTTTTGCTTTCTAAAGTCCTGCTTCCTTTTTTAAATGTTCCATCATATCATCAACGTCCGCTTCACTGTTTTTCGTGTAACTGCCTTCCGTAAAGAAGGGACCGGCAACATGTTTGGCCTGTGGTGTCCGATCCAAGTAGAAGGCACCCGATTGTAATTCATCGTACGGTGCACCCATGAGCCACGCCATACCCTCGGCACCTTGCCACGGATGACGCATGGGTTCCAACCACTTTTTATTATCACCAAAGGCATCATCGACGCCCGGTGTTGCCGTCCATCCGGGATGCGCTGTCATCCACTTGACACTGGGTTCCGTTTTCGTTAACCGGTCCGCTAACAAAACCTGTCCTCGCTTGGCGTAGGCGTACGCCAATGTACCATCAAATTTCTTTTCGGCATCGTCAAAGGTCCAGCTCGCCGTTTTCCAGTCGGGAAATTTCGTTGTCAGCATCCCACCGGACGTAACAAAGATGCATCGTGGATCCTTGGACTTTTGCAATTGTGGTAACAACAATTGTGATAATAAGTACGAACCACCCAACAAATGTGATGCCAACGTCACTTCGTGGCCCTCTGTGGTTGTTTGACGTGTACTAACGAGAGCACCGGCATTACAGACCAAACAATCGACACGTGTTTCTGATTGTTGTAATTCTTTCACCACGTTCCGTACTTGAGTGAATTCGCCAACATCGGCCAGTAATATCTTGATCTTGTTGGCATCTGCCTTGGTACTGGACAGAATATCTTGTCGTGCTTTTTCCGCTTTCTCCGTGGACCGACAAATCATGTACAGCGTTGCTCCCTTGGCAGCAGCATAGGTTGCCATTTCTTTGCCCAAACCACCATTCGCACCAGTAATAACAACCACTTTATCCTTCAAAGTGATCGTATCAGCATTATCTTGTCCCACACGAAGAAAGGGAGTATCTTGTACAGGATACTTGTACTTTTGAACATGTTTCAAATATCCTGGACTATTTTATTTATTTAATTATTTATTTATTTATTATGAGAGTGTGCAAATTCAAGCGAACAAGAAAAAGAAAGGGGGGGGGGGGAAGGAAAATAAATAATATCAGTGAGAATAATAATATCATTATTTGAGGGTCAATAAAAAGAGAAAACATCAGTAATAAGAGGTGCTCTTTCTGAATGCGTGTGTGTGCGTGTAAAAAGAATCATAAGAAGCGAACAAACAAACAAACAACAATAATATACAGTTTCAATACAGTGATTTCGTACGCTGTAAAGTGTCGTTTTCCGTAGATAAACCACTGCGTGGTGGACATTGCTTGACCCATGGTGTTGTTTGTTTCTTTCTGGTGTATTCTGACTTTAACAAATTAGTATCATCAACTATTTCTACGACAGTTGTCTAGTGCTAGAGTAGAGAGTAGAGCTGGTATTGATGATTCCTTGACTGTTGCAGTAGCTACTGTGGCAGTAGCTTCTTGGGTACAAATAATAAACAATAATGAAGAAAACCAAACAAATAACTAAAAAGAAAAAAGAAATTACGGGAAGACGATGCCAGTGCGTGTTACAGTGCGTACTAGTACTGGAATCAAAAACTTGCAGACTACTCTACTAGACTACTAGACTACTACTAGACCCTACTAGTAGTAGTAGCTAAGTAGTAGTACTAGTAGTAGTTGTTGTTGACTCATTCTCACTCGACGAGCAAAGGTCCTTCTGGATTGTTCTCGAGGCCACGTACCTAGTACGAGACTTTTTTCCTACCTGGTAGTAGCAGGTAGAACTAGTAGTAGTACTACTAGTCTAGAATAGTAGTATTTGTTCCTTGGTGGTGCTCCAAAACAAGAATCAAATAATAATAATCAAAAACTAATACTGTAATTACACAATATTGTGAGCAAATGCATCTCATGCTGGCGTGTAAATATAAGGATAAAGATAATTTGAAGGTTGAAGTCCGATGCTTTCTCAAAATAAATCTTCCACAACAATTTCCTTGTTGGTTGTTTCTTCCCTTCCAGCAAACAACAACATCGTTCATCTTTGATTTTTTTTCACTGGCCACTAGTAGTAGTAGTATTACTCTATAGTAGCTAGAGTTATTTTGTTGAAGCAACATGACGTCCATGGCACGAACATCATCATCATCATCAGCAGCAGCAGCAGCAGCAACAACGACAACAGCAACAACGACAACAGCAACAAGAAGAAGAAAAAGTATTGCAAGACGTTACATTGTACAGCAGATGGCAATTATATTTTTACTGCTTTTCGTACAACGAGTTCAGGCATTTGCTCCATCATCATTATCGTGTCGTCTTTTATTTTCAGAAAAGACACGATTGGACAATTCTGGCATTATTTATTATGGACTTGCATCATCGTCATCATCATCAGAAGCAGAAGCAGAAGCAGAAACAGCAGAATTGAAATGGAATAACAATGATACGGATGATCCCATCATTATTGCCATGACGAGAGAAGAAGGAAAGAACGAAAAATTGCGTGCACAGCTTGTGAAACAACTTTTCAATCATCGTAACGATAATGACAATGGCAATGGCAATGACAACCATAACAACAGCATTCAAATTGTGGAACTTCCCTGTATTGCACATGCTCATGGTCCCGATTATGAACAATTGGAAAGCAAATTACGTGAAACAGCATGGGATTACGTCGTCGTAACATCACCGGAAGCAGCACGCATTTTGATATCGGTGTGGAAGCCATTACAAGACGCTGATGCTACTGCTGCTGACAGCAATGAATCAGTAATGGTACCACTACCCAAAATAGCAGTCGTTGGTAAGGCCACGGAAGACGTCCTAACAAATGCTGGTATTGCCGTAGATTTTTGTCCATCGAAAGCAACCGCCAAGGTGCTCGTACAGGAACTACCAGCTCGTACTGCTAGTACTGCTACTGCTAGTACTGCTACCGACGATGCCACCACTAAAATATTGTATCCGGCATCACTTCAAGCTGCTACGACTCTTCAAGATGGATTAGAAGCACGGGGGATGCAAGTCACACGACTCAATACGTACGATACAGTTACAGCACAATGGACACCGGAACAACAAGCATTGGCACAAAAAACGACCATTGTTTGTGTGGCTAGTCCATCGAGTCTTCGTGGATGGTTGGAGAATGGTGGACCGACCAATGGAATATTGGCAGCTTGTATTGGTGAAACGAGTGCCGAAGCCTGTCGTCGTCGTCGTCGTCGGAGTTGTAATCACAATGCCAATAACAATAATAACAACGAGGAGGAGGAGGAGACGATGATGACGACGATGACGACAGAAGTGGGTGCGGGATTGGATGAATCGGTCATTTTTTATCCTGATAAACCCGGAATTCCGGGATGGGTGGATGCTGTTCAACAGGCCCTCAATGCATTTCGTAACAAACCACAAACGACGAAATAATAATCAATGTTAATGTAGGACAGTAGTCAACTGGTATCATCGCAAATGAATTGTAAATACAAGGTATACAAAAAGAAAATAATGGAACACGTCCAAATCTTGCATTGGTGGGAAAGGGGACAGACACCTTGAATTCCAAACACTAAAAAGCGTATAATTTGATATCGCTTGTTGTCGAAAAAGACGTACAGTAGGAACAAAAAAATATTAATAATTTCAAATTCGAAAAGCAAACTGTCGATTTGATTTGCATTTTCTGGACTACAGTATCATAGAATTCACTTTTCTTTTTTTGTTGTGGTCTCCCGTGACAAACATTTGTTACTACGTGAGACTATGATGATTTCGAACGTTGTCAACAACAGCAACGATTCGCGTCGTAAGCAAACCACTCTTTATCCATTGTCGTCCACGACGAAACTGGACAAGCATTCCATCGGTTATTCGTCCGAGAACAAATTTGCACCATTCGAATCGAAAACGTCCCTTCCGGACAAAAAAATGAAAGCGAAATTAAAAAACAAGTACAAAAAGTGGCTGGCCTCGCCCAATCTTGCCATTGTACCTTCGATTGCTTCCCAATGCACCCATAGACAATTCTTTCCGTTGATTTGGTCAAATTCATTGTGGCAGTCGGTTCTCTTTCCTCCTCCTCCTCCTCCTCCTCCTCGTTCCACTACGTTGTTCAATAATGATAATCGTCAGCCACGCAAGACTTCGACAGCGTCAATGTCCGCGGCGACAGCTTTGAATTCGATTCAACTTGTAGATGCACATGATGTTGTTGGTACTTGCGATACTGTCATGCTCGCTCACTCGTCTTCGTTCTCGCTTTTCCAGGTTCCTCCGCCCAAACATGGACCGACGGTTCTCCCAATAGCAAAGAGCAATCGTCCTGTCGTAGCAAACATTGCACCAGGTCCGTCGTCCAAACCCTCGAATGTCGAACCCGGAACGTCCATGGGTACACTTCCCAGTTTTCGCAATCCTCTAACCTTGCAAGGAAAGACGCTTCCCAGTTTTCGCAGCCGCCGCTCCACAGCCTCGAAGGCCGCAGTTCTAGCGTTGACTGCTCCAGGTCTCGACGCTAAATACTACTCCAGTGTTGTTGCCAACAGTCCATCAACGACTCTCCATACCGTCGTCGATGAGCAATGGGGCAAATCAAATCGACTTTTGGCTCCTCCTCAAGTATTCACTTTCGAAAAGGCAAATGCTGTTGAACAGCGACACCGTCCTCCTCTTTTCAAGTCCCCCACTCGTTCAGCGGCAGATTTCGATGCCAAGACACAGAATTGTCGCCTCACCCACCACAGCAGTGGTACCAGCCTAATATTGGCTCTTTCGGGAACTGGTACCAAAGTACCCAAGAAAACAATCTACTACAAAAAGCCTTCCAAGGAACAGCAGCAGTCCGATGACCTACATTCCACCAGCAACGCGGCTTGGACGTCTTCAGCACAGCTGCCCAGTTCTGTTCGTCAAGAGGTCACAAGTTTCGGTTGCCCTCCAGAGTCATTTCGTGCCGGATCCCAGATCTATACGTTTGTGTCGTCGCCACATTTGCAGCCAGAAACAACAACAACAGGTACAGACAAACCCACCAACCACCGTCCCAAAAGTACCGTTGCTCGATCTGTGGGAGTGTACGGTGGTGGAACGTTGACCTACAGCACACTTCACCGTTGGCTCACGGGCTACAATCAAACGCAAGCAAACCAAGCCAAAGAAATTATTCAAACAGCGTCGTTGGATGAGTTGGTCGTAATCTTTGCCAATGGAGCCTTGTGGGGTTGGGAATTACAGAAAGCTACGGCAGTCATGACATTGGGCAATTTTCTTGCCAATCCAGCGTGCTGTGCCAAGAACATGGCATTCTTTCACAGTACCATGTCCCATCGTAAGAAACGAACCGCCCTTCAAAAGCTTCTCGGTATCCTTCCCTTGGATGGCACTGAACGGTGGGTCAAATACTCCAAATTAAAAAAAATCAATCACAGAGAACGTGCGTGTGCTTTGTGGCAGCTTACTAACCTTCTAAGCAACAATACAATAGCGTAGAGAGCATTATTTCGAAACCATGATGCTATTATTTTAATGGAAATGATAGGAATCCATCAGCGATTGATAAATAAATAAATAAATAATAGCATTCTGTATTATCTGTTAATAGGTAGAATGTGTAAAAAATTGTACAGTCATATCTAAGTCGTCAAATTTCCGGAAGTTCTGTCCTTTTTTCTTGAAGAATCGGTTGTTGACAATGACACGTTCTCTTGTATTTTTCTATGGTCTGTTGGGCTTTGCTTGTATTGTTTTCAGTGGTTGGTAAGGGGGTAGGCTCGAAAGAATAACAAAAAAAAAAAATGTATCCTACTGGTACTTGCGGGAGACTTTTTCTTCTTGCACCGCCGCTTCGGAGAAGAAGGCGTCCCAGTCCTCGGCTTCATCGGCAGATAACCAATTGTCGTCGTCGTTGTTCTCATCGTCGTGGTAGATGCACGTATTGGCTCCATTTTTGGATGTAAACAGCTCTTCTAGCAGAGCGCCGTCTCTGGGATTGACAATGTGAGCTCGAGTCACGCCCTGCTCCAAGGCCCAAGACGACCACGCCAGATACAACAGTAATTCCACAGCTCGGGACTCCAAACTCTGTCGAGCAACTTCAAAATTTGCAAATCCTGTCTTGTGAGCCTTGACCTTGTGGTAGTG
>Ga0100380_10002303_pt1 | contig 20646 bp, 16 predicted proteins | sample CryGeymeta201504_FD_80417 | JGI IMG/M metagenome (GOLD analysis project Ga0100380, IMG submission 80417) | Groundwater microbial communities from Crystal Geyser aquifers in Utah, USA - Crystal Geyser metaG 2015-04 | ecosystem: Environmental > Aquatic > Deep subsurface > Groundwater | place... | reverse complement strand
ACTCTTATATCTGTCTACCAGTTTATAATATAACGCTTCAAAAAACGAACTGTCCCGATTCCTTAGTCCATCTCCGGCGGTACTCTTTGCTGGTGCCTTTTTTATCATAAGATGATTCAACTTCCCGCTCATAGCCCGCAGTCCTTCGCACGTTTCTGCCATTGAATCGCATCTACTTAATATTCCAAAGAGCAGAGTAACTAATTGCTCCCAACTTCCGAACGCTTTGTAATAATAATCGCTTTTCTTTTCTCTTACTAACTCTGCAAATGTTCCTTTATCTATCAGCTTTAATAACTGTCCATAAATCGGCTGACCGACAAATTTTATTTCCGTATCTTTGCGCATGTCGTTCCTTTGAGTTGTTGTTAATCCAAATTTACGACTTTGGGGGCTGTTTCTTTGCAGCTCCCTTTATTTTATTTTTTGTCGGTTAGTAGTGATAAACTATATCAGAACTATCCAAATCCATTCAACCCTGTAACAAATATTGTTTACCAAATACCGAGAACTGGATTTGTGCAAATTAGGGTATTTGATTTACTTGGTAGTGAAGTTGCGATACTTGTGAATGAATTTAAAACAGAAGGTTCTTATTCTATAAACTTTGATGCAAGTAACCTTCCAAGTGGAGTTTATATCTACTCATTAAGAGTAAACGACTTTGTCAAAAATAGTAAGATGACTTTATTGAAGTAAATAGTTTTGAAAACAAGGGCAAGTTGAAAAAAGCTTGCCCTTAAATATTGGTCGTAAGCATAACCCGCTGCTCAACACCTACCGCCATTTAAAAGTGGCAGTTTACTAATTATTGGCAGTGTTGCAGTATGCAAGTTTGTTGTTCGGTATTGTTTCAGTTAAATAGGTTTCAAATAATTATTGGTATTGTGCTTTTAACATAGCCGTCTGTTCTGGGCGGCAGGTTATCGGCAACATCGTTAGCGCTCATTCCCATTTAGATAGAGCAGCTACTTCAGTTGCGCTAAACATTTCCAAGGGAAACGGAAAATACACCAATAAAGATAACTGCCGCTACTTCGACATCGCCCGTGGATATGCGCCTGAATGTGCTTCTTGTTTGGAATACTTTTCATAAAAATAAAATTAGTGAAGAGGACTTGAATATTGGCAAAAAATGCTAAAAGAGATTATTGCAATGTTGATTGGGTTAATAAAGAGTAAATCGGATAGAGTAAATGAGGCGACGATTGGGTATTTTATTGAGAAAAAGACAGAGGAAGAGTGAGAGAAAGAGTAAGAGGAAGAGTGAGAGTAAGAGTGAAAATACGATATAATTTTATTTTAGGAGTTCTTCAATAATGTCAACAAAACTTACTATCATCGGTGCCGGTCCCGGAGGTTATGCTGCAGCGTTTCTTGCATCTGATCTTGGAATGGAAGTAACATTAATAGATAAAGAAAAAAATCCCGGTGGAGTTTGTCTTTACCGCGGATGCATCCCTTCAAAAGCTCTGCTGCATGTTGCAAAACTTTTGAACGAAACGGAAGAAGCAAAAAATTTGGGAATTGAATTTCAGAAACCGAAGATTGATCTCGCTAAACTTCGCGAGTGGAAGAGCAGTGTTGTAAATAAATTAACAGGCGGACTCGGTGTTCTTTCCAAACAACGGAAGATAAATTATATACAGGGCACGGCAAGTTTTATAAATTCCTCAACTTTGCAGATACGAAAAGCTGATGGTTCAACACTCGATCATAAAATTGAAAAAGCCATTATCGCTACAGGCTCGCGCATTGCAACAATTCCATCGCTTCAAATAGACAGCAAGCGGCGGCTTAATTCTACAACTGCATTGGACTTGCCAGAAATTCCTAAGTCCTTACTTGTTATTGGCGGCGGATATATTGGCTTGGAGTTAGCTTCGGTTTACAGCGCACTCGGCACAAAAGTATCAGTCGTTGAAATGCTTTCGGGCTTGCTGCCGGGCGCCGATAGAGACCTCGTTTTGCACCTTCAAAAAAGAGTTGAAAAAAAATATGATAAAATAATGCTCAACTCTAAAGTGGTTGAAATGAAAGATACAGGCAAAGCTGTTCATGTTAAAATTGAAAACAAAGACGGCAGCCTAACCGAACATAATTTCGATTACGTTTTAATGTCGATTGGCAGAAAACCCGTTACGGATGGACTTGGTCTTGAATTTACTCGAGTGAAAGTGAACGAACGCGGCTGGATAAAAGTTAATGAACAGATGCAGACAGATGATCCGGATATTTATGCAATAGGCGATATTGTCGGCGAACCAATGCTTGCGCACAAAGCATCTCACGAAGGGCGCGTTGCTGTTGAAGTGATTGCCGGACACAAATCCGCATTCGAACCAAAAGCAATACCTGCTGTTGTGTTTACAGATCCCGAAATTGCATGGGCGGGATTAACCGAAACTCAGGCAAAAGAAAAAGGGATAAAATATGAAGCGGCTAAATTTCCGTGGGCAGCATCGGGGCGCGCCACAACACTTGATAGATTTGACGGCGTAACAAAATTAATTATAGATCCGGATGATGAAAGAATTTTAGGTGTGGGTATTTGCGGCGCCGGCGCCGGCGAACTTATTGCAGAAGGCGCGCTTGCAATTGAGATGGGCGCAAATGTTAGAGATTTAGCTTTGACAATTCATCCGCATCCCACATTAAGCGAAACAATGATGGAAGCTGCCGAAGTTTTTTTCGGGCAAAGCACACACATGTATAAGCCGAAGAGGAAATAATTAAAAAGGAAAAATTATCTGTGAGCTTAGTATAAAATTTCCTATTAAGTAATTTCACTCGCCTTCGTTAGTTGATTCGTAATGAAAACCAAATTACAGTCATTACAAACGAGGCTCGAGTGAATCAATATTTCAATTTGGAGAGAGCACAAAAGAATTACTACCTGCCTCATACATAAAGGAGTCGAATTCGACCCCTTTGAAATTCGGATTATTGATTTTTTCCCAAAGTCCTAAAAATTCAACAGTAGTACGGCTACGCATTCAGTTATTGATAATAGCAAAAGTTCTACTAATCTCTCATCCCGCCGGGATGAAGAATCATAAATCCCGTTAGGGATTTGATATTGGTAGAATACTATCAAAACAACAACAACAGAGTCCCGTTAGGGACGCAATATTATTCCGGTTCTCGTAAAATATATCGTTCATCATATTCAACGTTATAAGCTTTTAGAAACGATTTATATTCTTCAACAAATGTATGTTTCTTATGATGTTCTTCCTGGGTTTTTATATAATTGATCACCCTATCCAAATGTGAATGGCTATACGAAAACGCACCGTATCCTTCCTGCCATTTAAATTTAGTACGGGTAAGTTTTTTGTCATTAATCCATTTTGATGAACCACCTTTAATATCTTGAAGCAGATCGGCTAAAGCTTGATGCGGTCTGTAACCAATCAGGATATGGAAATGATTTGGCACACCATTTATTATCATTAATTTGTGTTTTTGAGTTTGGATGATCCCGGTGATGTATTTATATAATTCATCTTTCCAACTATTGTCAATCATTGCCGTTCGATATTGTACGGCAAATATTAATTGTATATGTATTTGTGTATAGGTGTTGCCCATGATATCTAATAATATTTCATGCCTACGGCATTCTGTTCTCGTTTTTTATTCATTTTCTACCAATCTCTCATCCCTCTGGGATGAAGAATTATAAATCTCGTGAGGACTTATATATTCTTTCGTTTTTAATGTTACAGAATTCAGTAACATTAAAATCAGGATTGTTGAGTTGCATTCGTGTATCATGCCCACGACATTCTGTTTTCTTTTTTATTTCGTTTCTACCAATCTCTCAGCCTTCCGGATGAAGAATTAAATCTCAAAAATAAATATTAAGTTTTCGCTTAAATATCATCGTACAAAAATTGGATTTACTCGCTTTACGTATGCATGCATTAGCGAGGTGTTACAATATTTTTCCCGCATACCCATGAAAATTCTATATTTAATATTCTTCAATTATAACTTTAGTTCAAAATAAAATAGTTTTATTAAAAACAATTTAACATAATTATACGATAAAGCGGAAATAAGATTATAATATTTTAGAGACCAGACGGGTCTGGCTGTAAGGAGTAGCACAAAATAAAAGAAGGTAGATTGTGACGAAAAGTAAGAAGCGTGATGTTAACTCAGTGAGCTTAGCTTCATTCACTAACGCATGTGTGCAGAGTATATTATTTACACAAAAGTATTCACACCCGTTCCGAACTTTATAAACTTTACAACTTTATAAACCCCCCACCTTTCTCTGTCACTTTTCCGCAAATCCCATTACTAATAATTCGATCATCATTTTAACCGAATTATTTTTTACTACAATTAACCTTAGGAAAAATTTTATGCGGCAGGCTTTTTTATTCTTTATTTGTGTGCTTTTATTTGTTCCGGAAGTTACGGCATTACCACGGTTTGCATTGCGGGGCGGATCTTCTCAATGTATTGACTGCCACGTTAATCCCACCGGCGGCGCGATGCGAAACCGCGGAGGCTGGTCGTTTGGAAAAACTGTTTTGCCAATGTATCCTACTGACAGAGAATTTAAAATGAGTAACTCAATCGGCGAGAATATTCAGTTCGGGCTTGATTTTAGGGGACAATATCTCGGTGTGTTCACAGACTCAACGGCAAAAACGGATTTTCAAAAAATGACAGGATCAATTTATACGAATGTAGATTTCGCAGAAAACATAAGTGCATTTGCCCGGTATGATTTTATTTGGGGAATATGGGAAGCTTATGCCATCGCTCGAATTCTCCCAAACGGCGGATATTTGAAAGGCGGCACATTTCAGCCTAACTATGGAATACGATTAGATGACCACACCGCCTACACACGCGGCGGAGATTTGGGAGTTCTTTTTTCAACAGGGCAGCGGCAGGGTTTAATATATGAGCCGCGTTATGTTGAAACCGGAATTGAAGCAGGCGCATATATTTCAGACTTTGCTCTGCTCACGGCAAGTGTCGGAAATCCGCGTTCACAGCAGTTTGTAACAGAGCCTACATACACAGTCAATCTTCAAATTACGAGGTCGATTGGTGAAAACTTTAGTTTTATGTTTGGAAGTTCGGCAGCAATATTTCGTATGCAGCGGTTGAATGCTAATTTTCAACAAGAGTTCCCGCAGGTAAAAATGTATGGGGGATATGCCGGCTTTAGTATTGGCGAATTTGTTTTGCTTGGCGAATATGATATTTCGCAGGACTACTTAAAAAAAGATTCATCCGCTTCGGCGATGATGATTGAAGCGTCATATAAAATTGTTGATGGATTGGAAGCTGTAGTTCGTTACGATAGATTTGACAGAAATACAAAAGTTGAAAAAGATGAACTGCAAAGATTTGTAATCGGTTTTGAGTTCGTCCCGTATAGCTTTGTTGAAGTACGTCCGCAGTTTCGCATTCAGTTGGAAGAGCCGGCTGTTCAGAATAATTCATTTGTAGTGCAGTTTCATTTATACTATTAACTCACCTTACTCAAATTGGTTGCTGCCGGATGAAGTGATCTCAATTTTTAATTAAAAACAAAAGATTGCTTCACTCGAAGACTCGTTCGCAATGACATAAGAGAAAAGTCATTGCGAGGGCAGCAGCACGAAGCAATCTCAACAAATGCATCAGATTGATTTCCCGCATGCGGGATTAGCTAACGGACAATTACTTTTTCAACTTTTGGGACAGTTCCAACAAAATTTGAATCCGTTAGCTAACGGATCATTTTGCGTAAGGTGAGTTATTAATTTTTTAATGCCGGAATTCTATATTTAAAACATTTTAATGGGAGAAATTCGATAGAACTAAATCAGCGAATTATATAGTTCAATAATTTTGTCAGTAAGATTTTTGATGTCGAAATGTTCAATTGCTCTTTTGCGCGCCGCCCGCCCAAAGCGGCTTCGCTTTTCCGAAGAATTAATAAGCATTTCAATTTTATTTTTTAAATCTAAACCGTCTCTCGTTTTAAACAAGTATGATGTTTCATTATCAACGGCAATATCAAGCACTCCTTCGGAGTTGGAACAGACTGATGGAAGCCCGATAGACATTGCTTCGGCGAGGGCTATTCCGAAAGCTTCTGCATGAGACGGGAAAACAAAAACATCCATCGCCGACAAAACATCCGAAGTGTCGCTGCGGAATCCTGTAAAAATTAAATTGTGAAGGTTATAATCCCTCGCAAGTTTTTTTATACTTTCGGCGTAAGCATCTTCAGCCCGGCTTGCTTCGCCAACTATCAAGTACTTTAAATGATCGTCCGTTTTATTTAGCTCTTTGGCGGCATATAAAAATTCTTCGTGTCCCTTGCCCGGACTAAACCGCGCAAGCATTCCAACTACAATCTCATCATCCAAAAAATTAAATTCTTTTCTTACGTGCATCCGATTTGTTTCTGAAAAATTAAATTTTTCTACATCTATACCATTGTGCACAAGTATAATCTTGTTTTCGGTAACGGGAACTGTTGCCATCAAATTATCTTTGATTGCTCTGCTAATGGCAATTACTTTTGTAATCCGGCTGTAAATTATTTTATGCAGAAAATCTTTTTTAACAATACCGGAACCCATCTGCTTTGTTAGTATTAGAGGAATACTACTTTTAATAAGATTGAGCGCCGGTACGAAAATCCATAAATCTTTTGATGCCTGTGTGTGTATCAAATCATAATTTTCTCTTCTGATAAGCGCGGCTGTTTTTAATATGCTGATTGGATGAAAATATCCGGCTGCTTTGATTGGGCGTATCATAATTCCGAGATGATTAGCTTCTATGTGAATGCGGCTTTCTGCAAGACACAATAAATCCACATGAATACCATGCTTTAAAAGCTGCTTAACTGCGGTGAGTGTGAACATTTCCATACCGCCCCAACTTTTAGATAAACATGAATAAAGTATCTTCATTGCTAATAAATTTTCTTAAGCTTTGCATTTGTGAAATAATGAAGAAGTATCTCATCAAAATTATAACCCTGCGAAGCCATTACCGCAGCGCCAATCTGGCAAAGCCCTACGCCGTGACCCCATCCAGCGCCTTTAATTGTAAACTTCTGCGGAATACCATCTATCAAATTTTCTTTTTCCACAATAAAAGCGGAACTGTAAAGATGACTTGGTGAAAGAGTGCGGCGAATCTCAAGCTCTTTACCAATAGTTAATGTTTTTTTAGTTCCTACAATTTTTAGCTTTGTCAGTCTCGCCGAGGCACCTCTTTCAATAGGAATCAAATCGACGATTTGCCCGAAATCAATTTCGCTTTTATTTGAGATTAATTTGCTTAGCTCCTCTTGCGAATAAGTAACTGTCCACCGGTAAAAGTCGGTTGTTTCCTGATCGTAATCGAGAAGAATTTGGGAAAGGATTTTTTTATCAGTTGTGTTGCAGAAAGCGGGCGGGCTACCAAGGATCCACTTACGGGCATTTTTTTCATCTGAAAAATCCAGATCATAATTATCCGGTTCATATTTATAATCAATTACTGAGGAAAGATAATTATACTTTACCGGCTCCCAATTGTTTTCGAAAGATTCAGAAACTCCGCCGCAGGATTTGGAATAACGTGCATCGCAAATTTTATCGCTATAAGTAAGCACTAAACCGCGTGTTTCTTCAATTGCCTGTTTGGCTACCGTTGTAAAAACTTTGGTTATTCCCTGGTAACGCTGGCAGTGGTCGTCGGCGCAAACGTCAAAGCTTGAATGATCTTCGCGGTCGTACCATCTTATTAATGCGTATTTTGTTTGCAGCGTTGTTTTATATTCTTTTTTCTCCGTTTGCAAAACTCTTGATTTTTCAACTTGTGCAAGCAGCCAGCCGCGGGAAACTATAGCATGCGCTTTAAGTAATTCGCGCGAACATTTTGCGCTCATCTCGGAGGAAATTACGCTGACAAGATAATTTTCAATTGACAAAGAATTGATGACCGTAATTTTTCCATTTTCTTTAAGAAGTTTTAGCGCGCCGATAAAACGCTCTTTTTCTTTTCTTTCCCAGTGAAACTGTACACCGATAGTAACATCGCGTAAAAGGAATGAATCAGTGGAGATGTCTGTTGGTTCAAAAATTATTTCATTGGTGATTTCGATTTTTTCACTGCCATAAGTGCAAAGTAATTTGTCATTTAATATTTCTGCGGTAAACCTTCCGCTAAAAGTATTTTTAAAACCTGGCGAAGTAAAATCGCCGTAAAGTTCGAAATTTATTTTACTTTCGGAAAGTATTCCAACATGGATGATAGGTTCCTGAGAGTCGTAAAGCATTTTCTTTTCTCATGTTTAACAGATATAAATTTACATTCAAAATATAAACAATAAGATATTTATATGTGAGTTTTACAGTCATTAAAGAGATGTGAGCAATTATAAAAATTAATTTCATAACATTATATTAGAGTTGCTATTCAAAAACATTTATTGATTATGAAAACCTTCGTTAATAAAACAGTTGATATTATTGGCTTTCCGATAGATTTAGGTGCAGGGCGCCGCGGTGTTGATATGGGTCCATCTGCGGTAAGAATTGCCGGGCTTGAAAATAATTTGCGGGAACTTGGTTATAGCGTTATCGACAGCGGTAATGTTCACATCCAGATAATGGAACGGCAGAAAATTAAAAATCCTAAACTCAAATACATGGATGAAATTTTAAAAACTTCAAAAGTATTAGCTTCGCGGGTTGAAAAAATTTTAGAAAAAAATCATTTCCCTCTTTGTATTGGCGGTGATCATTCAATGGCGCTCGGAACAATTGCCGGAATATCTTCCTACTGCCGAAAAAATAATTTGAAGCTTGGAGTTATCTGGATTGATGCACACACAGATATGAACACAGATCAGACAACGCCGTCAGGGAATATTCATGGAATGCCGTTGGCTGCAGCGCTCGGACTTGGACATGAAAAACTCGTAAACTTTTACGGGCACTCTCCTAAAGTTAAACCTGAAAATACAGCGTTAATTGGAATAAGAAGTATCGACGCCAAAGAGCGTGAAAACACAAGAAGACTTAACCTGCCGGTTTACACCATGTCCGATGTTGATAAACTTGGAATACACCGCATAATAGTAAAAGTTCTTAAACAATTAAAAGAAAATGTAGACCATATTCATGTAAGTTTCGATCTCGACAGTGTCGATCCTACTGTTGCTCCCGGCGTTGGAACCCCTGTGCCGGGCGGATTAAGCTACCGCGAAACACATCTGCTTATGGAAACAATAGCCGAATGTGGATGCATGAATTCGCTTGAAGTTACGGAAATAAATCCGATATTAGATGAGCGAAATAAAAGCGCACGTTTTGCTGCCGAGGTCATTGCATCAAGTATGGGCAAAAGAATTTTTTAATCGGTTATGATTGAGCGGCGCAAATTATTTTTCATTTTAATATTTTCTGCTTTACTGCTGATTCTTAGAAAAGCCGGGGTGATTGAAATATCAATTAACACAATAGTTAATTACATAATTATGTTTTATGGGTTAAGCTTAGTCTACAACTCATTCGCAAAAAATAAGCTGCCGTTGTTTGTCGGCTCGATTTTGTTTTTAACCGGGGTAGCTTTTTTTATTGTTACTGATTTTGATTTTTCTAATGTAGGGCAAATAGTTCTTCCATCGGCTATAATTATTATCGGGTTAAGCTGTTTAATGCTTTATTTAAGCAACGGGAATGATACTTCTTTTTTAATAATAGGAGGATTGTTTCTCTCAGCGGGTGTTATCGTAATATTAGTAACCGGGCATTTATGTTTCGATAAATATTTTGCTTCAGTTATTGAGGTGGCAGCGAATTACTGGTTAATTTTGATAATATTGATTTTAGTAATATCGTTCTCCAAACGATTTGGGAAAACCTAATTACCTGAGCGCCCCTTGCAATATTATTTTCCATCCGGGTCTATCTGCGCCTGAACTGATTTCTTCTGTAATTTTTATTTCCGTGCCTGGTTTAATTAAATCTGCCCGAACCGATGCTCCTATAGTAAATGGTTTATCTTCAGCATTAAAGGACACCAAAGATTCAAACGTACTCCCGGTATTTATCCAGATATTATATACACTTTTTCCTGAGAGCGGGGGTAAGTTTGATATTCTAAATAACGCTTCACCGCTCTCGCCGCTTAAAAACACTTTAGCATCGGAAGCGACATTAAAATCCGCAGAACTTAACTGTGCAAAGTAAACGCCGCGTGAGTTCATAATTCTGTCAAGAGCTTCATCGCCCCCAACTTTAGTTTGAAATTCGTTTATTCGGTTAGTTAAATTAGTAATTTCTAATTTATAACCGTCAATATCTTCCATGATTTTAAAATATGCTATCGCGACGACAGTGATCAACAGCAAGAATAACAAAACGACTACGAGGGTTCCGAAATAGCTTTTCTTTTTGGGTTCGATTTGTGCTTCAGTAATTATTTTTCCTCCGCCCGGTTTCTCAATTAAAGGCTCATTTTTCTTCTTAATCTCTACATCATTGTCTGTTAATGCGGCGCCGGGAAAATTTTCAAAAGTTTTCTCTTTGCTCAAATCTGTTCTTAACCGTTCCCGTACCTGCGTTTCCTGCGGCGGGCGTAAAAACTCCTTGCTCTGTTTTGTGGATGTAATTACTTCGAACTCACCGGTTTCTGTATCCGATATTTTATGTCGTTCAAGTCCGTCATCATCGGTTTTATTATTAATTTCTTCTTTTTCATTAGAATCATGCAAATCAGCAGCCTGAGCGGAAACAGATTCAAACTCTTCTGCCTTGGAATGCCGGACTTCAACAATTTCCTCATCCACCTTCTCATCAAAAACCGAGGATATATCTTCTTGCGTCTGCACTGAAATTGCATGCGCCGGAGAAAGATGTTCTTGTGGTTTTAAAGGCAGCGGTTTTTCTGAAGATTGTTCCTCTTCTTTTTTCTTTTTTATTTCCTCCTGGAGGCGATAAAGTTTTCGTGCAACTTTATCCTTTACTTCAGGGGCAGGAGTTTCAATATTTAATATTGCTGGCAAAAGCGCCGCAAGATTTTGGAACTCTCCCAATTCTTCGTAAGCAAACGGCTCGTTGTTTTCTAAAATAGAAACAAAAATGTCAAAATCATTTTTGCTAAGACAGCCGAGAGAAAATGCATACAGCAACTCTTTATGCTCCATTATGCATCTCCCTTAATTAAATTTTCTTTAAGATTAGATAGAGCAATCTTAACTTTTGATTTTACGGTCTGAAGCGGAATATTAAGCTTTGCAGCAATTTCTTCCTCGGTTAAACCTTCGTAGTAGGCAAGATATATTACATACTGTTGTGCATCGGTTAATTTATTAAGAGCAGTTTCTACACTTCCTTTTATGTTTAAAGCGGTCTTCAAATCAAGAGAGTCAATCTTCGGCGAAAGATGGGGCAGTATATAGTTATCTTCGAAACCCTCCGTATATTCGGGCGCATTGCCGGCAAATCTTTTTCGCCTAATTTCATCTGCAGCTTTATTACGTGCAAGCGTCACTATCCATGTATATACATTTTCGCTGTTAAAATTAAATTTATCGCTCTTACGCCAGACGATGACAAAAACATCGACAAGAATTTCTTGGGCAAGGGACTGCTCGGTTACCATTTTTTTTATTAACGTATACAGAAGGGGTGAATACCTATTGTATAATACTTCGAGCGCTTTAGAATCATGCTTAGCTACTCTACGCAAAAGGTCAATGTCTGTTGAAGGGATATTTACCATTTAAGCCGATAGTTATAATTGCTTTAATACTTCGCAAAAGTAAAGTTATAACAGTTAAAAATCAATTCGTTGCTCACATTTGATTAAGTTAGTTTCTTAATGCCCCGTCATACTATTAATTTATAATTTTTAATTTACGCTCGTCACCAAACATTTTGATTAGATTAAATCACTTCAAACCGAAGCCAGTTTGCCCTGCTGCGTTCGCTGTATGGCGCGCCTGCTGCGAATAGAACAACATCTCCTTCTTTAACATTACCGCTTTCTAGAAGTAATTTTTTTGCATTTTCAATAGCAATATGTTCCTTGTTAATTTCATCCATAAAAATTGATGTTACTCCCCATCTTAAACACAATTCATTCATTGTTTCGGAGCTGTTTGTAAAAGCGATGATCTTTGCATGCGGTCTAAATTTGGCAATATTAACCGCCGTACGACCTTTGAATGTAAATACAACCACAGCAGCAGCATTTATCTGCTTACTCATTGAAACGATCCCGCGTCCGACCGAATCAAAAAGGTTCTCTTCCATTTCTTTTGGAAATGGAAACTCTACTTGCTGACATGTCCGGTTATGAAGTTCAGCATCCTTTACTATGTCGTTCATTGTTTTCACAGTTTGAACCGGGAATTTACCGATTGAAGTTTCACCGCTTAACATTACTACGTCTGTGCCGTCCCATACTGCGTTTGCAACGTCGCTTGCTTCTGCGCGTGTGGAGATAGGGTTGTTAATCATCGACTCAAGCATCTGCGTTGCGGTAATAACAAGTTTACCGTAAGCATTACATTTGGTTATAATTTGCTTTTGAATAGATGGAACTTCATGCGGAGGAAGTTCAACACCCAAATCTCCGCGTGCAACCATAATACCATCTGACACTTTTAATATTTCATCGAAGCTGTCAACCGCTTCTTTTTTTTCGATCTTGGCTATTATTGGTTTTATGAAGTTTCGCTGCCTAAGCCACTCACGCAGGTTTGTCATATCGGCGGCGCTTCTCACAAAAGACAAAGCTATATAATCAACGCGATAATTTAGTGCGAACTCTAAATCTCTAAAATCTTTTTCAGTAACGGAAGGCGTTGAGAGCCTCATTCCAGGCAGGTTCATCCCTTTCCTCGGTTTTAATTGACCTCCGTTCTCAATAAAGCATTTAACCGAGATTTTATGTTTTTCGATTATGCGCAGCCTAATTAATCCATCGTCTATAAGTATAGCATCGCCTACTTTTGCATCCTCTGCAAGGGGCTTATATGAAGTAGATATTTTCTTTTTTGTACCAATGACGTCATCGGTTGTTATTTCAACTGTTTGTCCTGTTGTTAATTCAATTTCAGGAGTTTCAAGTTCGCCGACTCTTATTTTGGGTCCTTGCAAATCCATTAAAACAGCGAGAGGAGTATTTTCGTCAGAACATGCAGCGTTAATGTTTTTAAATAACTCCCCGTAAAATTCATAATTGCCGTGAGAAAAATTTAACCGTACGCCATCCACCCCCGAAAGTATTAATCGGGAAATCATTTCTTTGCTGTTGGATGCTGGTCCCAGTGTGCAAAGTATTTTTGTTTTTGCAAATATATCTGTCAGTTGTTTATTCATTTTTTCTTTGCTGCGGTTCTCTTTATTACTGTTTTCTTTGTCTTTGGTCTTTTCATTGGTGTACGTGCTGCTTTCGACTTACGGAATAACTCTTTAATTTTTTTCTCTACAAGATAAAAGACCGTGTTAGTTTCATATTTGTTATCAGTGCGTATACCTGCTTTTACACCGGTAAGAATTTCAATCCCTTCTTCTATTCGTTCCATAGGATAAATTGTAAATTCTCCTTTTTTAACCGACTCGATAACATCTTCACGAAGCATTAAATCTTTAACATTCTGAACCGGAATAATAACGCCCTGCTTTTTAGTAAACCCCTGCATTTTGCAAACATCGTAAAATCCTTCAATCTTTTCATTAACTCCGCCTATAGGTTGAACATCCCCTTTTTGGTTTAGCGAACCCGTCACTGCAATGCCCTGTTTAATTGGTAACTCTGCAAGCGTTGAAAGAAGAGCAAATATTTCTGCACACGAGGCACTATCGCCGTCAACGGTGGAATATGACTGTTCGAAAACAATGTTTGCATTGAAAGACAGTGGCATATCCTGTCCGAATGTTTCTTTAAAATATCCTGTAATAATCAACATTCCTTTGTTATAATATTTACCGCTCATGCCGGCTTCACGTTCAACGTTTATGATTGTGCCGTTGCCGAGTGAAACTGTAGAGGTAATTCGTGTCGGTCTTCCGAATGCATAAAAATCTGCATCGTAAACTGCCAGACCATTTATTTGCCCGATACGTTCGCCGGTAGTATCAATCATAACGCTCTTCTCTTCAATCATGTCGTTTACCTTCGATTCAAGCATACCGTGCCGCTCTTTAGCATAGTTATAAGCTTTTCGAATGTGTGCTGCGTTTACAACATCAAAACCATCGTCAAGCGCCCAAAAGTTTGCCTCGCGCGCTACGTCAGCAATTTGAGAAAAACGGGTCGAGAGTTTGTTCTTTTGTCCTGCAAATCGAGCGGAAAGTTCAATCAAATATGCAATCGCGCTTCTGTCAAACTCACAAAGATTTTCTTCTTTAATAAGTTTTTTTACAACCCGTGCATATTGAACCAAAACAGCAGGGCTTCTTTTTATTTCATAATCAAAATCAGCTTTTACTTTGAATATTTTTTTAAAATCATATTCATAGTTCGCAAGCATACTGTAAATCTGCTGGCTGCCGACGAGAATTATTTTTGTGTCGATATCAATCGGTTCGGGTTTTATGGTTGAGGCTGTGAACTGAAAATAACTGCCGGGGTCCTGAATTTCGAGTTGACGGTAAGTGAGAACTCTTTTTAATGTCCGCCAAACAGCCGGTTCTTCAAAAAGATGGTTTACATTAAGTACAAGATAACCGCCGTTTGCACGAAGCAGCGAGCCGCATTTTATTTTTGTGAAATCTGTGTACCAGCCGCCTTTGCCGTCGTTTATTTTTTCTACCGTTCCGAAGATGTTAGTGTATGTCGGGTTTGTTTCAATGAGTACGGGACACTGTTTAAGCCCGGTATTATCAAGAATAATGTTAACGTCATAAACACGGAAATAATCAATTATAAATCCCTCGGGTGTTGTTGCTGCTTCAGGATTTAATCCTTTGAATATTTGTATGTTATCTAAAATATTTTCAAGAACATGGTCGAGATATTCAATTATTTTTTCATCCTCATATTTTTCCTTTAAATTGAAAATAACTCCGCTTACTACCGACTCAACATTCTCCCGTTCTAATTTGACAAGTTTTTCCTGAAACTCCTGGCTAATTTTTAATCCTTTACGGAATATTTTCTGAAGTTCCTCCTGATGATGTGTGTATCTTTTTACAATGTCCGAAGCTTGATCTTTAGTAATAACTTTTTCCTGAACTTTTTCTTCAATCATTTGAATCGGTACAGCTTTGCCGCCGATTACTGGAAAAACATCCGGACGCGAAGTATCGCCCACTTTTACATGTCCGAGTGAAAAATTTTCTTTTTCTAATTTTTCATTAAAACTGTTAAGTAGCTCCTGCTCCTTCTCACTGTACTGGCTGATAATTTTTTTCTTCTTGTTAGAATATGTTTCGGCTTCCAGGGCTAAAGGGATTCTTTTTTTTAACAGTTCAATAGCCGAAGCTAAATTGTATTTAAATTCTTTCGCCGATCCGGTATTAAATTTTAATAAGACAGGCATGTCTTCTTCTTTAAAATTATTAACATATGCATAATCGTAAAGAGACGGACAGTTACTGCTGATCTTTTCAAGCATCTTTTTTACTGTGGTTGTTTTGCCGGTGCCGGAAAGTCCCGCAATATAAATATTGTATCCGGGGCTGCGTAAATCAACTCCGAGTTTAATTGCTTTTAATGCACGTTCCTGTCCAACGATGCCTTCAATCGGGTCAAGGTCACTCGTCGAGTCAAATTCAAAAACATCATTGTTGCATTTCCATCTCAGTTCTTCGGGAGTTAAATTTTTGTGTTCATTGGGGCGGGGATAATTACCGGGGGATTTTCTCATGTTTTAACCTTCCGTTGTTATTTAGATAACTACGTTAAAAATTTTAATCTTACTAACCGAAAACATAAATATTATTAGAATTATAAACAAAACAACTTTTTATTAAATCATCTTTGAGTTCACTTTAAAAAGGTATTTCCGTCATTGCGAAGAACGGAGTGACGAAGCAATCTTTTGATTTTGCGCTAAATTCGGAAGATTGCTTCTCCCGCAATGCGGGATCGCAATGACATTTTTCAAAAGAACCTTTTTATAGTAGACTCATCTTTGATTCATCATACTTTATTATAAAATTTGTCTGCAAAAAAGTTAAGAGTAATATAAAATGACAATTACCGAAGCAAGAAGTTTATTCCCTCACATCAAAGAAGGAAAGATATATTTTAACCATGCCTCAACAGGCACATTTTCAACAAGAGTATTGAAGGTGCTCGAAGATCAAATAAAAGAAAAGACAACTGGCGAAATTGACGGTTATGAAGATTTTGTAAAAACCGCAGCCGAAACAAAATCTTCTCTTGGTAAGATGATTAATTGTTCGGCAAACAACATTGCGTTTACTGATAATACAACAAACGGTTTAAACATACTTGCACAGGGGTTAAAGTGGAATGAAGGAGATGAGATAATTTTAAACGATCTTGAATTTCCCGCAAATGTTTATCCTTTCCTCAATCTAAAAGAGAAGGGTGTAAATATTAAAATAGTAAAATCGGAAAACGGAATAATAGCAGCCGAAAAAATAATGGAAGCAGTTACAGAAAAGACAAAGTTAATCTCGGTAAGTCTTGTTCAATTTTTAACTGGCTATAGAATTGACATTGAAGCCATCGGTAAATTTTGTGAAGAAAAAAATATTATATTCTGCATAGATGCAATTCAGGGGCTGGGCGCTGTTCAGCTTGATGTTGAAAAATGCAGGATAAATTTTCTTTCGTGCGGCAGTCAAAAATGGCTTCTTGGATTAATGGGTTTAGGTTTTATCTATGTTGATGATAAACTCATGCAAAACATTCGTCCGGCTTATGCAGGCTGGCTTTCTGTTGAAAATGCATGGGATCTGCTTGAATACGAATTAAAATTCCGCCCCAACGCAGAACGATTTCAGCCGGGCACATTAAATGCGTTTGGAATTTATGTTCTAAATGAATCATTAAAAATATTTTTTGAAGTTGGATTGAAGCTAATAGAAAATGCAGTCCTCAATAACTCAATTTATTTCATCAATAAATTAGATGAGTTAAACTTCAATCCGATATTAAAAGGTTTGGAAGGAAAAAACATTGCGGGGATTATAAGCTTTAAACACAATGAGGCAAATCAGATTTTTGAAACATTAAAAAATAAAAATATACACTGTGCTGTGCGCGAAGGGATGGTTCGCTTTTCGCCGCACTTCTATAATGTAAAAGATGAGATTGATACTGTAGTAAGTCAGTTGAAAGCATTCAAGTAAAAAGAAGAAATCAGTAAGAATAAAATAGCAACGTAATTGTTTGCCGCTATGAGAAGTTAATAAAAGAATATCTGATTATTAAATCATTCGATTTGCGGGTAAAATTTTCACCTAAATTTTCCTGAACCTCTTTGTACTATTTGAAATGATATTTAATTATAATTTACTAAATTACTATATGCTAATCATGAACAAAAAAATATTAGGAGCGGATTGATGAACTTCAGAGCAAAATTTTTGGGAAAGTTTTTGCCTTTCCTTTTGCTGTTAGTATCTGCTGCAGGAACAATTAATGCACAGGACAAAGAGAAAAAAGTGCGGATAAGCCCGATGGCAGCGGTAAGGCAAACAGTTGGGCTTACAGATATAGAAATTATCTACAGCCGTCCCGGCGTTAAAGGACGAACCATCTGGGGTGATCTTGTGCCATATAATATTGTTTGGCGCGCCGGAGCAAATGAAGCCACGAAAATAATTTTCGGCGGTGATGTAATTATAGAAGGAAAAAAAATAAAGGCTGGTTCTTACAGCTTTTTTGCATTGCCAGGCAAAGAAGAATGGACCTTGATATTGAATAAAGAGGCAAACCAGTGGGGCGCATTCGAGTACAATGAATCGCAGGACGCTTTACGGATAAAAGTTAAACCGACAAAAAATGGATTCAATGAGTGGCTTTCTTATACCGTAACAAAAACGGGGGAACGCACAGCCAAAATTGCTCTTTTGTGGGAGAACTTAAAATTAGATTTTGAAATAATCGCTAATGGAAATTAATTTTTAAAACTATACCTTCGAGACTCGCTGTCTCGAAGGTCTTAGAAATTTAGTTTCTAATTAAATCAAGTAATTCTTTCGTTTTTTCTTCCATCAGTTTAATATCACCTCTCGATTCAACATTCAACCGGATAATTGGTTCGGTGTTGGACATTCTTAAATTAAATCTCCAATTATCATATTCGACGCTTAAACCGTCCGTATAATCTTTTTTGCCTCCGGTAAAACGTGCATCTATTTCTTTTATTTTCCCGGCGGGGTCCGCTATTTCGCTGTTAATTTCGCCGCTGCACGGGTAGGCATTTATCATCTCATCAACAAATTTTGAAAGCGGTTTGTTGTCTTCCGAAATTAGTTGAAGAACGAGAAGAAAAGGGATCATTCCACTGTCTGAATATGCATTATCTCTAAAGTAATGATGCGCAGACATTTCGCCGCCGTAAATGGCGTTAACTTCTCTCATCTTTTGTTTAATGTATGCATGCCCGCTTACCGATTGCACTGCATTGCCTCCGTATTCGGAAACTACTTCGAGAGTGTTCCAAACAAGGCGCGGGTCGTGAACAATATTTTCGCCTGGATTTTTTTTCAATATAGATTTTGCAAGAATGCCAACAATGTAATAGCCTTCAATAAAATTTCCTTTTTCATCAAAGAAAAAGCAGCGGTCGTAGTCGCCATCCCAGGCAACTCCAAGGTCGGCTTTGTTTTTAAGCACGGCATCCAGCGTGGGTTGTCTGTTTTCCATAAGCAAAGGATTTGGAACTCCGTTGGGAAATTCGCTGTCAGGTTCATTAAATATTTTAATCATTTCGATCGGCAAGTCTTTTTCGATTGCGTTTAAAGCTAATCCAGCACAGCCGTTGCCTGCATTCACAACTACTTTTAAAGGTTTTATTTTGGAAGGATCGTAAAACTTACGAAGATTAATAATGAAACTATTCATAATATCTTTTTGAGCATAGCCTCCTTTATTGCTCACTGGTTGAGGAAGTTCATTGCTGAGAATCATTCTCTCAATTTCGTTAAGCCCCGAATTATAACCCACCGGAACGGAATCTTTTTTTACGAATTTCATTCCGTTGTACTCGGGCGGATTATGGCTTGCAGTAATCATGATTCCTCCATCCGCTTGGAAGAAAGGAGTTGCAAAGTAAATCATTTCAGTGCCGCACAACCCTATATCAATTACATCAGCGCCACCGTCATTTAATCCTTTGCGCAACGATTCAGCCAGCGCTTCTGATGATTTTCGGATATCGTAACCGATAACAATTGAGCGCGCTTTAAGGTAAGAAGCGTAGGTAAGCCCAATTTTATAAGCCATATCGGGGTTTAATTCCGACGGTACTTTTCCTCTAATATCATAAGCTTTAAAAGCCTTTATTTTATCCATATATACTCCCGAACGTGTTATTTATTGAAATTTTTTTCATGGAAACTATTATGTACTACATTTAGCTCAATAAGAAGATAAATTGAGGCATTCAATTTATAAAATTCCTGCTTTGATTCAATCTAACCGATAGAAACTTTAAGAGAATTTTTTTTCAATAGACTTTTTATAATTAACTGATTATGTTTGAACCGTTCATTCATAGTATGAGGGAGTTCGTTATCGTAAATAGAGATACCGTTAAGTGGCACTTTGCCAAATGTAACAATTCTAAATGTAACGCTATCTTTCTGGTTAACCCGCAAGAGTCGCCCGGAGAGTTGGGTTTCATTTGCCCTGATTGCAGCGCAAAAACAATAACTTCTCATATAGTTCAATGCGCAAGTTGCAGAACGATACTCAATTTTGTTCGTGCAACGCCAAACGAAGAAAAAGTTGTGTTCACAGTTCCCAAATGTTCACACTGTGTTGGAACAGTTGAAGACGAATGGGAAATAGAACCTTTGTATCAACTGGATTCTTATATTTAAGTTATTCTGCAATCTTTGTTATTGTTCGAGCCGGCACATACTTTCTAATGCGAAGTTGTGCCGGCTTGTGTTTTAAATCCCCGGATAAATTCCCTTACCTTGACCAGCTACTGCGGGGCGTTATAAGCAGAGTCAAATAATTGTGTTGAGAGATTGTCCGTTAGCTAAACATATGCGTCAACCTAATTTTTCGATTATAATTTCTAACCTTTTTTAGAAGATACACTTATAGTATTGCCATTTAAATCTTTGTTTTTTATGTCAAGATATTTTAAATCACTGCTGTCCGGTTATTAGCAAAACAAATACAATTAATTAGAAGAATCATAAATATTAAATCCTGAATAAACCCATTCGTAAGCAATAAAATAGAGCTATTTTCAAAAATTGGAATAATCAAAATCTGTAGAAAAATGTAAAACGATAAATTACCTTAGTAACATAGGCAGAGGTAAACATTTTCTCCATAGAGTCCTTCGGACAACCTTATTAGCTTATTATTCCCCAAATAAGGGAATAAGGTTATATTTATTACGGCAAGTGTGGTTACTAAGGTTAATAAAACAGATAAGGTTTTGTTATGGGAATTAGTTTTTATTTCAAATCGATTGCGGCTTGCCGCGCTATGGATAAATCAAAATAAATT
>Ga0100380_10002300_pt1 | contig 20661 bp, 15 predicted proteins | sample CryGeymeta201504_FD_80417 | JGI IMG/M metagenome (GOLD analysis project Ga0100380, IMG submission 80417) | Groundwater microbial communities from Crystal Geyser aquifers in Utah, USA - Crystal Geyser metaG 2015-04 | ecosystem: Environmental > Aquatic > Deep subsurface > Groundwater | place... | reverse complement strand
TCGTCCGCTTCGAAGCCGAGCCAGAGGTCGGCTTGGCGTTCACGCAGTCGCTCGTCGTGATGAGCGAGGTAGTCGATGACCACGAGCGCACCGCCCGGGGCCAGCGGTCGGGCCATGCTGGCCAGCGCTTCCGCGGGGCGCGGGGCGTGGTGCAGCACGCGCGACGCGAAGATGGCGTCCGCGCCGCCCAGTGCCTCGGCGCGCTTCCGCAGTTCGGGTGAGTCGAAGCCGCCCTCGACCAACTCCACGTGGGCATAGCCCGCACGCTCCAGGCGCTGGCGCGCGTGCTCGAGCTGGGCCGGAGCGCGGTCGACGGCGAGGACGTGGTCGTAGATGGGCGCCAGCAGATCGAGAAGTCGGCCCGTGCCCGTGCCCACGTCGATGGCGAGCTTCCGGCGTGGCAGCAGCGGCGCCAGGGCCGTGAGGTAGGCCGGGAGCTCGGGCGCGAGGCCGGAGACACCTTCTTCCGCGGCGCGCTCGAAGAAGGCGCGCGTCGGGCGATCACGGTCGGCGATCAGCGCCGCCACGCGCGCGAGGCTGCCGTCCTCCATGACCAGGCTGCGCCCGGAGGCGAGCGCATCGGCCACGACGGGATCGCGCTGCGCATGGGCCTTGAGGCGCACGAGGGCGCGGGTGCCCTGACGGCGCACGACCAGCAGGCCGGCACGCTTCAGCGGCTTCACATGCCGGGACACGTTCGGCTGGCTCTCGCGCAACAGCTCCGCCAGCTCGCCGATGGCGAGCTCCTCGACCCCGGCCAGAGCCAGGAGGCGCAGACGCAGGGGCTCCGCGAGCAGCTTGTACAGCTCCCAGCGCGCCGGCTCCGAGGTCGTCCCGATCTGCATGCTTCCTACATATACAGATTTTCGCATGGACGCAAGCAAGGGCATCCGACGACGCTGGCGGCGGCCTGGAAGCGAAAAAACGTGCAGGAAGGTTGCCGAGAAGGTTGGCGACCGGGCGCGGCGAAAATGTGCTGGAAGGTTTGGAAGGGGCGCGGCGAAAATGTGCTGGAAGGTTTGGAAGCGGCGCGTTGGCGCAGCGAAAATGTGCTGGAAGGTTTGGGGAGGGCGCGTCTTTCGCGCGAAAGTTGGCGAGGACGTCGGTTGGACGCCTCGCTCGGCCCACGGCGGGTGGTGGTCAGTGGCCCTGCGAGAGCCGGCTGACGCGCTCGAGGCGCTCGCGCTCTTCGAGGGCGAGGGGGCGCGCGCTGACTTCTTCGACGTACTCCGCGAGTACGGTCGGGTCCGGGCGTACGTCGCCGGCCTCGATGCGCCGCAGGGCGCCGGGGCCGAGCACACGGCTGCCGACACGGTGCAGCTCGATGGCCCGATCGAGCCAGTCGTGATCGCCCGTCTGCTCCGCCAGCAGGCTCGCCAGCTCGGTGGCCAGCTCGAAGAACTTCGGGTCGATGTTGGCGCCGCGCTCGACGCCCGCCTTCAAGCTCATCAGCAGGTTCGTGATCGAGAACTCTGCGTCCGAGACGCGTCCGGCGTCGAGGTCTTTGGCGCACTGGTTCAAGAGGCCGCCGAAGACGTCGCCCGGCTCTGTCGCCGCGGCTGAATCGCGCGTCTTGCGCCGCATGCGCGCCACGTCGTCCGCCGTGTCCCCGGCCGTGCCGGGAGTGTCGACCACGACCAGGTTCGTGGAGCCAATCGTGATGCGCGATCCCAGCAAGAGCGTCATGGGCTCCATGACCTGCATACCGTCGACCAGCACGCCGTTGCGGCTGCCGAGATCCTCGATCGTGGCCTGCCCGCCGGAGATGCGAATTAGCGCATGCCGCCTGGAGGCTCGCCCGTCCACGAGGACCACTTCGCATTGGCTGCTTCGTCCGAGCGCTATCTCTCCGTCGCGCATCGGGAAGATGTGCCCACCCATACGGAGATAGAGCATCTTCGGAGACATCGGCCGCGAGGGTACCCGACCGCTCCACAGGAAACAATCATCCCGAACGGACCCTGGAACGCGCGCCTCCGGGGCTCGCTTTCTTTTCCGTGCGCCTCTTCAGACCCAGGCGCTGCGCGAGGTGCTGTCCCGTGTAGGAGTCCTCGCAGCGCGCGACCTCGTGAGGCGTGCCCGTGCAGACGATGCGACCTCCCTCGGCGCCGCCCTCGGGGCCCACGTCGATCACGTGATCCGCGTGCAAGACGACGTCGAGATCGTGTTCGATCACCAGCACGGTGTTGCCGGCCTCGACCAGATGATCGAGCACGCCCAAGAGCTTGCGCACGTCTTCGAAGTGTAGCCCCACCGTCGGTTCGTCGAGCACGTAGAGGGTGCGGCCGTGGCGGCGCTTGCCCAGCTCGCGGCTGAGCTTCACACGCTGCGCCTCGCCTCCGCTCAAGGTCGTCGCAGGCTGTCCGAGCTTCACGTAGCCGAGCCCCACATCCACCAAGGTGCCGAGCACGCGGGCGAGACGAGGATGGGCTCCGAAGATCTCCAGGCATTCGTCCACGCTGGTGTCGAGTACGTCGGCGATGGAGCGCCCCTTGTACAGCACGTCGAGGGTCTGGGAGTTGTAGCGTCGGCCCTTGCACACCTCGCAGGGCACGTAGACGTCCGAGAGGAAGTGCATCTCGACCCGGACCACGCCGTCGCCCGTGCACGCTTCGCAGCGTCCGCCCTTCACGTTGAAGCTGAAGCGACCGGCGTCGAAGCCTCGCGTGCGCGCCTCCGGGAGCTGCGCGAAGATGGCGCGCACTTCGTCGAAGGCCTTGGTGTAGGTGCCGGGATTCGAGCGCGGTGTGCGCCCGATGGGTCGTTGGTCGATGGAGATGACGCGATCCAGAGCCTCCACGCCCGTGATCGCCTCGTGGGCTCCGACGCGCGCCACCGACAGGCCCAGGGCTCGCATCAAGGCGGGCAAGAGCGTGGCGGAGACGAGCGAGCTCTTGCCGGCGCCGCTCACGCCCGTCACGGCGACGAACTGCCCGAGGGGAAACACCACGTCCTCTCCGCGGAGGTTGTTCTCGGTCGCACCCTTCAGGGTGATCGCGCCCTTGGGCGGACGCACCTCGGTCGGCGCCTCGATGCGCCGCTTCCCGGAGAGATACTGGCCTGTCAGGCTCTCCGCGCAGCGCTCGAGTCCGGCGAGGGATCCACTGAACATCACCTCGCCGCCGAGGTGGCCCGCGCCAGGTCCGAAGTCGACCAGGTGATCCGCCGCGCGGATCGTGTCCTCGTCGTGCTCGACGACGACCACGGTGTTGCCGAGATCGCGCAGATGCTCGAGCGTGCGCACGAGCCTCAAGGTGTCCCGCGGATGCAGCCCGATGCTAGGTTCGTCGAGCACGTAGAGCACGCCGCTCAGCTCGCTGCCGAGCTGACTCGCCAGGCGAATGCGCTGGGCTTCACCACCGCTCAAGCTGGGCCCCGCGCGATCGAGCGTGAGGTAGGAGAGCCCCACGTCCAGGAGGAAGCGCAGGCGTCCACCGATCTCTCGCAGCACGCCCTCGGCGATCTGCGCCTGGCTCGCGCTCAGGGTGAGCTCGTCGAGGTGTTGCTGCACGGCGGTGACGGTCATGGCGGTGAGCTCGGAGATGCCGAGGCCGCCGACGCGCACGGCCAGGCTCTCTGGTCGCAGGCGCAGGCCGCCGCACGCCGCGCACGGCCTCTCGCGCAGGTACTTGGCGTACTGCTGACGCATGCGCTCCGACGTGGTGTCGCGATAGCGCCTCATCAGCAGGTTCAGCACACCCTCGAAGCGCACGCCGAACGTGCCGCGCGTCGTGTCGCCCTCCTCGCCGAAGCTGACGGCGATGCGTTTGCCCTTCACGCCGTAGAAGACGAGCTTGCGCTCTTCCTCCGAGAGATCCTGGAAGGGCGTGTCGAGGTCGACGCCCGTCTCTTCGCTCATGGCCTCGAGGATGCGAAAGCGAAAGCCCTCGCCGCGCTCCATGCTGGTCGCCCAAGGTGCGACCGCGCCGCCGCGGATGGTCTGGCTCGCGTCCGGCACGACCAGGTTGGGATCCACGATCATCAACGTGCCCAGGCCGTGGCACTCGGGGCACATGCCGAGGGGCGTGTTGAAGCTGAAGCTCTGCGGGCTCGTCTCGGGGAAGGCCTGCCCGCAGCAGGTGCGCGCCTCCGAGTAGCTGCGCGCGAAGGCTGCCTGGTCGCCGTGTCGTTCCGCCTCGACGCGCACCTCGCCTTCGCCTTCGAGCAAGGCGGCCTCGACGCTCTCGGTCAGTCGCCCTCGACTGCGCGCGCCGAGGCTCACGCGGTCGACGACCACTTCGATCGTGTGCTTCTTCTTCTTGTCGAGGGCTGGCCTCTCCTCGAGGCGGACGAGCTCGCCATTCACGCGCGCGCGCACGTAGCCGCGGCTGGCGATCTCCTCGAAGAGCTTGTCGAAGGCGCCCTTTCGATGCGCCACCTTGGGCGCCAGGATGGTCAGGCGCGTGCCTTCCGGGAGCAGAAGGATGTCGCGCACGATCTCTTCGGCGCTCTGACTCTCGACCACTTTCCCACAGGTCGGGCAATGCTGTACGCCAGCGCGCGCGTAGAGCACTCGCAGGTAGTCGTAGATCTCCGTGATCGTGCCGACGGTGGAGCGAGGGTTCTGACCCGCCGTCTTCTGTTCGATGGCGATCGTGGGCGACAACCCGCGAAGGTGCTCCACGTCGGGTCGATCGAGGCGGCCGAGGAACTGCCGTGCGTAGGAGCTCAGGCTCTCCACGTAGCGTCGCTGGCCCTCGGCGTAGAGCGTGTCGAAGGCCAGGGAGGACTTGCCCGAACCGGTCACGCCCGTGAACACGATCAGCGCGTCCTTGGGCAGGCTGAGCTTCTCGACGCGGAGGTTGTGCTCGCGGGCGCCCACGATCTCGATCCAGCGATCCTTCATGGATCCAGGCTCGCGCGCAGCTCGCTCCATTCGGGCAGGGACCGCAAGCTCGCGAGGTCTTCGTCTTCGTCGTAGACCTGGGGATCGGTGAAGCCCGCGTCGCGCGCGCGCCTCAGCCAGCCGAGCGCGTCCTGGTCGCGTCCGAGCCGCGCCATGGCGCAGGCCACGTTGAAGGCTGCCAGGCCGTGACCCGTGCGCTCCCAGAGCCACTCCCCATAGCCGGCCGCCTGATCGAACAGGCCCCCCCGGAAGGCCGCGCCCTCGATGCGATGCAACAGCTCCGGGCTGATGCGCTCCGTGGGTAGCTCCGCCAAGCGCTCGCGGAGCCCCGCGTAGTCGCCACTCTTGGTCACGGCGTCGACCAGGCGAGACTCGACGAACCCGTCCACCTGTCCCTCGCGCAGCGCCACCAGGAGCCGCTCGAGGGCGAGGTCGAGGTCTCCCGTGCCGAGGGCGATGGCCCCGTCCAGGGCTGGATCGGCGGTTCGCTCTCCGCTCATCTCGTCCAGGGCTCGCCGGGCGCCCGCCGCGTCCTCGAGCAGCAACCGCCCCCATGCCATCAGGTGCCAGGCTTCGTCGCGCTCTTCCACGTCGCGCGCCGCGGCCAGGCGTTCGTCGGCCCCCGCCACCACACCCGCACCGTCGCCGCGTCGCAGAGCGTCCAGCGCCGGGTCAGGCTCCGCGTCGAGCTCGCTCGTGTCGTCGTCGTGGGCCGCCTGCTCCTCGGCGACCGTGCGGCCATGCCGCTGCGCCCTCGTCCGCAGGTCCTCGAGCTGTTCGCGCAAGGCCTGCTCCGCGCGCATGCCTTGGTAGTTGCCGAAGGCCAGGAAGGCCAGGAACACCGCCAACAGGCCGTCCCCCAGGGCGGCCGCGCCCGCCACCAACAGCGCGATCACCGCGAAGGAGACGTAGCGGGCCATCAGCCGGCCCCGCTCGCGTGAGAAGATCTCGAAGATGGACGCCATGATGTTGCCGCCGTCGAGGGGCATCATCGGCATGAGATTGAAGATCGCCCAACCGAAGTTGACGAACCAGAAGAAGCTCAGAGCATAGGCCGCGACCGGATGGGTGGGAGGCGCGACCAATGCCCACACCAGGGCCGGTGCTCCCAGGACCAGGCCGACGCCCGGACCCGCGAAGCTGACCAAGATCCGGCGCCAGGGCGTCAGCGGCTCGCCCCCTTCCCACCAGGTCAGTCCGCCCAGGGCAAGGAGCTCGATGCGCGGCGAGAGCCCGAAAGCGCGCCCGACCAGTGCGTGCGCGAGCTCGTGCATCAGCACGCCCTGACCGAGGATCGCCACCGTGATGAACAACGTCGAGAGCCCGCGGGTCTGCTCGCTGCCTTCTGTCTGCAGCTGCCACAGGAAGAAGCCCGTGAGCAGGAACCAGACATGAATGCGAATGGGAATGCGCAGAAGGCGGAACTCGAGCGCCATCCCTCCTTCCTACGGTCTATCCGGCTCTCCCGCCAGCGCTTCGGGCGATCCGCCGCCCATTCGTTTTCACGCGTGTACTTCGCCCAGGCCACCTTCTCGCGGCCGAGCGGGGGGCGACCGGAATAAGGCCGGTCAACGCGCGGGCGTCTCATGCCGTGGTGTCGGAGGCAGAGCCGACTCCGCCAGTTGATATGCGAGCGGACGCGACTGCACCCTGGGCTGCCCATTCTCCTGGTCTCGGGGCTGGGCGAGCGCGCGTTGGACTCCACGGGTCGCGTCGACGCCGTGCTGCCCAAGCCCTTCCGCCAGCAGGAGCTGGCCGACGCCCTGCATCGCGCCGTGCGGGCCCACGGTCTGAGCGCGGCTGCTCAGACCAGCGTGTGACGCTGCTGTACGCCGATGCGATCGGCGGACGCGAGCGGCCGCACTCCCCGGCCGCTCTCCCTCGCGGCGGCGCTGCCGACCTCGGCGCCCAGGAAGAAGATCTGCGCCGAGTAGTAGAACCAGAGCAGCAGCAGCACGACCGAGCCCGCGGCTCCGTAGGCGGAGGCTGGGCTGGCCGTGGCCAGGTAGCCGCCGAAGAGCACGGAGCCCGCCGCGCTCATCACGGCCGTGAAGGCTGCGCTGAGGAAGGTGTCGCGCCAGGCCATGCGCGCATCGGGCAGCCAGCGGTAGAGCAGGGTCAGCATGGCCGTCATCACTACCAGGGCGGTCCCCATCGGTAGGGCGCGGTGCAGGTTCGGGACTCCAAGCCTGTCCGAGGCGACGAAGAGCACGGTCTCGAGGCCGAGGAAGAGCAGCAACGCCGTGCCGAAGAGCAGCACCATGCCGAAGGCCAACATGCGCTTGCGCACCGTACGCCACGCGCGGCCGCGGACGCTGTTGGGGATCCTGGCGCGCACGCCGAGCACGAGGTTCAGCGCCGCGTGCAGCATCAAGAAGAGGCGGCTGGTCGCGAACATCACGAAGGCCAGGCCCAACACGCTGGCGAAGCCGCCTCCGCCGTGCTCGCTCGTGCGTTGGATCAGGTTCGCCACGAACTCGGCCGCCTTGGGTCCCACCCAGGGGGCGAGGGCCGAGGTCAGGGAGAGGGCATCCACGCTATCGCCGAAGATCCAGCTGGCCAGCGCGAGGCCCATCACCCCAAAGGGTGCCACGGAGAGTAGGCCGTAGAAGGCCACCGCGCCCGAGAGCAGCGGACCGTCGTGCAGCCTGTAGGAGTTCCAGGCGCCGGTCAGGACACGGCCAATCGTCTTCGGAACGCCCAGCAGTCGCCTGTAGAAGCTCATCGTCGCGTGACACGCAAGCTGTGCGTGCACTCGTCCGCGGGCAAGGTCACGGAGAGCACCTCGCGTTCGCTGTCCAAGTGGAGCGTGGCGCGCGCTGCGTCCTCGCCCAGATCCACGTCGCTGCCGTCGGGGAAGACCCGGCTGGGCAGATAGATCTCCGTCGCCGCGGTCACGTCGCGCGCGCCCCGCCAGCTCAGCTCGAAGACGCCCGCGGCTTCGTCCCAGGAGAACGACGTGGGATCGCCCGCGACGCGCCGCGGGTAGGGCCGCACCAGCTGCGCGATGCTCGGCGACTCACGCAGCGTGGCCGGATCCCAGAAGCCCCAGCTGCCGGGGTCGTAGCTCCAGTAGGCCCAGCCGACCATCATGCGATCGGCCATCGAGGTCACGTCGTCCCCGAAGCGGTCGGCGCCCTCCGTGGACCAATCGAGGCCCCACTCGCCCAGCACCACGGGCGTGCCCGCCTCGGCGGCTTCCAGGCTGCGCGAAGCTTCCCAGTCGAGCACCGTCGAGTCGCTCGGAGCGTAGGCGTGAGTGGCTTCGAGGGAGAGCGAGTAGAGATGGGGCGCGAGCACGAGCTGGGGCTCCCCCGCTCGCGGATCGTTCAGCGCCGGCAGGTAGCTCGGCGCGCCGGCGCTCGGGAAGCCATAGCGAGGCTCGTAGAAGACGTAGGTGTCGGCGTCGACCTCGCGGATCCTGTCGATCACGCGCTGGTAGAAGGCGCCGAGGCGCTCGCGATCGAAGTGTGCCGAGCGTCCGTCTTCATTCGCGGGTCGACCGAGCTCGAGGGCGTCGAAGGCGGAGCCGGGGGAGGGCTCGTTGAACAGGTCGTAGCCGATGACGGCGGGATGATCGCTCAAGCGTTGGGCCACCGCGGCCCAGGCGTCGGCGTAGTGATCCTACAGCATCTGGTGTTCGCCCTCGTACGACCAGAAGTTGTCGAAGGCGCGCACCACGGCCGGCTGAAAGTAGTTGGCGTACCACATGGTCTGCAGCTCGAAGCCGAGGCCGTCGTCGTGGATGGCCCACTCCGGAGCGCCGTCGCAGCAGAAGCGCGCCGAGTACACGTCCTGGTGCATGTCGACGAGCACCATGATGCCCTCGGCGGCGAACCAGTCGAGGCGCTCCTGCACGCGATCGAGGTAGGCCTGGTCGATCACGCCCGGCTCGGGTTCCAGGGCGTCCCAGAAGATCAAGAAGCGCACGAAGTCGAAGCCCCATTGCTGCGACATGCGCGTCACGTCCGCCGCTTCCAGCGCGGGCATGCGCAGCGGGTCGCTCTTGGAGGAGCTCATCACGTTCACGCCTCGCAGGATCACGGCGCGGCCCTGATCGTCGCGGATGAAGTGCGCCATGCTGGCGGGGCTCGCCGAGTCGCGCCCACAGCCGACCATGGCGAGGAATGTCGAGAGCATGAGCAGCGCGCGGACCCCAAGGTCTCGGCCGCTCGTTGGAGTGCGCTTGGCCACGCTGGCAGGCTACCACTCTAGCCGAGCGCCGCGAGGAAGCGCTCGATGGCCGGGACGACGACTTCGGGTCGTTCGAGCAGGGCGAAATGGCTCGCGCGCAGCAGCGCCAGGCGCTCAGCACGGGGCAAGTGCTTGGCCATCTCGCGAGATTGGCGCGCGGGCGTGAGCGGATCGAGGGCACCGCTGATCACCAGCGCCGGCGCCGTGATCTCGCCCAGCACGTGGTAGACGCTGTGCGCGTCCAGCTCCTGGAAGAGGTGCATGAAGTGGTCGAAGCTCTCGCCCAGCACGTCTTCGTTGTATTGGCGCAGCGTCGGTCCGAGGGAGAAGGCGCGGCGTCCCGCCGTGAGCGTGAAGGCGAGCAGAGTCATGGCCTCGCTCCACTTCGCCAGGGTGCGGAGCACGGCGGGCGTGCGTGGCTCGTCGCGCAGCTGGCGCACGGCGAAGTGGAGCAGCTTGGGAATGCCGGGGACCGTGAACAGCGGCTGAAGCGCGGTGCTGAAGACATGCCCGTAGGTGCCGTTCAGCAGCACCAGCCCGTCGACCCGCGACGGATGCATCGCCGCGACGTCGAGGGAGACCTGCACGCCCATGCTCCAGCCACAGAGCACGGCGCTGTGCACGTTCTCGGCGTCGAGGATTGCCACGGCGTCTTCCACGTGTCGGTTGATGGCAAGGCTGCGACGGCTGGGCGGGGAGTCGGACTCGAAGAGCCCGCGGTAGTCCCAGGTCAGGAGGCGATAGCGCCCGTGCAGGGCCTCGAGCAGCGGGGCCCAAGCGTGCAGGCGCCCGCCCAGCCCGTTGGCGAGCAGCAGCGTCTTCGGCCCGTCACCGACGGCCTCGTAGTAGATGCGCGTGCCGTCCATGGAGTGGATCTCGGAGGCGCGCACGTGGGATTGCCAGCGGGCCGGAGCCTCGCCGGGCAAGGGGAAGCTCGAGTCCGGATGACGCTGGGTCGTGGTCATGGGCCGCATTCTACACTTCGCCCCGCGATCGCGCCGCTTCGCGCCGAAGCCAGGTTCGCTTCGCCCCGCCGGTGCTAGCGTCCCGCCGTGCATCGGCCCTGGCTCGTCGCCCTGTCCCTCGCGCTCGCTCTGGCGCCGAACGCGCTCCGCCCCTCGAGCGCGCGCGCCAACCCGGAGGCTCCCGCCTTCGACGCCCGCGCCGTGGGCATGGGCGGCACCGGGCTCGCCTTCCTGGACAGCCCGGCTGCGCTCTTCCACAACCCGGCCAACCTCGCTGGCCTCGAAGGCTTCGAGGCGACCGTCTCCGCCGCCGCGATCGCGGTGGATCTGGAGGCGCCAGTGCGAGGCGACGGAAGCACCAGCCACACGGGGCTCTCCCTCGCGCCCCTGGTGCTCGTCGGTGTCGCCATGCCCTTGCGTCGCCACGTCGTGCTCGGCTTCGGCGCCTATCTGAACACCGGCTACGGCGGCCGCTTCGCGCAGGTCACGCGCATCGCGGGCTACGATCTCGACACGCCCCAAGATCAATCCGCGTTGCTCTTCATCGGCGAACTCTCGGCACCCCTCGCGCTCCGGGTCTCGCCCCAGCTCGACCTCGGCCTGACCCTGCGCCTGCCCTACGGTCGACAGGCCGCGGACGTGACTCAGGAGGTCTTCCCCGACGCCTGGGTGCCCGTGCATCAGAGCGTCTCGGGCTTTGGCCTGCCGGGAATCCTGATCGGTGCGACCTACCGACCGATTCCGTCCCTGGCCCTCGCGCTCACCTACCGCTCGAAGGTGGTGATCCAGATGGAGGGTCAGACGGCCCTGACGCTCTCGGACGGAGCCGCGCCCCTGCAGTCGCCCACGCGCACCTCCTGGGCCGTGCCCCACGCCCTGGGCTTCGGCGTCGCGCACCACGCGCTCGACAACCGACTGCTCACGACGGCCGAGCTGCGCGTGCAGTTCCATCACGAGGCAAATCGAGCGCAGATCCTCCACGTCGCCGATCAGCGCATCGTCGTGCCGCTGCAGTGGAAGAACGTCTACTCCGCGCGCGTAGGCGCCGAGTGGATGGCCGGAAACGTGCCGCTGCGTGTGGGCTACAACCTCTCGACCAGCGCGTCCGAGGCGCGGGCGATGCAGAACTTCACGCCACCGCCGGGGCTGCTGCATGCTCTGTACGCCGGCTTCGGCGTCTCCGTGGCCGACTTCGCGCTCGACTTCGCGCTGCATTTCTCCTTCGGCCAGGCCGACGTGGTGACGGCTCCGGATCGTTGTCAGGCCGGCGAGCGCGTGAAGGTCGGCTGCGGCGGACACTACGCCGTGCGCTCTGGCTGGCTCGCCTTTTCCATGCGATACGCAGCGCCATGAGTAGAGAACGCGTCGTCGTCACGGGGGCCGCAGGCTTCGTCGGTCGACACCTGGTCGACGCCCTGGTCGCCGCCGACTACGAGGTCATCGCCTCGGACATCGCGCCGCGCATTCACCGTGATGACGTGCGCTACGAGCGGGTGGACATTCGCGACCTCGGCGCCGTGCGACGCCTGCTCGAGGGCGTCGACGGACTCATCCACAACGCGTCCATGGTGCACACCCGCGAGACGCGCGTCGCCGACGTGTGGGCAATCAATCACGGCGGCACGGCGAACATGCTGCGGGCGTGTCGCGCCCAGGGCGTGTCGCGCTTCGTCTACGTCTCGAGCGGCAGCGTCGTCTATCAAGGCGAAGACATCGAGTCGGGCGACGAGTCCTTGCCCTACTGCCGCGTGCCCCAGGCGCCCTACGCCGAGAGCAAGATCGCCGCGGAGCAGGACGTGCTGCTGTCGAGTGACGACGCGCTCGCCACCGTTGCGTTGAGGCCCCACGTGATCTTCGGGCCCCACGACGGGCGCTTCTTGCCGGCCATCCTCGAGCGCGCCCATGCGGGACGCCTCCGCTACGGTGTGGGACGCGAGAACAAGCTCAGCGACTTCACCTACGTGGGGAACCTCGTCGATGCTTGCCTGGCGGCGTTGGCCCGCGTCGCGCCGGGCGCCGCCTGTGCCGGCAAGCCCTACTTCATCACCAACGGTGAGCCCATGGCCTTCTGGGACTTCGTCGGCCGCATGCTCGCCGCGCTGGACCTTCCGCCCATCCGCGGGCGCGTGCCCTACCGCCTGGCCTATGGCGCCGCGGCCGTGGCCGAAGGGCTGAAGGCTCTGCGCGGCGACACCCTCGGTGCCGACACCGGCCTCTCACGCTTCGCCATCCGCTACATGTGCACTCACCACTACTTCCGCATCGACGCCGCGGCGCGCGATCTCGGCTGGACGCCTGCGGTCGATCTCGACCACGGCATCGCGCTCACCGCCGAGTTCTTGAAGGCGACCGGCCAGGCTTAGCCAACCGTTCGCGCACGCGCGCGGCGCTTCGCCTCAGCCGTGCTCGGTGAGGAAGACGTAGGCCGCGATGCCTTCGAGGCGATAGCCGAAGGAGCTGATGGCGGCGTCGCGCTCGGCCGTGCTGGGCGTGTAGAGGTGGTCACCTGAGACGTCGCTGTACAGTCGATAGAGCGGGACCGCGCCGCAGGTCGCGCTCGACGCGGCGTAGCCCAAGGTCTCCACGACCACGCCCGCGCCCTCGCAGGCGGAGCCTGTGGCGAGGAAGTTCGTGGCGCCGGACCAGTTCAGGCGACAGCGGTAGAGCGGCACGAAGCCACCTGGATTTGCAGTGTAGACCCAGAAGAAGTTGGTCGCCTCGATGGCGCGATCGGGCGCCTCCGTCGCGACGGCGACGTCCTTCGTGTAGATGTGGCCGCCGTTCCCGCCAGGGAGCGTCGGATCCCAGCTGCGATAGATGCCCGTGCGACAGCCCGAGAGCTGGTCGCAGACTCCGTCGCAGTCGTCGTCCATGGCGTTGCAGGTCTCGGTCGGTGGCGCGCAGGTCGGCGCGCAGCCGTCGCTGCAGTCGCGGCTGCCCGTCGTGCCGCAGCTCGTCATACAGCTCGAGCCGATGACGCAGCTCACGCTCCGCTCGCAGCCGTTGGCGTCGTTGTCGTCGCAGTCGGCGAAGCCGGCGTCGCACGTGTTCACCCGGCAGCCGCTCGCGACGCAGGTGGCGCCGGCGTGGATGCGCACGCAGGTCAGGCCACAGCCGCCGCAGTTCATGGCGTCGCTCCGGGTGTCGACGCAATGATCCGTGCAGTAGACCTCGCCCGCGGCGCAGAAGGAGACGCACGTGCCGGCCATGCACGCCTCGCCCGCTCTGCAGATCGTCCCGCACGCGCCGCAGTTCGCCTCGTCGCTCGCGGTGTCGACGCAGCTCCCGCCGCAGCCCGTGGTGCCCCCGGGACAGCTCAGCATGCACACGCCAGAGGCGCACACGCTGCCCGCCGTGCAGCTCACGGCGCAGCCGCCGCAGTGTCCCGGGTCCACCGTCAGATCTCTGCACGCGCCGTCGCAGAAGGCCTGACCGGTCGGACACATGGGCCCCGCGTCGAAGGGCGTGCTGGTGTCCCGTCCCGCGTCGACCGCGGCGTCGCTCGAGGCGCTGCCATCGCTGCTGCCCGCGTCCGTGCTGCTCGCGTCGAGGCGTGTGGTCGAAGGCGGCACGTTGTGACCCTGGGCGCAGCCCACGCACAGCACGCTCGAGAGGAGGCAGGACCAGAGGAGTCGCATCCGCACAGCATGCCACGGTCCAGCACCCGTCTCCAAGCGTGGTCCCGCAGCGGCAAGGCGTCGGACACTGCGCCATGGTCCCGGAACGTCTCCCGCTGGCCTCTGCTCGCGCACGGCGTAGGCTCACCGGCAGGAGGTCTCCTTGCCTACAGTTCAGTCCTCGCTGTCCTCGCTCGTGCTCGTCTCCGCCCTCGCGGCCCTCGCCGGTTGCGGCGGACAGACGCCGGCCCCGGCCACCCCCGCTCCCGCGAGCGACGTGCCCCAGGTCACGGGTGCCGAGGCGCATCAGCTCGTCGCGGACGGCGCCATGTTGCTCGACGTCAGCCCCACCGATCGCTTTCCTCAGACTCGCATCGAGGGCGCGATCAACATCCCCTGGGACCAACTCGAGCGCCGCCTCTCGGAGCTGCCTCAGGATCGCCCCATCGTCGTCTACTGCGGCAGCGGTCGTGCGAGCCCGGGTGCTACGCGCAGCCTGCTCGACCACGGCTACGACGCTCACCTACTCGGCGCGAGAGCGAACTACTTCCCGGAGTAGTCGCAGCTCGCACCTGTGCTGCCCGAAGTTCGCCTCCCTCGAACTGGAGCGGGCAACCGGATTCGAACCGGCGACATTCAGCTTGGGAAGCTGACGCTCTACCAACTGAGCTATGCCCGCGAGCCGAGGCGAGATTTAGCCGTCCGGCTGGGGAGCGTCAAGCTCCGCTTCCCGCGCTCGTGCGAGAGGGCCGATTCATGGCCGATCCCGACTTGCGAGGGCCCTAGTCGTCGCCGAGCAGGTCGTCGAAGGCGCGGTCGAGCTCGTCGTCGCTGGTTGCGGGCGCCAGAACGGGCTCGGGGACGGCGGGATCGGTCAGCCGGCGAATGGTCTTCTGCACGCCGCGGAAGTCGGGATCGCGCTTCTGCACCTTGTGGAAGTAGTAGAGCGCCTCCTGCGGATCCTCGAGCGCCTGATAGGCAAGGCCGAGCTCGAAGTAGAGCCCCAGCTCTTCGTGCGGCGTCTTGGACTCGGCGTAGAGCCCCTTCTTGAAGTGGCTGATCCCATCCGGGATGCGGCCCGCCTCGACGTAGCACATGCCGATCATGGTGTGGGAGATGCACTCGCGCGAAGGGTTCTGCATCGACAGCTCGAACTCGTGCACGGCCTCGTCCACCAGGCCCATCTCCTTGTAGGCGATGCCCAGATCGAAGTGGGTGTCCGTGTCTTCCAGGCCGATCTGCTGTTCGACGCCCTTCCGGAACTGATCGATCATGGCCTCGAGGGCGACCTCTTCGGAGCCGGACGCCATGGGCTCGGAGTCGTCCGCGAGCTCCTCCGCGAGCTTCTCGGCCAAGGCGAAGCTCTCGTCGATGGCGGGAGGACGTACGCTCGCGCGCGCCGACTCCTGCGCGGCTTCCTCGATCTGTTGCAGCTTGTCGACCAGCACGGGGTGGCCCGGATGGGAGTTCAGCGCGTCTTCCAGGATGTCCCGCGCCTCTTGCCAGAGCGCCTGGGCCATGAAGAACTCGACCTCTTCCAAGGTCTCTTCGATCTCTCCAGGCGGAAGCGACGCGCGCTCCACGGCGGCCGCCTCGGCAGCGGCGAGCTCGTACTCGGTCGGTTCGTGGATGACGGGCGCGGCGACCAGCGGGACTTGCAGCAGCTCCTCCGGGAGCGGCTGCGGCAGCGTGCTGGACGGGACGTCGTCGAAGGGAGACTCGGGCTCCTCGGGCGTCGCCTGCCAAGGCTCTTCGGGCAGGCCGACTTCGGCCGTCGGCGGTCCCAGCGCCAGCTCCTCGAGCGACGGCGCATGGGTCATCATCGTCGGAGGCGATGGCTCATCCTCGCCTTCGATGAAGAGCAGCTCGTCCTCGTCGTGCGGAGGCGCGGCTTCCTCGGCCGGCATCGGCAGCGGCTCGGGGCGCGACATCGTGGTGGCGTCGGGCGGCATCGGTGCCCCGAAGGGCAGGTCGATCGAACCCATGATCGTGGCGTCGTCGAAGTCGGTCTCGGGCAATGCCAGGTTCGCGGCGGGGAGCATGGCGTCGGCGTGGGGGCGCTCCGAGCGGAACGACTGCACGCGTGGATCGCCGGGCGACAGCTCGCGCAACTCGGCCAGGTGGATCTGCGCGAGCTGGGGTTTGTCTTCCTGGAACAGGTCGATCAGCGCATGCAGCTGGACGATGGCGTCTCCGACACGGCCCACGTCGAGGTAGGCCTCCTTCAAGCGCTCGCGGCCCTCGACGTTGTCCGGCGCCACCCGGGCGACCTCTTCCAGCTGGGCGATGACCTTGTCCTTCAGGCCATAGCGAGCGAACACATCGCACTCGGTGAGCAGCCGCGACACGTTCGCCTCGTGCGCGACGTCGTCCGGGATCGAGGGGCGCGCGGACGCGGGTGGCGGCGCGGGCTCCGACTCGATCGAGACCTCGATCATTGGTTGCTCGTCGACGATCAGGATGTCTTCTTCTTCCTCTTCGTCGTCGACCATCAGGACTTGGTCGTCGTCGCCCCCGTCCCCCTCCTCGTCGAGGATCATCACGTCGTCGTCGTCGTCGAGAAGCTCGACGTCGTCTTCGAGCATCTCCGGTTCGGGCTCGGGCGCACGCCGGGCCGAGGAGCCCACGACGGCTCCGGGCGGCATCGCCATGTGCTGCGAGACCTCACGCGCCGACGGCCCGGGCGCATATCCGGCCAGGGCCTGGCGCGCCTCGGCGTCCGTCGGATCGAGCTCGAGGATGCGCTTGAGGTAGAGGGCACGCTCCTCCGGACGCTTGCCCTCGCCGTAGATGCGGGCGATCTCGCGGTAGACGCTGATGGTCTTCGGCGTCTGGCCGAGCAGGCGGAAGGCCTGGGCGAGCAGCTCGAGGGTGCGAACGTCCTTGGAGTTGGCCTTGAACGCGAGCTGAAGCTTGGCCAACGCCCGCTTGGCGTCGTTGCGCTCGAGGTAGACGCTCGAGAGCTTGCGCGCGAGATCCAGATCGGCCGGCCGATGATAGAGCAGGCGTTCGCTGACCTTCAGGTAGTCCTCGATGCGCCCTTGCTGCTCGAGCAAGGCCGCGCCCGCGGCGAACTCGTCGGCTGCGTCCTCGGTGCGCCCCGCCTTCGACAGCGCCTCCGCGTACTTGATGCGCACGGGGATGTTCTCGGCGTCGAGGGCGGCCATGCGCCCCAGGGTGTCGAGCGCGCGGTCCATGTTGCCGGCGCGCGCGAAGGTCTGCGCGACCAGCTCGTAGGTGGTGAGGGCGTCGCTGACGAGCTGAAGCTCCTCGTACATATGGCCGAGCTTTAGCGAGACCTCGATGCGTCCGGGCTCGAGCTTGAGGATCTGCTTGCAGACCGCGACGGCCTTCAGGAAGAAACCCTGGGACGCGTAGTGCTCAGCGACCTGTTCGTAGGTCCGCACGGCCTCGGGCCGAGAGCCCTGACGCGTGTAGATGTCGCCGATCTTCAGCAGCGTGCGCACGTCGCGCGGGTCGTCCTCGACCAGCTTGCGATACTCCGCGATTGCCCGCTCGAAGTTGCCCTTCGCCAGGTGCTTCTGCGCGACTTCGATGACTTTTGCGCGGTTCAGCGCCACATTTCGACCCGGCTGCCAAGACCTCGGCGACCTGAGCTTTCGGCTACTAAGAGCGGCTCCGGCCGCGGAATTATTCCGAATTCTGAGAGCCCCATGGAAGCGCTGGAGTGTATGCGTCGGCCTCGCGAGGGTCAACCGCCGCCACGCTAGGGCTTGGCGGAGGCTTTCTCGGCCGCCATTCGCTCGAGCAGGCGCGTGGAGTAGCGCCCGGAGCGGAATTCGGCGTTGTCCAGGATGCGCCGATGCAGCGGCACGTTGGTGCGAATTCCCGTGAAGATCGTCTCGTCGAGGGCGCGTCTCATGCGGGCGATGGCCACGTCGCGCGTGCGTCCGTGGGCGATCACCTTGGCCAGGAGTGAGTCGTAGGCGGCGGGGACGCGGAAGCCTCCGTACACGCCGCTGTCGACGCGGATGCCCGCGCCTCCCGGTGGGTGGTACTCGAGGATCGGGCCTGGCCATGGGGCGAAGGTGTCGGGATCCTCCGCGTTGATCCGGCACTCGATGGCGTGTCCGCGCGGCACCACGGGGCCGTCGGGGAAGGTGATCTCCTCGCCCGCGGCGATGCGGATCTGTTCGGCCACGAGGTCGATCCCGATCACCATCTCCGTCACCGGATGCTCGACCTGGATGCGCGTGTTCATCTCCATGAAGGAGAGGTTGCCGCGCTCGTCCATCAAGAACTCGACGGTGCCGGCCGAGACGTAGCCCGTGTCGGCGATGGCGCGCCTCAGGGTGGCGTTCATGTCCGCGCGAATCTCGGGATCGAGGCCGCACGAGGGCGCCTCCTCCAACACCTTCTGGTGGCGACGCTGGACCGAGCACTCTCGTTCGCCGAGCACGCGCACGCCGCCGCGTCCGTCCGCCAGGATCTGGAACTCGATGTGGCGTGGCTCCTCGACGAAACGCTCGACGTAGAGGTCGCCGTTCTTGAACCCCGCCTCGGCTTCTGCCTGCGCTTGCGGGAATGCCGTGCGCAGTCGCTCGGCGTTGCGGATGATGTGCATGCCGCGTCCGCCGCCACCGCCGGAGGCCTTGAGCATGACGGGGAAGCCGATGCGCTCGCCTTCACGGATGGCGTCGTCCACGTCCGCGAGCACGCCGCTGCCCTCGGACATCGGGATGCCGAGTCGCTTGGCCAGGGCGCGTGCCTGAACCTTGTCGCCCCACTGGTGCATGTCCTCGGGGCGAGGTCCGATGAAGGTGAGACCACAGCGCGCGCAGGTCTCCGCGAAGGCGGCGTTCTCGGACAGGAAGCCGTAGCCGGGATGGACGGCGTCGGCGCCCGTGATCTCGGCGGCGGCGATGATCGCGGGCACGTTCAGGTAGCTGCTCGACGGGGCGGCCGATCCGATGCGCACGGCCTCGTCGGCGAAGCGCACGTGCAGCGCCTCGTCGTCGACGTCGCTGTGGACCGCGACCGTGGCGATGCCGAGCTCGCGGCAGGCGCGGATGACGCGTAGTGCGATCTCTCCGCGGTTGGCGATCAGGACTTTCTTGAACACGGGATCAGCGCGGCGCGATGCGGAAGAGACGGGCCCCGAACTCGACCGGCTGGCCGTTGTCGATCAGGACCTCGAGGATTTTGCACGCGTGCTCGGCCTCGATCTCGTTCATCAACTTCATGGCCTCGACGATGCAGAGCGTCTGCCCGGGCGCGACCTCGGCGCCCACGTTCACGAAGGGCGGGGAGTCAGGCGAAGGGGCGTTGTAGAACGTGCCCACGAAGGGAGAGGTGATGAAGGAGCCCTCCGGCTCCGCGGCCGCCCCGTGGCTGGGCGCCGAGGCGGGTGTCGGCGAAGGCGCCGCCGCCGGGGCGGCGTGGGTGAACTGGGGCGCGCTGGCCAGGTGGCCCCGCTCGAGCACCAGGCGCTCCTCTTCGTCCTCGAGTTCGACGCGCGTGACGTCGAATTCGCCCATGGCTTGCATGAGCTCTCGGAGGCGTTCGAGATCGATCTCCATCGTCATCTCCTGTGTGGGACCCGCTCGGCGAATGGCCTAGCGAGGCTCAGCGAGATAGTCCAAGAGCGCCCTCAAGCCAAGCACATAGCTGTTGGGGCCAAAGCCGCTCACCGTGCCGATGCAGACCGGAGCGATGGTCGAGTGCCGGCGGAAGTCCTCGCGGGCGTGCACGTTGCTGAGGTGCACCTCGACGACGGGCACCGAGATGGCGGCGATGGCATCGCGCAAAGCGATCGAGGTGTGGGTGTAGGCGGCCGCGTTGAGCACGACACCGTCGGCCTGTTCCTGGGCCTGCTGCAGCCAGTCCACGAGCTCGCCCTCGATGTTGCTCTGGTGGACGTCGAGCGCGACACCCAGCTCGGTCGCTTTGCGCGCGAGCATGAGGTTCAGCGCGTCGAGGGTCGCGTGACCATAGGTGTCCGGTTCGCGCTGCCCCAGGAGGTTGAGGTTCGGGCCGTGAAGCACCAGGAGGCGGAGCCGGCGCGTCTCGTCCGCGTCGGACGCCGAGCCCGCGGACATCAGCTCAGCTCGTCGACCAAGCGGGCGCCGCGCGTGCGGAGCAGGTAGCGGGCCTTGCCGACGTTGGCGCCGGGGACGAGCGTGATGGCCATGAAGTACTCCTCCGTGAGGTAGCGGACCACGGTCGTCAGATGCTCGGCCTTGATCGACACCTCGAGGGTGGTCCCGGCGTCGAGCATCTCGGCTGCCTGGCGGATGCCCGAGAGGATGACGCTGTATTCCATGCCGACGGTCTGCACGTCGATGGTGCTGTCACCTCGCACGTACTGATCCACCGCGATGCCGTCGTAGCCCATCAAGAGCGCGGCGACGCCGCCTTCGGTTCCGTCTACGATCTCTTGCAGCACTTCCTTGAACATCATGGCCTCCAGCGAGCGATCTGCGCACGCCTCGTGGGTTCTCGTCAAGGTTGGCGCGGAGGGCTCGTGCGCCTTGGCGCGGGCTTGGCGCGTTCGCCGCCGTGGTCGAGGCGCTGGGTCAAGAGCACGAAGGCGAGCGCGCTGAGGAAGAACAGGCTGTAGGCGACCGCGTGCATCGGGGCCAGGGTGCAGGAAGGAGCAGGCGAAGACCAGGCGCCGCGTCAGGAAGACCGCCGGCACACGAAAAGAGGGTGTCCGCCGAAGCGAACACCCTCTGGGTGGGGACGAGAGGACTCGAACCTCCACGGGTTTTACCCCACTAGATCCTTAGTCTAGCGCGTCTGCCAGTTCCGCCACATCCCCGGGCCGTTTTTTCGAGCGCCGAAAGTAGTTCGCCAGCGGCGCTTGTCAAGCCGATCGATGCGCCCCGCCGCATGCTAGCCAAACCAGGGGCTCGCGGCTCCGCGGGCGGGGCACCGAGGTCGGGTCATGCGGGGCGCGTCGGGTCGTTCGGCCTCTCCGGACCAGGGGGACGCATGCGGCGCTCGCGTAGGTCTCGAGCTTCTCACACGTCGAAGGACTCTCTTGCTAGGCTGGCGGCGTGTCCTTTCTGCGTTCGGA
>Ga0100380_10002296_pt1 | contig 20679 bp, 18 predicted proteins | sample CryGeymeta201504_FD_80417 | JGI IMG/M metagenome (GOLD analysis project Ga0100380, IMG submission 80417) | Groundwater microbial communities from Crystal Geyser aquifers in Utah, USA - Crystal Geyser metaG 2015-04 | ecosystem: Environmental > Aquatic > Deep subsurface > Groundwater | place... | reverse complement strand
TAATTTCAAATTACAAGGTTTAGCTACTCTGTAGCTCTAATAAAGTTCATTTTTGAGGTTCTACAAAGGTTACGTTGCGCTGCAACTGAAAATCAAATACTTAAAAATGTCACTCATGTTATTTTATCAAAACCTTCTTTTCTCAAATGACTAGCTAATTTTTCATCTTGAGTAAGTAATTCAATTTCCAATTCAATGGATAAAGCTAAATAAGGAGTGTCTTTTTCATCTACACCTTTGCATAAATTAAAGGCTTTGTAATAGCTTTGATTAGAAATTATAAGGTTTGGAACAACAACTATTTTTTTGAATAAACGAAGTGTATAATCTCTTAACTTTTGAGGTTCAATTTTCGTTTTTGATAAAATCAATTCTTGATATTTCTGAACTTCTACCAAAGCAAAATCAGGAGTATAAATTGTGTACTCTCCAAAAAGTCTTACTATTTTTTCATTTCCACTAATTAATCCACTAAAAAGGACATTAGCATCGGTTACAACATGTTTCAACGTAAATTAAAGGTTAGATAGGAAAGGTAAATTATTCTTTTTGTATTCTTCCCATGCTTGAGAGCGAGCAGTTTGAGAAATTTCATTTGCATCTAAACCAGCATCTTTAATTCCTTCATGAATAGAAGTAGCCAACATACGCAGTTCTTCCCACTCCAACCATTTTTTTATCTTGTTGGTGATAGCTTCTTTCCCTAATTGAGAAACTAAATCATCATTTACTTCTAATTGAATATTCATAGTATATAATTTTTATTTTATTTCTAAAAGTACAAAATAATCTTGATTTTGGAAAATAGTAAAAAGAAATAGTTTAGCTATTTACTTCCCTTTTCCCTTGCAATGCTTGTTTTAACGGCTTTTTGGAAGGTGTTTTTGGTTAATTTTTAAGCTATTTAAGCAAGAAAGAGGATTGCAAAGCCAAACTCGGTTATAAAAATTAAAATTCCTAGTAAAGAACCTTTAATAAAATTTACTTTACTCATTAAAATACCAAATCCTAAAATAATTCCACCTATTGATAACCCAACATCTAAGGCTGTTAAAAATTCAAAATATATAAAATCAACAATCACTTTGTCAAAAATGTAGTTATAAAAACTTACTAGAGCAATTTGTAACCAAGTTAAATTACAAACAACCATAGAAATCCCTATAATTTTTGCTGCGTAATTCTTTAAGAATGTTTCTAAATTCATAGTTTTGTAAAATGGGTAAAATCATCTAACTTAGTCAGATATAAATATACTAATTTTTAAAACTAAAAGAAAAGCTAGCTTTATTAGAGAAAAAACTAGATGAGTTGTTGGGTAAGAAGTAATTAAAAAAATATGAATCAACCAAAATATCTGTATAAGTCAGAACCTTTATGTAAGCACTTTGAATTTATAAGTGAAGGCGTAAAAGGAAAAATTCGTAAAATGGTAGAATATACTGAAACAGATGCAGAAGGAATTTACAATCTAGGTTTTGGAGATTATGACGAAAAAACTAAAACGATAGATGATATAAATGTTACAAATAATGGGGATAGTCAAAAAGTTTTAGCTACTGTAGCCTCTACGATTTATTCATTTATTAAAAAATATCCGAATGCTACTATATTTGCAACAGGAAGTACAAAGGCTAGAACTAGACTTTACAGAATGGGTATATCTAATAATTTGGAGGAAATTACGAAAGATTTTGAAGTACTCGGTTTTCAAACTGACAACGAAGAATGGGAAAATTTCGTAATAGGAAAAGAGTATGCTGCATTTTTAATTACAAAAAAACAAAATAATGAAATCAGACAAGATACAAGAACTAAATAAATCAAAAACTCCTATTGTAGCTTTTGATAAGGAATTAGAAAAGTTGCAAAATGTGGTTTTGTTTCCTGAAAAACTAGAAATGGCAAACCAATTTATTAAAAAATATGGTTTACCTAAAGAATATTACGAACAGATAGCAAGACAAAAAGAAGAAAAAAAATAAATGGTTTAAAGAATCGTTTCCTATAAAAAGGCTTTGTATCATTTCCGATGCAAAGCCTTTTTAGGTATTTTTGATGGATTAAAAAGAGATTTAACTAAATAAAATATGAAAAAAATAATAGTTGTAATTTTATTGATTTTAATAAAAATTCCACTCTGTTTTTCACAAATTGCTTATAACGAAAAGGAATATTTTTTGAATGGAAAAGAAGACTTTAAAAATGAAAAATATAGAAGTGCGCTTTATTATTTTGATGAAATAAAATCAGAAAATTCTCTTCATCAAGATGCAAAATATTATTCTGCTATCTGCAAACTTCACTTGCATTTACAAGAACAGGCTCTGAGTGAATTAAAAGGAGTCAATACAGATCATCTCAAAGAAAATACGCATTATTTTTATTGGTTGGCAGAAGCCTATTTTCTTAATGAACAGTTTGGGAATGCCTTAGAAATGCTCAAAATTTATGCAGACCAAAACCCAAAAAATAGAATAGAAACCTATGATAGACTTCTTTCACACCTCCGAACTGCTTTAGAATTGTATCAAAGACCTGAAAATTATATCGTTCGAAATATGGGGCAGCATGTCAATTCGCCTTTTCATGATTTTGGAGTGAGCAAAATTCCGTCTTCAGATAATTTAATTTATAGTAGTAATCGTCTTACATTTAAAGAAAAAATTACTGACCGTTACGACACCGAAATATTTACGCTCTATAATGCCAAAATAGAAAAAGATGGAATAATAGAAGAAATCGAGGAGTGGAATAAATCAGAGTCTTTAGATTCTCAATTTAGTGTTTTGCAAATCTTGAAATATGAATTGACAAGTAGTGATAAAACCTTTCTTATTTCTCAAAATGGAGAGTTGAAAACCCTCAAACGTGAAAAAGGAGTGTGGCAAACCCCTCAAATATTCTCTCAAACATTGAGCGAAGAAAAAGGAATTCAAGAATATGCCTGTTTGTCAAAGGATAAAAAAATGCTTGTTTTTGCTTCTGATTATAAGTCAAAAGGAAATTATGAGCTTTTTGTAGCTACACGAGAAGACATAAAAAATGACTTCGAAAAACCAAAAATACTAGATAAAATAAATTCCAAATCAAGTGAAGTAACGCCTTTTTTGGATAGAAATAATACACTTTATTTTAGTTCGAATAGAGAAAGTTCGGCAGGTGGTTTTGATATTTTTAAAGCCGAATTTGATACAACTTTAAAGGAATGGATAGAGCCAATAATCCTTCCTTATCCAATAAATAGCGTCGCTGATGATTTGTATTTTAGTATCGATAATTCTAAAACTCAAACCAATCAACTTGGTTATTTTGTGTCAAATCGCATCAATGGACAAGGAGGAGATGATATTTATGAAGTTTTCTTTTTTGATTCGGTAGAAGTAAAAGGGCAGTTTAGAGAACGAACGCTAGAAAGAAAGCCTGTCCAAGATGCTGTTATCTTATTTAAAAGTACAAATTATGCCATAGACAGCGCAACTTTTCAAACCAAAACAGATGAAGAAGGAAATTATAAAATTAATATTCCAATAAATTTGAAAGGCAAAGTGAAAAGTAGAGAGCAAAGTATTTATCAACAAAAACAAAAAAATGAAACCATCTTTGATATAGCAATTCGCTATCAAAACAGACTTGCTTATCAAGACCAAATTTCATTAAATCCTTATGTTCTTGCTCAACGAAATTCTAAAAATTATACAATTAATGCGTATTTGTATGTTGAAGAAGAAGGTGTTTATAAGAATGAAAATCAATCTGAAAATAAAAAGTTATTACAAAAATTAGCCACTAGCTCAAGCATAGATAAAAGTAAAAGTATTACATTAAGAAATATTTATTTTGAAAATGGAAATGCTGTCTTGAAATCAGAATCTTATCAAATGTTGGAAGATTTGGCTGAGTTTTTAATTGAAAATCAATCGCTGAATTTAGAAATTATTGGGCATACAGATAATGTAGGAAATGCCTCTCAAAATTGTATTCTTTCCAAAGAAAGGGCGCAATCTGTCATTGATTTTTTGGTAGAAAAAGGAGTAGAAAAAACAAGACTAAAAGCCAATGGCTACGGACAAGAGCGACCAATAGCCAGTAATGATGATGAAAAAGAAGGACGAGAACTCAATAGAAGAATTGAAGTGCGAGTGTTGGATTAAATTTTTACTTAATCGGAATAATATCCTCATAATCTGTAAAACGAATAGGGTTAAGTGAAGTTACTTCTCTGTTTACAATGGCAAAACCTGTAATTACGCCATTGGTAGCAATGAGAGGGAAAAACTCTAGTTCATAATATACATCTTCAAATTCAGAGTTTTTAATATTCGAAACCATGGTAAATGATTCGCCACTCAAAGCACGTTCGTAATACGGTTTCCAATATTCTAACTGTTCTTGAGTCAAGATTTCTAAAATATTTGAGCCATTCGGAACTTCTGTTCCTTTTAATCTTCGAAGCATAGCAGAGTACGAACGATTCAAGACTTTAATATTATACTCTTTATCAAGAGCCAAAATCATACTCTTTGTACTATTTACGACGGCTTCATAATTGGTAAGTCGCTCTCTCAAATCTGCTTGAATGCGTTCTAATTCTTCTTGTGTAGTTGTGAGTTCTTCCATACTTTGACGCATTTCTTCTTCTTGCGCTCGCATCTGTTCGGCATACATTTGAGATTCTTCTAAGAGTAATTTTGTGCGTTCATTGCTTCTTACATTGGAAAGCGTGGCAGCAATACTTTCAGAAAGTTTAATAACAAAAGCAAGTTGATATTCTTCAATCGGTTTGAAAGAAGCAATTTCAATTACTCCATGTACCTCATCATTCGAAATCAAAGGAACAATCAATAAATAACTCGGTGTTGCTTCTCCCAATCCAGAAGTAAGACGAATATAATCAGACGAAATTTGATTAAAATACAAATGTCCTTTTTCCATAACAGCCTGCCCCAAAAGACCTTGTTCGACAGGAATAGATTGTTGTATAAATTTTTGTTTGTTGTAAGCATAAGCAGCTTTCAAAACTAAATTCGTTTTATCATCACCTTCTTTTTCTAAGCTATAAATTCCACCTTGATTGGCTTCTAAATAATGCACTAAATTAGAAATAAGTTGATACGAAAGAGCTTGCATATCCTGAGCATGTTGGCGCAAAATATCCGAAAACTTTGCTGTTCCTTCATTTGCCCAGTTTCTTCGTTTGTCTTCTTCTGAATTTTGTTTTAGGTCATCTCGCATTTCTAAAAGTGCATATCCTAGTGTATCTTTTTTACTTCTCACTTCAAAATTTTCATCAAAATTTCCCTTTCCTACTTGAGTGGCAAAGTCTGTAATGTGTTCCAAACCTTGTGAAAAGCGACTCAAATCTTGAATTAAACTACCTACTTCATCATGAGAATGAGCCAAAAGTGTACGAGAAATATCTCCTGCTGCCAAGCGATTGATAAGCTGACGAATTTTGAGAAGTGGATGTAAAGAAGTCTTGACAACAAACCAATATCCTATACCAATAACGATAGCATTAATTAAAAAAAGCGCAACCATCCAATAACGTAAACGAATTTGGTCGTAATACAAACGAGTAGAAAGTGAATGTTCTAAATTTTTATTGAGTAAAATAAGTTTTTCAGTATTGCGTATAATAAAATTTAGATCTGGAGCAATACTACCATTCAAAACATTATCAAATTGATATTGCATTTTTCTATAATTGATAGAAAGAGGGGGATTTGCTGTATTATCATCAAAGGAAAAATCATATAATCCTCCATCTAAACCACCTAAATTTCCCAAAGAGAATAAATCTTCTTCTGCTGGCAGTTGTGTAGCCGAACTCGTCGTACTTTCTGGAAGGTAATAAACAAGCACGCTATCGTGGTGTAACTGGCTCGTAGTCCTTACTTTGCTAAATCGTTTGTCAAATTCTTTCCAAAGGCGTTGAAAGGCAAGTAATTGATTTGTAATATCGTCTGAAATAGGCTGTACTTCAATTTCTTCATCAAAACGAGCTTTATAAACTCCTCCATTTTGAAGAATATCTATATTTGAGTTAATTGAAGCTACTCGGTTGCTAAGGTCGTTGAGGTCAGTTTGTTGATTGCCATCTACTACATTTCGTAGATAAAAAATGGCTTGTTGAATTGCCATTCCATTGCGCTGTGCAATATCTAATTTTGTTCCATCATCTAAAATATTAGAATCTAATTTAAAAACTAAAAAATAGTGAAGCACAAGCATCACAAACAATCCTGAAAACAGAATAGCTAATTTTTGACTAATTTTTAGATGTTTGATTTTCATAATGGTAAGAATTTAGACCCTAAGGGTTTCCAAAACCCTTAGGGTCTCAACAAACGAAACTAAAAGATACGAAAAGAATTTAGGAGTTTCAATTTTGGAAACTAAATTTAATAAAATATATTTCAATCCATCAAACATACAAAATTGGTTCTTGTTGTAGTTTTAGCAGACTTTGGAGAGCAATTTTGATAAATTACACTAAAAAATTCCTATAAATCACACTTTTTGCTTACTTTCACTCAATTATTTTATTGACAATTTTAGAAAAATTAAAATTACTATTGGTATTTTAGCAATACCAACAAATACACAGATTTTTTATTGTATTATGATTTGGAACAACGATTTAGGCATTCTTGAAACCGTATTTATTCTTATTTTTTTACTTTTATACGGTCTTTATATTTTCAGAACACACAAAAAAGCAAAGTATCTTCGTGCTTCTTCAAAATACGTTTGGTTAAAATTTGTATTAAGAAGTAGTTACTTTATTCTGCTTATTTTGGCTCTGCTTGGTCCTTCTTTTGGAGAAACCAAACAAGAAGTAAAAAGTGTAGGTAAAGATATTTTTTATCTTATAGATTTATCTCGCTCAATGGATGCAATAGATATTCAGCCTTCAAGAATGGAGCGTATCAAGCACGAACTCAAAGGAATTACGGTTGCTTTTCCGTCGGATAGACAAGGAATTATCATTTTTTCATCGGAAGCCTTCTTGCAATGTCCTCTTACAAACGACCAAAGTGCATTAAGGTTAATCTTAGAATCGCTAAATACTGGACTTGTGCCAAGTGGAGGAACTGATTTTGCACCACCTCTGAAAATGGCTTTAGAGAAGTTTGAGGGTGATAAAGACACCAAAACAGATTCAAAAATTATCATTATGATAAGCGATGGCGAAGATTTTGGAGAAGAAACAGACGATGCCATCGATGAAATTGAAGATTTGGGAGTCAAACTTTTTGCGCTAGGAATTGGAACAGAACAAGGTGGAAAAATACCTTCTGGAAGTGGATTCAAAAAAGATCAACGTAACGGAGAAACGATTATTACAAAACTAAACCCAAATGATTTAAAGGATTTAGCCAATCAAACAGGAGGAAAGTATTTTGAAATCGGAGAAACTCAAAACGACGTTCAGCGTCTAATAAATGCCATTCAAGCTATAAAAGGAGAAGCAAGAGGTGTAAAACAAATTGATACCACTACAAATAAATATTATTATTTTCTTTATGCAGCTCTGTTTTTGGCAATTATTGATGTTTTATTTACTGTAAAAGTGATTAAGATTTAAGTAGGTACTATTTATTTTTCTGTATATTTGAAAACACTATTAGTTCTTTTTTGGATTGAGTGGTGGTTTTTAAATAATTAAATATAATTGTGTTTATAAACAAGTTACTTGATATTTTAGAAAAACAACAACTGTAATAAAAAACAACTAAATGCTAAAATTTATAGATTTATTTGCTGGAATTGGTGGTTTTCATTTGGCAATGCATAGGCTTGGAGGAGAATGTGTATTTGCTTCTGAAATAGATGAGTATGCACGTCTTACTTATCAAGAAAATTTTCAAAAAATATCTCCTAAACTGTTTGAAAATGAGCTTTTTAATAAAGATATTCGCACAGTTAATCCAAAAGATTTACCTGATTTTGATGTTCTTTGTGCAGGTTTTCCGTGTCAGCCTTTTAGTCAAGCAGGATATAAACGAGGTTTTGCAGATAATCATAGTTCAGAAAGAGGGAATTTATTTTTCAATATTGCCGAAATTTTGGAAGTCAAAAAACCTAAGGCATTTTTTTTAGAAAATGTTCGTGGATTGGTTACACACGACAAAGGCAAAACCTTTAAAATTATTCGAAATATTCTTGAAAATGAATTAGGATATTCTTTTTATTATAAAGTTGTTCAGGCTTCAGATTATGGTTTGCCACAACTAAGACCGAGAGTTTTTATAGTTGGTTTTAGAGATGAAGGGTTTATGAATGGTTTTAATTTTCCTGCGCCTATTCCCCTAAAGTTTACGATGAGCGATGTTTGGCAGGGCGAATGTAGCCGAGAAATTGGTTTTACAATTCGTGTTGGAGGGCGTGGTTCGAATATTACAGACCGTAGAAATTGGGATAATTATTTGGTTGATGGCGAATTAAGGAGATTGTCTTATGTCGAAGCCAAAAAAATGCAAGGTTTTCCAGATGATTTTGAATTTCCTGTTAGTAAAACACAAGCTATAAAACAGTTGGGAAATAGTGTCGCTGTTGATGCTGTCGAAGCTGTTGCAAAAAACCTTTTACACCATTTAGAGATACTTGAAAATAATCAAATTTCAGAAAATTCTAATCCTAAAAAAATGGCAATCAAACCAACAAAAAATAAAGGGGAGTGGACAGAATTACTTCTTTTTATAAAATTACTTTTAGATAAAAAACTGTATCTATCTGATAAAAATCTCAATTCTACAACTGCTCATTTCAAGATAAATAAAGTAACTACACATAATTTAGATATAGAATTTCTTTTGTCGGATTCTTCCACTATTATAGCAAGAAATAAACAAGACAGAACTGAAAATGAGATAAATATTTCTGAAATTATTAATTCTTCTGTCATTAATTCTCTTGTTGCAGAAATAAAAAATAATTCTAAAACTTTTGAGATTCCTGCTTTTAATATTATTCAAGATACCCTAGGATTTAACGTAATTAAAGGAGGAAATAGCAATCAAAAAGCTGATATTTTATTAGATATAGAAAATGAAGTTATCCAAAAAGAAAATGAAGGATTTGGGATTAAATCCTATTTAGGAAGTAAACCCACTCTTTTAAATGCCTCTGGAAATACAAATTTTATTTTTAAGATAAACGGAATTAAAAAAGGAAGTAAGACCATTATAGATGAAGTAAATAAAATCAATACTAAAACAAAATTAAAAGATAGAATAAATAAAATTGAGGAATTAGGAGGAACTTTTGAATATGTAGGCGCAGAAAAAGAAACAATGGATTTTAATCTAAAAATGATCGATAGCCAAATGCCTCAACTTATAGGACAGATTTTGCTTTGTTTTTATAAAGAACGAGTTTCTTCAATGGAAAAAATTACAAAGAAAATAATAGGTAAAAATAAAGACAAAGAAAACATGAAAGACGAAGAAGTTTTATTAAAAAATAAAATCAAAAATCTATTGGTAAGTATTCTTCTCGGTTTCTTTGCAGGTACAAAATGGAATGGTTCTTATGAATCAAATGGAACAATCGTAATGAAAAATGATGGCGATTGTGTAGGGTTTCATATTGTAGAAATGGAAAATTTAAAAAACTATTTGTTTGAAAATATCAAATTAGATACACCATCCACAACCAGACACCGTTTTGGACAACTTTATTCTGAAAAGAACGGAGAGTTATTTTTTAAATTAAACTTACAACTTCGTTTTAATTAGAAAACTAAAATTTTACTTTCCTATTTTTGAATAATTAAAAAAAGTATCGTTGTGCAGAGGACAATAGACGTAAATCAGGAAAGTAAATGATTTATTCATAATCCTATAAAAAGACTTTATAGGATTATGTGTTTTATTTGTATTTAAGTAACTCATCATAATTAGTTTATACTATTATCTTCATTTGTTCAAGTCTGTACCGAAGGTCTGAATTGGACAAAATAAGTCTTTTTGAGCTTGAAATGCCTATTTTAAACTGGTCAGACCTAAGGTACAGACCAATTTAAAATAAAAAATAGATATAATTAATTTTGACTAACTACTTACCTCCCAAAAACCAACTTTTGACATTCCTTATCCAATGTTCTGTAAAGCGTAAAAAGGCTCGTTTGTTCTGAATAAAAAAGCGCAATCGTTGTGTTACTTGGTATTGGTTTTCCTCCTACCATGGTTCCGTTGGTGTAATACAGATAGGTTTTTTGGGCGTGCATATCCGTAACGGCAATGACTTCTATACTTGCACCAAAATTGAAATATTGAATGAGTTTTGTACCGTCGTTATCATAGGTTTTAGAAAATAATAGCTCTTCTTCCGACGAATAAAGCGTTAGTTTTTTGCTGTCTTGCCTTGCAATTATAAAATTTTGTTCACGCTGTTTGTCGGCTGCTAATGTGAAAATTGCGCCTTGTTCTCCTTTTTCAAAGAACTTTCTATCCATTATTTTTCCTTCCAAATTAAAACGAATCAGTTCACCAGCTTCGGTAAGCATACTTATTTCTGTTGTAGCAAGGGTATTTCCATAATCTACATGAAAATCATTTGTAATATCAGAATTAAAATTGAGTGGAAAATTAGAATAACTTTGAGAATTTCGTTTTAATAAATTGACAATTCCGTTTTGTTCAATCGCAATCATCGCATCTCTACTACCTGCACGAACGTGTTCCAAAGGCGCAGAAAGAGCCATTCCAACCTTGCGAGGCTGCCAACCGGGAAGACTTTTTCCTGTTTTGTCGTACAAATAAACATTTCCTTGACTTGTCGCTACTCCAATTCTATAATTTTTTGAGTTGTCGTAATCAATCACAGAAAGATGCGTAATAAAAGTATTTTCTGGAAACCAAATTGGAAAACCTGAAACGGCTCTTCCCAAACGGTCAATCAAATAAACCTTGGTAGGCGTGGCAATCAAATACTGTAATTTTCCATTTTTATACGCATCAATTTGATAGACTTGGGGGCGCATTGTGCCATTGAGATAATAATTCCAAAGTATTTTTCCTTCTTTCGAAATCAAATACAACATATCTTTATCATCTTGAACCAACACTTCGGAGCTTCTATCCAAATGATTTTTGACCAAATAAGGAGGACTTTCTAATCTACTTTTAAAGACCGTTTTGGCTTCTTCTTTTTTGCTTTGAGCGACCAATTCAGCCGTTTTTTGTTGTTGAAAAATAAATGAACTTGCAAAACGTTTTCCTTCTCCTTCTGCTTGCCAAGCCAAAAATTCTACTTTCAAAAGGTCGTATTTATAAGCCTCAAAAGTAGTGCGCCACTCAGAAGAAACATTTGCCATAAGCCAGTTCCAAGAACGAGGCAAATCTATAATTATACTAACTGTCGAACGAGTTCCGATTTGCTCAAAAAACTGTCTTTGTCTTACTAATTTTCCCCAAACACGTTCATTTTTATAATCATCAATCAGCGTTTGAACAGCTTGAAAGCTGCTTCCAATGACAATATATTTGCTTTCCAAAACCGTAAAATAAGACTGAGAAAAGCCACTAAAACCTTCTCCAAACATTTTTAGAGGAAAATCAGCTACTTCAATGCGTGTAATAGGCAATTCTTCATAAATCTCTGTCAAAGGCTTGGTTTCTGATTCTGTGCCGTCTTCACTTTTTACTTCTACACGAGAGTTTTCGGCAAGTTGAATAAGTAATGCTACTGCTTTTTGTTCGTATTTTTCGGTTTGTCCGTCTTCAGATTTTATCTTCAAAAAGGCTAGTTTTTCTGGTTTTTTTCGGTTTTCAGGCATTTCCAAAACAGCCACAGCAATTTCATTTCCTAAATTATCCAAAAAACGAGTAGGCGAAAAGCTATAATAATCTATGAGTGATTCTCTTTCCTCAATCTGTTTGGGTAAATATTCCTTTCTATATTCATCTAAATCACTAAAATACTTTTGAGGTTCGGAAAGACCAATTCGATACAAAAGAGCTGTTTCTTGTGGGATAAATTGTTGTAAATCAATAAAATCAATCGCTTTTTGTCCTTCCAAAATGGATAAATAATCCCTTTCTGTGCCTTCTTCTTGTGTCAAAAGATAGCCATTGAGCAATAATAAATGTTCTTTCAAGGAAACATCAAGCATGGCAGATTTTGCCCATTTTTCGAAAGTAGCAAGCAAAGCCGTATTTTCTTCTCCTGTAAAAAGTGAAAAAAGTTTTGGAATTTGTGAAGCTGAAACATACAAATTTGCGTCGTCGTCTTCTATTTTTGTGAGCTTTAAAAGGTCTTGATTTTCTTTAAAAAATGGTGTTCCTTCGCTGTTTGCTATTTTTCGGACTGCATCTTCTACCAAAAAAGGCGTATAACTTCCTATAAAAAAGTTTTTATAAATGACATAGGTAAAAATAATACTTTCTGTCTGATTTTGTCGGTTTGAGTTTTTTCTAGCTTTTATTTCTCCATTTTCGTCTTTTGTTTCATATTCATATTTCAGTTCGTGAACGGTAATATCATTGTACAAACGCTCTGAATGCGTAAAAGGAACTTTTTCTTTTAATTTATTGGTCAGACTATTTATAATTCTTGATTGTAACGACATCGGAACAAAAAACATAATATCGGCACTTGTACGAGAAGTTTGGTGCAGCGAAACGTATATTTTTCGTCCTTTTAGGTAATTCATAATATCCAAAGAATCTCTGCCTATGCTATCCAAAACTGTTTTGCGAGAATGGTAGGCTTGCAAATAGGGTAAACTTCTAAAGGGCTGCCAAAAAGGAAGGGAGTCAATTTTTTCTCTCATGCGCTGTGCTTCTGTGGTTTCCAAAACCAAAATGGCATCATTAGGCACAAGTTCCCAAACGGAAGCCTCTCTGTTATTGTCCCAAATAACAAAAGTGATTGCAAAAACAAGCAAAATACCTAAAATACCAGTAATCCCAACTGTATATTTTTCTTTTTGAGAACGGCTTTGCCATTTATTTTCTAACCACACACGAAAGCGTAAAAAATGCATTTTCCATCTTGTCATAAAACGATTTTCAAAAGTAGCCGACACTTTCCAAAGTGTCGTGATATACATTACACATTCTGACAGTTTGGAAACTGTCAGCTACATAAATAGTCGTAAATTACTACAAAAATGCTTATAGTTATTCAGAAAGACAAGAAAAATGAAGTTTTGTTTTGTGATTTTTAATAAAATGCTTTTATTCAACTTTGCTAAGCTATTATTTTCTATCTAAAAATTTCACTCAACATAGAAAAGTCAAATGGAGGACGTTCAATAAGATTTTCATAGTTGTCTTCTACGAAAGCCTTGATATATCTTTTATTTCTACTTTCTACGTTTTTTATTTGTATATTTACTTCTTTTAAATCATTTTTAGCTACTTTAGTTTGTTCTCTAATTATCCTTTTTGCAAAAGTATCAAAATCTTTTTTACCTAGTGAATTAATTAACGGACGAGGAAGACCTGCCTCCATGCCCATTTGAGTTTTTTGTTCTTCTAGCTCACGAGCTTGATTGAGTAACATGGTATTGAAATAGGTTACTTTATCTTCACTCAATTCTTTATTATCAGCCTCATCGATTTGTGTTAATTGTATTGATAACAACGTAAACAAATCGTCGTTGCGATAGGCTTCCGTAATTTCTTGAACTAGCGAAGTTTTTTCTAGTCTTTTGATTTCATCTAGTTCTTTATCAGGATGCAACTCTTTCATGAGTTCTTTATAAACCTGTCTTACTGTTTTGCTGATATTTTCTAATTCTTTATTTTTTTCCTCTTCTCTTTCCAGTTGTTTTTGGCTTTTTTTATGTTCTTGAAAACCAAAATTTTCAAAAAAAGACTGTTTGTGTGCTTCAAAATTTTCATCTGATAATTTTCTCTCTAGTTCTTCTAAAAGTTCTGCGTTCTCTTCTTCTTCCCCATTTAATAACTTTTCTTTTTCTTCTTCACTAAGTCCTACTCCCATCATATCCATCATCATAATGAGTTTTTCTTTTTCTTCTTGCTCTGCTTCTTCTTCGGTTTCTTTTATAGTTTTTTCTGCAAAACGTTCGTAAAGCTCATCTAATCCTTCTTGTTCCTTTTCGAAAATCAAATCTTCAAGAAAAAACAAAAAAAGTTCTTCTAATTTTTCTCGCTGCTCTTTTCCTTTTATAACTTTGTCATCAAAAACTTCTACTAAAGCCTTTACTAAAACGACTTGTTTTTCTGCCATTTGTTTATTGAGAGGAATAAGTGTAGCACTTGCTTCTTGATGAAAGGTGTGAATTTGCTTGTTAGCAAGGTTTAAGCTATCTTTCAATCTTTTTACACGTTTGATACGATAGTTGAATAGACTTTCTAATTTTGAGAGTTCTTTCTTTTTTTTATCAATGACTGGAACAACTTGTTTGTTTTCAGAAGCGTTTTTCATAGGAGAAGAAATTAATAACTTTATAAAGTTTTGCTAAGAATTTGATTAAAAATATAGAATTTACCTTAAAATAAAATTTTTTTACAAAAATACAAATAATAAAATGGTTTCTGTAATTCAAGAAGTGAGAATTTTGAATTTTTGTAGCTACTTCTATAAGCAAAAAACCGAAATTCAAGTAAATTTGAATTTCGGTTTTTCTATGTTTACTATTAACCGTCGTTGAGGTCTGAACCGTCAACGAGGATTATTAATTATCTAAAAATCTTCATCTAAAGAAAACTTTGGAGAATCGTCATTTGTGCTATTCATGACCCCAGCTTTTTGATATTCTGCGACACGTTTTTCAAAGAAATTTGTTTTTCCTTGCAAACTAATCATTTCCATAAATGGAAACGGATTATGGCTTCCGTACTGCTTTTCACAATTTAGTTCGCCTAATAATCTATCGGCTACAAATTCAATATATTGTTTCATCAAATCAGCATTCATTCCGATAAGACTTACAGGAATGGCATCAGTTACAAATTCTTGTTCGATTTTAACGGCATCTGTAATAATTTCGAGGATACGTTCTTTTGGAAGTTTGTTTTCAATGTAATTGTTGTATAAAAGACACGCAAAATCACAATGCAAACCTTCATCACGAGAAATAAGCTCATTTGAGAAAGAAAGCCCTGGCATTAAGCCACGTTTTTTGAGCCAAAAAATTGAACAGAAAGAACCACTAAAAAAGATTCCTTCCACAGCAGCAAAAGCCACCAAACGCTCTGCAAAGTTATCACTTTCAATCCAACGCAAAGCCCAATCTCCTTTTTTGGCTACACAAGGCAAATTTTCTAAAGCATTGAATAAATAGTCTTTTTCCTTTGTACCTTTTATATAGCTATCGATAAGAAGTGAGTACGTTTCGGCATGAACATTTTCCATCATCACTTGGAAACCATAAAAACAACGAGCTTCTGGAAGCTGCACTTCCTTCATAAAATTGACTACTAAGTTTTCATTTACGATTCCGTCAGAAGCTGCAAAAAATGCAAGTACATGTTTTACAAAATGGCGTTCGTTGTCGCTCATAGTTGACCAATCTTTCATATCATTGGAAAGGTCTATTTCTTCGGCAGTCCAAAAACTAGCTTCTGCTTGTTTGTACATTTGCCAAATATCGTCGTGTTTGATAGGAAAAAGCACAAAACGATTTGGATTTTCGGCAAGTAAAGGTTCGTGTAAAAGTTCTTTAGAGGATGTATTTGACATAGAAAAATGATTTTGATATTTATATAAAAGGGCGTAAAAAGTAGCCCTGTATTTGTTTTGAAAACGTTTATCAGATTTTTATTAGACTTTTTGTCTTTAAAAAGTAAATGAATAGTGTACCAACAAATTGTCAAATGAAAAGGGTTACAAAAGTACGATATTATTTTTCTTTCCCTTACTACTACTCGTTTATGGGTGCATAACAAATTAGCTACGCTGCTCTTCGGGTGTCGCTTAGTCAATTTGTATTACTTCCTTCCATACAGGTATTTTTTTTGATACAAACAGCTAGTTTGGGAAAAGGCTTGCTTTTTCCCTACAAAAAACGACAATTTGTTATAGCCCCTTGTTTATTTTGTTGATTTTAATTTTGGAATGGATAGATAGCTATTTTATAAACGATAAAGTTTCTATATTATTCAGTCTTGTTTGATAGTAATTGTGTGTTTTTACAAAGGTCGATATTTTGAACTTATTTGAAGAATTTTTTTGAAATTAATCTCAAATTAAATTTTTTGTTTATACTCAAAACCTATACGGTTTTCAAAGTCTTATAGGTTTAAATTTCAGTTGAATCATTTCATTCTCTATATTTTATGAAGTCTATTTTTTATACTTTTCTAATTCTGTCTTTCTCAATTTCGCTTTTTTCTTGTAATCCTGATAAAGAAAAGCGAGTTTCTCCTACCAAGCCAAAAAACGCTACTACTCAAAATTCTGTTTTGTTTTTTAAAAATATGCGAAGTTTGGATTACAATAGAATAGAAGAACCCAAACTCAAAAGAGAAATTTATGTACACGAAGATGCCAATCAAGACTCTTTAAAACCTATTTTGAATATGACGATTGTTTATTTGTGGGACAAAGACAAAGCCTATATCATTACAGACCCCAACAAATACATAGAAAATTATTTTGATGAAACTAAAAACGATACACTCAAAGTCAGATGGAAAAACCCAAAAACAAAGGCACAAGGAACTCTTTTTTATATCGCAGGACACGTTGATACACAATATGAATTTGCGACACGTTTGTATAACAGTCTTTTAGATAAACACGAATTTTATATGCTGCCTGATGAGATTCCGATTTTATCTACTGAAAAAGAACGAGAAACTTTTCGTATTACGATGATGGATTATTATCGATTGGTTGGGGTTTTTAGGTAAATTATTTTTTTATAAAATTTCCTCATAACTTATCTTTCAAAGCATAGACATAGTCTTTTGCACCTTTCAAGCCTAGTTCTGTATTCGATGCTACTAACTTTACGGCTTCTATCAACCTATTTTGTTTGATAAGATTGATTACTTCGGTTTCTAATTTGGGTGTGAGTTGGGACATTTTTTTGTGAGTTTTTAATTATTCTTTTAATTCATAAATCAAAGAATCCTTTGTCGTATATTTTTGAGATAATAACGGAATACGTTTAAATAAAGGAGGAAGTTGTTTTTCTTTATCGATGATAAATTGAGGCTTTTCTTTTTCGATTTGATTGTAAAATAAAAGTAGTGCTTGATAATTATCTAATTCTTCAATTCTGTTTTGGGTAAGTTTCCAATCTAAATAAGGTGTAACAGGTTTGTTATCGATATAATAACTATGATTTTCTCCAAAGACCCATATTTTTTCATTTTTCAAATCAAAATCAGAAGGTTTTTTGATGATTGCTTCTGTATAATCTAGGGGATAAAAAACAGTTGTACGAGTAGCCCAAAGTTGTAAGCCTATTCCACCCAAAACAGATAGAAAAAGCAGTTCGGCAATCCATCTTCTCTGAATAGAAAACAAATAATACGTTCCAAAAAAAGCAAGTGGAGGCAAGAACAGCGCAAACTGAAAAGGAAGCCAATATTTACAAAGCAACAAACTAAAAGTAGAGGCAACAAGCCAAAAAATCATCATCTGACGACAATATGACTGATAATTGGTAAGACTAAAACTGGAAAACATACTCAAAACAGCCAATACCAAAAAAAGCGCAGGAAAAGCCAAAATGATAATAAAATCTTGAATAGAAAGATAAAATTTTGGAGTAAAAGAAATAGAATTAAAATATTGAACCACAAAATTCATCAAACTATCATTCCAAAAGAAATACAAAGCCAACAGCAAAATAGGAAAAACAAAACCAAACAAAACTAATAAATGCTGACGAAACGAAATAGAACGAAAAACCCCCAAACCAATACTTACCCAAAAGAAAAAAATACTAGCAGGTAAGTGAAAAAGAGTAGCTATTCCCAAATAAAAACCAATCGTAAAAAGAGTTGGGTCGTGCGTGTTTTCAGTTAGGGTAAAAATTTCACGCAGTACCAAAAGCAAAAAAGTAAGTGATAAAAGAAGAGGCGAAACATTCAGGTAATCAAAACTAATCGAACCAAAAAAGACATACAACATCGCAGGAACATATCCCCTGTCCAATAAAAAATCCCTTCGTAAAAGCAATGTATTAAAGATAACTGCTTGCATAAACAAAAGTCCAGTGCCTATAAGTGCATATCCAAAAGCAGAACGCCCAAAAAGCATATCCAAGCCTGCATAAAACCAAGCTGAAAGAGGAGCAATTCCTGCAAAAACTTCTTTATAAATTGCATTTCCTTCAGCCACACGTTCGCCTACCAACATAAAATCCAAAACAGGACTTAATAGAGGAATATCTGTAAAAAAGACATTCAACAGCAAAGGCAAGCGAAGAGCTAACAAAAAAAACAGCACAGTTAGCAGACGAAAAGGGTCGTAAGTACGAAAAAATTGAAGCACGGATTAGGGATTGGGAAATGGATATTGGGAATTAGGAATTAGGAACTGGATATTGGGAATTAGGAACTGGGAACTGGGAACTGGGAACTGGGAATTAGGAACTGGGAATTAGGAATTAGGAATTAGGAAATGGGAAATGGGAACTGGGAAATGGGAACTGGATATTGGGAAATGGGAATTAGGAAATGGAGATTAGAGAATGAAAACTTTGTATTCACTTCTAATTTCTGAAATCTAATTTCTAAATTTACTTACGCTTCTCCTACCGTTCCTCCAAAATTCAATGGAAACTGATTGGCTTCTTCTTGAACTGAAATTTTGCCAACATTTGCCTCATATTTATCAATGCTATCTTTCAAAACGTGTAATAATCGTTTGGTGTGGTCGGGTGTAAGAATAATTCTTGACTGTACTTTTGCCTTTGGCGCACCAGGTACGAGCCTTACAAAATCTAAGAAAAACTCACTTTGAGAATGCGCTATCATTACCAAATTAGCATACGTTCCCTCTGCCATCTCTTCGGTTAATTCTATATTGATTTGTTGTTCTTGGTTATTTTTGTTGGTTGGATTATCCATAATTTTTGAAATCTTTTAAGTAGAGTTTAGGTAAAACGGAAATAAAATTTGGATAAAAATACTACTAAATCTAGCTAAATCAAAAGCCTATCAAAAACTTAGTTGAAAATAGGAGAATTAGACAGTTTTATCGAAAAATAGAAAAAATAGCTAAACAATGTACATACTCACAGAAAAATCCAATTTTTAGGCTTAAAATTTGATTATTTTTAGAAAAATTATACTATATTGCAGTATCAAATTTTGAGAGCTACTGATTTATTCCTATTTTTAGAAAGTAAAATACTATTTCTAGTTGGTAGATTAGTTTGAAATTACTCTAAATTACATAGCTATCTTAGCTTTATTCAGTAAACTCAATCAAAAAACCAATTAATTATAATTTATATTTTATCACTCATATACAGTTTAGTTTCCTTATTTAACGAACTAACATTTACGAACTATCTACTCATCTATGGAAGATTACAATAAGATTATCGAGTCGCTCAGTATTCGATTCGTGCGAGCAAAACAAACCGTTGCTACTATTCCTATGCGTATCAAGCATTTTTATGATATTGATAACTCACTTATCTTTCTTCATAAAGGAGTTATGCGTTTTGGAGCTAAAAACGAATTAGTAAAAGAAGGCGAAACACTTTTTTTACCAGCAGGTAATTATACAACAATTACATTTGGAGAAGCCGAAAAATATGATATTATTTCTCCTGATGATCTGTTACAAAAAAATGCTGTTCATCTTCAAACCTATCACGACCAAGATGGAGAAGCTCTTTTTTCTCAAGTCGTTTTAGATGCTCGTGTTTTTGGTTCAGTTAGTTTTTTTACTTCACTTGACTTACCTCCTTTTGTACTCAAAAATGCAAAGAAAATCAATGACCTTATCCAAGAAATTGTAGAAGAAGAAGCAAAAGAAAAAATTGGAAGCTCAAGAATGCTTGTCTTAAATACAGAGAAGTTAGTGGTAGAAATGATTCGTTTTGTGTTGGAAGAGCGTCTGTTTGTAGAAAAATTAGCCACCAACAGTACGTATTTCAAAGATCCTCGTCTGATTCATTTATTTACCTATATCAGAGAAAACCTAGATACAGACCTTTCCAACAAAGTTTTGGCAAGTATCGCCAACGTTTCAGAAGATTATGTAGGACAGTATTTCAAACTTTTGACAGGAATCAACCCTCAAGATTACATCGAATATCAGCGTATGGATAAAGCTGTTGAGCTTCTTCGTACTTCCAAAAAGAGTGTTCGTAGTATCGGTGTTGAGGTTGGTTATAAAGATACAGCCTATTTCTGTCGTCGTTTCAAAATGATGTTTGGTATTCCTGCTGGAAAGATGCGTAAGCGTGATTCTCTCCTAAATGTACAACAACAGGAAGCAGAAGCAGAACAAGAAGCATTGTAAAGAATTACTAATTTAATGAATTAGTAACCAATCAAAACCAAATGAAGTTAAGCTAATTTCATTTGGTTTTGTTTTTTGATAGGTTTTGTTGGTGTAGTCAAACCAACAAAAAAACAGTCTTAAAACAACTTCCTCAAAAAATAGATTTAGGGTAAACGCACGAAACTTTTTATACTGCTTTCAGTATGTTTAAACACACTTTAACTATCAGAGTAAATTCAATTTGCAAAGTTAAAAACTAGCTTGATTTGCTTTAAACGAGTACAT
>Ga0100380_10002290_pt1 | contig 20709 bp, 15 predicted proteins | sample CryGeymeta201504_FD_80417 | JGI IMG/M metagenome (GOLD analysis project Ga0100380, IMG submission 80417) | Groundwater microbial communities from Crystal Geyser aquifers in Utah, USA - Crystal Geyser metaG 2015-04 | ecosystem: Environmental > Aquatic > Deep subsurface > Groundwater | place... | reverse complement strand
CTTTATTAGGTCGTGTGCCTATGCCTGCTTCCTATCCACACAGAGACACTAGTCTAGTTTACTCCTATTATCATAATATTTATCTATGAATATCTAATAGTCTCCACACTAGCTTTTTACGTTACTACTGTATCATTAATATCTTTTTCACTTTACGCGCTACTACCTGGTAGAGCGAATAAAAACATTGCGCGTCATTATTTTTCTTACAAGAAGCATACGTGCGACCATTGAATCTTTCCAAAAGATGGGGTAACTTTTTGAGCTTGTTCTCATGCTTTGGCTGGCGCATTGGCAGTGGCATGACTATTTGCATTTATTTGTAGCTTGACCGCTAGCCTCCTCTTGCTAGCCTATGCATCACGCCTTGTCACATTTCTGCATTTCTATTGGAGAAAGATCGAGGTTCTCTCAAGCTTGGGTATCGCCCTGCATAGGCGCAGCCCTGACTTTTAAACTGCACGTATCTAATAGTTGTTCAATTTCAAGGATGTCCACAGCTGCGACTGGAACCAAGTTCGGATAATTAGATTAAAGAATAACCTTTTGTTATTTTACCCCGACAGTGTAGACTTGTCTGCTTATGCATTCTATTATGAGTATATCAGACGAGACTTTTCCCTGCATGCTACACTTGCAATGATCGCGTTGCTTCTTGCAAATCATCGATTGCAAAGATTCCCCGTACCAGGTAACAGAAAGGATCGGCAATGTCTACACTAGCCTTTGCTAGTGATAGAACGCTAGCTTAGTTATCTTGGGGCTTACATCAGGTTATTCCCGTGACGAGGGGGTGACGAAGGCTTACATGATCCCGGTTGATATCTATTTCAGTTCTCTTCCGCGATTTCTCCATAACGTAATCATGCGATAAGCTGACAGCCATCAGGCTCGTATATGATTGTAAGCGTTGCTCATAACTTTATCGTATATCGAGCGTAAGCGCTAGTAGCAACGTAACAAAAGTAAGTCTGAGCTAAAAAATGTTCACGCTATTCGCGAAAGAAACTGTAAAATATTAGAGTTTCCGGAGTCCCTGGCAGTAAGCATGCCCAATGAGGTCAAAGTACTTTAAAATGCGATGCGTCTGTCGCATTCGTGTTTCTCCTTTCTTTCTTCATGGTCTTGCGCAACATTTCGTTCACTTCCTCTTTCGGCACACAAAACTCTTGACAATTCTTGTCGTAGCGCTACTTTTTCGCAGGGGAAAGGTTTAAAACAGAAGGCATCTGCTCCAGCCGCCAAAAATTCCATCTCCTTGTCGTTTGCCGAAAGACCACATATTCGGCATTTGACCCCTCTATGACGCAATTCTTCAACGGCTTCTGTCCCAAGGAGCTGTTTTTCTACTGCAGCCATGTACATATCCATGAATATCAGATCAAACTGATTATTGTTGGCTTCCACTAGCTGAAGAGCTGTCTCGCCATTGCTAGCCTCTCTGATTTTCCAGTCTGGAGCAACTGTCCTAAGGGTTCTCGAAAAAAGCTTCCGCAAAATCGGGTCATCATCAACAAAGAGAACTGAAATGTTTTTAGGAAGTTCCTGTCCGAAAACCTCTGATGATTTGTCATTTTTGCCATCGTCCTTGAGCATCGATGTAATTCCGTTTGTCAAAAAGTCTCCAGGCGGTGCTTTCAATTCAACGACAAAACGAGACCCAGGGCGCCCCGGCAAACCACTATCATAATCTTCATCAAGATAAATTTGCCCGTCCATGAGTTCCACAAGGTTTTGACAAAGAAAAAGACCAATGCCCGTTCCTTGACTTAACAGGTCTAGACTCTCTTGGTACTTTTGGAAGAGCATGCATTTTTTGCTTTCGGGAATCCCTGCGTCAGAAGCAATGGTTTGAAAACGATTAAGAAGTAAACGAATGATGCCATCAGAATGAAATTATCACTTTGACTAAACTTACCTGGTCCTGAATCCTCAACAGTTAGTTGAATCAAGCCGTTTTCGAAAGGCTTTGCCGATAATCGGATATATCCTTCGTCCACGAATTTGGCTGAGTTGCGTCCTAGATTAAGCATGACTTGATTCAGTCGCAGTCTATCGGCCAACGCAAACAATCCCTCCTCGCAAACAACTTGCACATCAACTTTGCCGCCCCGCTGCATCAGCATGGACTGAACAGGCTCCAAGACATCATGAAGAATATCTGTTGGAGTAAGCGATACCTTCAATTTTTTGTTCGAGGCTGCAACGTTATCAATGCGAGCGCAAAAGTCGCAGTGAGTCCAATGCACGAATAAAAATAAGCATCTTTGGCAGACAAGCTAAACACAGACAAACAAACAAAAAGTTACCTCTATGCATATCCAACATATTTCTGAGCAAGTCGTTTACAAATTTTAACGCATTGTCAACAATGCCCACATCTTCGCGCATTTGTGTCAAGCATTTTTCGTCCTTCAGAGGCTCCTTCTTTTTGAGTTCCGTCTGGACAAACGAGCAAGCAGACATGGCTGCTGCTACCGGATTACGGACCTTTCGAGTTGACATACAGTGATTATTTTGATCGCGAGAGCGTATTTTTTAGTAATTGAAGAGGTAGCCACACAACTATTGAATCAATTTCCTTACCTCGTGAGCAATAAAATCGTTCAATTCGCGTTCAGCATGAGCTGTAATAAGAGGGAGCAAAACAACCGTACATTCAAAACATAAACGTGAGTTGTCATTAAGAAATGACACGATTTGGCTAATAGAAGGTAAAGAACTTACCGGCCGTTCTAGCACTTTCCAAAATTAGAGCTGCTTTTTCCGCTTCTGACTCAGCCTTGAGCCGATTCATGGAAGCGACCCGCCGAGTATTTTGTCGGACCCAGAAAGCCAGGCAGGTTGTGGCAAGAAATATGACAACTCCGCCCACCAGCACAAAAGCGTAATCTGCCTCGAAGGACCCCTCTGGAGCCACCACCGCAACCGTCCAGTGTTTATTGGCCGCGAACACTACAAATTCTCTGTAGAGCTTTGCGCTGCCTTGTAAATCCTCTAGTTCTTTCTCTTTAAGAAATCTCAAGTCAGCGACAAATTTTCCATCCGCCGACGTTGGTCGAATCTCGACAGCGCCCAAAAAGAGAGTATCGCCCCTGGAATCATCATTGTCGTAAAGGTAAACCATAGCTGGTACAGCCTGATTTTCTGTGGCGCGTCGCAACAAATCTGGAATACGAATGACTATCGACGCCAAATCTCTGGGCCACGTACTATCTGTGCTGTTGGACAATTCGTATCCAGGGTGCATCAAGACCACACCGAATGAATCCTCATATTGTTCTTGGACCAGCCGTAAGCGATCTGTCAAGGCTGGTAAGCGATTATTCATGCAGTATAGTACCGTTGCCTTCCGGGATCCCGAGGCATGATAATCCAAGCCACAGGCTGCCTCATTTCCTTCTACTGGTTCCATATAATGAATGGGAAAATAAAAATCTTGCACACTTCGAGGTGTCAAGGTGGTCGAGCTGGCGTTTTCAAAACCAATAAAGCCACGGTATTCAAAATGTGGATAATAGGTTTCGTAGTATTCTCGTGCCTCATTTTCGTAATAGTCCCGCTCGCCGTGAGTAATGTTGGGATCAAATTGGGCTGCCTGGAAGGACAGACCTCCCGCGATCAGGTATTCGTAAAAGTCGCGAAATTCTTGCCGGGAGAAATTTCGATTGCGAAAGCGTCCATGGATCAAAGCAGCCGCATTTTCGTATTCGTGCCACGACGTTGCAATCTTGTTCACCAGATCGACGGCATTGCGATCGAAATCATCTTCCTGTGTTTGAAATGCAGCGGATATACCCAACGCCAGAAAACCTGCACTGACAGCTAATCCCAAGGCTAGAAGAAAGACTGTGATCCGGAAGGTACCTATATTCGACAGACGACGCACCGAAAAGGAAGAATTATCGGAAGAATTATTGGAAGAGCAAGATTCGTCCTCCTCCTCCTTGTCCGAAGTGTCTTGTATTATCTTATCTGGTATCAGAAAAGTATCATGGTGCTGACTCCTGCTTTCGTACTTTTGATGTTGTAAATCCTGTGGTATCACATCAACTAATAATTGGTCGGTGCCTTGAGGCTGGGGAGATTCTAAATCAACCAATTCCTGATCAGTTAAGCTGCCGCTACTTAGCTGCTTGCAACCAAGTGCCATGGTTTGGTCTGTTGATATCAATAACTGCTGACTACTTTTATGAAGAGATGCAAAATGGGCCTGAATAATACACAGTACCAGGTACTATTATTTTAAGGAAGAAGGGTTATGTTCTCAGTTTGCGAAAAGTACTACTAAAACCGGTAGTAGGCTACTACCACTAGCTACTACTTGTACTAGCTAGTAAACCATTACCGGCGTTACCTGGACGTGGACTGTGGGAACACTGTACTACTCTAGTGGTGTAGCTAGTGAACAGATGGCTAGCAACCAGTACCTGGTCAGGGGAAGCAAGTAGTGGTCGGCTGTCTACAGGCTTTTGGCTACTACCAGTACTCGCTACTACCTGGGGTACTAGGAGGTACTACTCTAGTGGTACTACTACTGTAGCTACTACTAGTAGTAGTCATGTTGACTACTACTACTGCGGATAGTAGTTTTGTCAGGTACTACGACTAAACTACCGTAGTGGTACGTTGAAAAAGCGTTGCCTGCTAGTAGTCTCCTCTACTCTAGTAGCTAGTAGTAGTACTGGTGGTTGTAGGGGTGGTGGTGGTACCGGTAGTGGTGATGGTGGTTGTGGTGTCTCTGTCTGACTTCTTGCTCGGAATGACTCCGGATCGTTGACAGTAGACTATTCTACTTAGGGTAAGATCTCTTCCCATCGCTTCTTCGCCGTAGAAACTATTTTTAGAAAGTCCACTTCGACACTGTACGAGAAAATACCAGGTAATAATATTCATATAATAATAATAATAAAAGAAAAGACTGGCGCAAAGACCCAAAATGGATCTTTGAATAAAAAGTACGGTAGGCCTTTGAATGCTGCTACCTGGTAGCTACAGTACTACTACTAGTAGTAGTAGTAGACTACTTGAGATCAAAACAAGACAGCAATCTACCCATTTTTTCTCATCTACCATACCACATACGGTAGTCTACCATATTCGACGATATTGGACTGCTGACCGACAAACCAGACCGATACCAGGTACCAGTATTTCTACTACTGCTCCCTACCAGGTACCAGGTACCAGTACCAGGTACTATACTACACCTACCATACTAGTTAGTTGTGTTCCATAGTACTACTACTAGCAACTGTAGCCTACTACTAGTACCTAGACTAGAACAGTACTTATTTTAAATAAAAAATATTTAATGAAGACGAAGTCTTCGCTTTGGACTTTTAAGGCTCTACTGTGCGACATTGTCCTTCAAACGAACAAAAACAATCAAAATTAATATTATTTTTTGCCTCCCTCCCCGGACTAACAATAATAAAGCTGGAAATAAGACGTGTTATTTTTGTCAGGTTTTGTCCAGCGGTCAAAATGGGTCGAGAATTTTTTGACCCAGACCAAAATACTAATAATGATACCAAAAATTAATCATCTCTTGTGATTTACCAGTGCTTCGAAATTTTAGAAATGGCAGACAACAACAATAACAATGACAACAACAACAAGTCACTAGAGTCTCTGTCACGTAAAGCAACTTCTGATCTACTCTCGCTGCTCATTGCTCGTGGGTATTTTCACACGGCCAAGAAGAAGGAGGAGGAGGAGGAGGAAGAGGAGTGTTCGGTCCGAGAATCAATTATTCTTTTGGCAGACCCATCCAGGGGAGATCCAAGACAAGCACGAAATACAAGGAACGAAGAAAAAGAATTTCATCATTATTCAGAAGATGACGCCAATTGTCAAATTGTTCGTCTCTTAGATGATTCCAGTTCTTGTTGTTTGACCTTTCCCGTTCTCCGCACCAAGGTGTTACAACACCTAGAGCAAGCGGGGGGACGATGCCGGATTACCGACCTGGTAACAGCCTTGTCTCTCAAGAACGAAAAGCCTTTACTGCGATTGGTAATAAATGATCAAGCATCGCAACCGCAGGACCAACGAGTATATCAAGGAGGAGAAGATATGTATTCATCGTTCTATTTGCATCGCATTTCGAATCGCATTTTTGCATCACTTTCATCCCATCAAGAGGAGATCGGAAAAGCCAAGAGTGTAAAAAAGAACGGCATTGCGCTAGTATCAGAATTGGCTATATCGGAGTATCATTTACCTATGCATATTGTCGTGACAGCTTTGAAAGAGCAACTGAACACAAACAATAATAATGACAAGCACCACGAGGGATTACAGCTAATCACATTGGATGCTGGTCCTGCCATTGTTTCGCACTCTTACCTTTGCAAGTTCCGAGAACAAGTGCTGCAAGTATTTTCTTGTCTTAAAGAGCCGACTACCATTATTGACGTTTGTCACGCACAACAACAACAACAACAACAATCGAATGATGATTACGATTGGGATGTATGCCTGGTAGCCCAATGGGTTCAAGAAGCTTGCGAAAGCAAGCGTCTAGAGGGTAATTTACACAGTGACGACGGTGGAGCAGTTAGTGGTAGAGCTCTGTACACACCCCACTATCATATCAAAGCGTTACGAACAGCTGTGGACGATCATTTTGTGACGCAAGGGTTTCTAACAGCTGCCAAGGGTGCAACGCTCGGTTTGAGCAAGAGTAAGTTGGGAACGTACGTTCAAGAGTCATTTCCGTCCGCTCTCATTGTAAGCGACTCTCTGGTAGTGAACCCAGAAAGGATGATACAGCCACTGGAGGCAATTTTGGAAGAAGCCGTTACAACAGAGAGCTTTGTCGGCTTGCAGGACCACATGCCAGCTGATATTTTGGAACAGAAAGAGGATGCCTTACTTCTTTTGAACGCGCACGTGTTACCAAAATTGCTAAAGCAACACGATTTGAAAATAAATAAAAAGAGAAAGGACACAATGGCTGGTGTTGTGACTATCTCCCTGTCCAGTGGATTGTTTGTGAGTCAAGGAATGATTGCCAATATCGAGAAGAAGCTTTTGCCCGACTTGATTGGAGCATTTGCCAAGAAACGAGCAGAAGAAATCGACGCGGTCGAAGTGGCTGATGACAGTGCTGCTAAGTCAAAGTCTGTCGCCAAAGGGGGGCGAAAAGGAAACAAGGGTTCAAAGAATATCCCTAGCGAGGACGACGACAAAGGGGAGAATATTTTAGCGCTATCTGATGTTGTTCGTGCTGTAGTCAAAGAGTACCAAGATATAGTCGAAATAGATTTTCTACTGAAAGAAGCTTTTGGACAGGCGGAATCGGATGGATCTACGTTGCATCTAAGCTGGGATACGACCACGCCTGGTGATAACGAGACCGGAAATGCTGAAATAGAGGCCTGCAATGAAGGTGCTCTTTGCCAATTTTGTCGCGAAGCGTTTTACTCCGAAGAGTTACTCTCCAAATGTCAAACGGCAACTCAAGCGGAACTCAAGCGGTTACAATCAACACGTGCGTCAAAGGCCAGTGTCAGTCGGAAGGACGCTGCCACAAAGGTTCGCAACGTCGAAAATGCTTTCGAGGAAGCTTTCGTTGCCTATTGCTATGAACTTCAAACCCAGCTTAAGTTTCTTCACTATGTCAGAGGATGCGAAGGTGGTAGTAATAATTTGGCCGAAAAACTCGAAAAGGAATATTTGCGAGGCACGTGTGCTGATTTCGCCCGTAACTTGACTCAATACTGTCTTTTTAAGCAGGAGGTAGACTTGGATATGTTTGAATTTGCGGAGGAAAGTACTGGTTCTAATAGCAATGAGAACGACAATGATTTGCCCTTGTACTGCCAAAGCCCAAGTGTGGATACACGACAAGCCCCGAACACTTTTCTGCGCTTGAATGAGTCCTATACTGGATATAATCCTTCATCGAAGATCAAAGAGCCGTTGCCAAAGCTTCGCGACATCTTTGATGGCAGTACTGGAGTTACTCTTGCTCGTCTGTGGGTCATGTGCGGGGGTGAAACGTACCAGGGAGGCACCAAAATAGAAGACGACGGCTCTTCATGTACGAGACCAGGTGATGAACAAAAGCTCATGGCTCATCTCGAAGAAAACTGTTTGTCTTTGTGTGGTTTGCCCTTTAAGAAGCTCGACAAAAAGTCAGAGAAACAATTCCTTTTTGGGCGACGTCAAGAGCTTATGAAATTGTTGGAAGCAGCAACGGATGCTTCCCCAATTCTGGATCTTACAATCATACTGTTATTTCAGCAGATCAAGAGCGTAATTGCATTTGGATCATTTCTACACCATCCTGATATGTTGTCTATTTTAGCTTCGGAGCGAAAAATCCATGAAAACGTGGCAAATCTCCTCGTTACATTGGCAAAGGCAATTGATGAAACAGACGGAACAGCAGATGCCACTCTGTTAGAGGCTGTCCGATCATGCGGTCTGTGCCGCGATATTGCTAAACATCAGCTAGGAAACAACTCTGGGTAGTACAAGGTTTACCAAAACTTATGTAATGAACATGTGTTTCTGCTTTCTTTGAACGTGCCGTCTTGCTTCCATTCTATATTATTTTATACGCACAAAGAAAACTTCTTTTTCTCTCTCTACGATGCCGCCACGGCGCCTTCTGTCTTGATTCTGTGATCCAAATGTCGCAACGGAATTTCTACCTGTGGTCGATCCTTGTCCCACAGTGATCGCAACAAACTTCCATTGAGTGAAAACCGTACCACGTGTTCTTTTTCCTCTTGACCGACTGTTTCAACTTCGAGCAATTCAATCTTAATGTACGAACCATACTCTGGCCACACACTGGGTTGTTCTAACCGAAAACCACACAGCAACCCGATCAGTGTAGAATCATGGGCACTGTACACAATCACGGGAGGCTCCTTCTCGTAGTGATGCATAGCCTTTACGATGCGAGACATCATGGGCTGCATCGCCAAGTACGCCATACGAGGATGCCGAAGCGATTGGAACCACCGCCAGGCCGTGTACTCGGAGATTGTTTCTTGATCTTCTTGCGTTATTGAAGGGGGCAGGAGATTCCTCACTTGTAGACATTTGGTTATTTCGGCGAGCTGAGACCAAGACAGACGTGGCTGCTGATTGGAAGTAGTAGTATCGGCTTCCTTATCTTCTCCGACCCCGAAATTGGCGTCCCATGCACCTTCGCCCAAGGCATCGAGCAAGGCTGCTGTGGTTCTAATGGCAAGTGGTCGCATTTCCAATTCTCGTTCTTTAAGGTGTGGTTGTTGTGCCAGTGTAATTTCCAATTTCGTTTGTTCTTCGCTTCGTCGTGGTTGAGGATCGGGAATCAAAATGTCCGTGTGCGATGCATCGATCTGGATCACATCGTCGGAAGTTCCATCGGGAAACAATCCTACCAAAAGTCCCTGGACGGATTGAATGGTTCTAGGAAAGTTTGTACTGATAATTTTAATGTTGTTTGGATGCAATGGTCGTTCAGGTGTCCAGGGGTAGCGATAATACCAATGACGACTGGTACTGTCGGTAGGATGTGACATCATCTCGTAGGCATCGGGGTCTCTATGACTCAAGGAAGATACCAGCTCTTCGCGCAACATGGTTCCCAAATCAACTAATTGAAACAAACCCAGCTTTGTTAGTTTGCCAAAAGCCCCCCGGCCACCTGCAACGTGCGTGTTTGGACTACCGTCGGGAACGACAACGTTGGTATTGGAAGATATTTTTTCCAACAGTGGAGAAGGTACCAGTGTTGCAGACCAATAATCTTCATCTTTCATGGGTGTTATGGGTGTCCGATCACCATGACGATGGACTATTTGGACTTGCAATGTGCGGTAGATTTTCTCGACAGACCATTCAGATCCTCCTCCATCTCGGAAGCTGTGCAACGGGCTGTGATGTTTAGTGAGTAGTACGCTACTGGAGGTAGTAGTGGCACCACGGACATCCACAAGAAGCGTTCGAAAAGCGAACAACATCATGGTCGCAGAGACCAGGCAAATCAATGGATTCTTCTGAAGATTCATCATTATTTATTTCGTTCTGATCTCAGGAAAAAGTAATGGCGTTTCTAAAGAAAAGTGAATTCAATAATAACAAGAAGAAACTGCGAGTAATCGAATAATAATAAAACAAATGACGAGCAGCAGACAGACTATGTGAGTCGTGCTTTAAGGAATCTCTAGCCAATGATGAATCTGCTTTCGGAAAATGCAGCAACAAGCGAGTCAAAACTACGTACAATAGCGGCTACTGTACTACTTAGTTGTACCACTGCCTGCCGTAGTAATACTAATCGGAGTAGTAGTAGTACTACTCCTGATTACTACTATCGTAGTACCTGGTACTCCGAGTAGTACGTGGCAATCCGAGTACTAGCTACGACTCTAGTACTACTAGCTAGCACTGTAGTGGTCCTGGTAGTAGTAGCTGTGCACACCGAACTTTAGCCTCTTTAAAGGTTCACCCCAGCAGCTATTCAATACTACTTCTTATTTTAGAAGCAAGCAGACCCTAGTTGAAAAAGATTGTACCTGGTAGCTACTGGTTAGGCTATTAGAGCTGCTGGTGGATGGTAACTGGTAGTACGGTACTTGTACTACTACTAGTAGTAGACGACTACTCGAGTAGTAGCTATTCGGAATTTGATGCCAGGTGGCATTCACGCACAAACCTTCCCTGAAAGTATGCTTCTGCCCTGTCGACCTGATCATAGTCGAAAAAATGCCCGATGGCGGCCAAAAAAAAAGATTCAGTATTCGCTTGTCGTCGCTGCTTTCGTCTGTCTATCCGTCAAACTACCTAGAGCATAAAAGAAAGCCAGCGAGCAATCATCCGCTGTTTATTTAATTCAGAATGCGTTAAATGGAATAACATAAGAAAGGGCTAGTGGGCATTGTTCAGCGAAGTCTGTGGAAACAAGACAAGAGCTGTTGTAAGAAATGGTTTCAAAAATTGTTTTTCACCGAACAATTCAGTTCGTTTGCAGAAAAAATGTCACGTTGATCTCAGCCAAATTATCGAATCAGCGAATTGGTAATTGACCGGCACTTCCCCGAAGGAATAAGGTGAAAGAAGACCTACCAAAATCATCACTGATCAACATGACATGCAGGCACGGATCACACCCATCAGAACAACAAACACACGCACGCACACACAATACGACAGACAAATTTTCATACAGCACAAACAAGAGAGGGTCCGAACACCTGTAAATTTGATTTCATCGCCACGCAACCTTAAAAAAGGGGGGCGGATCGATAACACGGACCAAGTGTAGTACTCGTCATTCCCTGATTCATATAGAATGAATCACAACATCAAACAATACAGCACAGCAACAATCCGTTTCTGCAGAAAAGAACCTACCTTTGGGATATCATCACCCTGAACGAAAGGAAAGTTTGAAGGAGTGGTACAATCCAAATAAATTTTGGAATTCTGGCATCTACTCACTTGACAGTATTCGATCAGACTGCTTGGCATAGGCTTGAATCGCCCTACACAAACGATCCACACCCTTTGTCAACTCGGAAACATCGTAAAAGGCAAAGCAAAGACGCATGCTCTTTGCAAAGGGAGTCAACTCCGATGAAGTAGCCGAAGAGCATGACATTCCGGTCTTGAAGTCCACATCGTGATTAGTACGACAGAAAGAACGGAAATACTCGTCGACGTCAAAGTTCACCCCCGTGAGTGTTACCCACAAAAAGTATCCTCCGTGTGGTGTATGAAAGTCAAATCCATAATCAGTGCTACTGTCCAATGATGCATCTTGAAGCAACTTACAGAGATGTCGACAGCGGTTTGCGTACTCCTTTTGCAGAAAAGTCATGTACGTTGCCAGTGCAGGCTCTTCCTCGTCGTGAACATGACGTGTCATCATATTCATCACAATCCCTGACGAGAGTTGTGAGGAACAGCCCCCGCTGTCCAAGACACCATCTTGTCCAATGGCTTCCAGCAAGGCAGTATCGAGGGTTTGGATCCAACCGCATCGAATGCCGGGACACAAAATCTTGGTAAAAGCACCCACGGAAATAATTCGGGATGAGCGAAGAGCCATTGGAGCATGTATGGTAGTAGCGGCATCATTATCGAGAAAGGTCAATCCCTGGTATACCTCGTCAGCAATGACAAACAGTTGAAACGTTTCACATAGTCGCACCAGGGTCTGTCGATCATCTTCGGACAGTGATGCACCCAGGGGATTGTGATGAACCGGTATCGTGTACAGAACTATAAGACGATCTGGACTTTTCGTTCGGATCTGTTCTAGAATTGTTTGCAACTCTTGGACATCCAATCCATGACTCCGTCGCGTTAGTACCGGCTGCAAGTCGTACCCCGATTGCCGAAAAATTGCCGGAACCAAAAAGTACGTAGGATCTTCTACCAAACACAACGGTTTTCCCATTGCTTCCGTTGCACTCTTTGTACTACTGTGCATCCTTGCCAGTGTCCGACACGTCAATTGAATGCCATGTGATACACCACTGGTAAAAAAAAGGGTATGCGGTTCCACCACTTCTCTCGAAGCAGGATTAGAATTAGTATCAGTATCAGTATTCGTAGGATAATAGAGTTCCGTCAAGAAGTTGGCCAAGGCTTGGCAAGCTGGAAGACTGCCACTCCCTCGAGCGTACTGAAGCCACTCTCGTCCGTTGCTGTCGTCGTGGTCGCCCAACAAGGCTCGCTGAGTAGCATCAGCTACCAGTTGCGCAGGCAAGAGGGAAGAATCGGGATGACCACAACCAAAGTTAATAACGTGAGAAGGTGGAGCTTGATTGGAATCACCAATGACAGCGACAGCAGCAGCAGCAGTGGTTGTACCAGTAGCTTTGACAGTCACCATGGTTCCTCTTCCCGCGCAGCGTTTGTTAAAATAATGCTTCCAACGTGACGAGACAAAAGAAGAGTTGGCATGTAAGAGAAAGGCCATTCCAATGGGGTGGGCGCAATGACTGTATCATGTATTGAGTAGCAGCTGCACAGATCAGGATCTCAAGCACCAACTCGATCGAAGACGTCTCCTCTGCCATGAACACAACATTGCAACGTAGTACTACAGACAAGTACGTGGGTTTAAACTTCGGTTTTCCTCTTATGGTTTGTTTGTTTGTTTGTTGTCGTCCAATCGATCTCTTTATTCGAATTTAGGATTTTGATGTTTGTTGTTTTGTGTGGTTCAACAGAGTGTGTAAGCTCATTACCTTCTGGATCCTCAACCCTACTGAAGTGTTTTTTTTGTTCCTAATATCACTCGCATTATGCACCTGCAGTAAGATTCGTGGAGTACTCTTTCTGCTGCAAAATAAAATAGATATGATATCTAGAAGGATTTCAGCGTATTTTACACAAACGAATGGGTCTTTTCTAGAGTCTTGAAGCCATCTCCGCTGTCCTCTTGATTCCGAGTGCCTTGTAGTGCAAATTTGTTGGCCGTTGATCCGGGTGGTAGCAACAAGGGCTTCTTGTTGGTGTTATTGGTACCATAGAGTTTGTGAATGTCTCTGACTTTGATTCTCTTGTCCTTGGACTGTGTGCGAGCCATGGATGGACCGGCACGCATGGAAGGATTCTTGTACAAGACGGGTCCTTTCCCGTATTTCAAGTAATTCTGGTGCCGTTCAAGGTCGGTCTTGGGTGTTCTCAACAGCGGCGACTCTTCATCGGCATAGGCACCATCGCCCTTCTTTCCGCGTGGCTTTCCTATTATCGGTGTCTTGAGCAAGTCGGCAGCATGGTCTTCGATGCCAGCTACAAATTTTGAAACTCCTGGATATAGATTGAGCGCAATTCCGAAGAGAAGAATACCCAACAAAAGTGTGAAGTACTTGGCAACGTGCGCCGTTGCGTAGTCATCCAAGTGCTGGATGTTGGTGTCGCCTCGACTGTTTCGAAACCAGCCCTGGCAGGCTTGATATAAAAAGATGCAAATAAAGTTGGGAATTCCTCCCACACTAAAGATGTTGATAGCACTTTCGTATTGCCAGCAAACGAAATAGAGCAGAGACGGGTGAGTATTGAACGAGATTCTGCTGGAACTAAAATTGCCAGTAAAGGATACGCACCTTGCCAGCGCCTTCTTTTCTGGGCTGCTGACTTTGAACACAATTTCGTAAGCGGTGGAAACAGTAAAGATCTCTCCCCAGCCAATGAGAATATAGCATGGTGCGAGCCAAAGGACACTGACACGGGGGTCTTCTCCGTCCTCGTGGTTGTCGTAGGCTGAATGAATCCAATGTTCCACTAACATGACCCAACCAATGGCCAATGATCCAAGTACGGATCCGAGGGCAAATTTCCAAGTTGTAGGAATCTTGATGTTCCGATTAGCCAAGGCTGGATAAATAACGCTTCCGGTCAGACTCCCAAAAAGCAAAACGCTGACAGCATCCAACGAGTTCATCGTAGCGACATCAATGGCTCCAAAAGCTTTTTTCATGACCGTTCCTTGTACAGTAATAGTGGTTGACATTTGGCTGTAGGCAATGTTGAATGGAATGGTCAGTGCTGCAATACGAAAGATGGTGGACATTGGGACGTTGGCCAAACCCGGCGATGGAGCGTCGTTGTAGACCTTCTTTTTTCTTTTTCCTCCGCATAATGTTCCGTTTGTTTTTGCAATTACATAGCGGGGAGTTCCTGATAAAAAAACGAGTATTGCCAATCCCAATAAGCCAACGGGAAGACAATATGCCACTGTGATATTATGCTGCGCCACAATGGGTACCAAAATAATTCCTGCCAAGGATCCAATGTTGATGGTCATGTAGAAAATGACATAATATCGTTCAATAAGAGCTGACTGCAGTAATGGGTGGAACTGTTTGGCACCAAATACATTAACCACGCTCTTGACAATACCCTGCAGTCAAGGAAGGAGAAGAAGTAAAAAAAAAAGTTAGCTGGGAGAAATTAATCGAAGCACAGTTTTACGTTTTACCTCACAATATTGCTACACTCACAGTTCCCAAAGGCCAAAGGAAAAGCAAGGCCGCGGACAAGGCGTAGTGATTAAAGTGATCTCCCAGCAAATACGGTACCGTCGTCAGAGCCAACAACAGCAATCCAGGAATATAAAGACCAAGAGCACCCACAAGGATGGCATTGTACTCGCCCAGGACACCATCGGCCAAGGTCGCACCGACAAAGGTCGCACTGTACGCCAACGCTGTGGATACAGCCACAAAGGATGCAGCATCTACTGACGTGTATCCAGCATTCCAATCTTCGTTGTACACACCCGTCAGGTACATGGTCTGCGTGTAGCAAATCGAATAAAAACTGAATCTTTCGAAACATTCCACGGCCAAAATGAGCAAGACACAGTATCGGAGGGGACGGAGTGCGTAGTGAGAGACCACGCCTAAATCGTCTACATGACGCAGGGGACGAAGTGGATCACCACTCAAACATTCTTCCGGCAGAGCATCCAACATGGCAATGTTGTCGACGTTGGATGGTAGTTCATCATCATCGTTCGCTGGTTTGACGTTGGTACCACCCAGGATGGACTTTTTTGGAACGCCGTTGGAGGCAGGTGACACCGTCGCAGTCGATGACGAAGTATTGCTAGTACTCGTCATGGCTCATGGATATAGAATTAAGCTATCTTTCCGATTATTATGTCGTGATCGGGGAAGATTTTAGTTGTTTAGGCGCATCAATATGAGAGATCCATTTGCTCGAGAGAAGGAGATAGCTAGTAGTAGAAACGTAGAAACTAGTAGAAACACTCGCAATTGCAATTGCAGGAAAATGAGCATTGATGATGAGATTCCGTGTTGTACAGTATTCGGAAGGGTTTGCAAGCAAGTGTGCACGTCAATTATTTAAAAAAAATGGTCAATTTCTTGTACCGAGATTATGTGCGTCGAACAATATTTTAAACCCTTTCTCTACTGTGATCTTCTGTATTTCGACAAAAAAAATCAATGGCCACAAGAAAATACTACAAGCCACAACTAACACATAATGAGTAAACCAGATGGATAACGATAACAAAGCAACGCCTCCTCTTCCCATGTTTGTAGAGATTCGTAGGCAAAAGGATCATGATCAAGATCGGTCACAGAGTCTCCTGGAAGCTTACGTGGTTGTTTTGGACGATCCAAAACATTGCAAACCGTGGTTGAAGCATTTGAGTCACACCCTTCCTCTGGGAAATTCGAATCCTTCGGCGAATTTCTTCGGACCATTAACCAACCGCAACATCACTAGAAATAATACAAGATATAATAGCTGTAACAGCAGCAGTAGTATTAGTAGTAATAATCACACGAAACCGGACCTATCGCATCTGAAACGTGTTCGCAACCAACAACGGAACCAAAGAGTCTCTAGTAACAGCATTACTGGTGGGAAAGTCGAGCATCGACCCCAACAACAACATCATAAAGAATCGCAGCCGATAGAAAGTCCTACGAGAAAAAAGAAAAAACGACAAGAGTCTCTGCAGGTATTACTTCGGGATGTTCAATCCATGGAACAAGACTTTCAGCTCTTGTTCTCGGCTTCTTCGTCTGCATCCAATAACGATGACGCCAAAGCTATCACGACAGCGACTTCTTGTGTGGAATACATACAACAAGTCTTGTCACAAGCACTGCTACCATCGGTAATGTCATCCATGAAAATTCAAAAGCAATGGGTACCGGGTCGACCTCCTGTATCCCACGTGGAATGGCAAGACTTTAATAACAACTATTGGCCAACCATGTTACGACAAGAACAATTTCAGGAACATTTGGAAGCACAACGAAAGTTGACTCAAGAAGAATTAGATCAAATGAAACTAGGAATGGAGTTTGCCATTGCTGACATGCAAGAAATGATCCACAGCATGGTGAAAGACAATGGAGAAAGACATCGTGTAGTACTTGTATCAGGGGCCATCGTATTCGATCCCAGAGAAAACCAAGTCGTATCACGTGGACACGAAGAACGACAAGAACAACAACTATGTGCTATAGACCGCTACAATCCATTAGCTACATCAATCATATTAGCGATTCAAGGCGTAAGTCGCCGAGAACGACGCAAGGCGATAGAGACTCAGGGTGGCATGTCGAGCGAAGAATTTCAAACCGGTCAATATTTGTGCAATAATTATGATTTGTACTGTACGCATGAACCAACTGTTTTTGAAGCCATGGCACTGTTGCATTCTCGAATCCGTCGTGTGGTGTTTGGTTTTGGCACTTCTAGAGGTGGCGGTTTACGAACGAAACATGTTCATGCCCTTCCCAGTACCAATCATAATTATCGCGCTTTTGGTGGTCAAACTGGTTCGGATATTTGGACGCGAATCCAAAGGAGTGTGCTTATTCATGATGAAAAAGACCCTCGGGACAACAGAGACGAACGATGACACTAAACTAGTACTAGTAGAGTTTGCACCCTGTTCGCGTTCTCCAAGTATGATGTGATGGCGGCGTCAAAAATCTGTGTCAAACAAGCAACCTTCACGACTGCACACGACTCGACTTCCTGAACAAGTCCGTGCAAGCTACTGCTCCGAGGTGGTAGTACCCTACTACTGATGATACTACACTGCTGTGGTCACCATCATCAGCTCATTGAGTACTGGTACAACTTTTACTCGGATTATTAGTCTACGTACCAATACTATAAATAATAGCAAAACTAAGCAATAATTATAAAAACTCTTTTTTAAAGAATTCTCTGGAGGGTCTGGTGCGAACTGAAATACTAGTACGCTATTAAATAATAATGATCTTCTCATACTAGTAGTCTACTACTGGTTTCACTACAGTACATATAAATAAAACCACTCACGACACTTAGACTACTACTATTATTATGGATAAACTTATTATTGGCAGTAAATACTCTTAGGATTTTTTTCATTAAGATACTATTACGCATTATTACATTGGAACAGGGATATACTCACGATGACCCTTACCTGGTACCGTAACACGAACACATACCATACATAATTTCACGATTCTTCTTGTTCTTCTCACTGGAGATGTTGCGAGAAAGACTTCTACACGGACGTCCGGTGACACGCGACACGACATGATGCATCACCATCCACAAAACACGACTCGCCATTGGTGTCTTGTTTTGCTCGTTGCGCTATCCGCACCAGTATCATTATTCTGTCCAATACAGTAGGCGTACTAGCTAGAGTATGGGGCCAATGGATGCTTGTATGCGTGAGTAATCAGCTCCATCTTCTCCTTCTCGGGCGCGAATTCTTTCGATCCGGAAGGCAAGTTGAAATCTTCCTCTGTGGGAGCATCCAAGACAAAGTGTTTGATGCTTTCTCCCACAGAACGACGAGGTTTCGTACTGTCGCCATCGCGAGCAGCTCGAGCCTTTTCGCTCTCGATGTATTTCTTGACTTGCGCATCGTTGAACTCGTAGTTGGGATCGAATGGATGATCCCAAGCAACATCAATCTTGTGCAACGCTTCTTCCTTGTTTTTGGGAGCAATTTTGCTGAGACCCATGGATTCTTCCGTAGGGATATCAAAGAGAAAGCTTGTGAGCCTTTCACCTAGAGTTCTAGGCTTCGTGTCCTTCTTCTTGTCGGCCTTAGCTTTCTGATGTTCATCATGAATGCGCTTGTTTTCGGCTTGATGGACCTCACAATCGTAATCGAAAGGATGATCCCAGTGCTCGTTAATCAAAACGATCACCGACTTCTTGGACAAGTCTTTCTTTCCCGGGGGCAAGCCAAAATCGGCTTCTGTTGGAGCTTTAAAGAGAACGTCCATGATCTTTTTTCCTAGAGTCTGATGAGTCATCTTGCTTTCGTTATTATTATATCTGATATTGATAATTATTTATGTGTTGCTTTTTGTTCATTATTTCTATAAATTTTAATTTTATGGCTTCAAAAACTACTTGTCTTGGTTTGAAATTTATGGGAGTGAATCGCTTGCTACTCCACTCACCTCATTACTCACCTCTGATTGTTTTCTTCTCCATGATTTAATTTTTATTAGCAGTGGTGATGACGTTGTTGTCAACTCGGAGTATCACATCAACACCTTGATTTTTTCATGCGGGGTTCGCAAATCCTAAACGCCTGCCGGCTGCGTGTCAGAAGCTAAAATAATAATATGCCTGGGTGATCTGATCTAATATAATACTAGATTAATAATCTACGTCATTCGAGCACCTTTCTTTGAGATCCATCCAAGATCCAACAATTCTTTTTTTTCTTTCGTCATCACCAGCAACGAAACCTTGACTCGTACTTTGTCCCTACTTGTGGTCTTATTATTATTACTTTCCGCCTGTGCCCGTTACTCAATCAACCATTATTATTGTTATTATTATTTCAGACTCTGTGCTCGTCTACTACTGAATCCATCGAAGATTCTTTCAATTCCATCCCTCCCCTCCCCTCCCCTTTCCCAAAAACAACGATGAATGTCACCATGGTCGAACTCTGTCTATTGGCTTTATTGTTGTTGTTGACCACAACAACAATGCCAGTGATGGTAGCTGCCTTTTCGTCGAATCATGTTTATCGCCAATCATCATCAGCAGCAGCGGCAGCAGCATCAGTAGTAACTACTACTTCAAGTGCAGCACTATCATCATCATCATCACTGTTATTTTTATCATCGTCGTCGTCGTCTGCTTCATCGGATGCCACGTCAACGACTACTGAAACGGTACGATTAACAGTATCATTAGAAAAACCATTGGGTTTAATCTTGGAAGAAGTTGAAAAGAATGAACCCATGGGTGTGTTCGTATTGGAATTAGGCGATGATGGATCTGCAGCAGAAGCAGCGGAAAAGGATTTACTTTTGGGTGCCAGATTAACCCAAGTTATGGGTGATGATGTAACAACGATTAGTTTTGAACAAGTCATGGAAAAAATTATGAATGCACCAGCACTGGTAGAAATGGAATTCCTTACCACAAGAAGAAGACAGACAAAGGAAGTAGAAGATACAGGATTGGCAGTAGGGACGTCCGTTGCTGTCGTTGTGCAACGAGATGGACAACCCGATTTGACCATTAACGCCAATGTTGGTGACAATTTACGAAAAACACTCTTGGATAATAATGTCGAAGTGTACAGAGGATTCAAGGCCAAAATTGGGAATTGTGGTGGTGCAGGACAGTGTGGTTTTTGTGCGGTAGAATTTATCGACAGCGAAGGATGGGCACCACGAACGGATTACGAAACCAAAAAAATCAAGAACACCAGTCCCAATAGTCGACTCAGTTGTATGAACAACATTCAAGGTCCTGTGACTGTCAAAATGTAGACAAATGTTTAAAAAAAAATACCATACGTATATAAGATATAATGCATCAAGGTTGGTATTACAATTTTTAATGTGTTTGTGTTTTTTGGCAGTGCCCGAATTGTCAGAAAAGTAGACCTACTATTAGTCTACTCGCTACGTCCATAGTTTTTTATGTGTACTCGGAGTACCCGTAGTAAATCTGCTCTGGTAATACACTACTAGACCCCCCCTACCTGGTAGTTGAATTTGTTGACTCAGTCCAGCTGAACTAGAGCTGTCTGTCCTTCGTCCCCATTGTATGGATCTTCACAGGTGAAAAATTTGAAAAAAAATAAAACAAGTTGACTACCAGTGCGAAACTGCTGTGACGCGCGCTATACAGACTAATTGATCCACAACTAGTAATGAAGGTTGCACTAAACCAAATGAATCATCTAAACGCTTGGTAATAATCATTAGATCATGG
>Ga0100380_10002283_pt1 | contig 20738 bp, 25 predicted proteins | sample CryGeymeta201504_FD_80417 | JGI IMG/M metagenome (GOLD analysis project Ga0100380, IMG submission 80417) | Groundwater microbial communities from Crystal Geyser aquifers in Utah, USA - Crystal Geyser metaG 2015-04 | ecosystem: Environmental > Aquatic > Deep subsurface > Groundwater | place... | reverse complement strand
TATAACTATTTTGTTAGGAACTATGCTATTATTTATATTTTCTTTTCCTATTTGGCCATTTTTACCAAAACCCCAACAATATAAGTTGCGAGATAGTTTTTTTGTATCTTTTTCAGGTTTATCCATTTAATTAATTCTATTTGGATAAAATTATGTACATTGAATTTATATTGATTAATTATTAATTTAATATAATATATACTTTAGAACTTAATATTTATTATATAAGTTAAGAATAACTCAATCATTTTATTGTTAATTAAATACTATAAAGTTTTAATATCAATCAACAAGATAACTAATAGTTTACTTTCTACATATTGCTTTAATTAATAAATAAAATAATGCTGCTAAATTAGCATTGACCCATTTAAATTCTTCATTTAACATAACCCATGATTGTCTATTTTCTAACAAAGCTTGAAAAGGTATATTAGAACTAGTAGCAAGCTTATTAGGAGTTATCGAACCACTTAGTCCTTTCTTTTGTCTATAATCTCTATGTATACTGCCAATAATACACCAAATAGTCATAGAATAACCTAACGTTCTTAGTGGAAATGATTTTGTAAATAAACTAACTCCAAAAGAATATAAACCTAACGACCAAAGTTGTGGGTTTCTAGTTATTCTTTCAATTCCATGTACTTCTTTTTTTGTTTTTTCATATTTAAAATCAATTGGACATCTTGCTACATAGCCACCTGAAGATGATTTTACATTCTTGTTATTATCTTTAACGTCTATCATTGTTTTATTACTATCTTTATCTGATGGTATTAACTTAAGTTCTTCATTAGACTGTTTTTGAAACGGAATTTGTAACTTAGGAAAAACTTGGGATAAACCAGCTATACCCAATAATTGAAATAAACTTCCAATACTTTTATTAAATTTTGATACGTTGATATATGGTCCACCTCTTCCTCGTAAAATAGCAATACCGCATGTTGATAAAGCAAGTGTGGATAGAACTGAATATACATTTTTAAAGTTATCTTCTCCTAATTTATCAACTAATGGTTCTCTGTAATGAGATAATAGTAAATTTTCTGCCATAAATCCTGTCATTCCTACTAAAACTAATTTACTATATTTTGTGCTCATTTATTTGAATAAATAAAATAAAGTTGAAAATTTATATATTTGGAACTTAATAATTAATAATTATAATACAATTGAAATATATTAAAATATTAAAGACTATATATAAATTTTATTGAAATACTAAACAACTCAAAAATTGCATATTCTTATTTATTTGCATCATATTTGTTTTGTTAAATAATTTAAAACTAATTAACTAAGCTTGTAAACTCTTTAATTTTCTCTAATTTTCATTCTATTTTGTTTCTGGACCACTTACGTGTGTTACAGATGCAGCTTGAATCTCTAACTAATTAAATATATTACCTTCGCATAATAGATTATGTAGACTTAGTGAAGTACTATCACATTTAATAAGTCCATTCAGACCAGTATCATCTTCTTCGGTATCGTTTATTACTTCGGAATCGCCAGTTAACATCAATTGAGCTGCTTGTATTTTATAATTAATAAAGTTAAATTTGACTAATTGTAAAAGATTTTGATTAAACAATAAATTTTTCATGCTTATGACTTTTTTCTGAGGATTTACATGACTAAACATCTTGAATTGATTGCTATTTTTAAAGAAAGATTTTGCAAATTTTGGAAAAAAGTTACTACGCTTGAAAGAATTAAATGAAGAGTAATTCATTTATCCAATATAAAATTAATTAAAATATGAATTAATAACTTGAGAAAATTAATATATGTAAATTTATTTAAATTATTAGTTATATATTAAAGTTATACTAAATTTTAGTGTAAATATTATATTATTAATTCTATAATATGTATATTTATAAATAATTTAGGTATTTGCAACTCTATTTTCATTGTTGCTTAATCGTTCAATTAATAGATATTTTTCTTCTTAAGGACTTGATTCATTTTGTCAATAACTAGGCAAATTCTATATATGATGCGTATAGCTTTATATATTATTAATATTTTGAATCAAGCAATAACATTCCTCATCATAGTACAAAACTCATCAAAAGATATACGCCCATCACCATTAAAATCAATATCATTCATAACACGTTTTATCATCTCCTCAGTAGCATTTTCTCTAAATCCTAATATTTCTTTAATTTCCATTTCTTGAAGGTAACCAGAATTATCCTTATCGAATGCTCTAAAAGCCATTTTTAAATTCTGATCTGTTAATAATAAATTTAAATCACATGTTGCTCTTAAAAATTCTTGATATTCAACAGAACCACTTCCATCCTTATCAATTACCTTCATTAATTCATCAAATTCTTTATCCAAATTCATATTATCACCAAAGTATTTTATAAAGCCTGTCTTTATTTCATCATATGACAATATACCATCCCCGTTATCGTCAAAATCTTGAAAGGCTCGGGCAAGTTTTTTATTTATATCATTAATATTTACTTGATGAACTAAATAATCAATAACAGCTTCTTGGAATTTTTGTTTTTGTGTAAACTTTCTAACGTTTTTGAATATGTTATTATTATCATCATGATCTGCTAATGAATTCTTCTTATTTTTTATCCAAGGATGCTGTAATGCTTTTTCTGCCGATATTCTTGCTTCAGGATTTCTCTCAAGCATTTTTAATATTAAATCTTTTGCTTCATGTGATATTTCCTGCCATTCTTCTGAATCAAGTTTAATAACTTCTGATGCAACCTTCTTAAGAATTTCTTGTTCGTCTTTTCCAGTAAATGGAGGAATACCCGATAGTAAAATGTATAAAATTACACCACACGACCATACATCGCATTTATTAGTATAACTTTTTCTACTAACTTCCGGAGCTATGTAATAAGGAGTTCCTATATTTAAAGTTAACTTTTCTTTTTGATCCCAATAACTTGCCGTTCCAAAATCAATAAGTTTAATATCAAGATCTCCATCATCTTTAGTGTCTAATAAAATATTTTCTGGCTTTAAATCTCTATGTACAATCCCTTTTGAATGAAAATAAAACACAGCTGATAATAATTGTTTCATTATCATCTTTGACATGTCTTCACTAAATTTTTGAAGTTCAAAAATACGATCGTATAACTCTCCTCCCTTTGCAATTTCTGTTATAACATAAAAGTTTATATCATCCATAAAGTATTCATATATTTTTATTATATTAGGATGATCAAGTTGGCTCAATATATCAATTTCTTTAAGAAAACTTTGATCTCCGTCTTGATAATTAAGAGAATCGATTTTTATGACTTTCATTGCTCGTTCCTGACGACTATCAAGTTGTATTACCTTGTATACTTTTGAAAATGCTCCACTACCTATTCTACTAACGACTTCGTAGTAATTTGAAATCTTATCTGTATTTGCAAGTGATAATCTGTTTCCTATTTTTTTGTTATCTAAGTTTACATTTGAACCTATGATAACCATTCTATTTTCTTCTATTTGGAAATCCTTTTTTAGATCATTTTTTTTATTATTTTCCTTTTCTTTTATAGTACCACCACAACCCATGTTTAATTTACTTAATAAAAATTAAATAATTAAAGAGTTAGAAGAGGAGTTTTGAAATAATAATTGCGAAAAAAATAATTTAACTATTATTAATATTAATTATTAGTAAAATAATTCAACTTATAAAACTAACATAACAAATTTAACTTATTCACAATTTAAATAACATACTATAAAAAACCTATAAAGTATAAAATCATAATAAATAGTATCATATTATTTATTTATATTCCTATTTAAATCTTTTTCATTGGTACTGTTCCTTTTTCTTTTGTGGTGTAATATGTATCCCATAATTCTCTTAATTCTTCATCTATTTTTAATATTTCCATTCCAATATTACGGGCTAATGACTTTTCCCCTAGTTCAATTTTCCAATAATAATGATACTATGGTTAATAATTAGTATAATTACTCTTAAGTCATTTCTAGCATTTCTTTTTCTTTCATAGTTATCAGCTATATTTTTCATTTGTGAATGATATTCTTTGTAATTATTTATTTCTTTTCTTATATAATTAGCAAGCATTACTAGCATTACAAATAAAACCATAAGTATTCCGTAATAAGTAAAATTATTATTAGATAAATCAAAAATTAACGTGTCAACATTTTTGTCCATAATATTTATTAATAAGTGTTATTTAAACTAACTTATAAACTTATAAACTATAAAACATTTAATAATAATTAAATAAAAATGTTTCATTATGATAATTATTTAACATATATTAATAATCTACTTAACTTACAATTAACAAACTAAATATAAATAGCTTATAATATAATAAAAAAATATAGTATTATTTAAAAATTATTGTTAATGATTAAAATATTCTTAACAAAATATATTTATTAATTAATCGGTAAAATCAATTTATCTAATTATCTAATTAGTCTTCTTCTAGAAGATTTCTTCCAAGTGCAAGAATTACTCTTTCCATCAACTCTACTCATTAATTGTGTATTAATTATATCATTTTTGAAATTAAAATAGGCTAATCTTTTAAATGCTGGTCTTCTGGCTTTTTCACCTCCAAGGAATGGTGCTTGTACAATTTTAATTTTAAAGTTTGTAGAAAGGGTACCATCTACTGAACCATCCTGTTTAACAGTTTTTTGGGAAACATCCATACTATGTTTTCCGTCTTCGTATTTAAAATCAATAGTTGTATAGCCAAATTCTCCTGGAACAGCTTCTCCATAAACAAGTACCATATCACTACATCTATCTCCAATAAGAGGGTCAAGATCTCTTCCTGAATTTCCTGTTAATATTTGAACAATGTATTCTTCATTTTTATCATAAATTCTAAGTAAATTTTTGTGTCTTAAAATATTTTCGGATCTGTTAATTTTTCTTACAACTTTATGAGGCCATGTAACAAAATCATAAGTATCTTCTCCAGTTTTTATAAATGGATTAATATCTTCTAGAGACGTCCATTCTTTAATAGGGTCTAATTGATCTGGTGATAGTCTATCAGGTCTATGTTGGCATATTGATTTGTTATTCCATTTCCAAGACAAGTTTTTATATGTATATCCAAAGTTCTCATATTGGGAAATTGAAAATTGAGCATTGTGGTAATGAGAGACAAGGAAAGCGTGAACATGAGCATTTTTAAACGCCTGCATAAGTCTTTTATTTAATTTTAATCCTGTAAAGTCACCTTCGACGTTAAAAATAGGTTGATGCATTCTGACTAATCTCCAAACTGCTGTTCTGTCTACATTTTCAAGAATGGTATAGACATCGTTTAAGTATTCAATAAGAAAAGTAAGCCTATCTTTATTCGAAAATTCGAAAAGTGGAAATTTTGAGAATAATCTACCACTCATACAGTCCATAAATTTTCTGCAATTAGAATTTTTTTCTGATAATTCTATATCAAGTTTTGTATCACAACCTAGTGAATGTTAATATTAATGTTATTATAAATTAATATTACTAAGATCATCATATGTAGTAATTTTCATTTCATTTAGAAAGTCAGAGCAAGTAAGAAGAGTTGGATCCAAGTCTATAATATTAATTTAATATATATTATTAGGTGCATATTATTTACCGATGTATTGAATTTTAATTGGATTTTCTTTTGGAGTAGGAGCAAATACGAGTCTGGGTTTAAAGCAATTTTTGGAATTAAAAGGGAAGTCCTTTGTGTTTAAAACCGGAGTCATCATACCGTTTCCTGATATTTGATAAGTCATATTTTTTTGGAAATTAAGAGCTACAAAAATACATTCAAATTTCCAATCAACATCATAAGTATGATTTCCATTTATCATTTCAATTGATTCAGCTACCCATTTAGGAGCTTTTGTAGTTATTAATTTTTTTAGATATCTCCATCCACAATTAAGTCTGTTTTCTCTTTCTTTAATTTTAATAATTGCATCGTCTACTGCTAATGGATTTTTTACTTCAGTATAATCTGGAATTTCTTTTTGTTTTCCAACTTTTTTTATTGGAACTTCTTGATCAATCTTTACAATGTCTCTTTGAGTTAACAGTTTCAACCCGGGGACAGAGCGAATAAATTTTTGGGCTTCTCCCCAATTTTTGCTTTCTGTATATACCATATCTCCTAAAATGCAAATTTCATCATGGTCTTCAATCTTATTAAGAACTCTTTGGAAATTATTCATCATTTTATCTTTATGGTTATTTGTAAATGTATCACAAATTTTCTCGAAATCCTCTCCTTTAGGAACTATTAGTTCTTGTAAAATTAATTTTTCTTCTCTTGAATTTTGTTTATATATATCGAACTCTCCGATATCTCCTAAAACACAAAGTTTCCAAGAAGAATCTTTTGATGTGTCTCTATTTGCAATAGGCCTTACCCACTTTTTATGAATTTTAGCTGCTGATATAGTAGAGATCAAGTAAGACAAAATACTCAAATAAACTAATGTTTTAAAAAATATGTTAAACTTCATTTTTTATGAATTATTAATATAATATTTTAAACTTAATATAATAAATATATTTAATAATTTTTCTGAATGTATTATTTATTATTTCTTAATAGTCTGTTAAAAATTATAGTACAATTAAATTTTATTTACTTATTATATTTTATTATTGATTAAAAAACTTTAATTGGTACTTTTATGTTTATATTATATATTATATATTACTATAAAAATTTATTTGATTTCGAAATATCTAATGTCGGATAACTTCCCATACTATTATTTCTTTTTAGTCTTGAACCAAACCTATTTAAGTCATATTTCTTCCATATTTTATGAATATCATTTAACTGCTCGTTATAAACAACATCTTTTTTAATTATTCTTGGTGGATAATTCGCTATTATCTTTTCAGTTATATTTATATCTTCCTTTGCTAAATACATTTCTTCTTTATACTCTCCTTTTACACTTGCATACTTTTGTTCAACTTTAAATTGAATATCTGTTAGGATTTTTTTTAAATTATCATCATTATGTTCAGCAATCTGACATAATTTATTAATTCGATTCTTTTTAAGATCGTCAAAATTAGCTATTCTATGTATAGTCTTTTCAGAAAAGTTTTTAGACGATAAATATTTAAGTAAGTTTATTTTATCAGAATCAATTATAGTATTGTCTAGATCTTCTTCTAAATTTTTAAAAGGTGTGTTATCAATAAGTGGTTGCCGCATTACCTTTGGACTATATATAAAATGTCTATCTTTCATCTTTTTATCTTCATGCATTTTATGTTTTAATTCTTTAAGATTAGGTTCCCCTATTATCTTTCGCAATGAAAAGCATTTTGGCATTTCTGAGTCAGCATTATTTAGTCCCTCTCTGTCGAATAGTTTGTCTGGTAAAATAGGTAGTATAAAATTTAATTTAGGCTTTCCGTCTTTATCCTTTCCGTCTCTTGATGAATTATCTTCATGGTATACATATTTGTCTGATATATTTTTTGGTATGTTAAGCTTCTTTTGTTTAAGGAATACCATTCTGTCTGGAGAGTTGGCAGAGCTTATTAAATCTAATTCCATTTGTTTAGGAGATGATTTGTAGTTACTATTTTTGCTAGAGGAGAAGCCTGATCTCCTCCCCCTATTATGTGAGTTGAGATTGTTGAGGTTGTTAAGGTTGTTCATCTTAGGGGATAATAAGTTTTTAGATCCGCTATGTTTGGTTGTATCATGTTTTATAAATTTAGTAACATCAGGTTTGTCGATTGTATCAATATTAAGATTTTTTACAGCCTCTTTTCCTAAATTAGTAACTATGATTCTCATTTATAAATTAAAAGTAATATTTATTATAACTTATTGAAATTACATTATATTACATAAATTAATAATTAAATAATAAAATAACTAAGAAAATATAGAAAAAATAATGTCTAAAGTTAATACGAGAATTATTAAAAACTTATTACAATTTATTATAACTTATTAATGAAATGATATATTATTAATATTTAAATTATTTTTCTATTTATAATATAACTAAAATTTCTTAATAGAACTTCTTGAAATGTAATATACTATATCTTCTGTAACTTGAGAGAAATGACAAATAATATATATAAAACAAAAATAAATAACATTAGTAAGAAACCTGGATTAGAAAAGGAAAAGTAGTCCCATATATAGTTATACAAACTTATTAATATTTCTTTTACATCAGATGTTTCAAAAAGTATCAAATATTTCATTCCTAGAGCAGGATATAAAGCAGATTCTTCGTAAACGGATGATAAATTATAAAACTTTAAAGCTTTTGTTTTGTTTTGTTCCATACCTTATTAAATATTAATGTTAATTATAATATGTTATAGTTATTGTTTGTTATTGATAAGTTTTTGTTTGTCAAATAATTTTTAAATACCTAAACCATAGTGATTCATTTTTGCCAAATGGAAATATGCATGAGAGACATAGAAATTATTATCATGTGAAGTTTCTATTACTTTTTTATATAATTTATATGCAGCTTCATAATTTACCCTTAAATCTCCATATCTATTACATATTTTAAATATAATAGTTACCCAAAGAAATGAAAATCAGCCATTTGTAACGTAGCAAATATATTTCTTACTTTATGAGCCATTTTCAAATATTTATATGTTAGATATGCATTTAGTTTATTATCTTGAAAGATATTATAATTTTTGAATAACAATCCTGCATTAATTTGGCCAAACTATTATAATTTGTTATTATTAATAATTCTTACTTCATGGCCTTCTTCAGCTAATTCAACATTAATCAAAGCTGAAACTTGGTAGTTCCCTTCTCTATATAATTGTATTGCACTATCAAATTTTCTTTTTGAGATTAAGTTTCTTTCGCTTACTGCTTTGAAAAATTCTATTGTGATTTCGCATGTTTTTATTATACTTCCCAGTTGAAATTGATTTAACATAGCAAAAATATGAGTACCAAATGTATGGCCTTTTCCTGTAATAAAATTAGCATATTTATAAGCTTGTCCTACGTCGACTAGAATTTCGTCGTTTCCTTCTACTAAAAGAGACACAAGATTAAAATATGAATCTGAATCTTCTCCTTTTTTGATAGCATCTATAATTGATTTTGTTATTATAAATGTTAATATATTTTTACTTCTAAAATAATCATAAGCAACTTTAATATTTTTCATAACTCCAAGTCCATAGTAGTACATATATCCTAAACTATTATAAGCTTTTGCACTGTTCATACTTTCTGCAGTTTTATAAAGCTGAAAAGCATGTGTATAATTCTTATAATGTTATATCATAAATTTATACCTTTTCAACTCCCCAACCATTTAAAAATAATTCACCTAGATAAAATATACTTAATGAATCATTGAGTCTACTACCCAAATCAAAATATAAATATGATTGATGGAAGTCTTGAGGGATTCCTTGACCATATAAGTATCTCTGTCCTAACTGCTGGATATATTGTATATTTCCATTAGCTGCTTCTACTTTGAAGTAGTCTATTATATCTCCTATATCCATCTGTGCTTCTGAAGTAAACTTATGTCCTACATACTCCATAGTAGCTAATGAAACTTTTTCGTAATAATTTGGCTTCATTCGACGGTAAATATCTTTGACATTATTTGTGGATGATTCTTTGTAATATTTTAATGCTGTTTCACATGATTGTGTTACGCCATATCCTATTATAATATTTAAAATATTTATTGTATTAAAATATACCTTTTAAATATTTATAAGCCAAAGTTGCTATTGCAGGATTATATTTACTTATACTTGATGAAAATAGAAAGTTAAATGCTGTATTTTTTCTTGAGTAATCATCATCAAATTTAAAATTTTCATAAAAAGTTGAATTGTAAATTATTTTCTGTAGTGAGTTGTCATCATTTAACATATTCTCAAAACCATTAATTGAAAATATTGTCGATATTATGTTTGTTTCCAAAAATATATACATTTTATATAAAGCATTTGGGTTTCCAAAATAAGCTGCTATTAATAACTTTTTAAAACCATCAAGTAAATTAGGTTTCTTTGTTAATAAGCCGAAATAATCTATTTCCCCTGTGTAAAAGTATAAATTAGCCAAAAATTTATTGTATTTTAATATTAATTTAACATCAGTTTTTGCAAATTGTTCTTTATTTGCAAAATTAACTTTATTCATATAATATTCTGCTTTTGTATAACATAATTCATATTGAGCTTCTTCACAAATACTTAAAATCTCTGTATCATTTACAAAATTAAATAATTCATTAATGTTATCTATTGAGTTTTCAAACTTATATGTTTTGATAAAACTTAAATTAATGAGATATGAAAGTATCAGGAAAAACTTAATTTTTACTGACATTACTGACATTTAATTTTAAATAATATAATAAAAGAATAATTACTAAATAATAAAAATTTATATTCCACGTAGTAATTGTAATAATCTCTTATATTGAAATAGTATAGTGATTATTTAATAATTAATTAATTTTTTATTAAATTATATAATTAATACATAGAATTTAAAACAATGAATACAAAACAAAACAAAATAGAAAAACCTATTCAGTTAATAAGTATTGATAAAAATGGAAAATGTGAATTACAAAAAGAAGCAGTAGACATAATTTCAAATATAAAAGAAAATGTTTGTATTTATTTAATATTATTAAACTAATTTTATTTAGATTGCAATTGTCTGTGTAGCGGGTCTTTATAGAACTGGTAAAAGTTACTTACTCAATCGATTATTAAATCGTCAAGATGGTTTTGAAATCGGTCCTACTACACTATCATGTACAAAAGGATTATGGATATGGAATGAACCAATTACTCACGAAGGAAAAGATTATAAAATACTTCTTATGGATACAGAAGGGTTAGGTTCAGCCTTCGAAGACAGAAACGAAACAATCGATATGGAAATATTTTGTTTAGCTTTACTCTTAAGTAGCTTTTTTATTTATAACTCAATGAAAAATCTTGATGAAAATGCAGTAGAAAGTCTATCATTATTGATTAATTTTGCAAAAAGTATTGAATCAAATTTAGACGGTGTAGAAAATTACACTATGAATTTCCCTAAATTCTTATGGGTTTTAAGAGATTTTGCTTTAGAACTTGTTGACCACAATGGAAAGAAAATCTCTGCAACACAATATTTAGAAAATTCTTTAGAAATTAATGAGAACGAAAATGATAATGAGACAATGAGAAAGAATGAAATAAGAAAATTGTTAAAGATGTTTTTTAAAGATAGGGATTGTTTTACATTAGTTCGTCCTGTTATGGAAGAAAAAAAGTTAAGACTTATTGATAAAATTCCTATGTCTGAATTACGTCCAGAATTTTTAAATCAAATGGAGGTCTTAGTCAATTTAGTAAATAATTATACAATTAGCTATATTAACATAATAATAACTAACTATATAATTATTAATATTAACCTTCATTTTGATTTAGATTTTTTCAGGTGCAAAGCCAAAATTAGTACAAGGATCATACATAAACGGACCAATGTTCATTAACTTAGTTAAACTTTATGTAGATGCATTAAATAATAAATCTATTCCTGATGTAAAGACATCATGGAAGATAGTTCTTGAACAACAGGTTGATAAAGTCACTGATAGAGTACTTAACATTACAACTTATTTAATCTTATTAAAACTTATTTAATCTTATTAGTGTATTGACGATTATGTTGACTCTATGCTAGGAATCGAATTCAATTCTAAAAATCATTTTCTAGAAATATTAGAAGAACACAATATCAATAAGGCTTACTCATACAAACACTTAAAAGAACTATCAGAAATTAACCTACCTACTCCTTTGCTAATCGATGTTATTACTAAACTTGAAACTAAAGTTAATACAAACCTTAAAGAGTTCTTTGAAAAATGGGATGACTTATCAGAGAATAAATGCCATGAAATAGGTGAAGAACTACTTAAAGAATTTGAATCAGATAATCAAGACAAAAAGGAAGACTTTGCCTTTATTATGGAGTATTTAGTTGAAATTATGAAATTTATTGAGGAGTCTATTCCGAACTATCAAAGATATAAAATTATCTTTCCGTTTATGATTGATAACTTTATGGAAAAGTTAAGACGATCGTATACTAGTTATAGAAACAGAACAGAAATAGAAGTAAATGATTTAAAAAATCAAAATTCGTTATTAGAATCAAAAATTGAGCATACGTTAAAGTTGCATAAGGATACTATAAATAGATATGAAGAAGATATTAAGCAGCTTAAAGAAAAGTTTACTAATCAAAAATTAGATGTAAGCATACTTAATAATTAAATTAAAATAATTTTATTGTAATTTCCTAGTTAGAAGACAAACTAAACGAAAAGTCAAGAACTTTTGATAGAATGAAAAAGGAATTAGAAAAAACAAACGAAGACATGAAAATAAAAATAATCGAACAAAATTCAGTAATTGAGTTGCTAAGTAAACAAAAAACAGAAAAGAAAGAAAAAAACAAAATAGAAGGAGGTAACAAAAATAAAACCTACTAATATATTTAACATTTAATATAAGAATTGATGGAACTCAAAATGGATAACATTCTATATAAATTAGATAACATAAAAGATTTTGTTACCAAAAACGAAATTGAAAACTGCAAAAAAGATTTAAAATTAGATATAGATGAAATGGTCGAAAATGTTCAAAGAAATTTCGAAGAGCAAATAGAAATAATAAAGCAAAACTGTGAAAAGTTAATAGTTAAATATAAAAACTCATATATAAAAGAAAATGAAAAGATTAAAAACACAATAAAGGTAATATTAGTATTTTGATTTATAATTATATTTATAATATTATTAGGGGTTATTTGAAGAAATTAATGATTTTAAATGTCAAGTAGCTTCGCAAGATTATAAAATTGAGTTATACAAAGAAAAAATAATGTCATATGAGAAGGAAAAAAAGACTCAAACGGACCATGCTGAGTTGATGAAGAGGCTAGCAACCAAATTAAGTGAAGTAATAACAACACTTAATAATAAAAGTTAATAAACTTAATATTATTAATCTATTTTGTAAAGTTAATTATAAAGCTAACTATACAAATCAAATCTATTTATAATAAATTAATTACTAATTATAATCAATCAAATTAGATTATTATCTAAATTACTTATAAAATTATATTAATTACTAAAAACATTATAATAAACAAAATAACAACAACTAAATAAAGTATTAATTCTTATTAATAATTGATTTTTTTAACTAGAGATTATTGATCTTTTTAATTATAACAGAATTCTTATTTTCTAAACTATTAAATTGTTTGGTATATGTAATCCTTTTTCTTTTGCGTTTTTATAAAGCGATGTATATTCTGAAATAAACTTTTCTTCATTAACATTATTTTCTGCTGCAGCTAAAACATAAGGATCATCACATAAAAATTTGGCAATATTATATGAAGAAAAAAGGAAACCAACTGTTACTCCTGCTGCCATTGCATAATTTTTTTTATAAAAAGTAACTTCACGATAATATCTAAATAATGAAGCTACACTTAGTCCTAAAAAATACATATTAAATTTGCCATTGCTTTGTTGAATTAAAGGGTCAACACCTGTTAATAATCTAGGCCAATTTAAATCTCTTCCAAATTCTGGTTCTGGTAGTTTATCCATATTATTGATATTATTAAAATTAATTAAACAAATTAATCAAAGTATTAAATTAATAATAGCATAGAATATAAAATATAAAATATAAAATAAATTATTATATAAATTTAAATGAAATATAATAATTTTATTATATTACGAGTTTAAAACTCAGCAAACCATTTCTCGAATTCTGGAATGTCTTTTTCGTTCAACTTCTGTCCCTTTTTAGGAACCCAATCTTGATGAGTCTAAAATATTTAAAAATACTATTTATACCTTAATAAATTCATCAAATGGAGTGCTTTTTGTTATCTTTTCTGCTTTAGTAATCTTCTTAGAGACAAATGGTACTTCCATATTCATACTTTTTAAGGATTCCTAACTATTAATAATTATAATACCCAGTCAAAGTCTTTCATGTATGGATGAAGCTTAACTTGCTTAAGTTTATAAACTCTATTCAATAAATCTTTACAAAGCATAAACTTCATTAAATGTTTAAACTCTAAGTCTTTGACGTGTTTTGGGAACACTAAATTACTAGAACGTTGTTAAATAATAATTTACTTTTTAATAATAGCTCTATAAACATTCATTGGATCCTCTTCATTTTCTCCGAAGGGTAATCCTCCACAAACAAACTCGTACATACATACTGCACATGACCAAAAGTCGGCTGAAAAGGAATAACCTTCTCCGAATAATAATTCAGGTGCCATGTAGTGAGGAGTTCCGATAATTGTAGAAGTTCTGTCCATGATATATTTGGCAGTTCCAAAATCAATTAATTTAATATAACCCTAAATAATTATAAATAATTCTTACATTATCAAGGACCATAATATTCTCAGGCTTAATATCTCTATAAATAAACTTTCTTGAATGTAAATAATCTAAGGCGATCATAATTGAAGCACCATAGAAAATATTTTGTTTCTTATTCAATATTCCGATTTCTCTAATAATATCAAATAGTTCTTGTCCTTTAATGTATTCCATAAGGAAGAAAATGAATTTAGATTCTTTCATGGTTTTTACCAATTTTACAATGAATGGATGATCAACTTGTAATAATATTCTTCTTTCCATATCGAAGTTTGGATGCATTTTTTCATAATCAATTTGTTTCTTAGAAATAATCTTTAAAGCATAGGTAAAATTATTTTTATTAGACTGTACTAGGAAGACCTGACCGTAACTTCCATTTCCTAGTTTTTTTACTACGTTTAGATTTTGTAAGCCGACTGTATTGTCTTGTAAAAATAAGTGATTGAGAAGGTAATCTTTTAGATTGCCGTCAAGGATTTTCTGGAAGCTTTCCTTTTCTAAGACGTATAAGGTTACACTTCCGTTGGCTGTGGCTGTTGCTGATCTTTTTTCATCGAAGAAGAGTGCTCTGTCACCGAAGTATTCATGCTTGTTTAATGTTCTTTGATATTGCTTGTTAATAGAAATATCAACTTTACCCTTTTTGATGATATAAAATCTTGTTCCATCTTCTCCTTGAGTAATAATAGATTTTCCAGTTTCAACCTTTTGTTTTTTTAATGTTTCTATCAAAAGACTTTTCTTAATTTCAGAAAGTTGTTTGAATAATGGAACTTTGTTTATTGATTCTAAAATCTTTCCTCTGCTAAGTAAAGTTAATAGTGGGAATCCAATAGCCTTTACAAAAGCATCCATATTAGTCTCACAAATTAAACAGTCTGATTCTGATAAAATATCAAATGTTGTCTTAGTTTGATCATTTTTAACGATTTCACTCTCGAATAAGATGTCTCCTTTTTTGGCAAATGTTTGGTTTGTTGTTTTCTAGTAACAGTTAAATTAATAATTTACATTTAATAAGTTTCCTTCAGCAAGTATTAAGATCTTGGATTGATATTGATAGCCAGCACTTAATACAACATCATGTTTTTTGTAGTGGGATACTTTAAAAGTAGGGAAAGTGTTTTCTAGGAGTGAAGGTTCGATTTTTCCAAAGTTTTCCGAACGGTCGAAAGCATTTGTTATGAAGTTATAAATAATAATCTCTCTATACATTTCTCCAACAAGCTTTCTAAAAGTATCAACAGAGATTGAGTATAACACACAATGAGTTTTGGCTATAACGTCCATTGTTCTGGGAGAATCTAGTAGGATTGAGATCTCTCCGAAGCTTTCTCCCTTAGATAAAGTTCTGATTGTTTGGTTTTTGAGAACGCAGTCTACCTCTCCTTCTTTAAGAATATATAAGCAACCACCAGTGTCTCCTTCTTTAACGATGATTTTGTTTGGTTCGTATGTTTCTTTTACCAGATTCATACATAAAATCATTTTTTGTTCGGTTTCGAATGCATCTAGAATATTATTAAATTAGTTTAGTTAAAAATAAGTTACCTAGAATAGGAATAGATTCAATAAAAAGTTTATTTTCGTTAAAGTTGACTTCATTTAATGCATCCATGAATTTTTTGAAGATAGACCTTTCAAGACAATAAAGAATACTATTTTTGTTGGCTTTTACTGTTCCAGTTCTTGGGGAACGATGAAGTAAAGCTAAAATTAATAAATTAGAATATACCTAACTCTCCGAAGCTTTCACCCGGTTTTAAATTTTTAATAAATTTATTGTTTATATACAAAGAGAGATCTCCCTCTTTAAGAATATAGAAATAATCACCAAAAGAACCTTGAGCAAATAGAATTTGTTCCTTATCAACTGTTCCGATACTCATTTCTTTAATTAAGCTCCCTCTAAAAATATTATATTATTATTTGAGAGTTTATACCTTGTTTTAGCATCTAATGCTCTCATGAAAAAGTGATTTTTAATGCAGTCATTAATCAACATTGAATCCGTACCTTCTGAGTTATTTTCCTTAATGATCTTAATATTATCTTTTTCTTGTTTAATCGCTGACACTATAGTTTTATTCTTTTCATTAGATCTTCCCTCTTTTCCCTATTGATTTTTAAAAACAATACAATACCTTTTCCTCGGGAACGTCAAAACTTGATTTTCTGAAATGTGACGTTTCGACTTGGCCAGTCGGAAGATGCATAATCTTCTTATCTGAGTTAGCAAAGCTTCCAGACCTTTTACCTTTTTCTATATAATCCACTGTTGAATTCTTGACACCCATTTAATTTATTGTTTAATTAATAATTAAATAAGTTTAAGAAAAATAATTTTAGTCGTTAAAAAATAAATAATTTGAATAAATAGGTAAAGTAATATAGATATCTGAACGAATAGTAAAGCTTTATTAAATATTTTATGAAGTGTGCTTCATAATACTTTTAATTTATATTATTTGCTTATTAGTATAGAATCTAATATTGTTTAAAAGGTTTTTCATATAGCTTGTGATAAAATATTTATGATTGTCATATTTACCTTTATAATATTTTTTAATTAATTTAAATTTTAATTAATTTGAATTTTAATACAAAAAGTATTAAAGTATTAAAGCATTATTATATAATAATATAAATATTATTATTTTTTTATAATAATATGAAAAGAATATAAATATATAAAATAATTATATATTAAATAATAAAAAACAAATAATATAATAACTATGCACTATACCTTCTTAAATTAACATCATCAAAGTTCTTTTTAATATTCAAAAATTGATGTGTCGGTAATTGTACTTCATTCTGAATTTCCTCTTTATATATTAAATTTCTCTTTTTTATGTAAGTTTTTTTGATTATTTTAGGTGAATTTTTGTTATTCATAGGATCAATCCTGTCTATACTCTTATCGATTAAAACAATTTTGCTATTCATTTTTTTAAAGTTCAATGCCGTGTTACCTCTAGGTCTTTTATATGTCTCAACAAGGACAACTTTGCTATTCTTTTTAATTATATTTATTCCACTATACAATCTTGCTCTTTTTGCAAGATTAATTTTATTCTTTTGTTCTGCAGTTAGTTCACCAATTTTTATATTATTTGAATTTTCATTTGTATTGTTATTAGTATTGCTAGTATTATTACTATTATTCGTTACATTATTACCATTATTAACAAAACTTGTATTTTTATTCAATTTCCCATCATTATTTAGCTTATTATTACTATTTGTTTTTAAAATTCCTCCTTCTGCTTTAACTCTTAAACATGATGGAATCGAAGGAATAGGTGGGATTTTATTATTAGAATTTCCTTGAAAACTATCTCTTTTTTCATCATTCTTATCTATTCTAGCTGATTTATAATCTTTTAAAAATGAAATTTCATCTTTGTTTACTTTAGTCTTCTTATGACCTTCTTTAATTATTTTTAGTTTATTGGAATTTAAAATCTTTTTGTAGTTCTTATAATCCTCATTTTCTTCTAGTTGTTTCATAATATAATCATAGTATTCTTTACTCATATTAAAGTAATTATTACTTTTAAAGAAGAAATTAGTAGCCATACTATTTTTTGATTTGTGATAGATAAGCCCAACATCAGTATGTCTTTCATGTTTTAATAATAGGTGGTTATAAAGAAGTAAGTACTGCTTTACTTTATTAAATGCTAAAAAAATTCGTTTGTAGTTTTTTATATTGTAATTGCTGTAGTATGTACGAAGGTCCTCTATATCCTTGATATAAAAGAAGAAGCTTTCGATTAACAATTCAAAAGCATGACTAATGTTACAACGTTCATCTGGATTGATTTCAGTACATTGTTCGATAATATTTAGTAATTTTTTGTCCGTAATTTTGTCAGAGATTTCAAATTCAGTTTTTCTTATAAGTAGGCATTGGATAATTGCATCTGATCCTATAACATATCTTGACCACGGTTTTAATCCAGAAAAAATCTCATTAATTATAAGCCCGAATGCCCAAACATCAACTTTAGTTGATATCAAATCTAATTTCCTTCCAAAAGCCTCTTCATCTAAGTCTTCATCATCAGTATAAACCTCACTGAATTCTTCGGAATCTTCACTTGTATCTGATTTATTATTATCAGTATCAGTATTTTTATATCCATTATTGTTGCTAGATTTATCATTGTAATTCTCAGGAGCCATATATCTGCAAGTTCCTAATATTTTTGTTGGTTGGAATTTTCCATTTTCATTGCATAATCTAGATATTCCAAAATCAATAAGCTTAATTTCCAATTTTTCATTAATCATTATATTATCAGGTTTCAAATCTCGATGAGCGATACCGTTATCATGTAAGTAAATCAAAACTGAAGCTAAGTCAAGTAGAATTAAATATTTGTCTATTTCAGTTAAGCTCTTTTCGATTGTAAGTAGATTATTCAAGGTGTAACCTTTTACTAATTCCATTGCGATGTTAAGAGAGAGCCCTTCTGTTAATTTGTCTTGCTTTTTGAAGATACCATAAACGACTGGTATATAAACATGATTAACTTTTTTTATTATTAGTAGCTCTTTTATGAATGCTTCCATGTTAAAGTTATTCATTATTTTTATCGCTGTTTGTGTGTGATTATCAATCTCTCCTACTTTAACTTTTGAATATGATCCTGATCCTAACGTTCTCAATATTGTCATCTTCTCTGAAGGAATATAATTAATCTTAATTAACTTCGCAAATTTCACAATCAACTCAGGAGTAAGTAATTTGTTATAAAAATCTCTAACTAAATACTTCCCAGTAATAAATACTTTACTTCGTCTATTGAACCATACTTTTGAAACCTGCTTCTTAAATTTTGTGCTCTTTTTATAAAATATTTTATGGAACGATTTCTTGAGGTCTAGTTCCGACGTGGTCAGCTTAAGATTTTTGCTAGTATATATTTTACATAGTAATAATAACTTCCTTAGCTTAAAGAGTAAATAGTATTCTTCTGTTTTTGAATTATTTTTTAAATGGGAGATAAGACTCCTCGCCTTGACCTGCTCAAACATTATTGATAATAGATTACTTTTGGCATCTTCTAGGGAATATAACTCTTTACCAGTAAGGAATGTTAGATTTTTAATAATAATTTGTAATATATTGTTGTTTAATGCCTTTGACATTGTAAAGTGATATTTGGTTGCTAATGTGATGATGTCTAAGGCATCATCTGACTCATCCCATAACTTTTCTTTGGAGAATATTTCGTTGAGGAGGACGCCTAAAGCCCATAAATCGTAGTTTTTGTATTTTAGGAAGTTTTTATAGTCGATGTTGTTTTCTTTGTCTTCCACTTTGTTGAGGAGTTTGCTATTGTATAATTTAGCAGTAGTGAAATTAAGTAGGAATTTCATTTCTCTCTTTGTTTCACTTATAAAAATATTTGTTGATTTAATATCTAAATTACACAACCCATTTGAATTACAAAAATCAACTAAAAGTATAATTTCGATTGATACCATAATTTTTTCTAACTGGCTCATGTCTTCTCGTTCAATAAAATTATTCAAAGAAATTCCATCAATGTATTCGAAACAAACGTACAGATTATCATTTTTCTCAACAAAACCATAATTTTTATATAAAAATGGATGTTTAAATGTTAATTTTCTTGCATAGACATCGCTTATGAAGTTTATATTTTTAAGGTAGTTTATCGAAGGTAGCACATTAGCAAGAACATTTAATTTAAACATACGAGTAATATAAAAACTGTATTGGTTTGATATAATTTTCTTATGTTTCTCATTAATAAATAATTTGTTAGCTAGATCTAGTAAAGGAAATGAACTAATATAATTGATTCCGCTTATGTCTTCGTTTTCTTCTAGTAATGACATTTATTTAAGGAAATGTAATTATTTAATATAAATAATTATATTAATCTTTATAATATATGAGTTATTAGTTGTTTTTTGTTATAAGAAAATAAGTTGTTTTTATTAATTATAAGTTATAAACAATGGGGATTGGGGATTGGGGATTGGGGATTGGGCCCAATCCCCAATCCCCAATCCCCAATCCCCAAAAAAGTAATTGTATAGTTTTTGTAAGTATTAAAATATTAATTAAGTTATTATTCTGTCAGTCTATTCTTCTAACAATAAATATATATCATATTTATTATATTCATTGATCAAATCAAGAAAATCACTGACAACCTTGTACTATAAATATTATTAAAATTTATATACTGTTTTCTTTA
>Ga0100380_10002282_pt1 | contig 20741 bp, 12 predicted proteins | sample CryGeymeta201504_FD_80417 | JGI IMG/M metagenome (GOLD analysis project Ga0100380, IMG submission 80417) | Groundwater microbial communities from Crystal Geyser aquifers in Utah, USA - Crystal Geyser metaG 2015-04 | ecosystem: Environmental > Aquatic > Deep subsurface > Groundwater | place... | reverse complement strand
GGCGACGATTTCAGAACCATCAACTGGAAGGCCACCGCCAGGCGCGACAAGCTGATGGCCAATGTATATCAAGACGAGCGTTCCCAGCAAGTATATTGTTTACTCGATAAAGGCCGGGTAATGAACCAACCTTTCGCTGATATGACCCTGCTCGACCACGCCATCAATGCCTCCTTGGTTCTCGCCAATATCGCCATTAAGAAATATGATAAGGCGGGCATCATCACGTTCGACGAACAGCAAACACAAACCCTGCCTGCCTCAAGAAAACCCGGCCACATGACCCAGGTTCAAGAGCTGCTCTACCGTCAGGACACCCGCTTTCTTGAGTCGGATTATGAGCGACTCTATCTGCAATTAAAAAGGTTTGTGCCTCAGCGCTCTTTACTGATTCTTTTTACAAATTTTGATACCGTTTCTTCCATGAAACGCCGCTTGCCCTACCTCAAGGCGATGGCCAAGAATCACTTGTTATTGGTGGTATTCTTTGAAAACACAGAAACCTTAGAACTCCTTCATAAAAAGGCCAAAAACCTGCACGATGTTTACCGCAAAACGGTGGCCGAGAAAATGCGGTTCGAAAAAGAGCAAATTGTTTCTGAATTGCGTAAAAATGGAATTACTTCCCTGCTCACTAGTCCGGAAGACCTCACGATCAATACCATCAATAGATACCTAGAGTTGAAAGCGCGAGGACTGATCTAACCCAGCCATTCGGGATTCAGACCAATTCACGAAATCCTTGTTATATTTGATCATTGAATTGAATCGTATGAAAAAACTTATACTCTCCAGCTTTGTGCTTCTCGCATTATTTTCAAATGCTGTAAAGGCTCAATCAGATGTTTACCTAAAAATGAACCATCTGCTTGGCACTGAAACTTTTGCTTTCAATAAAGACACGGAAACAGCCGATGGTGAAGAAGTAAAGTTCCGCAGGTTAGAATACTATATCAGTCAGATTGCCCTTGTGCATGATGGTGGTCAAATCACCAAGGTGGACATTACTTGGTTATTAATTAACGCAGGAACTAGCACCAATGTGATGTTGGGGAATTTCAATATCACAAGCTTGGAAGAAATTCGTTTTGCTGTTGGCGTTGAACCTGCAGTGAATCATGATGACCCAAGCGCTTTTGCTCCTAGTCACCCTCTTTCTCCAAAATCTCCCTCCATGCATTGGGGTTGGGAAGCTGGTTATCGTTTTGTAGCCTTGGAAGGAAGCGCTGGTCCGATGAGAAACCAGAATATGGAAATTCATTCCTTGGGAGACGTCAACTACAAGCAAATTAAAATTTCCACCTCTGGAACCCTTGCAGGCTCTGACCTCACAATTGAACTGAACGCAGATTACCAACAAACCTTGGCAGGCATCATCACCAAAGATGGAATCCTCGTTCATGCCGAAAATTTTGAAGGCGAATACTTGATGAATAATTTCCATACCAAAGTATTCACATCGAAAGAAGGCAATGCTTCAGCACTTTCGATAGAGGCTCCAATTTCTTTGAATGCCCGTTTGTTTCCAAACCCGAGTGCTCAAACAACCACCCTTCAAATAGAAAACCCGTCAATGGTTCAGTCTATTCTTGTCTATAACCAACAAGGACAAGAGGTCTTGAAACTAACAAATCCGAGTGAATCAAATACGCTTCAGGTTGACAAGCCTGGTATCTATTTCATTCGCGCTATCGGCACCGAACAAAACTATTCACTCATCAAATGGGTGGTAACTGCTTAGACTTGCTATGCGAATTACCCAAGTAAGTTTTTTGTTTGTTTTAAGTGGAATACTCCTTCTATGGGGTTGTACGAAAGACGAACCAGATACGAATGCTCCTTATGATAACCCAAGTTATACGCTAGAATACGGAAGCCTTCCCGCTCCTGATCAGCCAGAAGACAATCCGCTGACGGTAGAAGGTGTGAAATTGGGTAGAATGTTGTTTTATGAAACGGCATTATCAGGTGATGGAACACAGAGCTGTGCAAGCTGCCATCGCCAGGCGAATGCATTTAGCGATACAGCAAAACTATCAACAGGAATTCGCGGAATGCAGGGCAAGCGACAGGCCATGGCTGTATTCAATATGCTATGGAATAAAAATGAATTCTTCTGGGATGGAAGAGCCCACTTACTCCGCGACCAGGCTATCCTTCCGATTCAAGACGCCTTGGAGATGGATGAAACCCTACCGAATGTGGTGAGCAAGTTGTCGGCCATGACCACCTATACCGACCAGTTTAGCAAAGCTTTTGGGTCCAGTGAAATCAACCCTGTTAAAATCTCCTTGGCCTTGGAGCAGTTTATGAATAGTATCGTTTCACACCAAAGTAAGTACGATGGCTATTTGGCTGGCACGCAAAGCTTAACCCCAGAAGAGGAAAGAGGACGTGTACTTTTCTTTGCCGAATACAATAGCTTCTTTCCAGAAAAATCGGGCGCCGATTGCGCGCATTGTCATGGTGGCGCCAACTTTTCTACTGGACGTTATACCAATAACGGGCTCGACAGCTCAGTTGACTTCTTGGACCTCGGACGCGAAAATGTAACAGGAAATCCTAATGATAGAGCCGCATTCAAGGTAACCAGCTTAAGAAATATTGCCCTCACTCCTCCCTATATGCATGATGGCCGTTTCGCTACCCTAGAAGAGGTGATAGACCATTATGACCATGGACTGAAAGGTTCTCCTAGCCTAGACCCCGCCCTGAAAAACACCCGAGGCACAGGATTGATGCTGGATGTACAAGAAAAAGCAGACCTCCTCGCATTCCTTAAAACTTTAACAGACTACCAACTGATTAACGACCCACGTTATAGCGACCCGAATTAATGAAAAACCGGGGCCTATTACTATTGCTTTTGAGCATTCTTATTTGGACGGCCTGCAAAAAAGAAAGTCAGCAAACCCAGGACATCAAACCTTGGTACAGCATCTACCCGGAAGACTTTCCTCCACCCAATATTCCGAGTGACAATCAACCCAATGCGACGCGAATTGAGTTGGGGAAAGCCCTATTCTATGATCCAATTTTAAGTCTTGATTCAAGCATCAGCTGCGCAAGTTGTCATCAACCTAAATTTGCGTTTGCTGATACTGGCGCCACGACCCCTGGTGTTTTCCAAAGACCTGGAACGCGCAATGTTCCTTCGCTCTTTAACCTCGCTTACCAGCCCCATTATTTGAGAGAGGCCTCACTTCCAACGCTAGAAATGCAGATTCTTGTCCCAATACAAGAACACAATGAATTTGCCTCCAATATTGTCGATATCGGAATTGCCCTGAGCAAGATTCCGTATTACGATTCATTGAGTCGGGTTGCTTATGGCCAAGAACCCGGACCATTTTCCATCACCCGTTCAATTGCCGCGTTTGAAAGAAGCATTGTCAGTGCTAATTCTCCTTATGATGAAGCAAACCGAGGAGGAAGAATCCGGAGCAGCCAGGAAGAGCAAGGCTACCAGCTCTTTCTATCAAACAGGCTTAATTGCTCCAAATGCCATGCTGAGCCTTATTTTACCAATTTTAAACCCGAGAATAATGGCTTGTACACCTATTACCAAGACCCCGGAAGATGGCGCTTCAGCAAGCTCAATACCGACAGCGGCAAATTCAAAATCCCATCCCTGAGAAATGTCGCCCTCACGCCACCTTATATGCATGATGGGTCCATCAGAACTCTGGAAGACGTCATCGACTTTTATGCATCCGGAGGCACAAATGGCCCATACAAAAGCACTATGATTAGCGGATTTACTTTGAGTTCAGAAGAGAAAACCGCGCTCCTTATTTTCCTACAAAGTCTTTCCGACTCAAGCTTTGTCAATAACCCCAATTACCGGCCATAGCTCAGTCTGTCTACCCGTCTAACCATCTCACTGTCTCACCGTCTCATCGTCTTCCTTTTGCTTTCCATAACATTTTAACTAACTTGCGTTAGTTTAATCCTTGTTATGATCATAAAATCCTTAGACCCACGTATATCCCGTGCTGAACTCGATGGCGATGCCAGCATGGAAAAAGAACTCCAGCCTTTGGAGCATTTCGAAACCTACGAGGTTTTCCATCAAAAGAAAAGAGGACAACATCATACCCATGTAGGTACGGTGCATGCTCCAAACCCAGAGATGGCCCTTTTATTCGGTAAGGAACAATATGGCAGAAGAGGAATGAGCGTAAATATTTGGGTAGCACGTACGGGTGATATCTTCGCTTCGGATTACGACGACTCAGACATTTTCACCACTACGCCAGAAAAACAATACCGCGAAGCAACTCCATACAAAGTGATGGATAAAATTAACGAATACAAAGCCAAACAAGGATCTTGATTATGAACATGAACGAACAAAACACCCTTGCCGTTAAGGAGTTGCTCTATAAAATGGCTGATGACCTTTTGATCCTTGGTCACCGAAATTCAGAGTGGACTGGTATCGGTCCGATGTTAGAGGAAGACATTTCCTTTTCCTCCATGGCGCAAGACAAACTTGGTCAAGCTTTGGCCTTGTACCAACTATTGAACAACCTCGGTGAAGCAGACCCAGACACGGTTGCCTTTACCCGTAACGACCTTCAGTTTCATAATAGCGAACTGGTAGAATACCCAATCGGAGAGTATGATTTCTCCTTGATGCGTCATTTCCTTTTCGACAATGCCGAATTGCTTCGTTATACCATGCTGATGGATTCATCGTATGAGCCATTAGCAAAACTTGCACGTAAGTTCAGAGGGGAGTTAAAATACCATAAATTTCATGGCGACACCTTCGTGATGCAATTGGGAAAAGGTACGGAAGAAAGCAAAAGCCGTATGCAATCGAGCTTGGATTTTTGCTGGAATTTGGCCTTGGGAGTTTTTGAACCATCTCCATACGAAGATACCCTCATCAAAGAAGGTGTTTGGCAAGGAGAAGAAGCCTTAAAAGCACAATGGATGGAAGCAATAGCCCCAGTTATTGAAGCTGCAGGATTGACGATTCCAGACGAAAACACATGGAAGCCAGTATATGGCGGACGTGGAGGTAAACATACAGAAAACCTACAACCTCTATTGGATGAAATGACGGAAGTATTCCGCGTTGATCCAGGCGCAGAATGGTAAGCACGAACGACATATGGAAAGCTTTGGAGGAGGTGATGGATCCTGAAATCCCCACCATCTCTATGGTCGATTTAGGCATCGTAACTCATGTTGAGTCTGACCCAGCAAACCAAAGCGCCAAAGTCATTCTTACTCCTACCTTCAGTGGTTTTCCTGCTCTTCGCGTGATGGAAGACATGGTGCGAGATAAACTTCATGACATGGGAATCCCTAATGTGGATGTAAGTACCAATTTCGATGTAACCTGGACCACCGACCTAATCACCGAAAAAGGAAGAAAAGCCCTCTTGCAGCATGGACTTGCACCCCCGCCAGAACATAGCAATGGATTTATTGAATTGGAGGTTTTGTCGAATGTAGCCTGTCCGCATTGCAGCAGCCTCAATACCCGCCTAACCACGCCCTTCGGACCAACACTTTGCCGCGCCATGCATTATTGCGATAACTGCTTACAAGCTTTTGAGCAATTTAAGCCGGTGGGGTAATAGCCCATCACTCCCCTGTTTTTATCAGTCGGATTCGATACAAGCGACCCGCCTCCTCAAGTTGCAAAAGATAGATTCCTGGCGGACAGGACTTTAACTCTATCTCCAGAATATCTCCACTTCTTGTTTGAATGATTTCAATCTGTTTACCCTGTGCGTCGAATACCTTTGAAATCACCGTCGCTTCAAGCCCCCTAATGCGGTATGTGCCATGGCTCGGATTTGGGTAAACTTCGATACCATTATTATCGGGCAAATACATACCTACTCCATCTGAAGAGTCCACCTGAATATAATTGAATTTAGAAATGCGGCTTTGACACAAGTACCCGGAAATTTTGAGACTAACCGTATACTTCCCCGTTTTTGAATAAACATGGCTAGGGTTTTCCAGATTACTCGAATCTCCGTCACCAAAGAACCAGGTAAAGTAATCTTGATAAGTGCCATTTGACTTATTCGTAAACTCAACCGTCAACGGAAATTTTCCTTTGACACTATCCGCAACAAAGTCAAGTGTTGGAGCTGGCTGAATATAGATATTGATCGAATCAAGCGAAGTACAGCCATTGGGGCCCGTATACTGATAAAACACCTTATTAAAACCGGTATCCGATTGTTGAGTAGAAAGTTGACCTGACTTGACGAACGCCGTATAACTATACCAAACTCCTGTATATGGAGATGCCAAGGGAACTAGGAGAATAGCACCAGTATTGCTACAGGTATATTGCGTGTCCATCATGGTAATTTGAGGACTTTGCTTTGCATAAACCTTAAAAACAGAATCAGTAGAACATCCATACGAATTCATAACTGAAACAAATAGCTGCGTATCTGAAAAGATGCGCCAATTATTTTTATGCAGATTAGCTGGCACCGTAGTCACACTTCCCAAAGGTCCCAAGCCAATTGTATCCACATCAATCCATATTGCATTATTTGTGCAAAAGGTGTCCAATGTCGGAGAGAGCAAATTCAATTCTGGGAGTGGATGAACCCTTAGTTTTGTCGAATCTGTATTTCTGCAACCATTGACATCCTCTATCTGCAATATGACCAAGGTATCTTGCACGAAGGCAAGACTGAAGCTATCTGCTCCTGGTTCTTTTGCATTGTTCCAAGTGTAGGTCAGATTTGCAGACATCACATTAGTTGGACGAAGCGTAAACGGAAGCCCTGAGCATGCTCCCGTATCTGAAGGCAGTTCTAATGATGGAATATCGATAATCTGAACTTCCAATGAATCATCAATGGAACAAACTCCAGATCCGACCGAGGATTCAAAGAACAACCAATATGTTCCTATTGCATTTAACTGGGCGTCAAAATAATAATCTCCATTTGATTGATAGACGGTTGTTCCGCTCCATGTTCCAGTTATTGCTCCCGAAATATCAGACAGATTAAGGGTAGCCTGATTCCTACATACTTTCAGTGGCCTATTCTCAGTGAAGCGAATAAACCTATCCGTCAAGACATCTATAGAATCTCGGCTTTTACAGCCATTTGAATCTTGAATTTCAACTATTACTCTGGTGCTCGAATTATAGACATTAGAAACAAATGAGTCAGCCTGACTTGTAAAAGGTTCCCATCTATAGGTATATGGTTTTTTCGCTCCAGACCCATCCGCATTAAGCTGCAAACTAGCGCCAGAACAAAGAACCGTATCAGAAGGCAAGTCTACCGTAGGATTATCATTATTGACTATATAAACCGTGTCATAGGTCAAACAACCAATGCTGTCTTCATACCGAATAAATACACTGGTAGACCCTGAAGGAACTGAATACATGATACTATCTTCAGCCAATATGCCATTCCATAAATAAGTTCCCGTATTCACATGATTAAGGATTTTCAAGTGGAGTGTTCCCAAATTGCAAGCGATGGTATCCTGATTTATTTGTGGAACATGTGGAATATATCTGTCGATAGGCAAAGTATCGTAAAGGGTGCATCCAGCGCTATCCTTGAAACGCAATACAATCGCGGTATCCTGCAGCGGAGGAATAAAATTGAAATGATTGCCTTGCCCGAGGCCCATCCATTCGAAAGTATACGGCAAGGTACCACCCTGTCCTTGTGCCACCAATTCAAGCGCCAAGGTAGAGGGCTCAGTACACAGTTGAATTAACGGAACATGAACAGAAAGGGTATCCCTCAAGGTAAATTCAAAACTGTCCCGCAATTCGCACCCTGAGCTATCCAATATCTGGACCCAAACACTGGTATCTCGATCAACCAACATTGAGAATGTACTTGAGCTAGAACTATCGCTCCACAAATATCTTTGAACGCCAGTTCCTCCTGTTGGATTGAGAGAAATTTCACTATAGGCATTATAACAGGACCAAGATGGGGTTTGCGCATTAAGTTGAATGTCAAATAGACTTGGGATATAAATAGAATCCTCAAATAGCAAATCACAGCCAGGCCATTGTTGCAGAATTGTATAATGGTACCATCCCGTATCACTATTTCCAAGGCTAATTTTTACAGTATCTTTCAGGTATTGATTTGCTTGGCTAGACTTGATATAGATTGGTTTTTGCGCACCGGCAGTATCTAAGACAATCAGCGTAAGTTCATTGCAGTTTCGTTCCACCTTCCAAGAAGGGATTTTAGAAGTGTCTGGCCCAGAAACAGCGCTGAATGAATGAAAAACAGAGTTTCGCCGCAGGAAAGGACAAGCAGATCGACTATAGGATATGAGAGCCCCAATATCCTGCTTTCCATAATCATTGGAGTCAGGCGAAAAACAGATTTTAAACACCACCGTATCTGTACTCCATGAAACCGTATCTATGCTTAGATGTTGATTATTCAATAACAAATTAACAAACACCGAATCTCCTCCTCCAGTTATTTCAAACTCCTGACATTGGGTTGTCCCTAGGCATACTGCATGGCTTTGATTTTGGGAAGATGTTAAATTTAACTGCCCGCTATTTTGATTTGAAATGACTGTAGGAGCATAGTCTAGTCGTGAGTATCCCACCATTCGCATGGTATCATTGTATTCCTTCCAAATTTTATAAAGAATCGCAATCGGACCGGCTTCGCTTGCTCCTGTTGGGCGAAAGAATAAATTCCCAGTTTGACCATCCAGTCTCAAGCCTGCTGGATAACTCGCATTAGAATTTGGAAATCCTAAAAAGCTCATTGGACGGGAAGAGTTGAAATTACCAGAATAAGAAACGCTCGTGTTAAAATCCCGCTGTGCCGCTGCAAGTTCATAGGATATACTATCATAGGTATTCTCTTCAGAATAAAAGGCCGGAGAGAAGGAATAATCTTGGTTATAAACAATGGTAAAATCTGCCGTATTCTTTTGGAGAATTGATTTTGCTGACGTGTCGTAGCAAAGATTCAAATAAGCATCCATAAAAAAATCCCCGCCAGCGGAACCTGTGGTTATTGATACCAATCTGCTGTAAGACGTCCAAGTAAAAAAAAACTCACAATTCGATGTAAAACCTGTAAAATCATAGGTCATGGTCCAATAATGCTCTATAACTCCGTTAACGCTTGCAGCACCGCCTTGGCACCTGTTGATTGCACCACATGAACCAAATGTATCGGTTAGTGATACATCTTTAGCATATTGCTTTGTTTGATTGGTAATAAAGCCAATTCGAGTCCCATTTGCATCTAAGATATTAACCGTTTCCTTTTGAAGTGATGTACCACTTCCACAATCGCTCCACACTTTTACTGAAATTTCATACTTCTTTCCTCCAATGCATTTGTAATTTATCACTCCTCCCGAAACGTGGGAAGCCTGCGCAAAGCCAAAGCTCAGAACCAAAGCAAAAAACAAAACAAACCTCAACATAAAATCTTTTTTAGACATATAACTCCTTCATGGCTTTCTCATCGTATCAAACTAGATAGTTCATTTAATTATTCCACCACAAATACTTGCATCCAGCGCTTTTCAGCAGTAAATATTTCAATCATATAAGCACCGGACATGCTTTTTTCAAGACGTATTTCAGCCAAAGAACCAGAGAGTAAATTGAAATGGAATTCAACTTCCCTTCCCAGTGCATCATAAACCTTAAAATTCGCTCCTTGTGGAAAGTCTTTTAAGAATAGATGCCCTGTGTTTGGATTCGGATATAGCTGAATCCTCCCAAAATCACCCTGAGCTAAATCCGTTGTGTTAGTATCAACTTGTATATAATTCGTCTTGACTAATGACGAGTAACAATGATTTCCTGAAACCTGAAATTGCACATCATAGAATCCGGGAACAGTATACGTATGGGTTGGTTGAGCCATTATACTCGAATCACCATCCCCAAAATACCAGAGGAAGTTAAACTGTAGTCCACCAATTGAGTTATTGGTAAAAGTGCTGGTCATTGGAGCGATACCAACAGTTGAGTCTGCCGTAAAGTCTACCATCGTTTTTTCTTCAACAGATACAAAAGTACTGGCACTATCAAAGCAGCCCGTGGTACTATCCACCAACAAATACCCAATTCCAAACACCCCGGTCCCTGAAGCGTCTGGTTTAAAATAAAAAGATAGAGAATCCGTCCATACACCCTTACCTATCCATGCCCCGCCATAGGGTGTTGCCAAAGAATCTAGGAGTATATCTCCTTCATCTTCACAAACAGAAGAATAGGTAATGTTCGTAATGATTGGATTCTTAAGCATGGATATTCTCAATGAATCATCTGCGCTACAACCCTGCGTACTCAGTGCAGAATAACGCAGCGTAAACGAAGAATCAGGGATAATATTACTTCTATTTTGAATGCCATAATTGAACTGATATACTGCATTTACTCCGTTCGTTGAATTGGTATCTCCTTCTATAAACAATACCTTATCATCACAGAGGCTGGTATCCTGACTTGGTCTTAAGATCGATGAAGTAGGGATTGTATAGAAGTATCCACTGACTGTATCATATGCTAAACAGCCGTTTGAATCGCTCAACGCTATATGGAAAAGCGTATCCGAGTTCAGAAAATGTACGATGCTATCTAAATACTCAGACGAGTCGTCATTCCATACAAAAGAATAAGGCATTGTTCCGCCGCTAGCCGTGGCCCTGAACACGAGTGGCCCTCCTCCGCATAGACCGGTATCCAAGCCAGCATCAACACTTGGAGATGGATGAATAATTATTTCCAAACTCTCCTTCGCTGTGCAATTTCCCGAACCATTCAAAGATTCGAAGCTAAAATAGTGACTTTCGACACTCAAATTTCGTGTATCCAACCAATAATCTCCATTGATTTGACTTATACCCGTGCCAAGCCAAACACCATTTAAAGTTCCCGAAAGAGGACTGAGGGATACCATGGAATCTCGGGTGCAGACAGAATACGGACTATGTTGGCGAATTTGAGGAATGGAATTTATAAGCACATCCAGCGAATCTACGCGGTAACAATTGGTACTATCCGTCAGCTTTAGATAAATGCGACTTGATTGATAGAAAACATCGTGAACAAACGAATCATTTAGGCTGGTATAGGGCAACCATTCATAAACAAAAGGACGTATTCCTGAATAGATAACCGGGTCAATTCGAATACTTTGCCCGGCACAAATCACCGTATCTGGAGGCAGATTCATATTGGGCTTTGCATGATTGAGAATATTTACGGTATCGTAAGTATTGCAGCCTAAACTATCTTGATAGCGCAAAATTTTCTGATGACTTCCTACCGGCGGATAAAAACGAATGCTATCGGACAATCCATATCCATTCCACTGAAAAGTGCCGCTTAGTTTATTCACTGGCTTCAGATCTATGAAACCAATAAAACAGCCTACAGTATCGGGGTTAACAAGCGGGTAGTTTGGAATATACCGATCAATATCGAGCGTATCATAAAAACGACAATTGACTGAATCAATCAATTCAAGCACAATGGAGGTATCCATCATAGGTGGGGAAAAGGTATAGTTATTACCCGAACCAAGACCCAGCCAATTAAAGACATAAGGCTGAGTACCCCCACTAACAGCCGCTGACAATACAAGCGTACCCGTTGGCAATTCAGTGCAGATTCCTAATTCAGGAACTGAGCCACTAAAGGTTGGATTCATGGTAAGGTCAAATGTATCGACGGAAAAACATCCTGAGCTGTCAAGCATTCTCAATGCCACCGTTGTATCCCTATTTATAAAAATTGAAAAGCTATCAAGTGTGCTACTATCTCCCCAAAGAATGGATTGAATACCTAATCCTCCACTGCCCAAAGCATGAAGAACAAGCTGCTCATCAGCGCAGGCTTTTACTGGAAGAATGCTAGCACTTGAATAATGATAAAGACTATCGATATAAACTGAATCCTCAAAGACAACTTGACAACCCACCCAGTCTTGCATCACTTGGAATCTAAACCAGCCTGTATCCTGCTCTTGAAGGGTATGGATGAGGGTGTCTTTCACATAGCTTCCAGAATCTGCTTTTGCATAGCCGCTTTTCCCAGAGGAGGCCGTATCTGCCACACTAATTTTAAGCTGGTTGCATGATCTACTCACATCCCAAGAAGGAAACTTACTGGAATCAGGAGCGGGGACTACCATAAAGCCATGGGTAAAATTCCTTTTAAGTACCCAAGGACAAACATTTGCACGTGCATCTGAAATAATGCGATAGGCCCTTGATAACAAATGGTTGCTATCAGGAGTGAAACAAACGCGAAGACGTATACTGTCTGCCTGCCACTGCAGCGTATCTACCTGTATGGATGAATCATCTAAAAAATAGGAGAGCTCCATCGCATTTGACATCGTATTCTCAAAAAACATCTCAAAACAAGTTGTTTGATTCTCGCAGACGTAGTGCAGCGATGGCGACATATTATGATAAATACCGACCGAACCCATTGTACTACTCAAAACACTAGGCGTGAAATCATATCGGGCATAACCTACCATACGCATGGTATCGTTCACCTTTTTCCATCCTTTGTGCATGATGACAACAGGACCAATTTGATTATTTTGTGTAGGGCGAAATGCCAATGTTCCTAATAAAGGATCTAGACGTAAACCTGCTGGCCAATTTAAATTCTGATTTGGAAAGCCAAAGAACGTAAGAGGGCGTTGGGCATTAAAGTTTCCACTATACGAGATAGAAGAATTAATTCCTTTTAATCCATTTACCAAGGAAAAAGATACGCTATCGAAATAATCGTCCCTATCATAAAGCCCTGGATTAAAGAGCCAGTCCCTATTGTGCATCACATTCATAGCTGGATAACCATCCTTCAAAACAGAACGCCCCAATGTATCGTAACACAAGTTAATATAGGTATCTATTAAAAAATTCTCGTTTGCTGAGCCTGTTGTCACAGATGTTGTTCTTCCGAATTGGTCCCAAGTCAAATAAAATTCGCAACCTGAATAATTGGCAAAATCCACCGTCATTTTCCAGGTATGCTCTTCAAAACCGCCGACACTGGAACAACTATAATTTGAGTTGCATGAGCTGGACGTATCATAGAGAGAGATATCTTTTGCAGAAATTTTAGTCTGGGTGCTTATGGTTCCGACTAAACCAAATGTATCGTTATATACTTTTAAATTAGACGCGCTTATTTGAATCCCTGAACAATCCCGCCAAATATGGGCATACACGGTGTATTTTTTCGCTGACACATGCTCATAGGTAATGACTCCACCGCGGATATGGCCAGCATTTGAATCAAAAACAAGTAGGAGAAGTGCAAGTATAGCGAACAGTTTTTTCATGGTTCAGTTGTTCCTCCGCCAAATATACGTATTCCGTATTAGTAAGAAAAAGCAACTGAAACCATGAACAAAACCTACAAACCATATTTATCACATAACCACTCTCGTCTGGCCATGGACCACCTTACAACGTTCCTTTTCATACGTTAACAGGGTTAAGCATAAAGCGACCATTAGCCAGAGCAAGAGTAATTTTTTTACGCCATGCCCTACTTAAATTTTACTCAATAAGTAGTTGATTATTAGTATACTAAGAATTAAACTCCAGAAACAAGATCTTAATTTCTAGGTGTTTGATGGAAAGAGTACCTTCATCGATAAAATGTTGCCTAGCATGAAAATTTTATCCTCCAGCAGCCATTTTTTATCCATTCGATTAGTACGTAGATTCTTTAAAAAGCGCATCTAAATTGGCCTCTTCAACTTTTTTTCGAGCCTCTACTTCTTTAAAATAAATCTTCGCCTCCGCACATTGCAAATACCCTTTTGCCGGTTCATTCATCTGAAATACATATTGAAATTTTTCAAATCGTCGATCGAGCAACATCCTTTCCGACTGTGGCGGAACAATGCTATAGGCAACAAATAAATGCTCAGAATTTGTTTCTACTCCGAGTTCCTGCAATAAAATGACCTGGGGAGGTGGCGCAATGCAAGGAGCACATTTATCTCCTCCTGCCGTGCCGATATCCCAGCTGTAAAGTAAAGTAGGCTTCGACCTTGACTCCCAAAATTCAATGACCGAATCTTGAAAAGAACGTCGTTGTTTATTAACCCGAGGTGGCAATATATAAGGGTTAACTTTCAGGAGTTCTCCGTCGAGCTCTTCAGGAACGAGCATTGCCTTTTCATCCATAGAGAACAAATGCATTACTTCTGCCACCAACTGACCATTCGTATCAAGAAAGACCATCGGGATAAAGGATTCATTGCTTCGAAAGCGTAGTACGCGCTTATCCGCCTTCAATCCTTGCTTCAGCTCAATTTTGATGATTTGTTCACTGATAAATTGGCCACCTTGAAAGGCTGCACGCTCTTTTTCTTCTAACCAGCTTAAAGCCCACGCATCTTCCTGTCCACGTGAACCTTTTTCCACTTCTTTCGCTTGTCCCGCAAGTCCGAATATTTGTCCTGCACCTCTCACAGCCCCTGCCTCCTCTCCTTTTGGAACGATGAGTTCTCGTGTCCAACAATCAAAGGTGTCGTAGCGGTATTCAAAACGCGGCATGGCATATTCGAATAAAGGAGCTAGATGCTGATTTGAAAGCTCCTTCCATCCATCAATTTGTGCAAATTCAGGAAGTATGATATAGAGACTTTTGCCTTCTTGAATATCCGATAAATCAATGCTCCATTCATAATATTCACCTTTTTGAAAAACCGTAAGCTGTCTCCCAGAGGTTTCAATGTGAACAAGCAAACATAATGAGGCAAACAAGCTAGTTAGCTGGATATTCCATTTATTCATACTCCCATTCATACCTTCATGCGATAAAAAGTAAAAGGCGACCGAGGCCGCCTTTTCATGTTAATGTTGAATTACAATCTTTCTTGTATGTTGGGTATCACCATCCCCCCACCTAATGAGATAAACTCCTGCTGACCAGTTTGAAGTTGGCACAATAAGATGATTGAGCAAGGCATGGCCTTCATGAATCATTCGCCCATCTGAAGCATAAATTTTATAGGCGCCAATTTCGCTTTTTTGTTCTAGGGCAAATGAAATGTTTGCTGGATTAGGATAAAGCTGAACACCCTCATCATCTATCATCTGAGCGGAGGCAAATATTACCGATACCGCTCCCCTACTCCATACAAAACACCCTGAAGTGCTGCTCGATACTTTCACATCATAATTACCAGAAATTAGGGCCGTATGTTCAAATGAAGTAGCACCTTCGATTAATATCCCATCGCGATACCATTGGTAGTTAACCCCACTTTGTACCGCTATGTACAGTCTACTGCCACTTTTAAAAATCAGCGGCTGTTGTGGCGCAACTAGCACTTCCAAACGAATAGAAGCAGTATTCGTGCAACCAAACGCATCTTTGCCTTCCACCTGATAGGTCGTTGATGAAGGTGGACTAGCCGTAATTGTTTTTCCTGAAGTTGAACTAATCGCAACCAAGGGAGACCAAGTATATGCATTCGCCCCATTTGCAGTAAGACTAACACTTGCTCCAGCACAGAACACCGTATCACTAGCCGACACAGTTACTGCAGGCAATTCATGAACCCGAACTCTATTTGTCCAAATCGCTGAATCTTTCCCGTATTGATTTTCCGCAACCATAATCACATCATATTCCCCAACTTGATTATAGTTGACGGTTACATTTGGGTTTTCCGACTCGGCAGGAATACCCCCCGGGAAATACCAATGGAAACGAGATGGAAAGTTTAATGAAGCATCGACAAAATTTACCGCAACGGGTCCGCAGGCATCCACCTGAACAGTTTCGGTGGCAGCTACAGCAGCTTCGGTATTAAATACAGCACAATTGCCTTCTACCAAAATATCATCCAAGTAGAAATTATTTCCATTTGATGCGCCAAGGTGACTGACTCTAAGTATAACGGATGGTGCACGGTTAAGCCGTTTGAGACTAATTGCAAAACACTTTCCTTGATCCTCACACCATTGGGCATCACTCACTGGCGTAAATGCACCATTTGATAAACTACTTGTTACTAAATCAGTGGACAAGTTAGCCGCATAAATACGCTCAAAACTGACACCCTTGTTCGTTGAAATTTCAATAAACAAAGAGTCTTTAGCTGTTGCATTTCGTGGCGCATAGGCAAAATTAAAAGTCAGTTGCGCATTACCATAGTCACTAAAATTAAGCTCATCGCTGGTCAAGGTGCTAAGTAAGCCATTTGCTCCTGAACCGTGACCTTTTAACTTGACAGCATGATTGGTATCTGAGCCATGCAGGTAGAATACGTCCTCCCAGCCGAAATTAGGATTCTCATTATCGACAGTCCAAATCGAGCCTCCGAGTCCAGTTTCAAAACCAGAGGCAACCATTCGAGCAGTTCCTTGATCAGATATTACCACACCATTTGAAATAATCTTTGAATCAGAACCATTGGCATTGTATAACCACAATTTAACTGAGTAAGTACCTTGGTTAGAATAGTGGATGGTCGGATTTAAAGATGAACTCGTATTTGGTGTTCCTCCATCAAACTCCCATCGCACGCTATCAACGTAGCCGAGAGTTGAAGACGCCTCAAAATTCACAAAACTGCCAGGACAGTAACTCTTGCCAAAATCTTGCAAATTAATTTTAGGAGGACTACTTTGTTTAATGGCATCAACACATTGTAAGGACCTTTCAGCATTGATTCTACCGGAACCCAATTTTCCCGCATAGGTTGGATTTAACGCATCAATATTATCCGTTGAGTTGATCAGGCAATTTTTTAGGTCATCAACTTCGATACCCAACATATGCGACTTCATCAAGCCAAAAAGCCCAGCCACCAACGGAGTAGCCATAGACGTTCCAGACTGACTTCCATATGTACTATTGGTCAAAGTACTATTTAGATAGTTTCCAGGGGCACTGATTACAGTTGTTGTATCGTAGTTTGAATAGGTTGCCTTCGAATCATTATTTGCCGTTGCAGCAACAGAAATAACCCCAGAATAGCTGGCCGGATATTGCCGTTGTTCATTATAGTCATTCCCCATTGCAGCAACCACTACCGCACCTTTACTCTGAGCCAATTGAATTACTTGAGCCCCCGTATTACCACCAGAGATGCTACCCCAAGAACATGAGATGATATCAGCACCGGCGGCAACGGCATAGGTTATACCTTCATAACCTCTAGGAATGGATGTTGTATTCGTTTGTCCTGTTGTGGTGCACTTCACTGGAATCAGGGTAATATTATATCCGATAGAAGCGATACCTGTATTGTTATTGGTAGTTGCTCCGGCGATTCCGGCACAATGGGTACCGTGCGAGAAATTGTTATAATTGGGCATAGGATTATTGTCATTCCCGCCAACATCATAACCATTGACATCATCTACATAGCCATTTTGATCATCATCGATGCCATTATTGGCAATCTCTCCTGGATTAACCCAAACGTTATTGGTCAAGTCCGGATGAGTAATTTGCATTGCATCATCCACGATGGCCACTTTTACTTGGCGCGACCCTCTGCTATACTCCCAGGCTTCTTGCGCTTTAATCTTGTACAGGTGCCATTGATTATTATTGCTGTTCGCCCCTAAATCATTGGGGGTATGAGAAAGATAAAAAATTGGAACACGTTCCGCATAATGGCTAAAATCATGATTATTTAAGCCTATCATTATTTGCTCTATCTCTTCAGAGTCTGTAATTGATAAACGAGCCACCCATTGTAAATCGGTTCCTTTAGCTGAGTAGAAAGGCAAGGTTAAATCACCTAACATTTCTTCTTGCAGCACTTCAGAAAACGCCTTTAAAAATGCCTTACGGCTCAATTGACCTTCTTCGGCGAGAAGCGTTTGTGCATATTCTTTCTTCAGTCCGATATAGAGTTCGTTGTCACTGAAAACAGGACGCTCTACTTCTTGAGCCAATAACTCAAATCCAAAACACAGCACCCAAAGGCTCAGTATAATTCTTTTCATATGCATTTACTGCTAACTTAATAATAGACAAAAATAACAAGCATTAGTTGCGCAACACTAGGAGTTTTTCACAGGCTTCAAAAGCTTCAAATAGTAGCTCAATTTTGCCCAATCACCATATAAGTTTGTTTCTTCAAACGCAAGATATAAGAGACGTCTTCCAATTTTCGTATTTTTAAAAAACCGGATTGCTGGATTCACAAAATGTTTATGGCTAAACAATTTTTGCAGAAATCGACTGAAACGCAACTCATCCCACATCATGTTATAAATTTTTTTATCATAGGCTGCTAAAAAAGACGCATCTGTTTGATTTGCTTCAAGCGCCGCTATGGCATACTCCCCAGCAAACCTGCCACTTCGGATAGCATTTGCAATTCCTTCTCCTGATGCCGGATCGACCAAACATGCCGCATCCCCTGCCAATAAATAATTATCTCCCGACAATTTATATTTCTTCGAGCCGATTGGAATTCCAAATCCCCGTACGTCTTCCAAAGGTTTGGCATGCACAAATCGTTTCCCAAGCTCGGTATCAGCCTTTAGCTGCTCGGCTAAAACTTGCTTGAGGTTAACCTTTCTCTTACTCACATAATGTGAAGGCATTCCGATTCCAACATTGGCTCGATTTCCCGTCATTGGGAATACCCATAAATAGCCTCCTGGAAGTACGTCTTCAATTAAATGCAATTCCAAATGACGATCGCCCTCAGGCCATTCAACATTCTCATAATATTGCCGAAGAGCCGCACAGTGGTGCATGCGGTCAATCTGCCTTCTCCCACCCAGCTGCTTAGCTACCAAAGAGTGATTCCCATCGGCTCCTATAATCATGCGACTACTAAAATCCCCCTTCGTTGTTTTCACTTTAACGAACGGTCCTTCTCGAACTATTTCTTGAATTTTTGTGTCTTCAAAAAGCTGTATACCTGAATGAGACTTTACCTCATCAATTAGCATATTATCAAAATCCAACCTCGAAACAACGTAGCCCTTTAGCTTTTTATCGGATCTGCTTACCAAATCCAGCTTAGTATTATTGGGTGCTGAAATCTGAAGACAATTGATTTCATGCTTTTTCTCCAACCGATCAAAGCGCTCTGCCAAGGTAGGAAGTACCCATGCCAATTGCCGTATTACATCCGGACTCAATGCGTCTCCACAAATTTTATCACGTGGAAATACCTCCTTGTCAATCAGGGCAACTTTATATCCTTTACCAACCATTTTTAAGGCTGCGACTGCTCCAGCTGGACCTGCTCCCACAATAACTAAATCCCATTCCGGGAGTGAATCTGAGTCTTTTATCATTTAAAAAAACCAAATATAGCATATTGATACATTGAATTACCTTTGAAATGAAGAATGAAGGCGTCGATTTCTCAGGTCATGAATTGGCTGCGCTGGCCAAATCTGCTCATCGTGTTTATCACTTTGGCCTTTATCCGTTATGGCATTATTGCTCCAGCTTTACGGGCGGAAGGAATCGAACTGGAACTCGGCACAACTTCTTTCCTACTTCTCAGTCTAACAACCTTGCTTATTACTTTTGGCGGATATGTTATAAACGATATTTTTGACCAAGAAACCGATGCTCAGAATAAGGGAGATCATAGGGCTATTGGTATTTGGATAAGTGCTAGTGAGGCATGGGCAATCTATCTCATTATCGGCTTCATCGGCTTAATCATCGCCACCTATTTAGCTTGGGCCGAAAATAAATGGCAATGGTTATGGATTTACCCGGTAGCCGTGCTGCTCTTGGGGTGGTACTCAAAGAGACTAAAAAGTGGAGTATTATTCGGGAACTTACTGGTATCGGTATTTTGTGCTGGAGTGGCACTGCTTCTTCCCTTTTCAGAAATGGAGGCTATTGCACAAATGAGCGAAGGAAATAAAATGATGCAACTGCTCTATTTCTACGCGGCCTTCGCGGGCATCAGTAATTTGTTGCGTGAAATCATCAAAGATGCCGAAGACATTGAGGGTGATCGACAAGCGGGATTGCAAACCTTACCTATCAAATATGGACTAAACGCATCACGCTATTGGGCGCTGTTTATTGGAATTTTACTCTGCTTTGGATTAATTATTTTCTATCTCAATGTAAAAAGCAGCTCAGAATGGGCAAAAGGTTTTCTATTCCTGACCACCCCATTGCTTCTTGCCATTTTAATTGGACTCGCTCAAAAACAAAGCTTCATCAAATGGAAAACCCTCAGCATGCTAAGCAAGCTTCTGATGCTTGGAGGACTAGTGGGTATGTTCTTTCTTATCTGAATTGACCCGAGAGAATACCTCGAGAATTAGGCCTTCTTTTAAACCAGCGCGCGGTGCTAAAATTTCATCCACCTTACTCCATTTCATGATTTGCAGATAGATTCTCGCCGCATACTCTATGACATCGGCACGATCCGGATTTAAGCGCAACTCATAAATCCGATCTTTCACAGGCATCACACAAATCCTGCTATAAAGGGCTTCGAGATATTCTATTGACATGAACTCGCCCTTTTGCTGAGAACCACTCATTCGGTAGAGTTTACTGATATTTCCACCTGTTCCTAAACCCTTGATACCCTTTAACCGGGATGACTGCTTTTTCACCCAGGCCTCCATATCATCCCAAGTCTCTTGTTTCACTTTGCCATCCATCAAGCGCACCGTGCCGATTGGAAATGACCGCGACTCTCTTGGCTGTCCGTCGTGGATATAGGTAATCTCTGTGCTTCCGCCTCCTACATCGATATTTAAAAAATTCCCTTTGCGTT
>Ga0100380_10002277_pt1 | contig 20762 bp, 22 predicted proteins | sample CryGeymeta201504_FD_80417 | JGI IMG/M metagenome (GOLD analysis project Ga0100380, IMG submission 80417) | Groundwater microbial communities from Crystal Geyser aquifers in Utah, USA - Crystal Geyser metaG 2015-04 | ecosystem: Environmental > Aquatic > Deep subsurface > Groundwater | place... | reverse complement strand
CCGTTACCGGCTCTATGTAAGCGGTAGGCGTACCGTTTTGATTGTTCTTGACTAGAATCCGTAAATGGAAGTGCGTAACCATCATTTGTAATCGAAGTCAATGTACTAAAAGCATAGGGTAGTTTATCTTCACTTCTTTGAAAGTAAATCGTTGCAGAATTAGGCCATCCTTGGCTGTAGCCATAAAAATGGGCGATTCCATTTTTATAAGAGTTTAAGCTGAGGTCAAAAATGGGAGGAATACTGTCTTGTATAAAAATAGACAATACTTGGGTGGTTTTGGTGCTGTCACCATTTAAATAAGTTGTACTGGTAATTGGATAAAAATACAGTCCGTTTTGTGCTATTTCAATAGAGTAAACTGAATCATTCAAGACAGTTAAGGTTCCGTTTTTACCAAAAGGTTGGCCCGGTTTTCCGCTATTTTTAAAGGTGCCGATGGGAAGGTCAGAGAAGGAACCAGGGATTTCAGCAATGGGTTCGGATTTGTTACCATACAAATAGTAATTATAGCTTTCAAAATGAATGGAGTCAAAGAGCGAAGATTCCCAGGGATATCCGAAGTTCTTCGCTTTATTTCTTTGACCGAAGAAAAAGCCAAAATTGTCTCTTTTTAGGGTGTGTTGCCCAGCTTGGATGCTCGACGGCACCTCTATAACGACACCCGTTCCAACGTCTTCTGCAAAATTTTGACTGGGTCGCATACAGCAACGGCCAAAGAATATGATGTATCCATTTTGACTAATTGGAACCTTAACATTCCCCTCCAATTCAGAAGTATAAAGATTATAGCCGGGAAGGGATGGAGCGTAGAGGGCTTCATTTATAATGCTAATGGTAAAAATCTGTATCAACTTTCTAGTTGTGCGGTCATAGATGCCTACATCAAGTTTTGTATCAAATGGAACCGAGCTTACTGCAGCATCCCGCATTTGAATTAAATTTAGCTGAAGTTCAATTTGTGAACTACTTTTTGCTACACAGCTAACATTGGCGTCTAATTGCAAAATATGAGTTGCATTGGCTCGGTTTACTGTGAGCGCCAAAAGCATAATTGTCAAGAATTTTAAATTCCGAATCATAGGTTAATCAGGATTGGGTTCATTTACTATGCAATAATAAGTAGCGAAATCAATTTTATGCCCAAATAACTTACGGTCTTTGCTAACTTTCTAATTGCTTTTTACAATACGGTAAGTAGAACCACCAATTTTTAGAAAATAGATACCTGGCTGTAGTTTCTCAACTGAAATTGTTTCAATTTCCTCTGATTTTGTTCCTTGGAGTTGGAGCTTGCCTTGAAGGTCATAAATTTGATAAGAGCCGAGTATGTTTCCATCTAAATTCAATGTATTTTGACTCGGATTTGGATAAACCTTGAGCGAAGAGTACCCAATTTTGTTCTGTACACCAAGCGTGTTGGACGTTTGAACGGTATCGCTATAGACGGTTGTACCATTGCCAGTTCGTGCTAGTCTGTATACATAGTTATTCCCCATTTGTTGTGAGTTGTCTGTCAACGGAATTGCAAATCCATCGCCGATATTGGATCTTAAAGTGGTGAAGTTATATGGAGGAGTGTGCGTGCTTCTTTGAAGGTCTACAGTTCCTGGGTAATTCCACGACTCACTGTATGCCTTAAACACAGCTTCTCGATTGTTCATATTATAAGAAATCAAGCTTAATTTTAGTGCAGGCAAAATCGTATCGAGAACAAAGAGAGGTAGTAAACGTGTTGACACAAAACTGTCACCTTGGTCAAAGGCCGTTGTGGTTATGGGGTAATAATAGAAGCCGGCCTTATTAATTTGAATGGCATATTGGGAATCATTCAGTTTAGTGAATGCACCATTATTGCCAAAGGGGTTTCCTGCGCTCGAACTTCCTTTAAATAAACCATCGGGAAGCGGTTTAAGAATTTTGGGGGGGGAAGGAACAGGATTATTTTCGTCTGCAAAAGTTGAATACCTATTGCTCTCGAAATGAACAGAATCAAACATGCTGACATCCCATGGGAAATCATAAGTCTTGAGCATGTTCCTTTGACTAATCATATAACCAAAATCTTCCCTTTTTGGCGTACTCTCCCCAACCGAAATGCTAGCTGGGATTTCAAATAGTATAGCAGTTCCAATATTGTTAGGTAGGTTTTCAGACATACGGGTGCAGCAACGGCCGTACAGCAGGGTATATCCACTTTGGTTCACAGGAAGAGATACAGTGGCTTGGAAACGCGCAATTTTAAATTCGAAGGTGCTGGCATTAGGGATTTCGTAGTCTGTTTCTTCGGTCAATACTAGGTTTTCTACAGAAATCAACGACCTGCTTGACGTACCGTAAATACCCACATCAATTTCTTTATCAAAGGGTACACTACTGGTCGTTTTATCTCTCAGTTGAATAAAAGTCAAAGTAAACTTGATGGTTGAGCCAGTTTTCGACGTGCAACTAGCATAGGCATCTATTCCCAAAACATGAGTCGCTTGAGAAAGGTTAGGAATAAATAATGAGCAAAAAACGAGGAGTATTCCGAGTAGATTCTTCATAACAGCTTTGAATTTAATGAACAAACGCGAATCCGCAGTAAATAGTTGCGTAATTAATAGGGTGTAGCGCCCAAGATATTGCTTCACCTCATCAGATCAGAATATGAGCTAAAAGGATTCAGGTGTTTCCAGATATAAACCATTAATAATAGTAAAAGCTCAAGGTCTGCTTATTTCCACTTGGATGGATGCCTTCAATCACAATACGTCCGCGGATGCGCTCCATATCCTTGATGAAATCTTCCACCTTATTATAGCTGGTATTATTTAGCTTGGTAAAAATAAATCCATCGGGAATATTCATTCGGCGCACGATTCCATTGCCAATATTACTGACTCTAAATCCGCCATCTATTCCATAACGGTCTTTTTCCACCTTCGATACCTTCTCAAAATCGGCACCGAGTGTTTCGGAGTGCACCAATGTTCTTTTCAGCATCGCAACAGTCCCTTCTCGGTTGACCAGGGTAAGGGTTTTTTCCTTGTCAGAGCTAAGTCGTACCTGGATTTTATCTCCCGGACGGTAATAGGCAATTTGCTCGTCGAAGACAGCCTTGCTGTTCACCGCCGTTCCGTTCACCCCAAGAATCACATCTCCTTCTTTTATTCCTGCCTCTTTTGCCGGACCGTCTTTTCCAACAAACCCCACATATACACCTTTATCTTGGTTACCCGTTTTTTCAAGAAGTTCGGAGGTAATGTCTACGATTTCCATCCCCGTAAAGGCGCGTTGAACTTCACCAAATTCTTTGAGGTCTTTAATGATTTTGCTGACGATATTCACTGGGATGGCAAATCCATACCCATTGTATGCCCCAGTTCTTGATGCAATGGCGGTATTGATTCCTATGAGTTCCCCTTTGAGGTTGACCAATGCTCCGCCAGAATTACCAGGGTTGATGGCGGCATCGGTTTGGATGAAACTTTCAATAGGGAACTGGTTATTCACTACATTGATATTCCTTCCTTTAGCGCTTACGATTCCAGCAGTAACCGTCGAGGTAAGGTTAAATGGGTTTCCTACGGCCAATACCCATTCGCCAATATTCACCACTTCTGAATTTCCAATGGCAATAGCTGGCAGATCTTTGGCGTCAATTTTTAATAGCGCTAAATCGGTAGAGGGATCAGTGCCAACTACTTTTGCAGGGTATACATAGCGGTTATTATTCAAGATGACTTCAATACTCGTAGCACCATCTACTACGTGGTTATTCGTGGCGATATAGCCATCTTCACTCACAATCACCCCAGAGCCAGAGCTGCTTTGTTCTCCACGCCTCCCAAACATATTGAACCAATCATCCCAATAGGAAGAAACTTGAGCCGGAGAAACTGTTTTGATATACACGACACAGGGTGTGCTTTTTTTACTGGCATCCACAAATTCTACATTTCCGGCAAGCAAAGATTGACTCGCATTGCTAATGGTATGGATATCGGAAGAATTGTCATTTGATTTGGACGGTATGACACTTGAATTGACAGGGCGCACTTCCTTAAAAACCCAAGATCCAAGCCCACCAAAAACAAGGCTAAAACCGGCTAAAAAGAGGTATTTCTTCATGATAAGTTTGCTCATTTAGGAATTCGACCTTCCTTTTGCAAACTTAATGCCTAGAGCGCATTCGGATTTTCCACAATCGTACCTTTGAGGTAAATTTTTGATACAGGGTGGGTCGGGTCGTTGGTGATGATGGTTAGCGTTTTCAAATCTTCGCCCTCTCTGCCAAGGGTATTAAACTCCACAGTAATTGTGGCAGATTCACCAGCAGCAATTTCCATTTTATCAACCTTTGATGCAGTACATCCACAGGAGGGCTGAATTTTACGTATGATCAAACTATTCTTTCCCTCATTCTTCAATACAAAGGTGGTTTTTACTGTGTCTCCTTTTAAAACGCGTCCGAAATTGTATTCTTTTTCATTGAATACGGCTTGAGGATTTCTCCTAACTCGGCGCTTGGTTTGTTTGGGGAAACGTTCCAGCACATGCGCATTAATATTCAGGGGAACCTCTGGTGCATAAAGGTCGCTGGTAACAAGGGTGAGATAATGGATCATATCACCGTAATCATTTACCTGACGGGCATCATACACAATTTCAATGGTGCTTTCTTCTCCTGGTTCTAGGTTTAAATCTTGGCTATTGAGGATAATATAGGCTGGTCGTCCGGTAATGCCTTTGATACGAATATCTGAGGTGCCACTATTGTACATGCCGATGCGAAAAGTATCGACATCATCTTCATACAAAAAGCCAAAATCATGGTAAGCACTGGTCATTCGAAGGTTGCCCAAATTCATGGTGTATTGATCGAGGACCGTTTTTTCGCGGGGAATGGTTTCGCCTTTGATGGTCAAAAATATTTGATAAGGCATCCCAGTATTGTACACAAAAATGGCCTTTTCAAATTTTCCTTTCTGATTCGTGGGGTCGTAGGAAACGGTAAAAACGACTGAATCTCCGGCTTGTAAAGTGTCTTTGTCTTGAGTGACTTTCGTGCAGCCACAGGCCACACTTACATTGGATATTATTAAGGGATCTTTGGCAATATTCCAAGCAACAAATTGGGCTGTTTGGGTCCCTGCTTCCTCCTTGATGGTTCCGAATTCAATCTTCCTTTCTTTGAAATAGAGGAAGCCCTTTTTCATCTTATAATTTTCGCGAAGGTCAATTTGTGCAAAAGTGGCAGCGGCGCCGAATAAAAAGAGTAGACCGAATATACTGAGTCGTAAAGGGTTTCTGAACATGCTACTGTAATTTCAAAAAGTATTCCATCTCTATAAAGATGGAGTCGCGAAGATGCAACAAAAGGAAGATGATTGAAATGATGCAGAGGTTGCATTACTTTTGAAAAGTGCGGAACGATTTAATCAATGCGGACGATGACAGCCTGAGTCCGGAAGAACGGGACATTGAAAAGGTGCTTCGACCCTCGGAGTTTGACGACTTTACGGGGCAGGATAAAATATTGGACAACCTCAAGATTTTTGTGAAGGCAGCCAAGCTTCGTGGAGAGGCCTTGGATCATGTGCTTTTGCATGGACCACCTGGCTTGGGAAAAACCACCTTATCTCATATTATCGCGAATGAAATGGAAGCTGGTATCAAGATGACCTCCGGACCCGTGCTTGAAAAACCAGGCGACTTGGCTGGCTTGCTCACCAATTTGGATGAAGGAGATGTCTTGTTTATAGATGAGATTCACCGGCTTAGTCCTGTTATTGAAGAATACCTTTATTCAGCGATGGAAGATTTCCGTATCGATATCATGTTGGAATCGGGTCCGAATGCACGCTCCGTGCAAATTGCATTAAATCCTTTTACCCTGATTGGGGCCACAACACGCTCTGGTTTGCTTACTTCTCCTTTGCGTGCACGCTTTGGTATTAATGCACGCTTGGAGTATTACGACGCCAAACTATTGACCCGAATTGTTGAACGTTCGGCGAGTATTTTGAAATCACCAGTCTTGGAAGACGCCGCATATGAAATTGCCAGAAGGAGCAGAGGGACGCCGCGTATTGCAAATGCCTTATTGCGCCGTACCCGTGATTTTGCCCAGATTAAGGGAGATGGAACCATTACCATCGAGATTGCCAAAATGGCCCTCCTAGCTTTAAATGTAGACACCCATGGATTGGATGATATGGATAACCGAATCTTAGTGACCATCATCGATAAATTCAAAGGGGGTCCAGTAGGACTAACCACCATTGCCACTGCCGTTGGTGAAGAGGCAGGAACCATTGAAGAAGTATACGAACCTTTCCTCATACAAGAAGGATATTTAGCTAGAACTCCAAGAGGGAGGGAGGCTACGGAAAAAGCATACCGTCATTTAGGCAAATTAACTGCCCGTGGAAACTCCGATTTATTCGATAACCCATGAACCCCATTCAGCGCCAGCAACATAGCCAATGGCTAAAGGACCAGGCGCAGGCAATGGGCTTTTCATTTTGTGGAATCAGTGAAGCACGCTTTCTCGAAGAAGAAGCACCACGACTCGAAAGCTGGCTAGCCAAGGGACATCAAGGTGCGATGAGCTATATGGCAAATCACTTTGATAAACGGCTAGATCCTCGAATCCTGGTCCCAGGAGCAAAATCGGTGGTGAGTCTCCTATACAATTATCATAACCCAGATCAAGAAAGTGATGAAACCGTTCCCAAAATTGCGAGCTATGCCTACGGAAGGGATTATCATAAAGTAATTAAGAAGAAACTTCTTGAACTCATGCGAAGGATGGAAGGGGAGATAGGAGACATTGAAGGGCGCGCTTTTGTTGATTCTGCCCCAGTATTGGAACGTCAATGGGCAGCTCAAGCAGGTTTGGGCTGGACAGGCAAAAACACCTTACTCATCAATAAACAGCAAGGTTCTTATTTCTTCTTGGCCGAGCTCATTCTCGACCTCGACCTCGAACCTGATGCGCCTATAAAAGATTATTGTGGCACCTGCACGGCCTGTATCGATGCCTGTCCGACAGAGGCCATCACTCCGTATCATTTGGCAGCAGAAAAATGCATTTCCTATTTGACCATTGAACTCAAAGACCAAATTCCCAATGAGTTTCAAGGGAAGATGAAGAATTGGGCCTTTGGTTGCGACATCTGCCAACAGGTATGCCCTTGGAACCGTTTCGCTAAAAAGCATGAGGAACCCGAGTTCGCGCCGCGTGAATTTCTCACCTGGTCGGAGAAAGATTGGAAGGAGCTAAATGAATTAACCTTCGAAAAAGTGTTTCAAGGCACACCATTGAAGCGAGCAGGTTTCGATAAGCTGAAACAGTCTATTAGGTTTTTGAACAAATAGCGTGTTTGCTTCAACTTAGCTCATACTCAATAAATTCCAAGTTCCAATTCGAATCATGTATGACTTTGGTACCGATAGCAATCGGTAAGGACTTAATTAATGGAGCCTTTAGTTGAATCGTTGTATTTAAGCAGACAATCAATTGCCTAATTGTATCTTTTATTATTTCTTGTTGAAGCGGATATTATAGGTAATCCCTAACCCTAAGGCTTGAATGTCGGTCACACTCTTTTCAATGACGATATGATCGTAGTAGCCAAAGAAATTCCAGTCGTAATAATGCAATCCGATTTGTGGTCGGGCAAAAATACCCCCTGTTTTATCCGGCATTCCGGTGATGAAAGCATAGCCAGCTTCCAGACCAAGAAAAAGACCTACCGATTTAGGGTAATAGCGATACATGATGGCCAAGGGAATAATATTAACCGGTTCAAAGCCATCTTTTTCAAAATAATGAAGATAGCCCACCTTCAGGCCAATGCCGGATGCTTTGGTTTCTAAGAATTGGAGTCCTAAATCAAGACCGATTGCGCCGCTATTGGTTTTCCCTAATTCAGCTAATGGAATCGCAGAATTGATTCCGAATTTGAACCATGTATTGCTGCTGCTCATTTTTCCGAGGTCCACCTGGGAATGCGCGGCGAGTCCAACAGAACATAGAACGAGTACTAAAATTAATTTTTTCATAATGGGATAAGAATTAAGGGATTGAAAGGCAATAAATACGCAATTAGAGCTTTCGGATGAATGCCTACCAGGGAATGTTCGCTTCGTGAAAACGGCGTATCAATAAGAAAATGAAAAACAATTAGCTGTCCAGCCAGTATAGGGGTGAAGGTAGGCTATAAGTACTTAGCAAAAGGAAAATTAAAAGAGGCGTGGGGCAAGGAGCTTCCGCACTACGCATTCGAACTCGCACTTGCTATGGGCATGGCGCTTAGAATTTGTCAATTGGAATTTAGCATTTCGTATTTGGATTTAGTCTGTATTTTTGAGCCTAACTACCATGCAGCCGAACCCAGAAATTTTAAAAGAAATCGTTACCGTAAAAATGCCGTTCGGTAGGTTTAAAGGGAGTCTGCTCTGCGATTTACCAGTTTCCTACCTCGAATGGTTTATGCGTAAGGATGGATTCCCAAAAGGAAAACTGGGCGTTCAATTGGAAACGGTGTATGAAATCAAGCTCAATGGCCTGGAAGATATTATCTGGGAGTTGAAAAAGCGGTTTAGGTGAGAGCTGTAGATCATTTGCTAAACACGTGGCGCTGATTTTGGATTTGACCAGAACTCCAAGCTTTGGCAATCACACCACTTCAAATTCATGGTATACCTTACGTCCTTTGTCACTCAAATAGTATTTTAGTAATTGGTTTACCGTTTTGCTGTATGTGGTTTTACTGTAAAGGGTATTCGACTGAAATTGAAAATAGGAGGTTCGAATGCTTGCGCTGAGAAGCATGATATATCGAAGATCTTCTTCACTTAATGAATCTTTTAGGAACCCTTCGGTATGGAGTTGATTCAAGAGTTTAAGCCACTTTAGTTGCCGCTCTTCTTGCAATACGGTCATGATTGCATAGACCTTCGGGAAATTTCGTTTTATCTCCACAAAGTCAACCGTGAGGAATAAATATTTTAAGCTAATGTCATAGCTAACCGAGGGCAAACTCATAAAATAGCTGAGTAAATCACGATTGGATTCTGGTAATTGCAATTCGGTCAATTCACCGTTCATCTCATGGTAGAGGGCTAAAACTAAATCCTCCTTAGTTGGATAATGGTAGGTAAGGTTTCCATAACTTTTATTGAGGGCTTTGGCGATATCACGTAGGGTAACGTTCAAAATGCCATGTTGATTGAAAAGCACTCTTCCTTGCTCTTGTATCATTTTTTTTGTTCCCATAGTTCAAATTTAGGTCAATTGGCCTAGATTTGCAATTCGATAATAAATTACTCCATGAAAAGCATTTACAAAACGCCAGAGGACAAGAAGAAAATTCTAGCTGCTTATGAGCAAAAGCTGAAGAATCTTGATTTTAAGTTTACAGAAAAGGACATTGACACTTCTTTTGGTAAAACCCATGTGATTATTGCAGGCAATGAGCATGGAAAAGAAATCGTCATGTTTCATGGCATTCATGCCGGAGCTCCGCTGAGTTTGGAGAGCGTAAAAAACTTACTTCCTGAGTATAAAATTTATGCTATAGATACCATCGGGCAAGCCACAAAAAGTGCTGAAACAACCCTAAATATTAAGGATGATTCATTTGCACGTTGGGCTGATGAAGTGCTAAATGGTTTATCAATCAAAAAAGCAGATTTCGTGGGTGTTTCTTATGGTTCATATATTCTTCAAAAATTGATAAGTCATAAGCCGGAAAGAGTCGGTAAGTGCATTTTTGTGGTCCCAAGTGGTTTAGCCAATGGTGATTTTTGGGTGTCTATGAAAAGGCTGTCTCTCCCCCTGATGCGTTTTCTAATTACCAAGAAAGACGAAGATTTGAGAAAATTCGTTCACAATTTTATTCCAGAAGACGACGCGTATATGTTCTCCTTTCAACGTGCGATTTTAACGGGTTTGCATATGGATTACCGTAGACCCCAAATACTTCAAAAACAAGATGTGGCCCATTTTACAAATCCTGTATTTATTATTGCAGCGGATAGTGACCTCTTCTTTCCGGCGAATAAGTCCATTGTTCAAGCTCAAAAGGTTTTTAAAAACTTGGAAGAAGTATACCTGCTAAAGGACTGTAAACACATGCCACATAAAACCCATTTTGTGGAGATTGAAAATAAACTAAGACAATGGATAGGCTAACAATTCCACTATGATTATCGATACTAAACGCCTCAAAATTATACAATGTAATCAAGAGATATTGAGCGCTGCCATTGATGGAACTCTTGAAAACAAGTTGGACATTATTGTACCAGAAAATTGGACAGAGTTCGGCGTTGAGGCTTTAAATTATTCTCGTGAGAAGCTGATGATAGCTGAATCTGAGCAAAGTTGGTGGACCTATTTCCCAATCTATAAGTCCGAGAACAAACTTATTGGTAGCGGCGGTTATATGGGCAAACCGACAGAAGATGGGGCAGTGGAAATCGGGTATGAAATTGCACCAGATTATCGCAATCAAGGACTTGCAACGGAATTCAGTAAGGCCTTGATTGAAAATGCCTTTCGGCATGAGGCGGTGAATCATATCTATGCCCATACACTTGGGGAAATTAATCCTTCGGCAAAAGTGCTCGAGAAGCTAGGCTTTGACAAAGTGGAGGAACTGCAAGATCCAACAGATGGAGCAATTTGGAAATGGAAACTATTAAAAACCAATGACACATTGTCGTGAAAGCAAATACGAATTATTTCCTTCTTGCTGGTCTATTCTTAATTTTCTTATTGGTCATTCAGTTTACTGATATTTATGGAAACTCCAGCTGGTTTAAGGTTTTCTTATTGATATTGATAGTTTCTTTCAGTCTTAGTGGGATTACTAACCATTTCAGGAAAAAAAGGTAAAAAGGAATGCTATACTTGAGCATAGGATTGAAATGACTCTTCCTTGACATGGAGCATAGACTCATCAGGAAAAGTTTATTTAATTTATTCCAATGGTAAGCGAAGTCGGACTATATATTTTTTACAGCTGCAGGAAGTTCAAATGAACGGGGGGCAAAGCGGTATCCTTCATAAATTGCTATCCCATAGAATAAAAAATCGACAACCTGAATATCGTCAATCAAGAAGGTCACTAATTCGCTGACGTTTACAAAGTCTAATACACCAATCCAGGTGCTTCCTAATTCAATTGAGATATAACCCAACAAACTAAGAAAATTACCAAGAATGCACCCGAAAAGAGCAAAGCCAGCACCTATAAATGGATAAATGGGATCGATTCCTTTTCCAGCATAGCGTACAGAAAGTCCAACAATGGCGCCTACAGCAATAGCCATATAGCCAATTTGAAATCCGGATTTTACGGTTATTGCCGCCCAAATGACAGCACCAAGGATAGAAGCAACAAGTCCGGCGATGATTGCGAAGTTCATGTCTTGTTCCTCTTTTAAACGCTCAAGGGTTTCTTTATCTACTCGAATGGACGCTCCGTCTTTTCCGTTCAGCGGAAGAGCAACCGTTTCTTTTCTAGCTACTGCAAGCTCATCGGCTTCGAAATTGTCGCAGCTTGGATCAAAGTCGGCGATTTGAGAAGTAAGTCCGCATATCACGCCAATTTTTGGATCAAAGGCCCTATTTCTGCATCGCGAGCAGAACTGGAGGTGTTCATTTCTAGTCATGGTTCATTTAACTAGGTAGCAAAATACTAATTTTTGGGAATTCACTCGGATTGAAACAATTACGAAGGATGATCTAGTTCTAGGAGATCGTGTTTAAGTTTTTTTAGAGATGGCGGAATACCTTCACTTTTTTTGATGCGGAGCTGCCGAAAGGCCTAACAGTTGCTGTGGCTAGTTTAAAATGCGCAATTTTTTCTCCTTTTATTTTCACACATCCTTCCAGCAGATCGAGTGCACGGATACTCCCTTCATCTCAGCTTAATTGTTTCAAGTTCTTCTTCTCGTGTTTTAGAATTTCCTTCAAATACTTTCTTAATTTCATTCTAATACTTTTTTAATTTCATTAGAATAAAATGCATGACTATCCGTTTCAATGCCACCTTATAGTTTTAAGCTCCAATATTAAAGTTCCAAATTCCAAAAGAGTCTTAATTCGCATTAAAAATTGGAATTTGGAGCTTGGAACTTGGAATTTTTGGACTAGGTGGTAAGTTACGGACACACATGATAAAATGATTAAACGATAACCTTAGTACCCTTATTTACTCGGCGACTTATTCCCCGTAACACGGCGACTTATTCCTCGTTACTCGGCGACTTATTCTCTATTTCTCGACGAGTTACTAGGAGAAACCGCGTTAATTTTAGGAAGAAACTGCATTAGTTTTATGTCCGGATTGCATACAGTTTTAGGTGTTCTCTACTGTTAGCTATTGGTCGGTATGCGGTGGAGATTTAGCGTCACGCTTCGTTCAGTTTTTCCGCTCTTCGCTCTGATTTTTCTCCGTGTACTTGGATGTAGGCTACTAAATGTTAATTTGTTAAAATTTCAAAGTGTACATACCCAATCCACACGCAAGAAGTAGTATTCAAGCTAGATCTGTGAGCAGATTGTTTGGTATAGAAAACGCGTGTATGTCATCTATAAAGCTAGAAAAAATGAACTTAAATCAAATAACTGTCCCTTCCTTGGATTTGACCAAATCAATTCCTTTTTATGAAAAATTAGGACTGAAATTGATTGTGAAATCGCTACCTCATTATGCACGATTTGAATGTCCGGAAGGCAACTCGACATTTTCCATCCATCAAACAGAGAAATTACCCAAGGGAGAGGGTATCTACGTATACTTTGAATGCGAAGATCTCGACGCAAAGGTTGAAAAATTAAAGGCATTAGGAATAGAATTTGACCACGAGCCCATCGATCAAAGTTGGTTATGGAGAGAAGCACGCTTGAAGGATGTGGATGGAAATCAGCTCATCTTATTTTATGGAGGGGAGAACAGACTAAATCCACCCTGGAGAATTGGAAATAAATAAGCCGGATAGAATCTAAAAAAAACACCTAATAAGGGTTATTGGCTCAGCACGTGTTATGCAGAGGATATTGGCAGTAAGCTTAAAGTTTCAATCCGGCATCGTTAAACCATATTTCACTCATAGCTTTCCATTCCTATTTTCCTTTGCGTATTTGGTGGTAGACAAATAAGTGGTAAATTGTTTGGGATTTAATGGGAATGAAGCTACCACCTTCAAGTGATATTTAGTCTCCGTAATGAGAGGAGCGTAGACGGCATTGTGCATTGATGCCAGACTGAACCAAGCGACAAAATTACACGTCATATGAAAAAGACACTATTCATAGCATTATTCCTTTTTAGTGGCATTCTAGCTAATGCTCAGACCATGAAGAATGCCTATATCGGGATGAACGTATTTCAGCTCGCATCAACGACCTTGAATGTCAATTATTCAGTCGACCTCAATTCGTATTTTACGCCTATGATTGATATTGGTTATACCTTCAATCAGGAAAAGAGCTTCAATTACCCAAAGCCAACAAACAAGGAGTACGATGGCTATCGGATAGATAAGCGTTCTGGTAGCTATTTGAAAATTGGAACATTGTTTAATTTCACCAAGGACCTAGATAAAAAAGGATATTTCCATCTGGGTTTGTTTTTCACCAATTCCATTGTGTATGAAAAGGGAATATGGGAAACAAGGATCAGGGATGAAAACATTGAACAAAATGCTTACCTCATGGGTGTAAGTTCTTTGCTTGGCTACGAACGGAGTCTGGCCAAACGCTTAAAAGCCAGTCTCGATTTTCAGCTTTCTTTTCCAAACAAAACGTATAAGGAAATGCTTGGCACTCGAAATTTTATTCCGGGAATGGGCTACCAAGGAATGCAACAAAGCTGGTTTCCTATGCTGATTTTTAATGTGAAGTATAGGGTTTGAAATGAAAAGAATACTTCAATTCGTATTGCAATTTCTCCCATGTATTTCTTTCGGACAGTCATTCTTGCCCATGGATACCCTCAAAGGCTATCCAGCAGAGATTCGTGCAAAGGTGAATGGAGAGATACAGAGCGTCATTCAAGTTGACTTTACAGGAGATTCAATAGGCGATTATATCATCCGGACCGTCATGGATAAGGAGGGTAGAATAACTGAAACATGGCTATCATCCAATTTTCTTTTGTTCAATCGCGATGTAAAGCAGCTACAGGACATTGACTTCATCCGCTTCATCAATCTAGACCAAGATCCAGAGCCGGAAGTCTATTCTGCCACTGGTTATGAAGATGGGATTAATTATGCTTTGTATGACCTCAATATGAAAACCGGAAAGCCGGAACTGCTTTTCTACTTTACGCCCATAATAATCGCCGATGATGTAGAATACTGGGGCTACCCTTGGGACACAAACGGATTTATGCATCAAACAGAAGATGGAGTCATTCGGTTCTATTGTTCAATCGACCACGCTATCACACGAGATGGAGAAATCAAGCATCCCTCAGATCAAACGCTACTTCCCGTATTATTCTTAACGGGACACTCAACTCAATCTGATATTACATTTGGAGAGATTAGAAACAGAACATGGTATACCCTTTATGAGTTAAAAAACGCCGTACAAGGCAAAAATTAAGTAAGCTCGATATTCGCCAGAATTAATGAAGCAGCTACGCGATTCATCACGGACTAGACTATCTAATCAAGGTAGTTATGTCTGGAAATCTGTCTATCTGGAAATCTAGCTGTCTTCCAAACACTATCATCAAGCTGCCATTCGTTATCGTCTCAACTTATGCATGATGAAAAAACTCCTCAAAAGCTATAGTAAGCATTGGACTTTCCCATTCGTGCTTTTCGGAGCATGTGCGGTATTGATGGTGCTCACTGGTTTTGATACAAATTCGGTGCATTATTTTCAAATTACGGACTTCGACTTGCTTCACAAAAGCTATCCTATACTGAATGGTAATCAAGAAGTGCTTATCTATAATGGAATCATCAACTTGCTTATTATGAACTCGCTTCAACTCCATGCTTCATCGCTTCTTCCTTATAAAAGGTGTCTTTATGTTGGGTCAGGATTTGATTCAGGGGACACCTATTTACTTGGACAGTTTTCGAAGGAAGCTTTCAATTAGAAATATCAAGTTTATATCTTAGCATTAACCCATGTCTTTCCTCAGAACCATATTTGCTCCCCAAGCACGAATAAGGAGGTATCGATTGAACTTTCAAACGGATGATACCCGGAAGGTTCTATCTGAAATTATCGATAAATCTTGGAGGCCAATTGACACAGAGAAAATTGTAAATCCGTTTGAAGGACTAGATCTGAATTATTTTGGTGGCATAAATGAGGACGTCTTTTTTGCTGAGTTGAAGGCTGAACACCCCGTTTTGGATTTCTTTTATCATACGAAAATACATGGGAGGGTTGAGGCTTTTTATGAAGAGACTATTGTTGAAATTCGGAGTAGTCTATCACCAAAAGATGAGGGTTTTAGTTATTATTTCACTTTACTTGCCTTGCTAATTGTGGCCATTATCACGGCATTCAATGCCCTTTCATTTGGGACCTATCTCAGTATTGGTGGACTTGTATTATTTAACGTCTTTTGGAGATTGAAGTTGGGGCTCGGTCATTATTTTTTTGTCGAGACATTCCGCGAACGTTTAACGCATTATTCCATAGAATTGGTTCCAACGCCGCGCTAGCAAAATGTATAATTGAAATTCAGTAACAGATCTGCACCTTAATCGTCACGCTTATTACTATCATGCACAAATACCTGTTTCTCTTTATCATCCTATTCTGTGTTGCTTGTCAATCGAATCCAAATCAGGACCCAGCAAAGGCTTTTCACACGCTGGAAAATCATCTTAGCATTAAAATCTACCCTTATCAGCAAGATGGACAACTCAAAGCCTCTGCCATGTCTGAACTGAAATTTGACAGCCAAATGATGCCGTATTCAAGGAGGTTTGAGTACCTGTTGATAAACGTTTCTCAAATCCATCTGCCTGATTCTGCAGAGCGGAGAAAAGAGATTTGGAACCTTTACCCGGATACACTTGCACTCAATCAGCGTTACGTGAATGAATACCTCCAAGATGAGAAATTGAATGCCTATTTTGAAGCCTCCTTTGCTGCGATCAATGATTCAAAGTTCACCGCAGCACTCACTTTTAAAGAGGAGGAGTTGATGGAAGTCGCCTCGAAGTTTTTTTATTGCGATAGGGTATTTCCAGATACCAGCATTCAAAGTCATGTATGCATCGGATTGAACGGGGTGAATGAAGCCAATTGGGTGAAGGACTTCACACTGCTTGAAGCATTTTGTTATGAAGCCATCTTTGATGATTTGGTCAAGGATACCTCGGAATTGGAATCCGTCTATCTAGCCCAAAAGAAGCAAGCCTGCGCGAAGTATAAACCCACTCTTGCTAACCTCGACCAGTATTTGCTCGATGTGAGAAAGGAATTATTCTTGCGCATGAAAGAAGAGCGGGTTTTGAAAAGTTTGCTGATGGATTATTATCGAGTGAATTCTGGTAACTTGGCTTTTAGGATAGGTGAATAAGCTTACCAATGAACCAAAGAATTTTAATGTTACAGTTGGTATTAACCATGTTATCCTGTGCCCATTGCGGTTCAGGTTCAAAGTAGTTTTAACCGCACAAAATCAAACAATGAACCCGAGATTCTTTTTGATTACGCTTGTTCTGCTTCTTCCGACTCTATTATTCGCTCAGAATAGGATGAACCCTGAGGATAGCATCAGAGTAATGACCCAGGTTTATACCTCAGAACATGGTCAATCTGTTCGTCACTATCACTACGATAGAAAGGGTTTATTGAAAATCAGTGAAGCAATTGACACCTCAATAAATTCACATCCTTTTGATACTTTAATTCAATCCAAGATTTCTATTTATTCCTATTTTTCGAATGATTCAGTTCAAAGCATAGAGCATTTGGAACTTGAAAATGCTTCACTAAAGAAGCGCATGGTGGAGAGTTTCTACTATGGCCAAGAGCATGTTTTGGATAGTATTATAGAAATAACAGATTATTATTCGAAGTATGAACGAACCACGGATATTTCAAAAACCATCTACCTAAGGCCTCGTAGTCAGATGCTAATTGAAAGAAGAATTATTAATGATTTCACCATTGATTCGACAATATCATATTTGTCCAAGGGAAGGGTAGATTCGGTGCACCATTTTCACCAAGTGATTTCGAGGAATGAGTCCTATAAGTATGATAATGAAGGTTTTATATTCTATTTAAAAGAGTACCTTACGTATGATGACTTTAAGGATTCAAGCATCACTCAATACAGCTACGATATGTCAATCTATGATCTCAGAATTGCATGGTCGCCAATACTTGATAACCGCATTACACATGGCATAGAAACAGAGAGAATCTATTACGATTCAAACCATGTCATTAATCTGATCATAAGGCAAAGTGAAGTTCCACGAACTAAAAGAGAGATAACGGTGAAATTTGCCAACGGTTTGCCCTTCAGAAAGGATACGATTAGAGACGGAGTTATAACAAATACAGAAGAATATCGCTATACGAAATATAGATAGTTTGTACTTAACATTGGGTTGATTATGGCGTGTCTTGACTAAGCCTCACACCGAAAACTACTTTTCTGAACTGCTGAGAAATACTTACCTTTATGCCTGTTTATTAGGACTGATTTTTCCTTCCTGAAGGTTTAAGTTTATTAACTATTCAAGCGTCTCAAGTAGCCAATTATGAAGAAAGAATTAGTCATATCAATGATCATTAGCCTTGTCTTCTTATCGGCAGGCTTTCTTTTGCTTCACTATGAATTGATTGGCTATGGCTTGTCTTTTTTCGTATTCTTACCATTTACCCTTGGTCTCATTTTAGGAAGTTCGGCGATTAGGACGGTCAGTTTATACGGTCTGATTCTATCCCTTATCTTGTTTTTTATTCTACTCTTAGCCGGCGGTCTCGAAGGAATGGTCTGTGTATTGATGGCCATGCCTTTGGTTTTAATTGCCGTTGCATTGGGCGCATTTATTAAAAGTCTTATTCTTAAGTACCGAAACAAAGACAAACAAGAAAACCGGATCAAAAGCTCCATCTTACCCTTATGTCTCTTTTTAATATTCAGCTTTATCGAAACGAAGCTGACCAAAAATGAGCGCTTTGTGATCGAGGTGAAATCAGAAATTATATTGCCTTATAGCAATATGGAAGTTTACGAGACCATTAAATCGGTAGATACCCTGGTCGGCGAAAAGCCATTTTTAATGAAGCTCGACTTACCTATTCCTTATAAATGCATACTAGAAGAGGAAAAGGTTGGAGGTATAAGGACCTGTTATTTTGAAGGCGGACTAATCGTTGAGCAGATTAGCGCCCTCGAAAAAGGGAAACTCTTAAAAATGGATGTTATCGATTACCAGTTAACCGGAAGGCAATGGCTAGGATTTAAAGAAGCGATTTACTTGTTTGATCAATTAGAAAACGGACATACAAAGATGACACGCATAACGACTTATACCTCTAAACTGTATCCAAGGTTTTATTGGGGGCCTCTCGAAAAAGTCGGTATTGAGCAGGAGCACGACTATGTGTTCAGCAATTTGAGGAATGATTTGGAGGAAAGGTATGGGGAGCAAGTGCATGCGATCAAAAATGTTAAATGGATCCACTAGACCAGCTAAGGTAACGTAAGTCACAATTAAAAAAATGGACAAAATAATTCTCTACTTTCAAAAACGATTTGATGCGGAGTCAACAGTGGAAAAATCAAGTTGGTTTTCTGGGCGATTTTATTCCCCTTTGAACACCTATACTTTTGTGTATACTATTGAAAACTGGACATTTAAAGTACAGCTTGATCAGCGAGAGGTTGATTTCAAGGACAATACGATGAACAATTGGAATATTAAGGCAGTATCAACTAAAAATAAATCAGTTACAGACCTGAGTATTTCAAATCAAACCTCCTTTTTTTCTCCTTTTAGCAATACATCCTCCTATCAAGTTAAATCAAATAATAAGTCGCTTGAAAATAGCTTGGTTAAAAGGAATGTACTTATACCTGCCTTAAAGAGTATTCCTGGTCAAGCTCTATCAGAGTTGATTATTCGAAAGGTTAAAAACACCCTTGAATTGAAGTCGACTTTTTCTGCACGAGGAGATAGTCTTGATGTGATAGATCAAGTTTTAAACGTAATCGATGATTTGCTACTTGAGATTAAAGCGCATTGATGCTATTTTCATTTGGCAATTTATATATTAGGCCCAAGCAGCTAAAAGTTTGGTAGCGGCATTTCCACGGGTAATCAAACTATTAAGCAATGAATCCTAATCTCAAAACAGCAATAGATCAGCTATACCTCGTTTTCGCAAAATATGAGGGTCGCTCCACTTTAGAAGGTAGTCCTCTTTATGATGATATAGGGATTTGGAGGAAGGAGTTAAGAAGTAAAAAACTTCGCGAATTGAGCGATGAGGACTTGACTCTTTTCACAGGCAAGATGCTCTTAACTTGGGGTGATGAAAATGATTTAAAGTACTATTTGCCGCGAATTCTGGAATTGACAGCAGAACTCAAAGCACCCTATGATATCTGGACCATATACAGCCGACTGAAAGATGCCGATTGGGAGAATTGGGACAGACAAGAGCAATCAGCGATTCAGGATTTTACCCTAGCGTTATGGACAAGTTTATTAGAGGATAACAGCGAAAAAGCCGAATGGGAATTCAAGGATTATTTTCATGTCATGGTTAATTTTTACCCCAATTTTTCTGAACTCCTAACAGTTTGGGAGATGCAAGAAAGCTCAGCGGCCTATAAACATCTATCGAACTATGTGTTGGATGAACAGCGGAACTTGTTCGTCAATAATTTCATCAACAGCACCGAGAAAAACACACGATATATCGATGCATTCAAAGCCTGGTTAATCAGTGAAAAGGTGCTAAACAAACTCGAAGAAACCTATTACAAAAATGAAACGGCCGACTTCGCTGAAAAGCTATCGTGGGCTGAGCAATTATTAAGTAATGAGAGGAAGTTTAGCTCATGAGGCTTGGTACTATGTGAAGCTCAATTCCATGGACCTTTATTTAGGAGCACCATAAAAGTCATGGTTAACGGTGGCTCTGTTATACTTCGTGGTGCGACATGTGCTTCTGAAATTGACCCTTATTGATCTTTCTCAGTCCTTTTTGACGCGCAGTTGATCCTTGTTGGTAACACGGGCTTTAACCCATAAGCTTTGACTTCACCCTTTTGGGACACCCCTTCGGGGTGCTTTTTGTGTTGCACGAGGGGGTTAAGGTTGGGGAGCCCCTTCGGGGCTGAAAGGTGTGATTCAATGGCTTTTTTGCCGTGGACTGCGGTCTGTACGCCTTCGCCGAAAAGGCTATGGCGCACGCGGTCGACCGTAGACTTTTTGCTATGGTCCATGGTCCATCGTCTATGGTCTTCTTTGCTGTGGACTGCGGTCCGTCGGCCGTGGACTTTTTGCCATGGTCCATGGTCCATCGTCTATGGTCTTCTTTGCTGTGGACTGCGGTCCGCCGGCCGTGGACATTTTTGCCGTAGACTTTTTGCTATGGTCCATGGTCCATCGTCTATGGTCTTCTTTGCTGTGGACTGCGGTCCGTCGACCGTGGACATTTTTCCGTAGACTTTTTGCTATGGTCCATGGTCCATCGTCTATGGTCTTCTTTGCTGTGGACTGCGGTCCGTCGGCCGTGGACTTTTTGCCAT
>Ga0100380_10002257_pt1 | contig 20846 bp, 9 predicted proteins | sample CryGeymeta201504_FD_80417 | JGI IMG/M metagenome (GOLD analysis project Ga0100380, IMG submission 80417) | Groundwater microbial communities from Crystal Geyser aquifers in Utah, USA - Crystal Geyser metaG 2015-04 | ecosystem: Environmental > Aquatic > Deep subsurface > Groundwater | place: USA... | reverse complement strand
ACGAAAGCCAAGATAGTCTAGAAGCCAAGTTTTTGCGCAAAACTAAACGTCAACGCCGATCGGAGGAAGCTCAAGAATCGTTTCCCGGTCAAGTATTTACCAAAAACCAAGTAGTGGAAGTGGAAGCTGAAGGCTCGCATATGTTTGGTGGCATTGCCAAGGTATTATCTTCTTACATTGATGGAGACGGAGATCGGCTGTACAAGGTCAAATATATAATCGATGGTAATACCGAAGATGGTATCCCAGCCAAATTTGTGAAGGCCAAGAAGTTTTAGCACTTTGTATCGGAACATTTAGTAAATGTTGATTGAGTACGCTCTTTCCCTTCAGCTCTATACAATCAAACAATAGCAAATTTGGGTCTCTCGCAGCGATGTAAAAGGTTGTTGTTAAGTAGTATTGTAGGATAAACTAGAAACCTCCACAAAGAAACAAAAATGTCAGGAAACCTGTCCTCTTCTGCAGTAGCTGTTAGATGCCATGAGATGCTCCTCAATTGCATTTCTCCGCACGCAAAGAAATTTCTGCATTATATGATAAAGCAATCATTTCATAGAAAACACTTTCTCCTCCACTGCCTGCTTATCCAAGTTTCGATGTGAAGGCGGTAACTTTCAGATAGAAAATTCAATCTCGTATTCCTTGCCCCATTGTACTCGAGCCCACACTCGTTCGTAAAAAAACATAAGTCCAGTCTTGAAAAAGGCATCGGAACCAGCAATTTTGGAGGCCATACTAAGGTCCTTGGCAATGAACAATGCCACGGTGAGAGTATTGCAAATGGCGAACAGTCTCCAAATCAAAGCTTTGACCAGCGATCGTCCTATTCCATCATTTCCAGATTTTCTTCCTGCTTTGCTCTTGTTCATGAGACGTTCTCCAATGAACATGGTAAATGCTTTGGACAGGAAATCGGAACCGACAATGCTGAGAGCTGTGGCAACGGATCCGGAAAAGCGATACGACGTGACAAAGGTCACAGATCCCGCCACAATTCGCCACATAAAGGCCTTGACGGCCGATCGTTGGATGCTTTCTTCAAAATTTCCACCAACGGGCGGTTTTCCCAGCTTGGCACCATTGAGATAATCCTGTTTTTGAGATTGCAAGGCCTGAATGGCAGCCTCGTATTCCGACAATTTCGATTGTGCGGCTTCTCTTTGTTTGAGAATCTTCGCTTCCTTCTTTTCAAAGTCGCGAAGGACGGCATCGGAAGTAGAATCACCGTTGGCAGTACTAAAGAAAGGAACTGTGGAAATTCCAAGCTGTGATGGACTGCTGTTGGTGCTAACAATTCGAGCACACGGAAGCGATCGCACTTGGCCTATTACAGGAGACTGTAAATTAAATCCCAAGGCAACGATGGGAAGTACCGATGCGAGTATCAAGCAAAGTAGATTCATGATAGAATTTATTGTAGTAGATTTGTAATATTGTGGTTACCAAGGTACCAGGTATTAATTACTTTATTCATCGATGGTAAAAAATATTTTGGATACTGGTCGGTTGCTCTGCAATGCTACTACCGGTACTACCAGTAGTAGAGTAATAAGTTGCATTCGTGGTCTATTTTTCGAGAGTGTTCGCAAGAACAAGTTTTTCATTGGCTATTTTTCCCATCCTGAGGAAAAGTCCTTGCTTGGACTCTTTCGACTCAAATGACGCACAGGCTTGTTTTAAACCTCGTGCAAGTCTGGCCATCCCATCGAGGCATCCTGCGACCTCTTTTGTAAAACTTTCCACATCATGACCGGAAAAACGGAAAAACTTTGCACAATGTAAAGCTTGCGAGAGAGAGAGAGAGAGAGCAAGCAGATTTTGTAGCAACTGAAATAAAAAATATCTTGTGCGTAGTCTAGTTGTAGTGTCTTCTCCACAAAAATAAATGAAACCTCGAGGCCTGCCTAAAACACAAACCTAAAAGGATTCCATGTATATCTATCAGAAAGCTATACTTGACTTTAGACTTTTAGCTATGAGATGCAATCAGCCACCATGATGAGATAATCCTTCGCCGCCACTTACCAGAGAATAGTGGGAAATAGTGAAAAACAAACCACAACACACAACAATGGAAATGCAATTGTTTGCCTGCTCTCCTGCAGGCGGGTGCAATCTTTTCGCAAGCTGATTTTCTGTTGCTGATTTTTCCCGAGGCCTGGACGGGTTCAGTAGTGAGCGGTGTAGACTGTTGTGCATTGAGGAGTTTCCAAAAGTACTGTATGGTACAGTACCCATCAATTTGCAATAGTACAGTAAGACTAGCTAGTAGTCGGCACCGTATCGTATCACCTACGAACACACCTCGCTTTCTTTCTTTTCTGCGAGGATTAGGTGTGCGACCCAATGTATGTTGCTGGATGGGATTGTGTAAATCGTACTAGAGTAGAAAGATCTTTCTAGTCTACTAGAAATTAAAAAATGTATCATCACGTCGAAACGAAAAGATACTGAAGACTATGGAGATTGGAAATTAAACAACAAAATAAGGCAGGGATCCTATTGAATATAGTACAAAGTACAAGTACAATGATGAATCCTACCATTCTCTCATTTCTCCTTATAATCGTCCATTGCGCGGTTCCGGCTCGGTCGTTTGTCCCTGTAGCAACCAAGAGTCTATCCATTCTCGTGGAAAAAACGAAAATGAATTTCATTTCATCCTCCCTTCCTCTTGCCATGTCCACAACTCAAACATCAGCTGGACCCGACATTGAAGTTATTTCGCAACCCGATCAGGCGTTTTTGTGAATCCAAGGGAGTTTTCTCCTGGGGAACATGGGGATGTGGCGTAAGCAAATTCCCGTGGACGTATGATTCCAGTGAATCCTGCTATTTATTGGCAGGCAAGGTCACAGTCACCCCCAACGACGGCCGTTCATCCGCTACCTTTGGCAAGGGAGACTTTGTCACATTTCCAGCGGGTATGAGTTGAACGTGGGACGTGTCGGAACCTGTTCAAAAGCATTTTATGTTTTTCTAATTAGTATTTTGTCCGTGAGAGTTTTTTTTTTAGATAATCATAGTGTTATTACGCAATAAAGTAGATGGCGGCTGTTGTCCCTCGTAAACACCAATAAAGCAAAATGTAGTGAAAACTGCGTTTTTGTATTTTGGAAGTACTTTTTCAATTAAATTATCATACTTTCAATGAACAAGCATAATTCTGCAATCATAATGTCTCGGACGAAACATCCGTCAATTGGTACAAATCATCACGTTTTTGTTGGCGGATGGGAATGGATGTTCGAACTTCATCGACTCGATCTAAATCCAAGTCGCAGACGACCAGTGATTCCTTTTCATCCGCCTTTGCGATTATATCACCCCAGGGCGACACAATGGTGGAGTGTCCCCAGGCCGTATAATGTGGGTATTTTCCTTCTTCTGTAGGAGGTTCGGTTCGTGCCGGCGAAACTGTCAAGACAAAACACTGATTGTCCAGAGCCCGTCCTCGTTGCAATATCTCCCAATGCGCCGGGCCCGTTGTCATGTTAAATGCCCCGGGATAGACCAAGAGCTTACACTTGGGATTCATTTGGCACATTAGCATGGCCGGGAGAGCAAAACGAATATCGTAACAAATTCCCACGCCAATATCCAAATCTTTGTGAAATGGAAAGGTCGTCAAAGAATTCCCTGCAGTGAGCGTATCGCTTTCTTTAAAGGTAATTCCTCCCGGTACATCAATGTCGAACAAGTGCACTTTGCGGTGTTTGGCAACGACCTTCCCTGTAGGATCGTACACCAAACAGGTATTGTACACCTTTCCGTCATCACTCTCCGGAATGCTACCTCCGATGATAAATATCCCGTATTGTTTGGCCAGATCCATTAACAATTGGCTGGAGGAAGAATTGTCAGCGGGACACTGATCGTCTCCCACGTTGGGCAGTATCTCGGCGTATTCGGGAAAGGCACTGGTTGCGTAAGGACTGTTCCAAATCTCGGGAAACACAACCAGTTGAGCACCTTGTTTGGCCGCACGATCGATGTAATCGGCCGCTGTTTTGTGATTGGCTTCCTTGTTTGAAGTGACGGAGAATTGACATAGGGCTACACGGACTTTATTGCTCTCTTCGCTGGTTGAAGCACTACCAGAAGCAGAATTGGACGACATCATTCTTCTTGAAAAGGAATCACGAAAATGATGGCCGACGAAGAATGCGGTGGAAGGTCGCTGGAGTTGATGAAGAGCTGATGTAGCAGTGGTAGTGGTAGAAAGCAAGAGAGCCAAAGGACGGAATGCAAGTCTCATAATAAGCACTTGAAAAAGGGACAGAGTTGTTGTTGTTGTTTCTATCGATCTGGAGCTGTTCTGTCGTCGTGGAAGTTTGCTTTTGTTGGCGCGGATAACTTGCCTGCAGTCTTTGTGTCTTGTTGGTGCCAAGAACTTTGCCTTGCTTGCCTGCTTGCCTTGCTAGCTGAAATACAGTCCGTAGCTGATAGAATGAGTGTCGAAGCTTGATTTGAATTGCAATTATGGCTACAATAATACTGAGTTCGAGCAAGTGTTCTTCTTTATTATTTTTTGTTGCTTTTAAAGATTTTAATCACGAGCTGGAAGGGGCTCAAAGTGAGTGCCGTTTGTTATCAGTCGCGGCAGTTATTTTGAATAACAGTTGAAACAATTGCATCTGTAACAGCAAACCGTCGTGCTCACAATTTGGCTTCCTCTTCCGAAAAAGAGCGAGAGAACAAAGAAAAATCGCAGAGGATAAGAAGAACAATTTCGAGAAATACACAAATCTAAAACGCAGCACACTGCTTAGGCTTTTATTTCACCAACCATGTCGAGTCCTCTTAGTAGTGCTAGTTCGGAGAAGGGAAATAGTTCCTCGGTTCAACTCGAGTCCTTCGAACCGGATTTCATGTCGACGACAACAACAACAACAAATAATGACAACGAGGGTAGCAACGATAGTGACGACGACAGTGCCAGTGTATTGTCGGTCCATCTAGAGGAGGGTTCTTCTGATGGCAAGAATACTAATAGGGTTGAGGAACATTTGGACACGGCGGCGGAAGGTCCTGAAATTCCTACATTCTTGTCCGACATCAAAAAGAACATCTTACAAGAACCCATCAGCAACAGTAGCAGCGCAAGTCCTGCTAGTCCAAGCAACCAGTCATCCACGACGAAGCTTCTCGAGAAGCCTTTAAAATATACTGCCGTCAATGTCTCCACCACCGAGACACGAGGAGCAGAAATAGAAGTTGAAGCAACTGTCTATGGAGCTACCAGCAACGAGTCGAGTCGAGATTCGCCCACTCCGGACAAAGCAATGACTTATGATACATCCTCTTTAGCGGTGGACACGGCAGTAAGTGCAGCGCTAGATGAAGATGCCTTCCTTCCATCTACCGAAAGCGTCGAGGAAGATGTTGACGAAGATGCCTTTCTTCCTTCCACCGACGAAAGTATGCTGGTAGACGACGATGCCTTTTTACCGACACGCGATGACGATGATAATACAGCTCTCGATGAACAGCTTGCGCATTTGACGCCTACAGGTGTCGAAGCTGCGGATGAAACCTTTCTGGATGATGCTTATTTGCCGCAACAGGACAACGAGAATGTTATGTTGTCGTCCTATGATCCCAACAACACTGTTAGTCCAAGTGAGGAGCCCGTTCCGGCGGTAAAGGCTGCCGAAGAACCGACAACCAAAGAGGAACAAGCTGCAAAATTTAAAAATGATGTACAAAAATACTACCATCCGGTAGACGACACTGACGATCACACTTACGACGACACTTCAATGTTCGTACCATCCACTCCTACCACAATTAAACAATTCGACGATCAAGTCGAAGTTGAGATTGTTAACGAGATAGAAGCGGATGACGACCACAGCGAACAAATCGATATGGATGTGAGCGAGCTAAACAACAATGAAGCCGAAACCGCGGTTGAGGTTTCACTGGAAGAAACTCAAAAGAAAGAGTTAGTAGACGCGGAGGCGACGGTAAAAACGAACCCGGGGTCTAGTCCCGACAGGAGCACGGCCGTCGTAGATTTAGCTTCTCCGAAAACTGTCCAGGGAGACATCAAAGTAGCAGTCGAGGGAGATACGTTAGAATTGTTTGCTCCGGAACAAGACACTAAATCGCCCGCTATCGCTGATGTTAGCGAAGGAGATATCCCGCGAGACACCAAACAGAATTCCTGTACGGTCGTAATCGACCAGTCTCAAGAGTGCACGGAAGAACAAATTGAAGAATCAACCAAGGAAAGGTTGAGTGTAAAGGACCTTTTGGGAGTGTTCCAAGAGTCTCCCGTCAATTCAGCATCCAAAACAACTACGTCCCGTTTACAAGTCGAAAAGGAAACAAAATTCACAACTGAAAACAAACCCAGCAAACCCAATAAATCTGTCAAAATTATCAGTCCTACCCATGACAACAAGCAAAACTTTATAGGATATGGCAAGAGAGGCAAGGGAGACGATGATGAAATCAGCTCGCTCAAGAACAGTTTGGGGAATCTACTCAAGAACCAGAAGAAAACGATTGAATCACTTCGAAAGGAACTTGCCGAACGAGATGACACCATCGAAGAACGCGATAGTATGATCGTCCAACTAAAGTCTGACTTGACGTCCTCTAAAGCACAATGGCAAGAAACTCAGACATCCTTGACGTTTGCAGAGCGTACTTTGATTTCTTTAAAAGCTGAGAACACAACGATCAAGAAGGATTTCAAGACATCCACGGAGGCTCTCAAGATAGAGTTACAGGAAATGAAGGCATCCCTTGAGGCCGTCAAGCAAGAGCATGAGGCCAAACAAAACGAATCGGCATTAAATATTGCCTCTTTAGAGGCACTTCTCGAGGAGACCAACACGTCTTTGGAACAGACCAAAGCCCAACTTTACATCATCGATGAACATAAAGAGACTATCAAAAATTTGGAAAAGTCTCTCGAGGAAGAAAAGGAACGGAAAGAATCCATGGAGCAAGCAAAGGTCGAATCCGAAGAGGCAAAAGAAAAACTACAAGATACGATCAACTGTCTGCAGAAAGATTACCAAGAAATAATTTCAATCTCCAACAAGCAGATTCAAGATATCATAGCTCGAGACGCTTCCATTGTAGAACTGGAACATCAAATGCAAAATCTGGAAGCAACGGCATTCGAAAAAGAACAAGCTGAACAGAAAATGCAACAAGAAAACTTACGTTTGAAAGCCCACATTAAAGAGCAAGAAGCCACTCTCTCGAGTAAAGATCAATCGCTGAAGGAAATGAAACAGGAGATCCGAGACCTCGTCAACTCGGTACAGGACGCCGACAACCTTCGTGACGAACTCCAAATCGAACACAAGCAATCAATCTTGGAACTTACCGAAAAGATTAAGTCTCTATCGATGGATTGTGAATCCCTCAAGTCAGTTGTCTCTACCAAGTCATTCAGCAGCGACAAGTTGATGGCCAGAAAGGACGCCCAGAAAGAAACGATTGAATTTAGTGTTTCGCCAACCGATGCCGATAGCTACGATACAGCCATCGAGAACATTGCAGTGCCTTCTCAAGCTTCTCGTGGGTCCAAGCAACGTGAACCGAGTATGTCGGCCGATGAAGTGGTCTATTCTGTCAGCTCGATGTCTTCCAATGGAAATGAGTCTTTGTGTGCACCTAAAGCCGGCAAGACAACCAGTGGTGTACTTGTAGGAGACGGAGAAGAAATCGAGGCCGTCTTGCACAATGATCAGGAGGATTTGATGCTTGCATCTTCGGATTTTTCCAGTAAGAGTAGCAATAGCAACTCGACCGAACAGCCAGGTGCCGATGCCAAAGGAATCGTTTCGATGACCAAGGAACTAGAAAAGGAAGGCCTTGAATTACTGGCTACTCTTGGTGAGACGAATGAGAGCGGAAAGGACAATGAGTATGAAAGTCGCATATCCAAGCTCAAAGCAGCCTTCAAAATATTCCAAATCGAGAAAGAAAAGGTTCTGAAGGATGCCGAGGCTGAGAAGAAAACAGCCATTGAGGAGATGAAAGCTCAGCTGGAGCAAGAGAAACGTGCTTTCATTGAAGATTACGAACAGAATTTTGGTCAGAAGCTTGTGAGCAAAGCCAGTAAGGCTTTACAATCACCTATCCAATCCACCGCTCGATCTACCACGGCGCGAGCGAAGTGTAAGTCGCCAACTCGATCCGCCGTTAAGTCAAAGATCAACGCATTCGAGGCAGCAAACAAATCTCCTTTGAAAACAACAGTGTCTTTATTCCTCAAAAAGAAATCGGCGACGGCAACGACATCCGCATTTACAAATCAGGCACGCGATGATAAAACCACTGCCGCACGAATTCCGCTTTATCTTCGAAATAAAAAACAGCCGGATGCATCTGCGAACCAATCCACAACTGCTCCAACGACCAATGGCAAAATACCTGTATTGCGCGCTTCTTCGCGTAGCGCTTCGCGACCTTCGTCTATCCGTGCTCCATCGCCTAGCGCTTCCCGTCCAATCTCAATTCGTTCGACCTCCCGTGGCTCATCCCGGCTATCATCAATTCCTGCTTCGTCGCAATCAGTCCGAGCTTCCAAGAGAACTCCCTCGCCTTCTTTTTTGAGAGCTCCTACATTGCATTCTTCCAAAGCACTTTCTGGCAAAACGGCCCCGAAAAAGCAGACAAGCCAGTTGTCACGGTCAACTAGCCTTCGAGGCTCCTTGAGCAACGATGAGACCTCTTCAAAGTCTGCGGGCAGCAAGATAGGACGCCCCGTAATCGCGACTTTATCGCTTGAAGACTCATTTTCGTCGCAACAACGAAAACACGATCGTATGACTCCTATCAACAAAACGAATGCTCCGTCACCGCGATTTCTACTAGCTGACCCGCAAGATAAAATTCCGCAGGAGAAATCTAGCGAATCTCTTGACAAGAAATTCGAGGCGGTAAAGGACGATGTATTTCAGGAAGAAAGAAAAGCTTCTTTCCCCGAGTGCTTAGACTTGTTAAATGCCGAGATTTCCGACAACTCGAACTGCGATTTGGAGGATAGTATGGAAGCCACAATGCTCTCTAATATCTCCCCAAAAGATGCTCGTGAGGAGCAACAAAGCCAGCGAAGTGATGAAGGAAGCACTCTTCGCGAGGATAATGCGAAGGTTGAATATCCTTCTGACGCCTTTGTCCTTCAACCATCGCGCAACAAAGCCAAGGAGGAAATTGAGGAAATCGTCGTTTCTCCGTCGAAGGTTGAGATTGTCGATGGACCCACAAAATCAGCGACCAGCCCTATTGACTCTGCCTAGAGTGCTTTTTTCAACTTGTTGAACAGCTTGGACGAGTACTACTAGCATAATAAGAAGGTTCATGGCATGTGTATGTGTAAAACAACTATCTAATCAAAAATAAATCTTGAAGCGTAGAAAGAGCAGTGTGCTGAGCCGGGATTAAGGCCAGCTATACTAGAAGAAGTGAGCAACTGCAGTATTGTTGTGCGCATTTTCGTCTCCGCAGCAACGAAGTAGTCAAGGACTCAGAAAGGAGGTATCTACTACGAGAGAAAATTAGTAACCTCCTCATTGTTGTGCGCATTTCGTCCCCGCAATAACGAAGTAGTCAGGGACTCGGGAAGTAGGTCCTTTCTCGTGATGATTCCCACGACCTGGTTGTTGTGGTTGACGACGCATAAGAAGCGGAGACCTAGGGTTCGGAAGAGACGGTATGTCCTCTGCAGAGTAAAAGGAGCGGAGACAGCATGGTTGAGGTGAACAAAAACCCAAGCACTATATTCACTGGACGACCATTATCAAGCATACCTGAATGGACGCCGTCTCATTGATGGTGTAAGGAGCCGTGTTGGCGTAGGGTCGAAGATCGAGCCAACAGTCTCGGTCAGAGTCCCTCATTTCCACATCATGTATCGTTGGATAACGGGGATAGGCTCTTTCAATGGTATCCCATTGGACAAGGGGACTCAAACGTCTGGGACCAAGGCTCTCGCACACGCCTTCATGAGAGTTGTCGTCGCTAAAGACATCTGGAGAACCAAAAGCTCTTCGCTGTAGAAGCGTACAGAGCATGGCTCTCGAAGCAGTTCCATACAGAGTACCTCCAGATTCCGTGTCAACGATTGGGAACGTTCCGTGGGAATAGATCCTCAATAAATCGTAAACGACGCCAGCTCGCTCCACTGGCCGCAGACACTTGACCTCAGTCGACATGACCTGTCCCGCGACGATTTCATTCCTTTCGGCGATTGGCGGGACTTCCGGTTCCAAAAACGGAATGTTCTTAAGGTGGATATGAATATCGTACAGACCTTCGTTGAAGACATTACCCGTGAACCGTGCAGACATCAACGTCAACATGAGCGGCAGCACGTACTGCATATCTCCCGTGGCTTCTAAAAGGATAACAGTCAAGGAAATAGTCATTCTTGCCATTCCGCCCAATACAGCAGCGGCACCCATGAGAGCATACGTTCCAGAATCGGCAAAAGTACCGTTTGTGTGATCGAGCTTGTGCAACAAATGCCCACATAAGCGACCAAAAGCAGCTCCAGAAAGGAGAGAGGGAACAAAAAGTCCACTGGGAACAGCAATTCCGTAAACTAAGGTGGCCAGGCTGATGTAGGGAAAGAAGAAGAAAAACAATGCACCGGAGGAGAAGGTGCTCGTATCATCGACCCCAACTTCACGAAAGTGGAACAGTTGCTTAATGGCGACATCTGCCTCAGTGAAGATTAAGCTGGCAACTTCGTTGTACTCCTTCCCAGGTTCACAGCGGAAGGGAACCAATGCTTCCACCAACTTCTTTTCTTGATTACTCCAATCTTGCATGTCGGTTGGAAGTTTCGTACAGCGACCCCACAGTAAAGGCATGACAAACGATACGGTAGACACTAAAATACTAATCAGAATGACCTCCAGGAAGCGTCTTGATTTCGAGAAATTCACGCGCTTCATTCGCCAAATTGTCAAGTGCTCGTTTGAAGCATTAAAGACAGCACCGATTAATCCTCCGAGGCAACCAATAATGACAAAGAGAGTCAATTCCCAAATCGAAAAATTCGAGGAGTCTCCACTGTTGCGTATTTTTAGCGTAACACAGCAGGGTCAGGAACACGAAACAACCAGAGAAATGCCAATTGTAACGTGCAAGCAAAACATAATTGCACTCACCCGAGAATGGTGAATTCTCCAAAAGAAAAGAGCTTATCGATGTCTGCCTGACCCAATCCCGAACGGAAATTTCTGATGGCAAACAGAGTCGCCAGGGTTGTCATGGCACAGAAAAAGGCACGCCAGGTCAACTTGGTACTCCAGTACGAGGCGCCTTCTTCCAGTGAAAATAAAACTCCACCAATAGGGGCACCGAAAGCAGATGCGACACCAGCGGCAGCACCACAGGCCACAAAGTCTCGCTTTTCGCGATCATTTCGAAAGTCTGAAAATTTGGAGAAGCTCGTGTCCACACCCCAAAATGTGGTCTTTCCTTGAGATATTCCCGAGGCTACTACCGCTCCACTGTGCACCATGGGCCCTTCCTTTCCAACGGGCAATCCGGCGGCCACGCTAAAGGCAACACCCACAACTTTGCACAGCAACGTTTTGACGCGAACGATTCTCGGTAAATCAATTCCGTTCAAAAAGCATTTGACTTCGGGAATACCGGAACCAGCGCTCACAGGTTCCCACATGACAAAGAGGGATGCAATAGCAGCGTACAGAGTCTGATAAAAAACAAATACCAAAAAGGCTGACGATCCCGACCAATAATGCGAGTTTCCTGTATCACTGTTACCGCTGCCTCCATGAGTTGCATCATCGGTCTGAAACAAGTCGTCTGTGGACACCACTGTATCCGCAGCTAGACTGCTACTGCTGCTGCTACCACTGCTTTGATGATGAAATGTTTCGGCCAGCAGTTCGTAAACGTGATCAAATTTCTTGAGTGTTAATTTTTTGGAGAGCAAATTACAAAGCGTTGCTACCAAGGCCTGGACGACTCCAATGGCAAAGGTCAGAACCCATCGTTTCAGTGCTCGTTTTTTCCCGGTAGTCCACCAGTGACCACGATTACTAAAGTGCACCTGAGCCACGTAGGCTCTCCAAACCTCGGATTCGTCGGGCTCGTAATTGTGCGATTGAATTCCATTGTCTCTGGTAGGTGCCAGTGGAGAATATTTTAACATTCCACCACCACCGTAGCCATCACCACGAAGACTGGTCGGTGCCTGATTGGTCAAATAAAAGGGTGCAATGTCACCAGCAGCACGATTACTGTTGTTTCTATTGTTGTTGTGGGGAGGATAGTCGTTGTCGCCGTCGTCGTCATCGTCGTAATCATCATCATCAATGTTGGGTACTCCAGCGTATTGGCGTGATCTTCGATTACGGGGACTGTCGTTGCTGTGACCACCATTCATCATGAAATAGTGTTGTCTCCTTGTTTGTATTATTTTGTCGCTGTGTTTCATTCGCATGAAATGACGGGGAGGAAAATCAAGAACCGAAGAAGAGGAAGGCAGGCAGGCAGGATGAGCATCATATAAGTTACTACCTTTCTTGTTGATATTATTAAACATAACAATCACACTACGAACATCGCGAGAACAGCCTTGGATGCAATGCATGCACAGTATGTCGTATCAAGAAGAAGAAGAAAAAAAACACTTTCATTACACGCATCAAACCACTGTATGTCTTGTCGCCGTCCTATGATGAATGCCCACGTTAGAACACAGTACTGTAGTCAATAACCTCTACTATAGTATACTGCACGAATACTTTCTTTCCTTACCTTGATGTAGTTACAGTAATCTTACCCTGATTTTTTAAAGTACAAGGACATAGACATCAACAACAATAGCGAGTTATAAGTTGTTATTATTATTATTTTTTATGTTAGATGGTGTTTTTGTCCAAACATTTGCTTCAATTATTTGGTTGCGGTCCTACTGAATTACTGTAGACAGGAGTAGTACTACTGTAAAAACAACGCCCCCCCCCCCACAAGTAGGGGGGGTATAGTTCTACTAGAGAGAGTAGTAGCTTGCTACTAGTGGTAGTAGCTAGTAGTAGTGGGCCCAGTGGGCCCAGTACTAGCTAACTACTGCAGCTAGTAGCGAGAACAAATCCTGCCTGCTGTCACGAACAAATTGAGACTCCTTTGAAATACAAATGACTTGGACGCGCAGCTTAACCATTCGGTTGTAAGAAATTGATTTTCGTACTGCAGTTTGAGATCTTTCCACAGACCTGTATCTTTTGACACATGCACATAAGAAGAACACATACGTTCTCAACGTTGTCACTACCTGGTATGAATAATAACATCTGCCTATTTTCTTTCTTTTTTTCCATCTCATTCTCTGAAACAAAATGCGAGTCCTCTCTTTTACTACCGTAACCATTGTGGTCCAACTTACGGTTGCCTTTCAACCTGTCAATCCTTCGAGTCATCACCACCAGCACCATGGCAGTACGACGAGTCTCTTTTCCGAATCCGAACAAACCACACAAGCAATCGCAAGACGTCAGGTATTTCAAAAATTGGCAATGGCTACAGCTACAGCCGCTGGTACTTCTACTGCTGCTGTCCCATTTCTGTTGTTCCAAGTAAAGCCTGCACTGGCTGTAACACCCACGGGTTCTGGTGATGGTCTGCTAGACGAACTCCCCAATGATGCTTTGCGTAGTTACTTGCAGTACCGTATTGCGCTACAAATTTTTGCTGACTTCTATTTGTGGGACTTTCAGCGATTGGTCCAATCAACGGACGATTGGGGTGAGGTGGGACAACTGTTTCGCGTGAACAGCAATCGTGGACAAGGACAACCATCACGAATTGAACGTGATTTTACCAATCCTGTTCGCATCATGGGACTGTCGTTGCCGCCCGACGAAGCCGACAAGATGCGGGATGGTCAATTTAAATTTGAAAAAGCCATGGCCAAAATTTCCAAAGTTACTTCTGGTATTCGACGTGATTTGCCCGTGGAGATTTCTAGTGATGCCATACCTATTGCCATGGCAGGATGGGAAGAAGGACGAGTTGCCATTAACGAAATCTTTACTGTCCTGAACGAAGCCACCGGTCTGAAAGAAATGAAACCAATTCCTCCTTCGGGACCTAAACAAAATGAACAGTACGGACGCAGTTCTCGTCGGTACTTTGATCTAGTCAAGAAAACCAAATTGTGTCAAAATCGTGGTGGTCCAGCATTGTCGCAAGGATGGGGTAAATTAATGGTCAGTGGATACCTCCAAGATTCTTGTGGTCTTCCCGGTAAGTCCATTTTGCTACAGCTCAATTTTTGCGGGATACTAGTACTGTATTATGCTCCTGTGTTCTAGATGATGTTGCTATCACTAACAATTTCATTGTTACTTGTGCATTTGTTCCTCCACTACTACTGCTTATCCTCTACTATTACTAGATTTGAACGAGTATTTCTACCAGACCTGAGTTGAATCATAAATCAAAGATACTGTAAGTATACGCGCATTCTGGAAGCACTGTGACGCCCATGCGAACTAACGGCCTAGAACTAGCTTCAATAAAAAAGTGTTTCCAAACCAATGGCAATAGTGCTCTATAATATTAATACATTATTATTTCTATTCACCCCGAAAGTATGCCTTTCCCTGGCAGTTCCACGCGCCCCATCATGATGCTGTGCAAAAGCAATCGTCCCTTTAAATCAATTGGAACATGTGCGTAACTGGGAGACAGATCTGATTCGGACAAAAATGTTGCATTGATGGGACAATTCAAATCGAGAACTTGTCTCTGATAATAGTTTGCCAACGTTGCTTCCGCATTGGGATCATCATAGCCGGCTTGAATGCCTCCCCAGACAACACATCCCGATGTCTGATTCTCAGTGGCATGCTGGTAGGTAAAGTCTAGGAACCGGTGTATACGCTCCGGAGGAGCAAACATGTACACTGACAGAGAGTGCAACATGAGATCACCTAGTCGTCGTCGATAAATGAGACCCGACTTGTCGACGATGCGCAAAAATTCTTGAACAGGAGCGCTGTTAAAATGCTGAATGTCAGCAACAAACAAGTTATTGTAAAAACCGCACATATTGAGATCGATTTCGCGCTTTGGCAAAAAATTCGCGCGTTTCCGTTTGAAAATCGCCAGGATTCGCTGCGTGACTCTCATCTCGTAAGCGCACATGCGAAAGCCATACACATAGTTATTGGCTTCCATTTGGTCAAATACATCGTACCGAATCGGGGAGTGCAGATAGGAATCTTCGTCGAGACGAAAGAGATATCGATATGCACAGCCCGTCTCTTGATTGTACTTGTCGAAGAAATCCCAGAGACCGATGGCGTACCACCGCATCATATGCCGGTAACCCTCAGAAAAGAGCGGATAGGCGTACCATGCTTTTTTGCGATCTGGGTTCAAAGGATCATCATTCACACAGCAACTGGGACGCTGCCAGTATGTTGAGCCCGAAAGATCCACCAATCGAACTATCCCATGGTAGGCCGGACCAAAATAAGATTCAATCTCTAGTAAGTCTGTGCCATTGAAATCACCAGTGTGGAATATAAAGAGATCTGTGTTGTTTTTGTGGTTGCTCAACGAAAGATAGTTTTGGAACATAAGATTCATTGATTTCATCATAATTGCGTAGCTGTCGCGTCCGTACGTTGAATGCTGTTTTTGGGCAAGATAAATGATGGCGTTTCGTTTGCACAGTCGAGCAGGATCCCTGGTCAGGACTGTGGTATTTACTAATTTCCGTGCCAAAAGGTTGCTAGATATTTCTCTAGCGTCCACGGACGGCTGTGGGCCCGGTGTGTTGGCTTGCAGGACTTTTCTTGACAATTGCTCGAATCCATCTGGAGACAATCTATCGGGATCTTCCATGTTTACACTATTTTCGTGCAGCTTTGGATTCAAGTAGAAAACAGCTTCGGAGGTACTGCTAAATCCATGGAGAAACAAATGGCACTTGGACATGGCCAGTATATCTGCCAGCACTTCGCTGTTGATTCTGTGATGCTCGGCAAGTTGATTGACGAGCCATTTATTTTTCTTCCCTCCCGAGCTTCGGACAACATAAAGGCCTTGCGACTTGATGATTTGTTGTAGGCCATCTGGAACTTCTTTACTGGTCGTCATCAGCTCCACAACACGATGTGAGTCGCTGGCAATGAATATCGATTGTCCTCCAGCGCGCTGAAAGGCTTCCATATAGTTTTGAAATTCCTTTGCCTTGATTAGTTGACGGTGGTTCCCTTTCTTGAAGCTATTTCGAAAATGAACAGCCAAGCATGGGATGACAGTATTGTTTACGTCAGTCGTGGGATTAATCCTTTCTGCTTGCCGTTTTATATGTGGTTGAAATTGAAAGTATTTTTTAACGATTGCGTGACCCTGTTTTCGCATTGGCGCATACCAATCCTTATATTTTACATCATTTGGTTTCCAAAGATGATTTGGGACTCCATCAAATTTCCATGGACGTAGACACCATGGGCACCAAACGGACAGACCAGGAGAGACAAGGTTTGATTCCATTGAGATGAGTGGCAGTTGACGGCAGGTTTTGTCCCCTTGTTTGATTTCTGCAGACACAGGCTCAAAGTAATTGTCCCAGATGCCACTTCCTTCAAGCGACTTGACGACTGAAATGTCCGACACTTTGGCTGGCTTTCCCGGATATACTCCAGAGCTACCTTGAGCGTCGTGCTCCTTGGCTATGATAGACTCGCCCTGAAACTTCATAGCAACTGTCAAACCTTTGCTATGCACCATTTCGTCGAGCAAAATGGTCGCATTTCGACCCAGATGAATCAAAGGCTTGAGGTTGTTCCGGTCCGCGTAGAGCAGCTGATTCATTATGGAATGAAAGAATGCTATTCCGGCAGTATCTTTAGGTCCAACTTCCGAAATAAGGAGAATCCCGTCATACCCCTGGCAAGCTGTCCCCGTTGTCAGCTGTTGATTCTGCTGTTCCTCATGCGCGTCGAAGACTATTGGGGGCGCATTCCACCATTCGTTCACGGTCCGTCGAGAAGGCCAGCGTTTGCGAGGTTCATTCCGCAATACCATTTGAACTAAGGTTCCAAATGCCATCGGTGAAAGAAACTCTGGGTCTTCTAAATTCACCGAACGATCATGCAGAGCAACGTTCATCCAAATGCTAGATTCCGTCACGGCACTGAGGCCATGGATCATGAATTGACAATTAGCAAGTGCAACGATTTCAATTAAGATTTCGCGATTCGTCCTATCATGAGAATTGTCGCCAATATCGAAGACAGCCTTTTCATCACTGGATCGAATGACATTATTTCCAATGGTTCGTAGTTTATTTCGAATGTCAGACGGCCATGTTGCCTTGACTTCGTCCAGTACTTTCGTAGAATCCGTGGCTAAATAAATTGCCTTGCCACCAGCTTTTATGAAAGCAATCGCATACGGCAAAAACTCATGGGTTTGAATCTGTCGTCGGCCTGCTGCCTTATCAGATTGTCGTATATGAAGGCCCAAGCAAGGATAGTCTGGCAAGGAGCAGTCAGGATTGGCCTGCTGGGCTGCGTCCAAAACATCCGGTTTAAATTTGATGTACTGTTGTACCACCCTGTTAGCCACGATACGCTGAGGCTCTAACCACTCATGGAGAGGTATGTGTGGTTTCGTCATGTAGTCCGGAGCATATTGATACCGCCAACATCTCGGCGCCCATTCAGCAAAGCCATGAATTCCAGGTGTAATCAAAAACATATCCATCTGAACCAATGGTTTTTTCTCGCAAGATTTATCACCCGGTTGAAAGTCGGAAATGGGCTCAAAATAATGATTCCAGACACCAGTACCATCCAAATGAAACGTTTTGGTTGCTACTGGTCCGACTTTGACGGGAGGCCCGGGTACTCGGTCGCGCCAGTGTCCATTCGGTCGAACAATATGGGATGCATTCATTCCACTCAAGGCTTGGAAGGTAATACCTGGACCTCTTCCATGAACGAGAGGATCATAAATAACATACGAGACATTGTCGAGGTGGACCCATGGTTTGAGGTTGTATCTTTCGGCGTACAGGATTTGTCCAATCACAAATTGAAAGAAAATAGTACCTGCCGCACCACCAATATCTCCCTGGGAGATGAGATACAATCCGTCAAATCCGTCACAAGAGTGGTGTGTTGGGGAGCCTATGATGCCTCCGACACTGGTGGTCTCTTTTGTTGACAGAGCCCAGTCGGGACCTTTCCCATTCAGTATTACTACTTGATTTTGATCCCCATCTCTTCCTGAAACCACTAATAGCAACTCTTTTCGCCCAATTACAAAATTGAAAAGTACCAAGGAAAAGGCACAGCCTGCCACGAGATAAAATAGGGTACGACTGGAGCATCCACCACAAAGTCGCCGATGCTCCATGCGTTGCAGCAGCTGGGAAGTTGATGCTCGTTTCGAAGATCCAGTCATAATGCTTCTATTCTTATTATTTGTGCGTCAATGAAAGCAGGAACTTCATGGTTTGCCGCCAGAGTCAACGTTGAGGGTCAGCTTGGATGTTGTGCTTCATAAAGTGCTCCAGTAGCTAGCTACTTGCGATAGATTTGCGTTCTCAGTAGTCTACTACAGTACTTGTTTTAATTGTTGTGGTTGATGGACGGGAAAGATTACAAACAAAAAAATGTCAAACTTGATGACCGACTCTCTTTGCTGTGCCTACGCCTGGGTGGCTTTCGTAAATCTACAACAAGAACGCTGAATTGTTGAATTCAGGTGTACGCTAACTCGACTCCAAACAAGGTTGACAGTTTCTTCCACGGGAACAAAGGGCAAGGAACAGAAATAAGATACAACTATTTTCCTGTTCACTAGACATGACCTCTGCTTTGCGAAAATTGAAGTCCTAGAGAAAGCGAGTTCAATTTACATGTACCAGTACACAAAAAAAGTCGCGGACGACAGAGCGCGTTTGGAAAACGAACGAAAGTATCGGCAATGGTATGCAATACGTACCACGCGAGAGCAGCCTGTCTTCATGATCTCCTCGCTGTTGGTATTTTGCATATAATGGCACCTCATTTTGACAACTTTTTTCTTTGCCACATATTTTTGTAGAACTAAGAAAGCGGCGCAAAAGGGAAGCAACGCCTACTAGTACGAATACAGACTTTTTAGATCTTGATCATTTTTTCCGATTTCGCGCGGTCTGGATGACGCCAAGCGAAATGAGGTTTTCGACAAATGTACTTGTATACAGTATTCGCAAATATGGGAAACCACTTGTAAGAGAAAGAAAGCGACAGCAGCAGCATTGCATGCATCAGCAAAACTGACACAACCAATCACTGGATTTTCAAACAGGAGAGCACGTGCAATGCCTGTTATATGCAATGAAACAAGTTTCGACCACTAGTCAGTCCCCTCAGGAATGGCAAAATAAAAATGTATACTGTAAGATTAAGCAATCATATACGATGCACTCTCTGGTGCAAATAATAGAAAGAATCGAGTGATGTCATTTCGTTGCCACGACGAATGGAATGATGATGTTTACTGCGCAGTCGCCACTACCACACTGACGAAACGATGCATCGTATTCTTGGCAAATCAAGTGCTGCGTTGCTCACGACATGACGATTTCCTTGACTTTTTCTGGAGGATGCTCGACCATGCTTTCAAAAGGCACGTACCCGCCAAATTCACCTGTCGCGCCATCGTACAAGTCTTTGTAGGCCTTGAAAATTGTTTTGCAGACATCCTCCTTCAATTGAGCATCCTCCACATCTACTTTGTGTTGGGCTAAATACGCATAAAACGCATTCATTCCAGTTTGTAAATCTTCCTGACTCAAGCCTGAATAGCTGACCATGGGAATACTCGATCCGACTCCGTGCGCTTCAGCCATAAAGTGTACGTCTACCCATTTCTTTTTCGCCTCCACCAGTTTACCTAGACCACTTTCTTCCAAGTATGCGTCTGCTTTTTCGTGAACTAAATTACCATGCAGTTTCTTTCGCTTGTCGCTCAACTTTGCTTTGATCTCGTGCGGTACGGTCTTGCCTGATTCTTCCGCAACCCGAAAATTCTCTTCGAGTTTCTCAAATTGGTCCATGGATTTGATCTGTGCCAGGGCTGCATCCAATAAAGGTTCACTAAAGAGAAAGTCCATTGTGACACCGCCATCTCCGACGCTGGAGGATAAAGCTGCTGCAAAGGCCATTTTCTTTTTTGTTGTTGTTTTCGGGCGAAAGAAGGACGTGGACAAAATCTAGGGTGAGAAAATGTGACGGAGAAGTGAAACAAGAAGAGGTAGTAGAAAAGAGACTGGAGATAACCTGGCTCCAATTATTGTATTGTAGCCATTCTGTTGAGTTTTTCCTCTGCCATCGACCAAAGCTTACCTGCTTATTATCTCAGTACTGTTTGTTTTGGAGATGTTGGTAGTTGGTACCAGGTACCAGAGTTCCCACTGCTGTCTTCTTGAGTATTTTTTTAAACCAGAGGAGATTATTATTTGTTTCGCTCGACAACACGAGACTTCCGAACTCGGATGTCAAAATGACTACTCTATTACTAGTAGTGGTACTACTACTAGCTACGTACTATTACTACTAGTAGTAGTAGTACCAGTGGTAGTGTAGTACTACGAGTAGACTCCAGCTAGTAGTAGTAGCTAGTAGTAGCTGCTACTACTAGTTCGCTAGCTAGCTAGTAATAGTACCTGGTACCAGTAGTACTGAACGATATTAGACTGGCGCAATAGAAACCGGGGGCTAGTCTGTCTGTCGACCGGCAAAGTCAATTTTTTGATAGGCATACCATTGGATAGGCTTTTGAATGCTCTATGAGTGATGAGGCTCTTGTAATGATCTGGATGTTTT
>Ga0100380_10002238_pt1 | contig 20942 bp, 17 predicted proteins | sample CryGeymeta201504_FD_80417 | JGI IMG/M metagenome (GOLD analysis project Ga0100380, IMG submission 80417) | Groundwater microbial communities from Crystal Geyser aquifers in Utah, USA - Crystal Geyser metaG 2015-04 | ecosystem: Environmental > Aquatic > Deep subsurface > Groundwater | place... | reverse complement strand
TTTACTTTCAAAGTACCAGCAGTCTATTTCGGTCAAGAATATTGATTACACGTCCATTGTGGAGATTGCATTACAAGATGAAATCTCGCAAAGAGCAGTTGAAGTACTGGAAGTTCTAGCAGAAAAATACGTTGCTTCAACTATCCAAAGCCAGCTCGAAGTAAACGAGAATACCATCAAATACATTGACCGCCAGTTGAATGAAATAACTGGGATCATAAATGAGATTGAAGTAGAAATTGAGTCCTTCAAGGAGTCAGAAGACATTTTAAATATTGATAGACAGGAAGAAGGTTATTTTTCTCGACTCACAGATGTTGAGAGTGAAATTAGAATGTTAGAGATCAATACTAAAGCATTGGATGATTTGACATCCTTCTTGCTTAAAACAAAAGACATTGATCAATTACTACCACCAAGTCTGTTTGTTTCTAATTCTGACGAAGAAATCAGTAAAAGGGTAAGAGAACTATATGACATGCGAAAGGAGTATGCCAGCTTGCTTGAATCAGGAACACCCGATAACCCAAGGCTCAAATCTGTGCAATCTGCCATTGCATCCTTAAAAAACGATCTGATCAGGTACATTGATGCGCAGAAGAGTGCAGTTCAACAAAAGATGAATGAATCTCGCCAATTGCTAGTTCAATTAGAATCAACCATCAAAGGCATCCCCCAAACACAGCGAGAGCTGCTCAACATTGAGCGCAAGCTGCAAGTGAATGAAAAGTTGTATGATTACTTATTATCTAAACGAGCTGAAACCATCATAGCTAAAGCAGGTTTGCTCCCCGAAACCAAGGTGATTGAGCGACCACGTCCTGCAGGGGTTGTTTACCCTGACAAATTGGGTATACAACGATTAAGTACTTTGATGGGACTTGCTTTAGCGGTTTTAGTAATAGTAATTAAGGTGTTGCTCTTTCAAAAAGTGACCAATATACTGGAGTTGAAAGACCTTACTAGTTTATCTATTCTAGGCTCCATTCCGAAGAAAAGAGATTTAAGTCCTAGTTATCACATCACTACTACAAAGGAACGTAGCGATTTAATGCAAGCCTTTAGAGGGTTGCGCACCAACTTGCAATTTTTAAAATCAGATGCTGAATGCCAAAAAGTACTGATTACAAGTCTTTCTCCAGGAGAGGGTAAAACATTCACCAGTATAAATTTAGCTAGCATCTTAGCGCTAGCGGAGAAAAATGTATTAGTCATTGATTTTGACTTACATAAACCTAGACTGCACAAGGCGCTTGGCTTGTCCAATGAAGTGGGAGTGAGTAATTACTTATCCGGTCAAGCGGGTATTGAGCAAATCATTTTGAATACGGAGGTTGAAAATCTAAAGGCAATAACATGCGGTCCCGTGCCACCAAATGGTTCAGAGCTTATATTACGGGCTAAAATAGTTGATCTTTGGGAATACCTCGAGCAACGGTTTGATTACATAATTCTTGATACACCTCCAATAACACTTATTACAGATGCGCTTATTTTAATGCAAGCAGTAGATACCAAGCTGTTTGTACTAAATACTAGAAATACCAAGAAGTCTTCTGTAGATTATATCGAGCGTTTGGTGGAAGAGAATGCATTAAAAGATGTAAGCTTAATCTTGAATGAAGAGGTTGCCACGCGTTTGAGCTATTATTATGGACGGTACGGCTATGGTGGCTATGGTTATAATTATGGATATCAATACGGAGAATAATAGTTCGGGTTAGATGATTGTTCTCAAGGTTATTAAAAGACTTTACAAGCTTCTACCTAAAAGGTACAGCTTAAGAGGGGCGTGGGTGGTGATACTGCTTGCCGTGAATTCTGGACTTGAAGTAGCAGGTTTAGGAGCTATTATACCGCTAGTACTTGTTGTTTTAGAAGAAGGAGCTGTTAGTTCAAATGAATGGTTGAGACAGGTCAATAGTGTATTCCATTTAAGCGAAAATCAATTTATTTTATTGATTGGCGTGTCTGTCCTTCTGTTTTTATTGATTAAAAATATCATATCGATTTACATAGGTTACTTACAGTCAAAATTTACGTTTGAATTACAAGGGTATTTTTCGCAGAATTTATTCCGTGCTTTTTACAAAAGAGGATTGCTCTACTTTAAAGAAAAAAACTCCACGAGCGTGCTCAGAAACATTAATGCAGTGCCATCTTCCTTTGCTACAGGCGTGGTACTGCCTCTTATAAGTTTTCTAACAGAAGTAATTGTAATCATCCTAGTGGCAGGCGGCTTGCTTTGGTACGACCCAATGATCTTAGGGATTTTGGCATTGGTGATTGGGCCAACCTTTGGTTTGTTGTACACTTTTTCCAAGAACAGAGTGAAGTTTTACCAGGAACAAATACACGCATTGAGTCCAAAACTTGCCCAAATCGCTTTCGAAGCCATATATGGGTTTACGGATGTTAAAATAACAGGCACTGAGGAGCACTTCTTTGAAAGGCATAGTGAAATACAAAATGAAATGATCAAGCACTACACTGGTGCTAATACCTTCAAACTTGTACCACAAAAGGTTATAGAGTTCTCCATGTTTCTTGGTGTCATCACCATCATGATTTATGGAATTTTCCATTACAATAACCGATCAGAATTGATTCAACTTATAGGCGTTTTTGCCTTAGCTGCCTATAGGGTGATTCCTTCGGTCAATCGTTTTATGATGGCGATCATGAGTATCAAATCATTTGAGTATACCATTGAAGTGATGGAACGCAAGGATGCACAATCAATACACATTGCAAATAATGAAATACCAGCTTTTCAATGCTTTGAGTCTCTGGAGGTAAAAGGATTGAGTTTTTCGTTTAACGAGACGACTTCAGTATTAAAAGACGTTGATTTCAGCCTGAAAAAAGGAGAGCTAATTGGCCTCATTGGTGAGTCAGGTTCTGGAAAGTCTACCTTCATGAACATTTTATTGGGTTTTTATCCTATCCAAGACGGTGTTATGAAAGTGAATGGAGAGGATTTATCCTTTAAAGACATGAGCAAGTGGCAGCACCTCATTGGATTTGTATCACAAGATGTTTTTATGAAAGATGCTAGTGTTTTGGAGAACATAGCTTTTGGAGTAGAAAAAGATGAAGTTGATGAGGTAAAGGCATGGGAATGTTTGCGTCTTGCGAGCTTGGAAGAACTGATTAAATCCTTACCCCAAGGTATTCATTCACCAATGGGTGAGCGTGGAGGGCAACTTTCTGGTGGTCAAAGGCAGCGAATAGGTATTGCGAGGGCACTTTACAGCGGGGCCAAGGTTTTGTTTTTTGATGAGGCTACATCGGCATTAGATCATGAGACAGAGCAAGAAGTGACAGAGGCGATTCATCATTTGGCGCAAAGTGATCTGACCATGGTCATCATTGCCCATCGATATACTACATTGAAGTATTGTTCTAAAATATTGGAAATGAAGAATGGCAGCTGGTACAAAGAGCATACTTATGAAAGTCTGATGAAGCAAGTCATATAAATAGATTTATTTGAATAAACGTGTCTATACCACTCGTGAATAAAATAGCATTAAATCTTCAATTACCTCGAAGATCGCCTGTAGTGGCGCGTTTTTTAATCAGTAGGAGCATGTCGCCTTCCTTCTTTATAGTGGGCTTCCAAAAATGCGGCACGACTACCTTATATGATGCCATTATGGCGCATCCTGATACGATGCCCGGGTGGAGAAAAGAAAACGACCTTTTGGCAGAAGGAGTTGATCGGCTTATTGACTTTAAACTTTGCTTTCCGAAAAAGCAAAAAGGAAAAATAACGGGTGATGCAAGTCATTTGCATACTTGGATGCCCTATGGATTAGAGCGCATCAAAGCACATTTTCCTGTTGCTAAAATCTTGGTCATCATGCGTAATCCAGTAGAGCGCGCTTTTTCTCATTTCAACATGGATCAGAAAATTGGCTATCTACCAAAATCCATGACGTTTGAACAGCTGGTTGAGATGGAAATGTCCTTACGTAAAAACTTATCGCCCGAGGTTACAGCAGATGAAATGTATCAACAGATGCGTTTTTATGGAAATAAGTACGGATGGCCTCTTTCTCGTGGGATGTATTATTTGTACTTCGAAAAATTAAATGCTCTAGGCTTAGAATACATGCCCATTTTTTTAGAAGAAATGAATCAAGATTTTGATGGTACTCTTAGAGCAGTTCACGTATATTTAGGTTTAAAGTCACACAGTATTGCGCAAAAGCTGAGCAATAAGGGAAAATATGAATCAGGAATTCCGGCTGCAGTTGAAGAGCAATTGGAAGACTTTTACAGAATCCCAAATCAAAAATTATCAGCTTTGCTGAATAGATCTTTACCTTGGTAGAAGTATGTGTGGAATCACCGGAATATGGCATTTGGATGGTAGTAAGGTTGAAGAACAAAAAATTACACGCTTCAATAATAGTTTGTCACATCGCGGACCCGATGGATTTGGAACCAGTTTTCACAACAACGCCACCTTAGCCTTGGGACATCGTAGATTGTCCATTTTAGATTTGTCTGAGGCAGGTAAGCAACCCATGACTTATGCCGATGGTCAATTGACCATTACTTTCAATGGTGAGATTTTCAATTTTATTCAGATAAGAGATGAGCTGAAAAAATACGGCTATGCTTTTCGCTCTGATACGGACACCGAGGTAATCTTAGCAGCCTATCACCGTTGGGGAAAGGAGTGCCTTCATAGATTCAATGGGATGTGGGCATTTGCTATTTGGGATGAACCTAAACAAGAATTGTTTCTAGCCAGAGATCGTTTTGGAATTAAGCCCCTTTATTATCATTTTTTGCCGAATAGGCTTTTTGCTTTCGCAAGTGAAACGCTAGCTTTCAAAAACCTAGCTGATTTTTCGAGAACGTTAAACCCAGATGAATTAGATCTATCAATTGCAGATTCAACATTCTTGGAAGGAGCTGGAAAAACGCTTTTTGATGGAGTAGAATCTATCTTACCAGGTCATTCGGCATTTTTGAAGCCGAATGATTTATTGAAGGTTGAACAATGGTGGAGAATCGATGATCATATCGAAATAAGTAACCACTCATTGTCAGAATCAATAGAACATATTGACGCCTTATTAAGAGATAGCACAAAACTTCGGCTGATTAGTGACGTTCCCGTTGCAACGGCTTTGAGTGGTGGGTTAGATTCAACAACTGTATTTGGTTATGTGAATCGGCTTCGTTCAGAAGAAAGCCTTATTCAAAGGGACTCTCTCGCAGCATACACCGTAAGTTTTGAGGGGCTCGAATCAGATGAACTGGACTACGCAAAAGAAGCTGCCGAGTTTTATCATCAAAAACTAAACGTAGTCAAACATCATCAGGCTGATGTTGCTGAGCAAATATTAGCAAGTCAGAAAATCTTAGATGCTTATTCACCCTCTCCGATTTTGGCTATTTCAGAAATTTACAAGGCTATGAAAAATGACGGTCGAAGCGTTTCAATGGATGGGCACGGAGTAGATGAGATGCTTTTTGGTTACCGTTCTATGGTAGATCGTATTTTTTACAATGCCATTCAGAATGGTGATAGAGACTTAGCAGCTAAGATAGGAGCTGTGAAAGCCCAAATGGTTCACCCCAAGTTGAGAGAAAAGTTTAGCCTAAGGATAGCAGAACAAGTAGATTCAATGAATGTTGGCGTATGGAGTAGGCTTAAAAAGTTCATTAAGCCAAGTAATAATGCTAAAATATCAAAGGCCTATGCTGGTTCAACTTTAATTTTTAATCCATCAAATCATTCTGAAGACTTAAACATTGCCTTGTTGGAGTTTACAAGAACGACTTTGCCGACTGTTTTAAGGAATTTTGATAGAGCAGGAATGATGCATGGTGTTGAAATTAGAATGCCTTTTATGGATTATCGTTTGGTAAAGTATATTATGGGTATAGGTATCGAGTCAAAGCTCAATGAAGGCTTTACGAAATTTGTTTTGCGACAATCACAAATAGGCAAAATTCCTGAAAGTTTGAGAACCAGAACATACAAGGTGGGTGTAGGAAACCCTCTTTCGCTTTGGATGAATCAAGAAAATAACAATTGGGTTTATGATATGTGTTCAGCGAACGCGAAGGCAAAATACGAGGTTAAGGTTAAATCGCGTTCATTGACGGATAAGGAATGCTTGGATTTATGGATTGATATTAATAAACACAGCATTTTAATATGAAAGCGATTAAAAAGAAGCTGAGATCATTATTAAAGTTTAATGAAATCAATCTGACTTCTGGTGAGATAGCTTCTAATAGCAAAATTCAAAACTCAAGAATTACTGGGGAGATTAAAATTGCGAATCATGCGATAATAAATGATTCGACAATGAGTGGTAAAATTCGTATTGGCAGCAACGCGCAGATTGATAGTGCCAAACTTTCGGGTCAGATTGAATTGGGAGATAATGTTAGATTAATTGATGGTACCTCACTCAATGGCAAGATTAGCATAGGTAGAAACACAAGTATCAATGGCCCAAATACGGACTTAACTTCGGCAATAAATCAAATTGAAATCGGTAACTTTTGCTCTATAGCTAGAAACGTGACTTTTCAGGAGTTTAATCATGATTTCTCAAAAATGACGAGTTATTTTATACACCGTAACTTGATAAATGATGGAGTGAGAAATGATATTATTTCAAAAGGCAATATTAGGCTTGGTAACGATGTTTGGGTCGGAACTCATTGTGTTATATTATCAGGAGTTACGATTGGGACTGGCGCGGTAATAGCTGCAAACTCGGTTGTTCTATCCGATATTCCTCCATATGCAATTGCAGCTGGAAGCCCTGCTAAGATTTTGAAATTTAGATTTCAACCAAACGTAATCGCTCAATTACTGGCATCAAATTGGTGGGAACTACCAAAAGATGAGTTAATTAACTTTTATCATCGATTTGATCCAGAAAGTGGTTTTAAAAAGGAGGCTATTTAATGAATGAAGGATCATTAATCAGTGTTATTATTCCTACAAAAGACAGATCAACGGAGCTTGCTCGTGCTATTAAATCCGTATTGTCTCAGACTTACCAGAGTTTTGAAATTTTGGTCGTGGATGATAAATCTTCAGAGGATGTTAAATTGGTCACAGAAAAGTTTGAAGACAATAGGATAAAGTATTTTCTGAATACCAAAATAGAATCAAATGCAAATGTTTGCAGGAATATTGGTCTTCAAAATGCAAAGGGTGAGTTCGTAGCTATGTTAGATAGCGATGATGCTTGGTTGCCTCATCATCTAGAAAGTAAACTTACTTTTTTATTAGAAAATGAATATGATGGTGTTTTTGGAAGTGCCTATGTGGATGATGGTGAAAAGAGAATCCTAAGACTGAGCAGGCCAAGAGGTGAAAAAGAGTTGATGTTGGATTACTTGTTAACTACAGGTAAGGCACCCACGCCTACACACTTCTACAAAACTGTTTGTGCTCGCCAAATATTGTGGGATGAAACGCTTCTGCGTCATCAAGATTTTGATTTTAGTGCACGTTTTGCCGAGCGATTTAGTTTCGAAGCTTCAGAAAGTGCTACATGCATCATACATTGGGAAAAAGGTGAAAATAGATTAGAACATACGCCATCACAAATCAGATTTTATGAATTGCATATTGATCATATATCGGCACCTATCCGAGTAAAATACTGTACCGAGATATACTCAAAACTTCTAAGTAGAGATAATGTGCCCCAATCATATCTAAGTTTTTTTTACAAGGAAAGTATAAGGAATATTAGGTTTATGAGTTTCGCAGATTTTTGTTTACTAAAATCACACAAATCATCTCTAGATAAAGTCTTAAATAGGTTTGAATTTGCCTACAGAGTCATTTTCACATAGTTTCTCCTATGAAACACCTCATCTTTACATCACCAAAGCACAAAGCATTTGAGCAAACAGAGCTGGACTGGGCACGAAAGGAACTGGATGGTGTGCTTTTTGTTTCTGAATTCTCGGAAGACGACCTACAGGCAAATTCTGATTTTTCTGCGCTAAAAAGTTCGTTTACAATGGCTTTTCGCATGAAACATCTGCTTCGGTGTGGTATGGAGTTGAGCACCATTTTGATCAAAGATTTAAGCTCGGAATATTCCAGCATTCAATATGTAAAACGCTGGCGGCAAGTATTCAGTCTATTGCTAAAAGTGTCGATGCAAGCAGAGATTCTTAAGCCATTATTGATTGAAAACCGAGCAAAGACGCCTTATTCTATGTGGGCCAATGAGCACGCTCTTTTATTAGCTTTGGCCAAAAAGAGAGGTTACATTAAGCATTTCTATACAAGGGCACATGGGCGAGATGTAATCGAACATCGCGAGCCAATCACAGGGAAACTGCCTTTTCAAGCATTTAAATATCATTACGTAGATGGTGTTTATTGCGTGAGTAAGTTCACACAGAAATACGTACAAGACCGTTATCCAAGATATGCTAATAAAGTGTTTGTGGCTTACTTAGGAACTCAAGATAGAGGAACAGGGCCACTTGTTGCAGATTCTAATGAGTTTGTAGTGGCGAGCATCGGTAGAGTGCGCAACGTAAAGCGATTTTACCTTATTGCTGAAATGTTGCTGCATGCTTCCAAACCTATTAGATGGGTTCATTTTGGCGATATCAATAACCAAGATCCTACCACAGCGCGATATCAAAGTGCTTTAAAGGTTTTATCAACTAATCAAAACGTTACTCTGGAACACAAGGGTTTTACCCCAAACAATGAAATTTTAAATTATTTCGCTGAACACTACGTGGATTGCTTGATAAATACGAGCGAGAATGAAGGATTACCTGTTTCTATTCAAGAAGCAATTAGCTTTGGGGTGCCATGCATAGCCACTGATGTGGGTGGCACCTCAGACATAATCACAGAAAAAACCGGGGTTTTGTTAAAACCTGATTTTGATCCTGAATCAACGATGCAGCAATTAGAAAATTTTATGGAGACAAAATGTAGAAATCATTCTTTTCGTGTGCAAACAAGAGCTTTTTGGGAAGAAAATTTTAACGCGGTTAGCAACTATCCTATGTATTTTAAAAAATTGGAACAATAATGCTTACGGTCTTCTCTGAAAGTTGACAGCATTTATCGCTCCAACCTTGATAAGTAACCATATCAATCCAATGCTATTTTAAAGCAAAATAATTATTGGTTTTTATCAAAGGTGATTATCGTTTTTCCAACGGTCAAAGTTCCTGCAGTTGTTTAATTTTGGCCATTAGACAGATCTTTTCATCTAACCAACTTTATCAATCTATAAATGCTGGACTTTCAGAATAAATCAATTTTAATAACCGGAGGTACGGGCTCATTGGGCAAGGCGCTTACCGCACATTTGTACAAGCACCATGCTAATTTGAAAAAATTGGTCATCTTTTCTAGGGATGAACAAAAGCAATATCAAATGGCTCAGGAATTTCCATCGAGTAAATATCCAAGTATTCGATTTCTCATAGGCGATGTGCGCGACAAAGAGCGACTAACACGAGCTTTTAAAGACATAGATTTTGTGATTCATGCAGCGGCCATGAAGCATGTGGATATCGCAGAATACAATCCAGAGGAGTGTATAATGACCAATGTGGATGGCGCTAAAAATGTAATAAACGCAGCGCTTGAAACTAATGTGGAGCGGGTGGTTGCCTTATCGACTGACAAAGCATGTGCACCCATTAACCTGTACGGAGCCACTAAGCTTACATCAGATAAGCTGTTTATAGCCGCCAATAATATAAAAGGCTGGAATCCTATTCGATTTTCGGTAGTGAGATACGGCAATGTTATGGGCTCCAACGGATCGGTTATTCCGTTTTTTATGAAAAAGAAAGCAGAAGGAGTATTACCAATTACTGAGCCTACAATGACAAGGTTTAATATTAGCCTACAAGGAGGTGTAGACATGGTAATGTATGCGCTAGAACATGCCTATGGTGGTGAGCTTTTTGTTCCAAAAATTCCTTCATATAGAATCATGGATGTAGCAGAAGCAATTGGTCCAGAATGTGAAAAACCTGTGGTTGGCATCAGACCAGGAGAGAAAATACATGAAGAAATGATTACCTCTTCTGATTCTTACAATACATATGATTTAGGTAGATACTATATCATCGCACCAACGGTTCCATCAACGGCACTAGCCACATTCTTGAAAAATCATCAAGATAAAAAAGTGAAACAAGGGTTTAACTATAATTCTGGGGAAAATGAAGAATGGGAAACAGTAGACTCGCTTAGGGCACTGATAAGAGAACATTTAGATCCAGATTTTGTAGCCTAAAGCATATGGAGAGAAAACCAATTCCTTACGGCCGACAATCCATCACCCAAGATGACATTGATGCGGTAACCACCGTCCTAACTTCAGATTATCTCACTCAAGGTCCAAAAATTTTGGAATTCGAAACAGCTTTTGCGGACTATGTGGGTAGCACCTACGCAGTTGCTGTTGCCAATGGTACTGCCGCCTTGCATTTGAATGTACTTGCGCTTGACTTAAAGCCTAGCGAAAAGGTGATCACTTCGCCCATCACGTTTGCTGCTTCGGCTAATTGCATCAGGTATGCTGGTGCTGAAGTGGTGTTTGCTGATATTGACCCTGAGACTTATTTGCTAGACATTGATTCGGTGCGTGCATTATTGGAAGCAGCCCCAAAGGGAACTTATAAGGGAATCATACCTGTAGACTTTGCTGGCAGAGCTGTTAATCTAGAGCACTACAGGACATTGGCAGATGAATTTGATCTATGGATCATAGAGGATGCATGTCATGCACCTGGCGGTTATTTTATTGACACAAGTGGAGATAAGCAACATTGCGGTAATGGAAAATTTGCTGATCTAGCTATTTTTTCATTTCATCCTGTAAAGCACATAGCAGCCGGAGAAGGGGGAATGATTACCACAAATGACAAAGGTCTTTATGAAAGATTGTTGAGGCTTAGAACTCATGGAATTGTAAAAAACGATGATTTGTATGAAAACTCTATTGAGTTTGCTGGTGGAGACCAACAATATCCTGCTTGGTACATGGAGATGCAAGAGTTAGGATACAATTATAGACTCACCGATTTTCAAGCCGCTTTAGGCTTGAGTCAACTTAGCCGCGCAATCGAAGGTATTGCTAGAAGAAGAGATTTAGCAGCAAGGTATCAAGAAGCATTTAGTGTTGAAACTTTTATTAAAGGCCAATCGGGGGTGGTAGAAGGCCATGCATATCATCTGTATGTGATAGAAGTAGAAAATAGATTGGGTTTATACAATCATTTGAGACAGCATAAAATTTACGCCCAAATTCATTACATACCATGCCATCTTATGCCCTATTATCGCAGCTTGGGATGGCGAGAGGGCGATATGCCCTATGCGGAGCAATACTACAAGCAATGTTTAAGCTTGCCTTTATTTCCTGGGCTCACTGATGAAGAACAGAACTTTGTGATTGAAACAATAAAGGAATTTTTCAATGCTTAAAAGTATTTGCATTATTCCAGCTAGAGGAGGGAGTAAACGCATTCCTCGAAAGAATATTAGAGTGTTCTTGGGAAAGCCAATTATCGCTTACTCAATCAAAGCTGCGTTGGATTCTGGCTTGTTTGCTACGGTAATGGTTTCTACAGATGATCAAGAAATAGCCGAGATTTCTAGAGATTTTGGTGCGCAAACTCCATTTATGCGGTCAGCAAAGAGTTCTGATGATTTTGCGACAACAATCGATGTAGTAAAGGAAGTATTGACCAAGTATCAAGAACAAGGTTTGCATTTTGATGCTGTGTGTGTTATTTATCCAACGGCACCGTTTGTCAATGTGGCGCGACTTAAGGAAGGTTTTGAAAAACTATCTGATTTTGGTGGTTCAATGCCAGTTACAGAATTTAGTTTCCCTATATTAAGATCATTCAAAATCTCGAATCATCGTTTAAGCTATCAATGGCCAGAGCATGAGAAATCTAGGTCTCAAGACTTAGAAAAGTTTTATCACGATGCTGGGCAGTGGTATTGGATTAAGACGGCCATATTAAAAGACTCTTTGGTTACAAACAATACCGCAGCGGTAGTTTTAAAAAATATAGAAGTTCAAGATATAGATCAAGAAGAAGACTGGCGTATAGCAGAATTGAAATATGAATACTTACAAAGCATTAGATAAGCAAGAATATACGTTAGATGAATACAGTCTTGTTCCAATCAGGATGCAAGATCGTTATGACATCATGCAGTGGCGCAACGAGCAGATTTATCACCTACGCCAGGCAGAACCCCTTACCAAGGAAAAACAAGATTGGTACTTCGAGAATGTGGTAGCTAAATTGTTTGAACAAGAAAAGCCGAATCAGATTTTATTTAGTTTTTTAAGAGATGAAAAGTGTATTGGTTATGGAGGATTAGTACACATCAATTGGATTGATCAGCACGCAGAGATTTCATTTATTATGGATAGTGCCTTGGAAGAGGCTAATTTTCTTATTAACTGGAGTGTTTACCTAGAACTAATTAAACAAGTCGCTTTCGATTCCATGAGATTCCATAAGATTTATACTTATGCGTTTGACTTACGACCACACTTGTATGTAGTCTTAGAAAAGGCAAATTTTAAAAAGGAAGCAGTGCTAAATGAGCATTGTTTTTTTAATGGTCATTTTGAAAGAGTTGTTATTCACAGCTTTTTAAATAACCGGCTACATCTCGAGCTTGCAAGCTTGTCTGATGATGTGATAACTTACAATTGGGCATCAGATCCAAAAGTCCGAGCCTTTTCCTTGAATCAATCAAAGATTAAGTTTGAGTCTCATAAACATTGGTTTGCAAGTAAATTGGCCGATAAAAATTGTTTGTACTTCATCGCTAAAAATGGTAGATCATCCGTTGGTTCATTTAGAATTGATATTGACGAGGATGGCGTTGGGTTAATCAGCTATCTGCTTGGTTCAGCGCATCACAGTAAAGGCTTAGGAACAAGATTGCTTGAACAAGGAGTTCAAAAGGCACGTGAACACAGTGCTATTAGAACTATTAAAGGACAGGTTTTGAAATATAATGAGCCCTCTTTGAAAGTATTCAGAAAGTTGGGCTTTAAGGAAGAAAGTGTTTCTGAAGACTTGTTTGAATATAAACTAAATGTTGGATGAAAATAGGCACATATACAATCTTTGAGCATTCGCCCACTTTTATTATTGCTGAATTATCGGCTAACCACAACGGTGAATTAAGTGTGGCTATGGAAACAATTCGCGCGGCCAAGCGAGCAGGAGCTGACGCTGTTAAGCTGCAAACCTATACCGCAGATACCATAACACTAGACTGTAATAAAGAGGATTTTTTAATTAAGGGAACCATTTGGGGTGGCCGAAGGCTCCACGAATTATACAAAGAAGCCTATACCCCATGGGAATGGCATAAGTCATTATTTGATTGTGCCAAAGAAGAAGGCTTGATTTGCTTTTCATCACCATTTGACAAATCTGCGGTAGACTTCTTAGAATCGTTAGATGCACCGGCTTATAAAATAGCCTCGTTTGAGATCACTGATATTCCGCTCATAGAGTATACAGCTTCAAAGGGTAAACCCATTATTCTTTCTACAGGAATCGCTGGGTTAGAAGACATTGAATTGGCCTTGGATGCTTGCCGTAGAATGGGTAATAATCAAATAGGCTTATTAAAATGTACCTCTAGCTATCCTGCACCCATAGAAGAAGCCAACATGGCCATGATTCCCGAGTTCAAACAGCGTTTTGGGGTAGTACCCGGTTTGTCAGACCATACCCTAGGTAGTACTGTACCCATTGTAGCAACAACTTTTGGTGCTAAAATTATTGAAAAGCATTTTATTTTAGATCGTTCCATTGGAGGACCAGATGCTTCATTTTCTATGAATGAAGCAGAATTTTCGGCCATGGTGATTGCAGTAAGAGAAGCAGAAAAAGCGGTTGGCAAGGTTTCATATGAGCTCACAGAGAAGCAGATAAAAGGAAAAGATTTTAGCCGTTCGCTTTACGTGGTTCGAGACATTAAAAAAGGCGAGGTTATCACCGAAGATAATGTTCGAAGCATAAGACCAGGGTTTGGCTTACATCCAAAGCATTTGGCTGAAGTGCTGGGTAAACTTGCTTCAAAAGATATTGAGCGTGGATGCCGATTAACCAGAGAAGTTATCATCGGATTTGAATGAAAAGCCCATTTTTATTTTTTCTCAAACTATATTTCAAAGTCTCGCTAACTTCAATTGAGAATTCTATTAGGAATGAGCTTTTTAATAAGCACTCTTTTCGTATACCCGAGAATCTCAACGGCAGCTGGCGCACTCTTCCTCAATTCTTGAGAAGAGCTGTTTCACTAGTGTTAACTCGGGCTAACTCCAAGTGTCTGGTCTCTAAGATAATTGTGCTAGATACTAGTCCAAATGCAGAGACAGAAAGACGCGATTATCTCAACATTGTTGATGATAGTAGTGTTTATTTGATATTTCGAAAAGAACTACCGAACGATTTTGTTTTTTTTGGAAAACTATCTTTGCTTATCAAGTTATTGATTTTAACTGTGGTGTTGTTACCTCGCTTTATTTTTAAAAAAAATAGGGAAAAAACAGCTCATGTGTTATTAGAGCTTGTGGAATGTGAACTGATTTTAAAAAGACTAAAGAATTTTAGGTGTGAGAAACTGTTTGTTTTTGGAGCATTCGAAAAAGATGCTTCTTTCCAGCAGTTAATGTTTAAATTAAATAAGATCAGCGCAACCATAATTCCATCTAGTAACCCTATTTCATTGTATTATAAAACTGTTATAGCTTCTTCATTTGCTTTCACAGCGCCTTATCAAGCTATTGAGTTCGAAAAGCTAAAAAATATGTGGGAAGTAGATGTTTTTTTACGTTGGCCGCCATTTGATTATCCTAGAATCCCATTAAACAAATCAACAAGGCGTGCCGCCTATGATCTTGGTTTTATGAGTAGTGGAATGTATTTAAGAGAGCAATTGGGGTTTGCAACGGTTGGTGATGGACAATTGAATCGGGCAGAACAAATGCTAATTTTGATGTTGAAGCAAGCTCTAGAAAAGAAGCTTATAAAAAACTTCATCATTTATCTACATCCACTGGAAAAACGAAGCAAGGAAAATTTGCAACTATCCTCGGATTATTACAAAAATGTGTTTGGAGAAAACGTGATGTTTGGCGCATTTGATAAATCTTCAAGAGATACTTTTTCAGAAGTGGAAATAGCAATTTCTGGGTTTAGCTCGGTATTAATGGAGAGACTATATGGCGGACACAAAGTTATTTTCGCTCCAATGGGTGAGCTCCAGAATTTCTACTATGACAGTAGAATCGATCAATTAAGTGTGAACTCATTACCTGAGTTTATTGCATTATACTCAACTGTGCTTCAGCAGACAAATAAAGAGTATTTTGAAACTTTTTGTCTTCAAAGCTATTTGAGTCATTTTCGCAATATACCCAACGTGTATATCTCAAAATGATGAATGTTCTGGTTATTTCATACACTTTTCCACCAGAAGGGGGTATAGGTGGCAGGCGCTGGTCGAAGTTTGCGAAATATTTAGGGTATTTGAACATTCCAACACATGTTATTTGTGCAAAAACACCTTTATTTTACGAGTCAAATGATTACCCTACCTGGTTAACACCGATAGATACCAATTATCCTGATATTTTAAGATTGACCCCAAAATCATTATTGGGAAAAATGAACTACCACTTGGCGCTTGCATGGGTTAAGTATAAGTATGCCGGAAATTTCTATGATCCTTCAATATTTTGGTACAAGAGTCTTATTCCGAAGCTAGTCGAGATTGTATCGCAACAAGAAATTACTCACGTTATTGCTTCAGGAGGGCCTTTTACTTTTTTAGCGGATGTTGCTGCAATAAAACACAAGTTTCCAAGTGTAAAGTTTATAGCGGATTTTCGAGACCCATGGGTAAATAATAAGACCTCATTTGGTTATGATTCTTTATCTGAGAGCAGATTCCATTTTGAGAAAGAACTTCAAATGAAGGTTTTGAAAGATTTTGATATAGTTGTAAGTGTTGCAGAACAAATTACCGAATACTTCAAAAGTCAGGTTCCATTTATAATGCGTGGCAAATTTCATACAATTCATAATGGATTTGATCCTGAAGATTTTTATTCTTTTACAGGTGAGACATTCACTTCTAGTAATGTTGGGATAAAAAAATTCTCGTTTATTGGCTCTGTTTATAACAAAACGCAAAAGCATATTGAGGCATTTTGTAGCGCAATCGAGAACTTTCAGGAATCTGACTTCCAGTTTGATTTTTATGGTGATATGAATGCGCGGACCATGTCGCAACTCAGTAGTAAGAAGAATGTAACGATTCATGGTAAAGTACCAAATACTCAAGCTATGAAAGCCTTATCAGAATCTGATGTAGGAATCCTAATTCTAACCGATGATATTACCTACTCTTTCAGCACTAAATTTTGCGAGTACGTTCAATACAAAATACCGATTTGGGTAATTTCTGAAAATGGATTTACACCAGGATATGTAAAAGAGAATAGCATTGGTATACATTCTGAACCCAATATGGAAAGTGTTATTAATGGATTAAAAGCTTGGCAAACTGCGGATAGGAGTGAATTTTATAAAAAATTTAATACTGGCCAATTCCAAATTTCAACTTTGACAGAGTCGTACATTAAGCTATTAAATGCTTCTGCTTAATCAATTTACTCAGGTTGTTTCTTTGCTCTTGTTCACTCTTGCTCCTCATCCTTTCTGCCCATTTCCAATGCTTACCTGCTAATAGTTTAAGGTTTAGGTATCTGGTTGAACCATGCGTAAGACTTATTCTAGGTAAAGAAAGTAGATTTTCGTTTTTGGTTAAATGCCTTGGTTCGGTGCTAACTGCGTGGCGTATTCCTGCTTCTTTTTTAAAGGTCATTTCTCTAGCGCCAAAGTCTTTATGTGGCGTGCCATTTGGGCAAGCAAAGCGTGTGATTTCTGTATTGAGAAGTGACGATAAACTACCGACAGATTCTTTAATTTCAAAAGAACTAATCTCGTCAGATTCATTTGCCAAAATTGGGTGATTCATAGTATGCCCGCCTATGGTAACCATGCTTGATGCATTAATTTCTTTTAATTCATTTGTGCTTATGTTCTGGTTTAGAAGTGGGGATAAACCATATTGCAGCTTAAATTTATTAATTGTGTTGAGAATAAAACTGATTTTAAAACACTTACAAATAAGTATTGGGTGATAAGGCGAAAGAAGCAGGGGGGCAACGTTGAGCTCATTCGCTAGAAATTCTTTGAACGCGGATGGCGAAAAAGCACCTACTTCTTGGAACCAATAGGTGTTTTCCTCTTCGATTATTTTTGGCGAAACAAACAATGTAGTCGGTGCTTCATACTTCTGAATCAATGGAAAAGCTTTATCATAAAAAGAGCGATCGCCATCATCAAAAGTTATGTGCAAAGGCATTTTTTCAGAACGCGATTGTGCACTTGTATCTTCGAAAAAAGGTAAATCGACAAATTGATAGTTGGTGGCTAAAAACTGAAGTGTTTGTTCAAACCACTGTTCATCATCAATCACATGAAACATTGCAATTAGTCCTCTTCTCATAATTTAATCCATTGAAAGTCGCTGTCAATTAATTCAATTTCCCAATCTAAATTGTTATTGCCTGACTGCTCAAAATTACTCTGAGATCTTATGGCAAACAATGGATGTGAGTTGATGGAAAAGAACGATTTTTTTACTTTATCAGAAATGCTGTTGTTTGACGTGAAAAAACGGATGTAATCTTTTTTGAAGCCTTTATTAAGAGTTGCAATGGTTGCGATTGATTTACTAATCATTGCGCTATTAGTGGGGTCACTTACACACATAATATCTATGCTTTGATCATGCATTGGAGAGATAAAAAAGAGGCATTCGAAAAACTCTGTTTTTAGAAGTTTGAAGTGATTTTTATAAGGGGAGCTTAACACTCTCCAAGTAAGAAAATCGAGGTCTCTAACGATAGAAACACAATCTTTTGAAGGAGTTCTAAGCAGGCATTTCTTAGAAAAATCAGCTAATCGACCTCCATCAATATCAACAATAGAATAAGAATTTGAAGAGAAAGCTTTTTGTTGAAACCAAATCTTTAAGAGAGGTGTTGAAATAAGATTTCCAACATTACACAACCAATGAGGCAATCTTTTTTTGAATCCTGGATAGTTGAAGGGAATTATTGGAATGACTTGCATAAAAGACTTGAAAGACTGAATCCAACCAATTTTTTTGAAAAGCACGATAGATTTTTCATTGCAGTAAATGGCCATTTGAAAGTCAAACTGTTCCATCCAAGCCTGAGTAATCTGGCTCCCTATTCTGTACCTGCGAAACTCTGGTAACACTGCCAAATCAATGAACCAAGCTCCTGTATGGTAACTGCCGTTAAACGCAATTTTTATTGGCATAAATCCAGCATGAGCAATAACTTGATTTTCATAGGTAGCTACCAGTGGCAACTGAGGAAATTCGTTTGTTCTATTCAGCCATTGCCAGCTGCTTTGCAAAAAATCGAATCTTTCAGGATAAATTGCTTTGTAAAACTGATCAAGTGAGTTTGGATTCACTTGGTTTGCAGGTGCAATTTTTAATTTGTCTTGTGAAAATTGAGATATGCTCAAGAGTTGCGATTAATTGGTTGCAATTTCGTTTTGACGAGCATCGTAATGATGAAGCTCATTTGTTTTACAAACTTATGATATTAGGATATAGGTAAATTTGCAGTCTAATTTGATGTAAATGCTTGATTTTATTCAGGAAGTAATTGATTTGTCTGATAAAATAGACGATCGAAGAAGGTTTCATGAAGCAGCGAAACCATGGTTGCTCAAAATGGGCACACCTGAGTATATCCATAAAGTGTTTGAAATGAATTTGATGGACAATGGTTTCTTACAGAGGAAATGGAGTACTTATGAGACTCCTTTTCTTTATCTGTTCGAAAACAATCATTTTTATTTGAAATATCACGTGTTTTTGACCGTCAAATCAATGGATGTAGAAAAGACAACAAATATTATTCATCATCATAACAATTATCTTTTAAGCAGCTTAGCTGCCTTTGGCTCTGGATATTACACCATTCATTATGATAAAAAAATTGTAAGTAATCCAGATGGAACGCATTCATTAAAAAGAACGCGTGATTTTAATCATTTACCGGGAGAAATTTCTTTTGTAGATAGCTATGAACCGCACGTAGTGTTCAATCCTTCTGAATTGTCTGCCACAACCGTTTTATGGTCACCAGATAAAAAACAAATTACCGATAATCTTCGGAATCACCCTTTGGTCAAGCCTTTTAAGAAACTTCTTATAAGAATTATTCATTTTTTTGGAGCTTCAAGGCAGTTGGGCGTAGCAGAAGAAAATGTGTGTCAGTATTACCTTGAAAACGGAAAATACTACGCAGTAAAAGAAACTGAAATATTTGAGTCTTTCAAAGCAGAAATGGGGCCAGAAGTTGATGATTATTACATCAATGCACTAGCATTGTTCATGCAAAAAACAAATTATAAAAACACCTCCTTTTTGAATCAAATGATAAAAAAGGAAACCACTCCTGAGACGTGGAAAAAATATTTGACTCAATTAGCAAATGGTGAACCTATAAATGAAGTGTATGGAAGAGAAACACTTTACATACCAAATGGCGAAATGCGCAAAGAAGATTTGTTAAGGGCACCTTCAATTTAGGGAATGAGGATTTTATATTTTTCGTCACATCCTACACATGATACTTTAAGCGATGTGGGTTATAGTACCCATCAGCGTGAGATGATTGAAGCGATGCTAGCCCTTGGCCATGAGGTAATTCCAATTATTATTGGTAACGATCGCATCAAAGAGATAGATGAACAAGCAGTCTCTAATGGTTCAGTTTCTTTTATTAGTCGTTTTAAACGAGTTGTTCCTTCCATTATCTGGCAAAGCGTCAAGGATATTCAAATGCTAAGTCATGGGGTTAGAACAGTGAAACCTCGGTTTGAACAAGCTATAATAAAGTTCAAGCCAGATGCCATATATGAGCGCACCGAGATTTTAATTGGTGTAGGTGCTCAACTCGCTGCTAAACACAAAGTCCCTCATATTTATGAAGTGAACGGGCCAGGAGTAGAAGAGATGATCAAGTTTGAAGGCAGATCTTTGATGAATGGCTTTGCAGAAAGACTTGAAAAAATTAAATACCGCAGTACATCTGCCATTTGTTCAGTATCTCAAGATTTGAGCATTTTTTTACAAAATCGATATTCCGTTAATCCTGATAAGATTACAACCATTCCAAATGCATACAATCCAGAACATTTTTCTATTTACAGTAGAAATTCCTTGGATGTAAAATTTAATTTTAAGTCTACCGATTTAGTCTTTGGCTTTGTAGGTTCTATTTTACCATTTCATGGAGTAGATCTTTTGGTTAATGCCTTTGCCGAAGTGAAGAAAAGTTTTGGGCAAGTCAAGCTTTTAATTGTTGGTAGCGGAATGAGTTTGGCAGATTTGAAACTTCTTGCCCAAAAAAAAGGTGTAAGCAATGATGTTTTTTTACCGGTCAAGTAAAACACTATCATGTCAAAGAATATATGCAATTGATGGATGTAGCCATCATGGCGAAAAGCAACTGGTACGGTTCTCCGGTTAAAATATTTGAGTATGGGGCTATGAAAAAAGCGATCATTGCACCAAATGTGGGTCCAGTAAGGGATGTAATGCAAGATGGTGAGCACGGTTTATTGATTGAACCCGATTTGGGATCGTTGGTAGAAGCGATGAAAACTCTCGCAACTGATGTGCAATTGAGAGTAAGATTGGCGGAACATTTCCATCAAAAAGTGCTCATGAATCATACTTGGGAAAACAACGCAAAAAGAGTCATTAACATCTTTAATGG
>Ga0100380_10002225_pt1 | contig 20992 bp, 13 predicted proteins | sample CryGeymeta201504_FD_80417 | JGI IMG/M metagenome (GOLD analysis project Ga0100380, IMG submission 80417) | Groundwater microbial communities from Crystal Geyser aquifers in Utah, USA - Crystal Geyser metaG 2015-04 | ecosystem: Environmental > Aquatic > Deep subsurface > Groundwater | place... | reverse complement strand
TCAAGAAATTTGCCTTTTTTATTGAAATATTCGATTTTTTCATTTCTGAACAGCATTTTGTATCCCCAGTTAATTGACTTGATATGATCTGTTACCTTCTCAAGAGCTTATTCCCAGACATGCTATCCTTCTTCTTTAATATGCCAACCAGTAACTTTCAAATCTTCTCTTAGCTCTCCCCAAAGACCGATTGTATGAAACATCTTCTTGGGCATACATCCCACATTTACGCAGGTTCCTCCAACTCCCCAGCTGGTCCCGTAGGGTGATGGAGTCACAAAATCAGCAAGACCCACTTTTGCTCCTAGCCTGGCTGCTGCTTGAGCAGATGCCAAACCTCCTGAGCCTCCTCCGATGACGAAGTAGTCGAATTGGAACTCTTGATCCATAAACAAAACTAATTATATCCCTTCCTGTATTAGTCAACATTTAAGGGCATTGGCCAGGATTTTTTTTTTCTTAACATTTCTGACGAAGGATTTTTTTTATAATTATAATTACGATGTCGGTAAAAAACTCTTTTCCGACACACCCAATAATTACTGCTTCAAGGCCTCAAATGCCTCACAAACACACCAAAACTTGTCTACTTCAGTTGAATAAATCGGTCAGTTCATATGAAACAGAAGCGCTTGGACTTCGTCCTACCAATATATTTCGAGAGCATCTGTAGACTCTAGACTAAAACCCGAGAATAGAAAGGCCGGTTGGTGGGTCTTAGCTCTTGAAAAAAGTAGAAAGTAGCTTCGAGAACAGAAACCGAAAGGCAACAAAGTCAACCATTAAAAGGAAAGACTCTTTAAAATTATTTGCCAAAAAATCAAAAAATCAAAGGGCTAAATCTGAGTTTCAAAACGGCCATGAAAAGTTAAGAAATATCAGAATTCAAAGTAGTATCGACTCCTATGAATAAACTTTGAAAGAACATAAAGTGTACGGGTTTTAAGAGCTGACAAACTCATATGTTAGTCTTGAGCCAATCAAAAGAAAATAGGGAAGATGGAAGGGGACAGAGCAGCAAAGAAAAGAATACCTGGACAAATCAGCTCTACTTGCATAGATAGCATACAATAGACCTTTAAGATAGCAAGTAGGAGGACAGCATTTCTAATATTTGATGAGAGATCGATGGAAAGACGACTTGAAACAACAACAGTTCATCTATCAGCTTAAACATGGAAATCCATTTTCTAATACTAAAGCTGTTCGCATGCTCAAACGTATTTTTCATTATATTTAGAATACCATCCGAATATCCGATAAAGGAAAGGATTGATCTTGAAAGGAAGAGTTCTTTCTACGATCGAATGAAGAAGTTGATATTTTAAGTCAAATTACAATATAAAGATGATTTATCAGTTCAGAGGTTTAGGATTTTAGGGATAAAACCGTTGTTGTATATTTCTCCCAAAATCAGGATCCATAGTATAATCACCATAATGACTCCGCTGATATATAGCTTTAATTGAGCCCACCTACTGAGCCAAGCTCCAAGCATGTACACAACCAAACTTGTGAGGAACCAAAATGGCAAAAGATTGATATATCGCTTATTCAGATCATCTATATTGATTCATTTGTACCTCCATCGTTGTTGAGCAGATAGTAAAAGAAAGCCACGAATATAAGGAAAACATGGAAACCGATAGAAAGTGCTTCGTTGGTGGTTTGAGTGAACTGTGGTTCAGGTGCATTCTCATCCTCTTTTTTCTTAGCAAGACTATAAATAGCTCCAATCCCGTAGAAGACGATTACTAGAAGCGAGAAGTAGTAGACTGTGTTAATAATTATCTTCAGCTACTGATTGAATGTTTTGATCTCACTTTGATAATAAAAGTAATTAACGAAGTTGGCCAGACCATCGTCGGCTGTCCAATTCATAAAGAGAAGCGTTCCTGAGTTGACATATATATACCTAAAATGGTGGTGCCCCCTATAAGGATGTAGATTGGCAAGCGTATTTGAAACCCCTGTTCCATAGATCTAAAAATTAACAATATAATTTAACCAAAGTCTTCATCTTTCAGCGTCAACCCTGACTTTAAAAATAATTCATTTTCATTGATAGGAATGAGTGCACTAGTTTAGCTGTAATATTTTAATAATTCTAAGTTTCTAAACATGAACAAAATAATAGAACTTTAGAGAAAAAGTTCCGAACTAACGAGTGATATCGAAGACATTCTTCATGCCGCATCTCTCAACTTTAAGGCTATCTGCACGGAAGTTTAGCAAAAGGAAATCAATACCCTGCACTAGTAGTTTGCCTATCTTCGTAACATGCTCGCTCAAATATAAAATACAGTTCAAGACAGAGCACCTGCCTTCATGAGTTACCTGATTATTAAGCAAATTCAAGATGAGGAGTCTAGAGTTAGAAGATAAAGATTGTCTGAGTATGAGGAGAAAATATATGATCAAAAACGGATCATAACTGACAAAGAAACATTCTTTGAGCAACTACTGAGACCCAAAAGAAAAAGACCTGCCTACCAAACTCCTTAACAATTCCAATAAATTCGGGCTAAAGAGAAGGAAGCTTAAGAAAAATCAAAAAATTAACAGCTATCCAAAGAAATTACTTAATTGCTTGCTATGAAAAAACTCTTGACTGAGCAATAGAAGATGAGGAAGAAACAAGAGCTGGAATACACTAAATCTTCTTCCTTTTCTCAGGCTAATGTCGGTGAAATGCCCTAAGTAGCTACATAGAAGATAATTCCTTTCGAAGACCGCAAAAATAAAGAAAATAGGCCAACACACTCGAGAGCAACAAGCATGCAACATGAGCTTAACAAGTAGTTAAATTAGCATTTCAAAAAGGAATAAACCTAAGATGACCCTACTACGGCAAAGCATTTGCTTGCTTAAATCAAGGGCTTCAAATCAAAAAACGAATAGCTTCACAATATATATGATCAAACTTGCTTCTCTATGAAATTCAAACGAAATCAAGTCCTAAAAGCTCAGGAATAGTATAGACAAAAAACAAGAGATTTGAAAGAGTTTAAGGACAAAATGATGTAAGTATGGCAAAATGAAGAGTGGAAATTGAATAAAGTTAGTAAGCCTATTCGAATCAGGAAGTCCTCGCTAGACAAATGATCGATATGTTTAAATGTTATATTAATCATTCGCTTCTTTTGACCAGAGTTTGTTCGTTGTAGTTCTTCCAGGAGTAATGTTTGATGATCATGGAGTAAGCTCTCTTGTAGCCGAAGCAAGCTGCTGCCTGCATGAAGAAATGATTTCTGTTGTCTCGGTAGTAAGTCAGGAGATAATTTTCATGTTGCAAATCCATATCTTCTTCTTTTATGTGAGCGTTCTTGATCTTTTCTAAGAGTGATTGGTATTGAAGCAATCTTGCTCCCTTTGCTCCCAGCTTTTCCTTCTTAATTTTGCTCAGATCTAAATTCTTGATTTTTTGACCAACTCTACAATAAATTTATTTGTTTGTCAAGCCCTCCAAATCAGCACTAATTTCGACCTATCTATTAGATGTTTTCAATTATAGTAAGGAGCTGTTCTGGAAAAATTATTCAGCTAAGGCTGACATTTTTCTTTGAGATTTTCTATACTTTTTAGGAATATCATTATCTGGCCTGAATTTTTCAACAATTCTATCGTTATTATTAGTATCTTTAGGATGGAACATATTTCGCATTCTGAATTTGTTTTCAGATGTGCTTTTCCCGATTTCATTAACAAACTTTCGTTTTTCTTCCAGAAGAATTTCCTTTTCTTCTTAGTTTTGACATTTTTGTATAAGAAAATGTTTTCCTCTTTTGTCCAAGTAAGCAGGAAAGTCATATTGAGCCAGATCTGATTATTTGATTTCAAGCTTTTGGATAACCCAGACCAATCCACTTTCTCTGACATCTGTCCCATTTTTCAATATTAGTCTGTAGTAGAGCTTCTCAGCCTGAATAATTCTTTTCAACTCCTCCTCAAGATTAAATATAGCATCTTCTAAGCTCTAAATATTTTTCTTAGTCTTTGAAATCCTATTTTCGTTGGTTTAAATCAAACTTCTTTTCTGGCTTTTTTCAGCTTTGCTGTTTAGAGATTTATGTGAAACTCGAATGATCTAATCTTTTGGATCCTATCGAAGAACTTTCTATTCCAAGTACAATCTATTTTTTTCTTCAAAGCAACCATGATACTCAGTTCGAGCTTCAAAGAGAAGTTTCATTCTACTTTTGATGTTTTCTTCGATTTGAGTTTTCTTATCATCTAACTCTTTCTTCAACAGCTTGGAACTATTTTCTATTAGCATATATCTGTTCAATAAGTTTCCTTCGCTTCCGTGTGTTACCTCAATAATTTACAGTCCTCTCTATATTTCTCCTTTGTAATCGCAACCTTCTCTAAAACCTCTAGCACTTCCTATTTCCTTGCTATTTCTCGGTATTCTTGGCTATATACTTTCACATTTATTGTGAATTTGTCTTTTTTCCCATTAATCTAGCTAATTCGGTTGATCTGAATTGTGATTAAATTGAGTCAAAGATTGATTCTTAACCTGAAATCCTGCTTCCCCCAAATTTTGATAGCTGAATAAAGAATAATCTACATTTCGGAAAGTAGCATGAGATGACCTGATTCTTTTACTTTTTTCCTAAGACGTTGTTCAATAGGTTTTCTATTTTATTTCTTGAACACTTTGACACTACTGTTGATATCTTACATTATGATAGTCATACTTTCTTTTAGATGTAGAGTCTGAAACTTCATTTTTTGTAGGAAAATAGGGAGTTCATCTTTGGGAGTAATTTTGTAGAAATCAAGACTGTTAGTTTCCCTGCTTAATATTTTTTGACAAATGTTCTTTTCCTCAACCTATCTGATTCTGTATCTGTAGCGTTGAATAACGTTGACCTATCTGTTTGTAAGCGTGTCCTTCTTAAACTCTTCCATTTATTAATATTCTTAATTATTCCAAACCTTAATAACAATTCCTTTGCATCAATCTTTTGAACTCAAAGTGAAAGAAAAATCATCATTTGACTGTTTTTATCATAAGGAAGAAGTGTTCAATAAATAATGATTTTGAAAAAAATCATACTGTTCTTCTAGGTTTCTTGCTGTTGTAGCTGTCGTATGGTAACGTTTAGGGTAAAATGAACTATCTTCCTGCTTTTCCTGTGCCTCCTCGTTTTCTATGATCGAGGTCATTGATTGCTGGGGATGGCACCAATGGAGGGGCTTTAGCGTCATTGGAATTTGTTCTGCCGGACGATCCTTGACCTTCTGAGTTTTTTCCTCTAGGTCTTCTCTGTTGATCATTTTTTAAATAGCTTCCTGCACACACTCCCATCTTAACTGTATTCTTTTTAGTAAACTATATATTATGCTATGAAACTTTGATAGCATTCAACTATCCTCAAAATGACGTTAAATATGAGGTATATTGAAATCTGACTAAATCAAACAGGTTAGAAAGCAACAAACCCATCATTATATTCCGGTTGCTGAGTAAAATTACAATATTTTCATCACACTATCACGAAAAGGATTTCAATAATTTGACTTTGTCAACCATAAATTCTCTCACATTATTTTATCTTTGCTTGACTGTGGTATATCTCCTTAATAATTTTCAATGATAATCAAATTTATCAATTTATCAAGTTATCTTTAAGATAACTGAATTTACAAAAAGCATGAAAGGTCCAATGTTTTGTTTATTTTTTGAACTTTAGGGCATTTGATTGAGTCTTTTTTATTCGATAGTCTGCATTGGCCAAGTGTTATCCAATAGGAAAGCTAGATTCACAAACAATTTACTTTCCTTGGTGGTTTAACACAATTTTAACAGAAAGAAGCATACATTAAGTCAAATATCAGATAGTTTCAACAACAGATCCTAAAGTTTCTGCTTCAGTCTATATTTTTACTTCATCAGTCCACATTTCTTCATTTTTTGAATAAAAGGAAAGATAGCTCTTCCTCATTCAATCTATTTAGAGAATAATTAATGGTTCAAATTGCTAATAATTACAAGCCCTAATATTTTATTTGATCATATACCTAGCTGAAAACTTTGATTTTTCAGACTAATTGATCAATTATAATGAAGAGTCTGAAATAACAATAATGGTCTAGATTTGTGAAGTAGCCATAACACATTAATATTTTATTCTATTGTCACTACTTCATCAAATTTCTGACACTCTTTTACACAAAAAGCAATCACAAGGAATTAACTTATTTTTTCTCAGTAGCTTAATTTTTATCAAAGTAATAGTGCGAAATAGTAACTGTTACGGACTGTATGTCAGAAGTAGAATAATATGAACCTGATATCATGTCATGGTCTATTCGCTGGCAAAATTCCTTTTTTAACGCAATTGTAACCTAAAATGGCCTAGTAGACCTGATTAGGTCAATGTGAAGGAACCAAAGGTGCCAGTATGGCTGGTCACAATGATAAGGATGAGTCAGTAACAGCTTCATTAAGTAAAATCATTTAACAGCCTTGCCCCTTTTTGTGTTGAAACTATCAACGGGTAGGTCATCTGGTAAAGTATACTTGGGGTCCATTTTTTTGGCCTTAACGCCTCCCTGTTGACCATTTTGCTGCCGTCCATTGTTGTAGGGTGTTTGCTTGTATTTTTGTTATTGTGCAGCGGCATGTCCTGACGAATCTTGTGTCTCAGCGCCTTTGTCTCCACTTTTAACTGCGGGTTTGCTGCCTTTAGGCTTTTCCTAACTACCAGCACAGGCTCCCATTTTGTTGCTTGATTAAAAATTATAAAATCGGAATACAAGTAAATTTTACTTCCCTCTCTCTACCTTGATTAACTCAGTCAAACCATCCCAAAAGTCAATAGTAGCATGCTCTTTGAAAGGAATAATATCGCAAGAAAAGTTTGGGATAAAATCTAACAACTTCCGTACCTTTGAGATTAGAAACGGTCCAGAGCATTAGTCCCAACTTGAGAAGTCAAATAGAGCGCTAAGTACTAAATCGCTTTTGGGAGTTTAGGAAACATATACGATAGATTATGCGAGATAAATAAAAGCTGATTGATCATTTGGGAGCTCTTTTCCTTTTGGGGATCCTGATGCTATTGAGTGGAAGATCCTAAGGTAGCCCTTACAGGCCTATTTGTCTGGCTTCTTATATTTCTTTTTTGCGGTTGTCTGAAGTATCATTAGTGTTTGACCTATCTTTGTCGACGTAGTTGGTCTTCTCGGGCTTGCTACCACCTCCTACTCTTGGATCCTACTGCTTGTTGCCGCCTCCTGCGCATGCTCCCATAGTAATTATAGTGTTAATATTATGATGATGATATAACCCTCTTCACTATCGATCTATCCAAAAGGTCACAAATAATGCATCTAAAAGATTAATAATGTTCTTTGGGAAAGTAAACATTTGAGAAAAGTAGAAGGAAAAACTGATCATTCACCTGTTATTATTGCCAATTTTACCCTTTAGTTAGCTTATAGACCAGAGGACAGATCGAATAGCTTGGGCCAAAACTTATTTTTACTTTGGATCTGATGATATCTATAATAAAGCACATTTTTACCAACTATTGTCTAACGAGCTGGTCAAATTAGAATTATAGTTCTCTCAGACGTCGTTTGTCTTAATCCTTCTCTTAGAAGGACATTTATACGGGTCCTGATTTCATCTCAGCTGGAGAGCCGAAGATTCCGTAAATTCCACTACCTTCAGAACCTGATGAAGGAGCTTGAACTTAGTTGGTAATTTTGATTTCAACACATCTGCTCATTCTAAGCTGCTTGTTCCCCGACTGTGTTGTTGATTTTATACTTTTTGTTGGGCTATCCAGTAAATTAGTCTAGTTACAAACATTATAATCTTGGGGCCTGGATGTGAAAGCTGAGCTTTCAGGGAAATGTTAGCTGCTTCTAAAAGGAGTATTGCCAGTTGATTGAAGAGTTTTAGCATCTGCAGACTCTCTTTTCTAAAAATGTACTTCTAAATCGACATTTTTTTGAGGTATTGAGTTTGTTTGAGATACTGGGATTAAGTTGAGCTATTGTCTTTCATTTTTCTTGGGATTATAAATTTTTCTAGGGCTTTGCTGGCTGTGAGGACTTTGAGGAGCCTTTATGGTCTTATTTGTTTGCAAGAGTTACAATAACCTTTGATATTCTTGCTCTTTTGACTCCAACACTTTCGGGCACTTTTTGAATTGAGTCTCAATCTTTCCATCAATTTTCTCGCTCATTTTTTGAATTTTCTGTTTGACTTATTTCTTTAGAAGATCTTTTTAGCGAGGATGCAGACCTGCTTTGGCTTTAAGCTATTCAATTTTCCGACTGAGGCGTTGTTTCGATGTTGGAACTGCAGTATTTTTTGATTTTTTAGAAGAACTCAAGCTGTTAATTCTTGAGGAATTTCTTGAAGAACTTATGGAAAGCAAAGAACTTTCTTTACTTGAATCTTTAGGTCTTGATGCACATTTTCTCGAACTTTACTGCTCAGTTAATGATATTCGATTCTTGACAAGATTCTTTTGTGTAACGTGAGACTAGCTGTGATCTTGAGTTTTTGTTCGATCAGCAATCATGTAGTCATCATGTTGCTATTGTAATTTTTTGACCTCTTTCTTTAGAGTGCTCACTTATCTATGTGTTATTAGGCTTACCTGTTGAGGTGTTTGACTGATTTTTTATTCTTTTTGATCTGCTTCAGCATATACTAATCCAGTTCGAGACGATTGGGATCGACCAAAAACTATTTTCTTTTGCTTTTTTTTGAGTGATGATTATGTGAGTATTAGTGTGCTTTTCCTGATGCTCTTCTCATTCAATAGAATTTATTATTCAGCCAGTTAGAAATATAAATATGTGTCGCCAGTTAAGCTAAAGCAAATGTTTGCTAAACTTCCTTGGTAACAGCCATGATCATTCAAATTGCAAGAACATAGAATAAATTTATCATTATAGTTAACTCTTTTTGTCAGTCGATTTGATTTTTTGAAGTTACTCCTATAAATGTTTGTTCTTCTTAAAAATGGCATTTGCTAAATGTTCAAGGCTGATCAGCTTTTCGATTAACTCTTGCTTACTGAATTCCTCATATCTTTTCCACTCTCCTAATAATCCATTCTCATTTTAACTTGGCTTCTTATTATCTTACAACACAGACTTCATGAAACTTTTCTACTTGAAATACTACTTCTCCACCTTTTTAAAATCAACTGCTCGTGGTTTTGAATTTTGGTGGGTACTTGTTGTGAGAGGACGATGCATGGACTTACTGGTCATACAAGTTTTAGCTCTTTTTTCCATTCTTGTCATTATTTATATCCTTTTGACTTCTTTCTTGAGAGTACCAAAGTTATCTATGTCAGTTTCGAAGATGGAGGGATTATTTTGTGACTTAGCTTATTGCCTCTTTTGCCAGATGAACCCTCTTTTTTGTCGATAAGCATGCATACTCCGTTATTTTATGTGATCGATTATAATCAATCAAATTATGATTCGTTCTCTCCTTCGAACCACCTACCGCTTCAGCAAAGAGCAACTCGCCTGGAGGGAGAAAAATAATATGCTTGAGTTTCTTATTTACGATCCTGAAGAGCAAGGAAAGATCCTGTATCTTATCGATTAAGAAGTGACATTCCCAGAACTAAAACAGAGGCATATTTTTCAGTAATACGATTTCACTCTTCCCTCTGGTGTTGATCCAGAAACCCCTGTTTTCACTTTATTAGCCAGAGAATAGAAACCTATCGAAATCAAAGTGAGCTTCAATGGTCAATAATACGTTCTGAGGAACCGATTTGCGTAATTTTGACAATATTTAGAGAGCCAGATCAACAATCAATTTACTAAACTCTAGCATCTAATCAGAGTATTTATCATAAACTTCTATAAATTTAGACTATCAACGATCATAAGAATATCTTGACGGGCCGATATCTTAGACTAGAGGCAGAAGCATATCTCAAATCAATGGGATTGAGCTCTAAAAAAACATTGACATAGGAGCTTAAAAATGAAATACTATCACATCTAGGAACAACCAACCAAATTCCAGCTCAAACTGAACTTGTTCGACTGAGATACAAACAAGATGCTCTTGAAAATAAGCTTCAACAAACTCAATTTCTGATTGATGGCATGGAAAAATAAGCTGATCGACTACTCAACCTCTATAAGTTGGGTGTTATCGGGTTAACTAGTGCTCATCTGTTTGGTTTTGGCTACATGATATTTGGAGTTGAGTGGCTCGGATGGGATATCATCGAACCTTTGACTTACTCTGTTTTATGCCTGTATTCTCTTTTGGGAATGAGGTTTTATAGGAAATTTCAGAGGGACAGAAGCTAATAAACAATCCAATAAGCTCTGAGAAGATGGGCAATGAGACCTTCAAAACGGATTGCTCTCAATGAGCATAAAAAGAGATTCCTCCATGAGCAAAGATAATTGAGGTAGCTGAGAAGCAAAATCAGGTTGGTTAGCAACAGACTTGCTCCCATAAGCACTCTCCCAGATGATCTGTGAATGAACTATCCTGAAATATGAAATGCTGAAGAATTTTTTGAAAAAAATATTCAAAAGTTTACTATCATTGTGTAGCAATGTGTTTCAAACCATTTCAACTTTTTTTTGCTTTGGTTCTTTAATAGACTAAACTCTATAGATTTAGTTATCTAACAGTAGGCTATAAGCTCTCACAATCAATTGAAAAAGGTTGAATCGAGTTTTTCCTGCATTGAAGAAGGCAAATTTAAAACTGCTTAGTATGATGATGTAGACCTCATGATAATTTTTTAGAAAAGATCAATAGTTGAATCAGTTTCCATTCCTTCTTTTTACTTAATGAAAGCTTTCTTGAGGTAAAGTATCTGGCAACTGCCAGTTTGCAGGGGCTTTTCCAATTTTTTGTATACCCTTGGGCTTATTGCCAATATTCTCTTTTCCTCTACCGTTCGTTTAAGCCTTTTTGACTTCCATTTCACGTTTACGTTCTTGAGATTCTTCTGTATCTTGTCCTTTTTATCCGGATACACCACTAACCTTTGATCTATCGGGAACACCAGCACAAGCACCCATTTATAAAATTTGGATTAAACTAATATAATAGCCTAGTTCTACGCTTATAAAACAACAGAGCTAAGCTATCAGCACCGTTAAATGAGTCAACTATAGCATAGTCTCTTCAAAACACTGCCTCCTTTGATTTCATTGCTCTTTAGCTTTTGCCCTATCTCAATTTTGTCAAACATAAATGTGATCAATACGATTCATTTGAATATCAAGCTCAAACAATCAGACGTCATCAAATACGTAGTTTTCCTTTTCCACCTTTACTGTACTTTTGGTTCTTGAAATAAGTTCTTCTGCTTCTTTCAAATTGCTTTGTTTTGTGGATTTCTTTCTTCACCAGATATTCATATGAGAAGCCAGGGTGCCTTCTTGACATATGACCTCCAAGTTTTCGACCTGTTTCAAATTATTCCTGACAAATTTTGCATTTATGTTGATTTTTATTGGATTCTGCCATCAGCTTAACAATTCCTCTTCTCATGCATTCTAACTTATCGAATAAAATGAGGAAACTCCTTTTTTGTTCATCAGTAATTCCTTTTTCACGAATGCTGCTAATTAGATCCATCATCCAAGGGTATTTTTCAATTTATCTAAAAGGATGTTTCTGAGTTGTTACCAACACATGGAATTTTTGTTGTTGTTTTTATTCTGCATCTTTCCATAACTCCTGCTACTAGACATCCATACTCAAGTCCTTGAAAAATTATCTTTCCATTTATTCTTCCTATATTTTCAATTCTTTATTTTAGCAATTCTCATCAATGATTTATGATGGACCTTCATCATCAGATTCAAAACCAATTTTATAGTCATAGATAGGCTCACTTGATGTCGCAAGAATGATTTGTTGAACTACCCTGCATTATTCCTGAAGTTTTCTTATCGATTCAAACTCAGCTTTAAGATCACTTGTGCAATCCACCTCTGAAGAGAAGTTGATGTACTCCAGCTCTTTGATTTCTTCTTTCTTGATAGGTTATAGTTGAGGTGAATCTGAAGGAATCTCAAAGTTATGAAACAAAGGATCTTCAGATTCCATTGCCATTTGTCTATCGTGAAACTCGAATCTCCTGCTCTCCTCATTGAGAGTGAAGTCTGGACATGGAATTTCATGATGGTCCTCTTCTCTTGGAGACCCAGCTTTGATCCTCATTTTTTCCTACCCGCTCATAATATTAATTTGCAGTGGGTAGTCAGAGAAGAGATATTTATAGTATATCTTGCTAGCAAAAACCCTATTTTTCTGAGCAATACTATCCCATCAAATTTCAATATGAATATTCACAAGATTAAATAAACATCGCTTCAGATCTTTTTCTCGTAGTTTTACTGTGCCTAATCCCTAGTCTTTCCCACTTTTCTTAATTATTCCTCAGTTTTTAGAAAAGTCTGAAAACCTGTATAACCCAGTCTCTCAATCTATTTAAGCCGAACATTGAATGACATTTCTGTTGTGAATTCTCGAAACATTGTTATCAAATCGGCTCGTTACGTTTATGATGTTAGAGGTTTGTTTCGAAGCCCACAAGTTGTCTGAGGAACAAGAGATTCAGGTTTCGCCATAAAACGGTATAGGTTGAGAGGAGACCAGAAAAATGATTTCTTTAGCATGCTCATACTATACATCTCATAGTTTTGGTTTGATCCGACTCTTCTGTTATAAATTAAACCTAAGCAGGGTCCCTTTCTGGGTTTAGGATCCGTTGCTTAAAGAGAGTGGCAAGTTGAGCAATTTTTCATAAAAACCATGGTGCCAGCTTTTAGCTATCCATCGACTGGAACTTCTCTAGCCGATCTTTAATCTTCAGCGTACTGAGCACGAAGTTATCCCTTAAGTGCTAGCGCTTTTTTCCGAGCTGTGATTTTCTGTGCTAACTTTTTTTCTTCAGCATCGAGTGCATTGATTTATTTGGCTATCTTTTTGTATAGAGTTTATCGTAAGTCTTCAGCGCTTTTCTCCAGTTGCTTGAATCTTTATTGATTATCTTTTAGAGTTGACTCTGTTTGCTTGGCTTCTTTTGATGTCATGTGTATCTATTACGACTATTAACTTATTCACTTTAATGACTGAATTAAATTATCAAACACGCTATGCTATCAAAGGGTCTCAAAAAACAGCTCATCTGCTTGAGGATTTATTGTGCCTTTGCGATTCCTTGTTCGGAATTCTGTAAGCAGAGTTAGTTACTCTGAGAGGGGTATTGAAAGAGGCGTCCTTTAACTCATTTATTAGATGAAGATTTTTCTTGTGATATAGAGTCACAACTTGGCCCTTTTTGCCCTAAATAAGATAAAAAATACTGCTCGTCCGGTTCTTCCAGCTCTCTGAAGATAATCTACTGTGCTTTTGGGGAAATCATAGTTTATAACTCTCTCAAGTTAGGGGATATCGATTCCTCTGGCTCCAAGATCAGTGCTTATCAGCAATTTATTTTGTCCATCTCTGAACAAAGAAAAATTTTGCAGACGAATTGATTTTTGAAGATCAGAATGAAGAGAAAGTGCTTTGATGCCTTCACTTTCCAGAAAATATTATAGTTAGTGAAGACTACGAATCGAACTACAGAAAATAATTGTTTTAGCCTATCTCCTCTGAAAAAGAACATCCAAGAGAGTCTGATGCTTATCAAGCTCCTGACACTGAACAAACTAATGCTTAATATTTTCCAGATTCATGTGAGTCTTTTTGTCAACTAACTCTGTGTAGTCTTTTAGCTCTTTTTTGAGGAGCTCCCTCAAATCTTTTGGATTTGTCGTTCCAGAGAAAACTATCTTTGGTGTGTTGTTTAGCTGCATAGATCTGAGGACTATGTCCTTGATGATATTTTGAAGTTTGGCTGTTTCAAATAGAGTATCAGTTTAGTCAATAACCAACCATTTTAGATTGGTCAAAAATATATTGTTGTTATCCAACTGCCTTTGTAGTTTAACGTTACTTGTGATGAGAACATCCAAGCCATTTTTTATTGCCTGATTTTAGTCATAGAGTGTTCTTCCGACACCTAAACCTTCAACTTTGAGTTTAGCGTGATGAGATATTTGCTTACCGACCTGACGGCACTGCATCACAAGCTATTTTGTTGCAGTAATGACGATTGCTCTTGGCCTTTGAGAAGTTGTTAGTGCTCCTGATCCTTTTTCTTATTGTTTGAGCTATGACATTATTGGAAGCAAATAGGACAGTGTTTTTCCAGATCCTGTGGGAGCTGTAATATGAAAAGGCTTATTAGGAACCCTACTGAGAGCACTGAAGAATGCATATTGGCAAAAAGTAGGAGTATGAATATTCTCAGCTTATAGGTATTTGTAGATCGAGGGGTGGAAGGGGAAGTGGTCAAAAGAAGGAAGCCTCAGCGATTGTTATGAACTGTTTTGATAGTTGATCCTAAAAAATATCTTACTGATGTTTTTCATGTTGATCTTCACTATTTTTTAATTGTAGTGGAATACTATTATCGTCAAGATGAGTAAAAAGTGAATTGAAATCAAAAAGCTTGAAAAAGATTTATTTTGGATAAATATCAAAGGAGCCTAAGGGTCTGATCATACTTCGATTTCCAAAGCTCGAGTTCTTTGACAGGAACATAAGGTTTAACTTGCTAAAATAGAGGAATTCCATAGTTGGTATGCATGTAGTTCATCTTCTTCAAGTAGTCAAGGTTGTGGCTGTTGATCCATTTCTTGCGAATTGTTAACAATTATGGCTATAATTAGCTGAGACTATACAAGAAAGATAGACCCGCTGCTAGAGAAAATATTCCTAGGTCAATAATGAAGGTTCCAACTCCTATAGATTTTCTGTACGCTGGCAATAAACGCTGAAGACCATGAACTAATCCAATAGTTCCTACCATAGCCACAGACATGTTCCACATGAAACATGAATCCATTTTATACCGAACCTTTTCAAGGTCTTTGTCATTGGGAGATTTTTCATAGATCATCTTGATGTTTTCGATTCTTATTAGCTGATCATCTCCAATAACGTAGCCAACTAACTTCATACCCCAAGTATCGAAAGGCATCTTGTTATTATCTCAATTAAATAGAATATATTCAGGTGGATCAGATAGATAATTCAATTTGGAAAGAGGCTATGAAGAACTCGGAAATATATAGTGAAAGTGAAAAGAGGATACTTGCCAATGGAGAGTCTGCGAAGTAAAATGAGTGGAATTGGTAGAAACTCGGAGCTAAAAACTGTGGACAAGTGGATGTAACTGAGGATAACGTCGTGGAAGACTCGTGGAATCGTGAATGTTATTTATTGATGAATCAGCCTTTACGTTGGTCTGCCAGCTTTACCCTGATGGTTCTGTCCATAAATATGCTGCCATTGAGCTGGATAGCTTTCTCAAAATGATCCTTATTTTCACACAGTCCGAATCCTATTCCTTTTGAGAATCCTTTTTCATCCTTGAGTATCCTAACCAAAAACAGATTGACCCCGTTTTCCTTGAAGTATTATTTGAGGGTATTTTATTCCATTTCATAGGGTACACCTCCGATGAATATTTCAAGTTAATGTTTATTCTCCATGGCATATTTCTTCTTTTCTCTCATCAATTTGTACTCTTAACTTTCGGTATCTTCCAAAGGAGGAAGTGTGGTACACTATTACAACTCAATTCCTTTGAACTTTGCTTTGTGCCTCTTCAACTTCTCAGCAATTGTTTCTGCAAGATATCTGAGCTCTTCAGGAATATTAAGGACCACTCCTTTTTAATTTTAATACTTGTGCATTCCTCTAACTTCTTCATAAAGAGCCCGGGGAAATTCTTCTCTCAAGAAGTTCCAAACATATTTAAGGCTGTTGAATTCAACATCCATATTGAGGCGGTAAGTGATGTACCCAGACATTCCCAAATGAAGAGATTTGGGAGGCTATCTTCTCATTTTTTCAAGTTAAAGTAACCTTCCAGCAGCCTCTTAGCATGACATACCCATATTTTTGATCATTCCCAAGGTTTATGAGGATGGCCTGGGGGCCAATTGAACATCTGATATTAACTATCTTTCGAGTTAAAGTTCGGTGGGTCTGCTGTCGGTTTATTAGAAGGTTATTCCAACACTATCTGACAATTTTTTGATGGAGGATGCTACCTCCGCAACAGTGACTATTTTTGCTGAATGAGGATATTTTTACAACTTTATTTTGCCAAATCACTGATTTTGGCATAGAACTCAGGGTCGAAACATTTAGAAGCATTAATAATTCCATCAAATATTTTGCGATCTTCCTCAACAGCCATCAGAATGGAACATTTTTTCTGAGTGGTCATTATGATTTCGGCTTTTTGTTTCTTCAACTCGAAAATTGATCTTGGTGAAAACAAGAGTACCTGCTATGTGATGACTAATCAATAATCTTGACTACTCTTTGCAAGCGACATGCTCGTTGGATTGTTGCCAGATGGCTCATCGACTCGCAGATGATGAATATGATGGATGGCCTTGGAGATATTTTGATGCAGAGATTCCAGATAGCATACGGCAAACCAACCGATTTAGTTTCATTCTCCAAGTAGAACTAGTGTCCTGAGTGTAGACTAACTTACGAAATTGGCTGAGATATTTGTAGTGGTTTGGGTTCTGTTGAACTATTCCCTCGGATTAGCCAGATAGTGACCTTTTTCTAGGTTTGCTTCTGCTTCTGCTGCGATCCGAACTTCCACTATGTCTGAGTAAATTGGCACTTACTATCTCTTTCTTTTTTTGTGTTTGCCCATTAATATAAAAATAAAGATATAGATTCATCACTTTATTATCAAGGCCGACCGTTTGGCAGGGAAGTCTGCATGTACCGACGTTCTATCTCCTCTAGACTCTCCTTGGCTTGGATACTCTAAGATTCTCTACTGTCTACGCTTAAATTGTCAGACACTGATGGGACACTTTGATTTCTAGAACGATGGTAAATATTAGAGTTGTTGAAATTCTCTCCTTAATGGTAACTTTCAACTCTACTCTCCACTAAAACTGCTCTGGTGGGTAACCCTAGATTTTGGCTCAACCTGAAATTTTAAGTCCTTTACTCTGATAACAAATTTTACAAATGCCTTATTTTCTGCTTCAACTCTTCGTTGATCTTTTTACATTTATGGTAGTCGTCCTGAAGATCCAAATATCTTTTTTCTTGCTTACTTCTGCAATCTTCAGTAAGTGAGCTGACCTATTTTTTCCAGTTTCTCTCAGATTTGAAAAATTATTTCTACCCACTCAACCTTCTTGCGTCATCCTGGAGAGATTCAAAGTCTTGGGTCAGATGTTCAAGTTCACGTTGATAGCTGTTAATTTAATGAAGGAGTTGCTCTTATCTCCTTTCGCTCTATTCTATATGTCTTCCATATTCATCGAGCTATTGGTCTTTTTTGGAGAGGTGCTAATACATTTAATTATTGGCATCTTCCAACTGTCTCAAAAATCCCTTGAGTCGAATAGTTTCAGCTCTTTAATTCTCCAATGTCACCTGAAATTCATTATTTAAAATAGTCATGGCTGAGGCTCTTTATTTTTCTTCCTCGTACTAGCGAATCATATCCTTGAGCTTTCTGTCCAGTTCAGTCACTTTGTTTTTACTTCTATCTGCTTATCTCTCACTCTATTTGCTGGAACAAACCAGCAAATTCACTTAGTTTTGCATCTATCTTAACTCCCTCTCCAATGCATTGTTTCTATCCTGCAGCATCACATTGTTTTATACAAGTCTTTCATTCTGCCTATCCATATTTTGTCTTTCGTCTTAACTTCTGCTTAATTTTCTGGACAAGTCGTTGATCATTTGTTATCTTTATTCAATATTCTTACTGTACTGGTCTATTTCGCTTTCTTTTCGAATTTTGTATTGCCTGAGCTTTTCTCTTTCTTCTGTTTATCTGTCAAGCTCGTCTTGAATCTTATCCTTCTCTTAGTCGATGATAAGGATACTTTGATCCTTCTTTGCAATTATCCGAAGAAGTTATTCATTTCTCTATCTAAGTTATTCGAATTCCCTCTTTGTTTAACTACTTCCCTCAACCTGGAGATGACATCTTTACTGAAGATTCTTCACTTTTTCATGGAGCTATATTTTTCTTTGCTCTAAAGCTTTAATTTGACCAGCCATCATCTTGTTATCCTCAAAAATCTCCCTATTTTTTTATTCACTATTTGCTACAACCGTCTTTAATTTCACGATCTCAGTTTCAAGTTCTTTGTTTATGATCTGTTCAGAATGCAAGATAGCTTTGAACTAATCCAACTCTCCCTATCTGGCCTGAAGTTTTTATCTGAGAAGGAATATCTCACTCTTTGAACTGGAGTCTGCAGAAGACAACATTTGCTTACCGCTTCTCAACTATCTGTTTTACTTCATTAATTATTCCTTTTGAAGTTGGAGAGCTTGTAGATTACGGCTTCCTTCTGCAACGATATTTTGGAATTTTCTTAATTAAGTTTGAGCTTTGTCTCTCTCAATGGCTCTTTGTTCACCCTGTTCTTTCAAAACTTTGAGTTCCTATTCAAAAAGTTTCAACTACCTTTCTTTGATTACTGCCTACTTTCTTAGCTGCTCAATTTTTGATTGCTATTCACGAAGTTAATACTGATTCTTATCTTTTGTTTCGGAAAAGCTGTTTTCTTGATATTCCTTCAGCTGTTTTTCAAGCGAAACATTTACTGCTTCTAGCTCTCTGACTTTCTTGATATTGAGGGTCGACTTTGATGAGATATGCTGAATTTAGGTCTGCAAATCTGAATTTTTCTCTGTCAGGAATTTATTTTTATTGAAAAGCTCTTTAACTTTTAGCTACAACCTAGACCTTTCACGCTCCTCTTACTCGAATCTATCCTTGGCAAATTTTAGTTAATCAATCTTTTCAGATAACTGTTGTTTTGCCTAAGAATACATCACCTCCATTTTTTATTTCCCAACTCTATCAATTGTTTCAATACTTCGAGCGCTGTTTTCTTACTTTTTCAGCAAAAGAATTTCCTCTCTTGATCTCCTTAACTCTCGTCTTACATCATCGACTTCATCACGAGTAGTTTCGAGTTATGTTTTTAACTGTCGAACTCTCATTTCTGAATCTGCCAACTCTTGCTTTAAAATTTGCTGTAGTCGGTCTGATTATGCTTTCGAATCATCTTTGTTGTCTTTCGTAGCAAATTTGTTATCTTCGATAGTTCTCTCAAGAACTTGAATTTTTATTCTCAGCTTTGAGTTTGAGTCTTCAAGTTATCTTATTTCTCGACTCTTTTTTTCGACCAAAGAAGTGAGCTAAGCAGAATACCTTTCAGATTCATTTGAATTTAAGGAAACAGTGCTTCTTAGCTGAGTATTTTATTTTTCAAGTTGAGAGTTTCTAAGCTCAAGGGATGCAATTTAACTGCTAAGTTTTTTCACCTCTCTCTCATACTCAAGTGTGCTCTCTTCTTGTTTAATTTTAAAGTTATTGACAAGCATGTTGAGGTTGTGTAGACGTTAGTCGTTTTCTCGAGAACCTCCCCTTGACTTAGCCTCTTCAAGTTGTTTTTTGAGAGTCTCTTTTTCTTAGATGAGGTTATTGATGTGTTCTTCAGCATCGATCGAGTTGCTGTTGGTGTTATTCATTTCTTTCATTTTGGTACGCAAATCATGAACCTCTGTCATGTGCTTATATAGATTATTGTAAAGTTGTTGAACCAACTCGAAAGAATCAGGATGCAGAGTTTGTGTACAACCGATGGCATCGAGTTTCTTTCTTAGACCTTCAAATTTTTTGCTGTTCATGATTTAAATTATAAACAGTTTGAATGTATTTCATTTCATCTTTGACCGACAATAAATTTCTCAATAGCTTCTTCAAAACATCTGAGCATTTATTAAATATATCTCTTTTGCTTGTCTATAATAATTCTTTACTAAGCTTTAAGATGCATAGTTAGCACGAAGAAGTCAAATAATAGAGAACCAAGTGGAGATGTAAAGAGTGCCACTTTGACAACTACTTTGAATTGGCACTCTGTGAGATCTGCTAAACGAAAAAATCTGAAGATAGACCTGAAAGAATCTAGGAAGAATCCAGGAGCGCAACTATCTTGTGCAGAAACAAGGACTGCAAAGCTGACAACCCTTTGGATGTAGACTACTGTGTGGTGTGTGCTCATCCAATTTTCTAAGAAAAAGAACCTCCTAAAAGAACATCAGAAAAGACCGGAAATCATAAGGATCTTATAAAATGCAAATTTTGCCAACTAGAAAATCACATCTCAAACTACAAATGTCTCAACTGCAATAAACTCCTTAATTATATTGCATCAAAACCAAAACATTATCCTGGAGGACTGTTCGGAGCCATTAATAACACCTGTGAACACTGTGGCAACCAGCTCAAAGCGTCACCTTCTTTTGTATTGGGAGTTTCTCAACAATATGACGAATGTTAGTGTCAACTAGTTGACAAAACTTCCACAATAGTTTGCTCTTTTTGTGATCAGAAAGTCAGTAAACCTGATAGACAGTTCCATGCAGATACATGTCCTTAGAGACAGCTATTCTTTAACAAGGAAAAAAATCCTTCTTTTGATCGGTGTTCAGACCTTCAAGTAGAAACAATTTTATACATGCACTTGAAATTTGAGCCTATTCACTTCAAATATCAGTCAAAGGTGCTGGCAAAAGTAAGAAAGTTGGGATACACTGAGGAGGATCTTGAAAATTTGCATCACTATATTACCAATTATGCTCCCATTATCGTTCATATGAGAGCCAACAATCACTTTCAACATTTTGTCAAAGATACTCACTACAGAAATGCTTTTGAGATTTCTAACGCAGGAAAGGGTGGCATAGGCGGTCGTAACGAATGGTAGGACAGAATGTTTGATAAAATGCATAAGCACGCGAGCAACTTCGAAAGAGTTAAGTATGGCACAATGAACTTCACCAACGATCCCAAAGGAGTAGCTGTTTGTGCAGGGTATGGGTTAG
>Ga0100380_10002214_pt1 | contig 21035 bp, 30 predicted proteins | sample CryGeymeta201504_FD_80417 | JGI IMG/M metagenome (GOLD analysis project Ga0100380, IMG submission 80417) | Groundwater microbial communities from Crystal Geyser aquifers in Utah, USA - Crystal Geyser metaG 2015-04 | ecosystem: Environmental > Aquatic > Deep subsurface > Groundwater | place... | reverse complement strand
GACCAAAGTCCAGTCCCCACCGATCAGAGATTCTTCTTCTTTTACTTCTCTAAGTCCAGATATATCTTGATCTCCAAAAAGTGCCAAGTTATCTTCACTTCTTTTTTCTGCCCATATGACCATATATATCAGCCCTGCTGCCATCGCTATGAAAATTATTCCTGCTTTTTTATTAAAAGTAGAATAGCTATCTTCATCTCCACTCTCCAAAGGATTCTGCTTCAATTGTTTTTGTTCTTGCATCATCCATGCTTATTATTTGTTTTTTGGCAATCTGTCTCCTTAGCTTGAGAAGTTGTAGATCAACCGGTTGGTGTTTATTAGAGTTTTGGGAGCAAATGTGAGTACTGGGAGTGGCAGATGGCGTGAGGTGGCGTGGTATATATTTTTGGTGAGGTTTAATGCTCTGATCATAATATTGATTGTGACAATCAATCACCTCAATATAAATATTAAATCACTTTTTGTTGTTCAATTGAGGTTAGTGATATCCGTTGTCGAAGTCCAGTCCATCCTGGGATTTCTCCTTTTGATTGTTTTCGTTGCCCTCATTCATTTTTAATTTCTTTTGGGGACCATTTTGATCCTGCTGAAGAGGGCTCCTCGAACGCTTGGGTGTAAATGATTCCTACTCGTATGAAGAGTAGAGAGGGTTTGAATACTAGGTTTAAGTCAAAAATTTGTAATTACGTCGAATTATGTCTCGAAGTTTGTTAGCTGATCTTCCTTCTTTATTGCGGGGTAGGCTAACGTAGACCTCCCTAGGCTCGCTACTATCAGAGTTGGGAGGAGCTCTACCTTAGCTTTCGGAGTCGGTGAAGAATCTAAACCTTCTCATCGACCTACTTCTCCTGTTACGCTCGTTTGTTTTCTCCATCTATTAATATATATCAGATAGCTTAGCAATTAATCTATAAATCATTCAAAAACGCCCCTCAAACTCGGACTCTGGGTAATACAAGTCATATAAATGTTCCACAGTGTTGCTCACCTACTTCAAATTTCGAGGCTTATTGTATTATTACAATTGAAGACTTTTATTCTTTTATTATTTTCCGTCTATCTATGCTAATATCTGAAGGCCAAAGATACATTTTCGGATGTAGTCGATCTCCTGCTCGTTCTTTTTGCCTCTCTCTAAAAGGTCGTCAAATTAGTTTATTATGAAGGCAGCAGCGTATTGGGAGAGAAAAGGACGGACGGTTTATTTATTTTTTGCTAAAATTAGATCACGGTTTGAGATGAATTTTTGGATATTAGGCTGCAACTCGCATTCCTCAAGTGTTTTATTTGATAATCTTTAGAAGGTCTGCTCGATATTGGTATTTTCTTTGCTTACTTGCTCAATCAACATCATTCTGTGCTGACTATTCAACCACAATTATTTAATTTTCTGATCAACTAAACGATTTTTCCTGACTAATTTTTGCAATTCAGCAGATTTAAGATATTTAAGAAGCTCTACTCTTTCCCAGTAGAATCTTTCGTATAGAAAGAATACGGAAACTCTCCATTTGGTTTGTTTCAGATGGGCCTTATTTCTGACGCAGTTGACACTGATATCACCAAGAATATTAATCATAGTCAAGTTCTACTGTATGTATTCTTTGATAGTTGATAAGGCTTGATCATTGGAAGCTTTTGGACCTTTCTTAACCTATTTTTGTTGTTGCTCGAACTACATCTCAGAGGGAGGTTCTTCATAGCATAGAGGATTTTTTTGAAGTAAATTATTTCTGGCTCTATTGGTCTACCTGGGCGTTGGAATCTTAATTTTTGGTTTTACTGGACCAAAAGATATAATTTCAATATCTTCAAGGTCAGCATCATCGGCTATCATCTAGGCCTTTATATTTTTATTCTACTTGGTGGTTGGTAGAATTTCATTGTTTTTGGGATCAGCTCTTCTGGGTTCAGTGTATTATAGAGAAAGGGAGTCTTTTAGTATCTATTTGTCCTGTTGTGGAGTGAAGACGGCCTCTTCTATGGCTTGATGTTGGACAATAGAAATATTTTTTTGCCAAAAAGACTATTTCGATAAAGGTTCTCCATCTACAACTGAAGATCCCTTTTTATCATTATTGTTAAATTCACTTTATCCTTTCCCTCCAGAAAATATTTCGTAGCTGAGTTTTTTGGTGACAGGTTCTTTGAAAGATTGAGGATGAACTTTTTATGAAGAATCCTCCAGCAAAGATAAATAATCTGCATTGCCTTATTTTTTATTCGAGTCGACCTTTTTTATGGAAAACTAAGTATTCTAATTTAAAGCTGTTAAGGATCTTTGTTCTTGACGGTACTACTATTCAGAAAAATGACTGTCTTGCATTTTATCAATAACTTCATGGCTGTGAAGAACCTAGACTTGACTGTTGACAGTTTGAGTATACACAGACTTACAGTATCTGAAATTTCTGTACTTCTCAATTTTACTAAGCAACCTTCTCTTGAGCTAGTCATCATCATTCGATCCCATGCTTTTTTCTTTCACGCTTCCCTCCTATTTTTTAGTTAATTATCTTTTTGAGTCCCTAATATGTAGCTTTGGGTTTGCAGGAGTGGTGAGATTAAATTTGTGAGCCTTTATCCAGTCAAGGTAGTTACTTCTCTCCCCCTCGTTTGTTTGTCTGGTGAAGGATTGTTTCTTTGGGGTCGTCAGCATTTTTTTGGGTGTCTTATTCAACATCAAGTTTGTTAAAAAAGTTTGTCTTGGTTCAGTGGACTTTGCTCGTTGCATCAAGAGAATTCTGTTGAAATCAATCAAACTTTTGGTCTGTTGAGGCACAGGCAAAGTATTACTCTTTTTCTTATATTCAAAGACCTTTCTCTATTCTGAGAATTTAGATATTGATGAACTTTCAAGGCTTTGAAGTGAGTTTCTTTTTTTATTGCCTGTATTTAAAATCAAAGACAGTGGCTAAGAATGTTTCTTTCTGTTGAACAGCTCCTTTCTGAGGGGATTTGCATACTTGTGCTTTTTTGTCGTAAACCTTCCTATATTCAAGTGGAATTGGCCAAGATTTGTCATAATCTATTGATAGCTCAACTGCTTCCTCATCATTCTTGTCAGCATTAACCTTTCACCTTGAAATTGGTCTTCTTTGAGTTGATCAAGTTGATTATGAAAAAGGATCTCCCATAGGCATTCAGCTACTCTTTTAATGATATTCATTTCCTTGTCGATAACTGTTGTCATAGAGGTTGGCTCATGACTGTAAGATCTTTTATTTTCTGTTTTTGGAAGTGAATATACCCTTGGCATTTCTAGCAAAAACAGTTGACCATCTAGCATCCAAAAATTGTTGACGTGGATGATGCTTAAAGCATGTTGAGGGTTCATCCAGAGCAAGCTTTCAAGGATACAAGTTAAAGCATCTCGGAGAACATTTTCGATAAATCTATGAGCTAACTTTTGTTTTATCTCCATATCTTTGGTCCAGGTCATAGACTGAACACCTGCTTTGAAGATCGAATAGCTCATATTATCCATTACTATGCTTTAAGTCACGGGTATGATTCTTGATAGCTGATGCTGATGTTTGCTTTGATGTTGTGCACGTCTGGGAAGTGGAGAGGCACCGTATGGGGCCAATATATAGTGCTGCTGTTCCTAATCGACCACTAAATAATCCTGATTTGTGAGCACTTTGACAATTCGATAAACATTGTCTTTGTCGTGTTCTGTGCTTTTTAGCATTATAAACTATTAATCACAAGGAGCAGCTCATCAAATAGTATATTATTTCACATGAAGCAGCAGAAGGTCCTAAATACTTTGATTAAAAATAATCAATTCTTTTATTTAGTTTAAGTCAATATCAAATCTAATTTAATATCACCATGCCTCCCAAAAAGAACTAGCATAAGGAAGAACAAAAGATCCTGTGGGGTCGACCAGGCAACACTCTCAGAATGGGTATAGTTGGACTGCCAAATGTCGGTAAATCATCCACCTACAACGTCCTCTCCAACCTCAATGTCCCTGCAGAAAACTATCCTTTCTGCACCATCGAGCCCAACAAAGCAGTTGTCCCTGTCCCTGATGACAGGTTCAAAAAATTATGTGCCATGTTCAAGCCTAAATCCTAAGTTGCTGCCGTTCTTCAAATTGTTGATATTGCTGGTATCGTCAAAGGAGCCTCCAAGGGTGAAGGTCTTGGTAACCACTTTTTGAGCAACATCAGAGATGCTGATGGTATCTACCATGTCGTGAGAGCCTTCGAAGACGAGGATATTGCTCACACTGAAATTTCAGTTGACCCTATTAGAGATATGGAAATTATCAATGAAGAGCTTGTCCTGAAGGATTTGGAGTATGTCCAGAATAGAATGGAGGATCTTGAGAAAACAATCAAAAGAAACAATCCCAAGGAGGCCAAGGAAGAGAAATAAATTCTGAACAAGGTCCATGAGTGCCTCTCAAAGAACAAGTGGGTCCGCCACGGTGACTGGAGAAACGATGAAATTTTGGTCATCAACACTCACAGATTGATCACAGCCAAGCAAGTTGTATATCTCATCAACTTGAGTGTTGACGACTTCATCAGCAAAAAGAACAAATGGTTGAAGAAAATCAAGGACTGGATTGATAGCCACTGTCCCGGAGAAATCATCCCTTACAGTGCTGAGCACGAGAGAAATGAGCTGGACAACGATAAGGAGGAAAAAAGAACCATGCTTCCCAAGATCATCAAGGCTGGCTATAATGCTTTGGATCTTATCTATTTCTTCACTGCTGGTACCGATGAGGTCAGATGTTGGACCATTCGCAAGCTTACCAAAGCTCCTCAAGCTGCAGGTGTCATTCACACCGATTTCGAGAAAGGTTTCATCTGCGCCTAAATCATGAAGTACGATGACTTGATGCAATATGGTAACGAGCACGCGGTCAAGGCTGAGGGCAAGTATGTACAGAAGGGCAAGGAGTATGTGGTTGAGGACGGAGACATTATATTTTTCAGGTTCAATGTGGGAAAAGGCAAATGATCCGAATCAATCAATATTTAACATCAAATACTAGACTCTGGTATAATTAAATCGTAAGGATCATGTTTGAAAATGTGGCACTCAGAGGGATGTTCAGTCTCATGGGAGCCTTCCTCATCAGTCTAGCAGTCGGCATCAATTTCCTCTGGGGTATCATCACCATCTATGGAACATCCTACTTCCGCATCACCATGAAAAGCGATACACTGACCGAAGACCAAACAGACATAGTATTCCCCCTCATGTTGCTAGGACAAGTATTTTCCTCATAACAAAGGCCATATCGATTCCGTTCGTCACCAGATTTGCCAAGAAGGTTTCGCCAGGAATGACCTGTTTTGTCGCAGGAATCACCATGTCTTTCATCATGTATCTGGCCTCCTACACTCAAAATTTTGGCAATTTTGCACTTATTTACGGATTAGGAAACGGGCTGGTTCTCGGAGTCATTTATATCCTTCCCATCGGACATTGCTATCAATTCTTTCCTCAGCGAAAGAGCACAATCAGTTTCTTTATCATTGCTGCTAGTGGAGTAGGAACGCTCATATTTGCTTTCATCGCCCTGGATTGCATGAACCCTAATAACCTGACTCTAGTTGAAGCGGGCACAAATTTTTTCTATGGACGAGAAATTGCTATGAGGTTTCCTGATTTTCTGAGAATTATGAGTGGAGTAACCTTAGGTTTCATTTCAGGAGGAGGTCTACTCTTGTTCCAATACCCAACAAAATTTGAGTCAATGCTAAAACAATAAATGTTAGCAGGAGAGAGGAAAAATAAAAAGATGGGAAATCTCATGAACATGGAGTTCATCCTCACCATGGACGAACCTGTATAATTAACAAAAAATCCTTTTGGAAACCAGGAGTATCAGCTTGCCGACTTGGGCAGAAGTTACGATAAGAATCAAATTTCAAAAGTTTATGGTGAAAAAGGTGACAATATGTTCTGGGAACCACTTGATGAAAGTTTTGCCAGCAACTACCAACCTCCCAAATAAAATGATGATGAATAGCTAGAAAAGAAGGAAGAGGCAGCCAAAGCTGAGGCTGCTCTGAACTAGGTGGTCAACTAGTGCCCTCGGACTTCCGATGGCCCAAGGGAGTTCATCTTCTGGTTGATCTTTCTGGTGATTGTCCTAGGTATATCATATCTTAAATAGGTGCCAATTTCGGACAAATGATCTCCGTCAATTACAAGACTTACATGAAGGTGGAGTACACAGATGATCGCTTCCTTACCATCATTGGAGCTTGCGGTGCCATCGCCTGTAGTTTGAGTCGACTGATCTGGGGTAACGTCCTTGAAAAGGAAACTTTTAAGCCCATCTATTACTGCTTAGCTATACTCAACTGTGTGCTAGCATTCTCCATTATCTATCTCAGGCACATCAAGGAAGCCTACTTTATTTATGTGGTCCTTAGCTATATTGTCTATGGAGGGCATTTGGGCATCTTTCCAGCTGTAGCCTCCACTGTTTTTGGCATCAGATACGGCCCTCAGATCTACGGCATTCTCTTTTTCGCGTTTCCTGTTTCCAACTTCATCCAATATCTGCTCATCAACTACATCGACCAAAGCTATGAGGTTATTTTCCAGGTTTCCGGAGCCATGAGTATTGGTGCTTTGTTACTTGTGAAGAAGTTGGAGCTGACTTATGACTGGTCTGCTCGGATCAGGGAACATAACTAACGCAAGAGGATGTTGGCAAGATGATTGTATTTTATTTTTATATTAATAAGATAATATATGGTTGATTTGTGATGAAATTTCGTAGGACACCTTCAGAGGGTTGCCCGATGAGAATAACATACGTATCTGATCCTATCTATCAACCTCTTCCTTTGGCATATCTACCACCCTTTGAATGACTGTTATTAAGCATTAGTATCACAGATGAGATGATAAGAATATGTATTGATGGACCAGAGTAATCACTATGCGATCATTTTGTCGACGATGACAGGGGCAGTGGTCTCCTCGCTGAAGAGATATTCTGACTGATGATCTCTCAAGTACTAGCTTGATCTTTTCAAATCCAAAAACATGCTATATGCTCTCCTGATGTCCACTAAGTCAACTTCTCCAGCTTTACGCTTGGAGGCTAGCAAGGAGCTGGTTGTGATCATTTGGATAGCATAACGGAGGGTGGTATCGACTCCGATTTGGGTCAAAAATTCAAGAGCATCCTCAGTCATCTCAACATCCTATTACTCGCATCGGGTCTCAATGATTTGCCTTATTTCCTTGTCAGTGTAGTTCTTGGTCTGGATAATCAGAAGACGGTCCAACAGATCGAGAGGCATGCCATGAGGTCTATCTAGATGAATTAGTACCCTTTGTAGTTGGTTCCTCGGATGTTAGTGATACCTCTGTTGGTGGCGAGTATGACAACGGGTGCAGCATCGCTTTAGAGAGCTCTGTTGAGGAAGGAGAAGCACTCCATGTCGAGCATGTGGACCTCATCGATAAAGAGGACACCAGGGACGATTTCAGCTTTGCCTTCTTCTCTCCATTCTGATACTTTCTTGTCGATTTGTTCTCTCACTTCTTGAGTGATTTATCCTGTAGCTCCTGAGAACAGGGCCAAAAAGCCTTGCGATCGCGAGTTGATGACATCAATCTCGTGAAGGGTGACTGTGTGAACAACTTCTTTTCTTTTTTCGATTTATCCTTCAGGACAGTTGACAAATCTTGCCTGAGGACCCATGGCATCGTAGTCAGAGGCTCTAGCAAAGCTTCTGCCAGCTTTGGAGATCTTTCCGGAAGCCTTGTCGATGGTGATCACATCACCTGCGATGATTTTTTCCTTCTGAATTGCCTCGATCATTTTTTGACCCAGATCGTAGACTGTTTCCATCTCGGTGGTTTTGAGAGTGATCTTGCCGGTTTTAGCTCCGGAAGCTGCGTCAAGAGAGAGGTACTTGATGATTTTTCGATCTCGATTTCAACAACCTCGCCTTCAACTATTTCGCTTTCTTCTTTGATACGGACACCAATGGATCTGCGGAATGCTTGGGTCAAAGCTTCGGTCTTACTCATTTCCAAGGAAAAGATCTAGGAGCCTGCCAGCATGGTGAAAGGCACGTCTTCTCCTAGACTCTTGGCCATGGCCATGGCGATGGCTGTTTTTCCGGTACCTGGTTGTCCACCGATGAGGACAGCTCTGCCAGCGATTTTACCTTCCTTGATGAGTTCGAGGATAATGCCTGCTGCTCTTCTGGCTTCAGTCTGCATGAGGTTGCATTTACCTGTCCGACCATACCCTGGGCTCTTTGTCGCGGGTCGAGTGATTAGTTGATACCAAGTCCTCGGATATGCGAGTGAGCTCCAATTCTTTCGATCCTAGTGACGTCCTTGACTTCGGATATCTTGGGGGCAGGTGTCTGCATCTTTTAAATATATTTAAATAAGCAATATTGGAGGCATTAGCTAGCTTATAAGGATATTTTAACAACCCACTCCCTTACTTTCACATATACAACCATATTCTGATAATATATACCAACATGGAAAACAATCTCGAAAACGCAAAAAAAGGACTCTTCTCTCATGCCGATCCCAGTCTCGCTATCAAGGAAATGAAAACCATGCATAACCACCTCCACAAGACTAAGGCCCTTCTGCACCAGACTGTCGACTTGATGGGGACCATTAAAATAGGAGTATCCAATACTTCAAGTCACCTGCTGGGAACTAGCGCAATGTACGACAGCTATGAATCTGAGCTTAAGAAGGCAGACCTGTATGTGAAAGGATTAAAGAAGAAAGAGGCTGAAAATGCCAAAAAGATCAAACTGTCATTTTGGTTTTTGATCTGTGTGGTGGTCTTTGTCATCTTGAGAAGGCTCTTCTTTCCTTCTCTCTATCGCAACATGTTCAAAATATTCTGACTTGATTTTTGTACTTTTCTCTACTTTATTTTTTGACGTGTGGTATGTAAATAAAAGGCACACCGTGTGCATTTAAGGATAAGATAGGTTATGATGTCATAAGATATTTAATATCAGAGAGATGAGCATCAGATTCGACGGAAAGGTTGTTGTCATCACTGGCGCTGGAGGAGGTATCGGAAAGGTTTATGCTTTGTTCTTTGCCAGCAGAGGAGCTAAGGTTGTCGTCAACGATTTGGGAACCTCCAACAAAGGTGAAGGAAACAATGCTAATGCTGCCGATAAGGTCGTCGATGAGATCAAGGCTAAAGGAGGACAAGCTGTTGCCAACTACGACTCAGTCGAATTCGGAGACAAAATCATCAAGACCGCAGTTGATGCTTTCGGTCGAGTTGATATTGTCATCAATAACGCCGGTATTCTCAGAGATATCTCTTTCCAAAAAATGAAAGATGTTGACTGGAATCTCATCTTCAAGGTGCACGTCTTCGGTGCCTACTCAGTCACCAAAGCTGCCTGGAACATCATGAGAGAGCAAGGATATGGAAGAATCATCAACACCTCCTCAGCTGCCGGACTCTTCGGAAGCTTCGGACAGGTTAACTACTCAGCTGCCAAGCTTGCACTTCACGGATTCACCCAGTCTCTTGCCAGAGAGGGAGAAAAGAAGAACATCAGAGTCAACACTATTGCTCCTCTCGCTGCCTCAAGAATGCTTGAGACTGTCATGCCTCCCGATATTCTCAAGACTGTTCAACCCGAACTCGTCGTTCCTTTGGTTGCTTACCTTTGCCACGAGTCATGCCAGGAGACTGGTAGCGTTTTCGAGGTCGGAGGTGGCTTCGTTGCCAAACTGAGATGGCAAAGAACTGAAGTAATTATCTTTATATTTAGGGAACTTTCTTCAATCCCAAGACCATGAGCCCCGAGGATGTCGCCAAGGAATGGGACAATATCACCAACTTTGACAGAAAATGCGATTACCCCACTTCTGGCAATGACACTTTTGGCAGAATCATGGAGTTCAGAGAAAAGGCTAACCTTTGATCCTATGACCATTATTCATCAACTATCCTCAAATATAAAGTCATTTCACATCACTAACAAGCCTCCATCTTTGAAAAAAAGAATCCCTACTTGTATTTTTCCTCGATCCAATCCTTCTCCTTCTTCAACTTATTCAGCCCTGATGCTTTGATTTCTTGAGAGTCGACAACTTCCTTTTACTTCACAATTAGATTTGAATTAAGACTGTCCGATCGTAAGCTCTAAATCCAAGTTTGTTAGCTTATGTTTTTTGAATCTCCAACCAAAAGTCTTTTTACCTGTAATTTGTTTAGAGTTTTTTCACTTAAATAGTTATACAATCTTCGCTCTCTTGTTACAACTAATTGGTTATCTTGTTGTACTTTTCTACGAGAAGTTTTATCCCATCCCGTTCGATACTTCTCCATCTTTTGCTTGAGTTTAGCTAGGCTAAAACACTCTCTATTGATTGTTTGATCTAGATTGGCCGATTGCTGCATTGAGAGACAAAAAGACAAATCTGGCGAAACTCTAGATTTGGTGACAGCTGAACTACAGATGAGTTATTCGTTGAGGATACGATTGGCATGAATGTGCAGCTCCTTATATGACTGTTTGTTCAGGACTTCCTACCTAGTCAAAAAATTATGTAGGACAGATGTACGCGTATCTACTTTTTGAGACCCGTATGTGGCAAAAGAGCAAATTAATTGCTGATTTGTATGCAAATCATTTTTCTTTTTCTATTTGATCTTATTGTAAATGTGAAATTGTTTCATCCCGACAATGTTATATGGTTATTCTTTCTTCCACTCCAAGTTCCTTAATCTGAGTTCTTCATTGTTTTGAAAAATATTTTTGTTGACTTCCTAGCTCAAGCTAATATGTTTGATGTCCTCTGATAACGATCTGTCCAAAGCAGGAGAAGAAGGCCTGAACTGTGGGAATCGATGGGCTACCTGGTAAGTTTTGATGGGCCTCATTTCGATAGAAGATAGTTTATTGGGATGACAGTACAAAGGTATGGATCATTATTGTAAACTCAGTATTCTACAGCAATACTGTCCTATGGGTGGATATCTTTTTGGCAAATTGGGCATCTGACTCTTCTGCGACTTCTGGATTCCTGTATTATTCTGTCCTGTGCAGTTTTGGAGATCATATGGCCACAGGATAGTAGGACTGATTTGTCTCCACTTGATTGGACTTACTTGGTCACTGGGCATAAGAAAAGACTGTGATACTGGTAGCTATTATCCAGCTGGATGGAGAAGGGAAGCTGAGTATCGTATTTTTTGGGGTGAGTTGATTTTCCTTCGCCTTCCCAGGTCAAAACCATAAGTCTTTGGTACTCTTCCGATATTTTTTTAGAGCAATTGTATACAATATTCAGAACATCGAACTGATTGATATTGTTGTGTTTGAGATACTCCTTCACAAATTCTTAAGCGATCTCCTCGCATTTTTCGTCAGTGCAAATAAAACTCTTGTACCTTTCATTACAGAAAGATACAAGATTTTAAAACTGTTATAGATCTTCTGCCCAGTATTTTTTCGATCTGGATAGTATAAATCCCATTAGTTGCTTGCATTCGCCTGATTTGGAGCCGATGAATTTGGGAATTTTATTCGTATAGACGGAAAGAGCTTACTCTGCCTTTCCTTTCTCAACTAAACTGACTATATCCAATTTGATGAGCTCATACTCCAGAAAACACTCTCTAAGATTGTAAATATTCTAGTTTTCGCACCACACGATTGCATCCTAAAAGTGGCCCTTCTTGATCTTATCTTTGATCTTGTGGCATTCGTAAAATAGTCGGCTGGGGTCTAATGCGTTCATTTCGTTTTCCCACACTTTTGCGCATTCGAATTTGCCTTATCTGAGAAAATGCTAGACAATCATGTTCTGAAGTGCGTTTTTCTGCCTGTCTTCTGTGATGAAGGAACTGAAATATTTTTTGAATCTTTCGCTATTCTTTTGCTCTTTGTTGAGGCCGTTGCTTTATCTTCTTCTGCTGAATCGAGAAAAAGCGGTATTAGTATTTTTATTACCATTTTGAAGTCGTCGGATGAGGCTTGAAAATTTCCTGTAGTAATGAACAAAATGCTCCCTCATTGTTTTGAGTGGTCTTAAGGTCAGTAATTGCTCGTTCATGTCGCTGATGACCTGCTGATGATCTTTACCAGTGAGGATGCTCTTCTCGGCTTGTTCGTATAAATCAACCATCCGGTCGATTACAGCTTCGACGCGGTTGTAGGCAGCCTTATGTTTCTCCTGGTGGTAGGCGATCGAGTCTTTAAGGGAGAATATTTACTCTTACATCAAATGTGATTATAAACTATATCCCATACTTGACCTACATCGGAGGCAGTTGTAAAAGATGCTCGAATAGGCGATTAGGAATTGAAAAAAGTTTAAATATCAGAAAAATTTGAAAAATTTGCTTATTTTTTGTTTGGCTTCATTTGCGATTTGATCTATTGGAGGCAGTTAGGCTGTGATGGTGCGGAACTATCCTCTGAAATTGCGATACTTCTCACGGAGAGCTTGAGTCTTCTCCATCAAAGCTTAGCCATGCTCCTTCAATTTTTACTTAGTAGGTTATATACGTTCCGCCAGAGCTAGCACAGTCTATTAATACTTTTCCCTCACAAATTAGCTCCTATTCTTTTAGGATTTGTTGAGCAGCTCATTGAGGGCTTATGTGTCTTCTGTGGCAAGGGAGCCTCTATCGCTTTTTTCAATAATTTCAGTATTTGGTTGGAAACAACTTTCGATCAAACCTTTTCCGATGATTTCGCTTAGAGATCCTTCCTGTTGCTTCCTGAATTAAACCAACTTCCTATTCGCAATCTTATGAATCTTTTTTCTGAGTGACTAATGACCTACATCGATGATGCTAGCAACGAAAAATATGAGAAGTTTTGATGGAGGTGAGCCTTCTTGAATATTTGATAGCAATGAAGACAGATGAGGATGTGATGCTCGACGTGCTCGTATGCTTCGATGAATTGACAAGCTGCTTAGGATGCTGATTACCACAGAGAGGGCAGTCCATTCTCTAAGAATTAATATTATATAAGTCAACACCAAATGAATATACTCGACTGGCTGAACGGTTTTGGACCTGTTGCCTCAAAAAGCTAGCTATAGTCGCCTCTCAAAGATATCAAATATCGCTATTTGGGATTGTACTTCACGGCCACCTGGTGTTCTTATTGTGTCAAAATAGCAGATAAAATGCCACCTCTCCTAGCAGCTGTCAATTCAAAAGGCTCCTTTTTCAGAATGCTGACCATTCGTCTAGACGAAGATGGTGGGAATTTCGGATGCTATGACTTGAAATTCAAAGGGTTGTCCAATGACGATGCATCTGATGTTGCGAATTGGTGTAAAGTATCGAGCATTCCTACCATTTTAATTTATGACTATCTTGGCCGTTTGGTAACAAGAAACGGTTATGCGGAGATGAGGCAGTATCAGGAGAACACTGTGGAGATGTGGGATCGAAAAATGAATTTACAGTGATTATATTGAAACTAGCTCAAGTTATGAATAAGCTTAATATTATGTTCCTGGCTGACCAAAAAAGATCTTATTGAATAGGGAATTAGAAATTTAATCAGATGTGTTATTGTTTTACTATAAGCAGGTCTAGTGATTCTTCTTACTCGATTTTACACGGGGGTTAATTATTCATTATGGTCAGTCGAGCACGAGTCCTTGGCCTTGCACAATTGAAAGAGATAGAATTTGATTTTTCTCCCTTGATTTCTTAGGTGTTGATCCTTTATGTCATATTTTCCTGATGACTTTTTTTATTGTCAAAGAAAAACTCATTTTTCAAAGGAGTAATGGCTTCTACTTACTGGATAATTTGATGTCTGCAGCCTACAGTGCTGATAATTTCGACTGGAGAGGCTGAATTAAGTTTATTAGGAATACCGTTTCTGAACAAGGTGATGTCGACAAAGGAAGCGGTCGCCTTGCAGCTGATTTCTTTGGCTTTTTGTAGATTTTTGAACTCAAACTGGTAAGATTTGTCTCCGTTGCGGTTGAAGAAAAGGATGGTTTTGGCTGTCGAGTAGTTGATTCCAACTATTTTAGCCGCCTTGATAGACAAATAGCTACTTCTTTTATAAGCTTTTTTTCTTTGAGAACCAGCGTTAAAAGGTGGAATTTCTTCTGAGGGGTGATCTTGCTGTACTTGTAGCTCGGTTGTCCCCCTTTCATTTTTTTGAATATTATTATTATTAAGAGCCCTCGAGCTAGGATGAAAAACTCTAAGACGGAAGATTACTTATGCTCCTTCGTTAGGCAGTTCACCATGTATGAACCTTCCCTCTGAAATTTTATTTGTTGCAATGTTCTTCAATCGTGAATAGAATAAACGGTTCAAAATTCATTTTTTCTAAGCTTCTAAGTTATTCAACCTGAAAAATAAAACATGATAAAGGGTGTCAACAGATCATTAAAATCATAAAGAGCATTTGAGATTAATTGAAGTAACCAAAGGATTAAATTTCAAATTAATTGCTACAAATAAAAATATGAGGAGATTGTATTTGGTTTCTGACTGAGAACCATTTATATGGTGTTTGGATTCTTTAAGGAGGTCAATTTTCTATTGAAGGTATCATACTTACAGATTACTTTCAATAAAACGACAAAATTAATATTAAGGCAAATGACGCAGAATCCATACTGTAGTTGATTCAGATCCTGAATCTAAACACAATCAGAATGATTTGATTCATTCTATTTACTACTTTAACGGAGCCCTATTTTTCTGAACATCATCCCCTTTTCGGACTGGGTCCTTCACATAAAAAAAAATGATAAGAGACTATCGTTTTGATAATTGCAGGTGATCATCTTAAGTTTCTGTCGACTGGAACGAGAGAAACATCTATTTGAGAGCCTAATTTTATCGAAGGAAACCATGATCCAGAGGAACAATCAACATCCGAAATAACAGGCATTAGCTGAACAGTAAAAGGTTTGATATATTAAGCTGACTTTTGATTATCATTTTTTGAGCTCTGTAATTTTCTGAAGCTCGGCCACCCTCTCGATCATTTCCTTCTTGATTTTTTATTTCAGCTTAGGTTCATCTAGATGCTCAATGCTATCAAGATACTGCTGTCTTTCGTCGATTTATGCCACAATCTGATCGAAAAGCTCGTTCAATTCAGCGTTCAACTCTTTCTTGGGCTCTTTCTTATCGTCTTTTTTCTGAGTAACAATAGACTTACAATAGGTTGGGAGTAGGTTTGTCCTTTTTTGTCAACTCTCAGCTTGGCGTTTTCTTTTATTTTCTCCTCATCAAACTTGATGTTTTGAACTTCAGGTAGTTAGGCGGACTTGGGAAGACCTCCTCTTTGTATTTTGAATTTATCCTGTAGCTTTTTGACAAGGTTGGCTCTATCGACACCTCTGTTGGCTGGGATGTTCCTTGCTCTCTGCTCGTAGTATGCTTCGATTTATTTTCTAATGACAGATTCATTCTTTCGCTTCGGGATGAAATCGACAGGATGGAAGACTGGCCTTTCAGGTCTCGGTAGATCAGGGTAGTCAATCGCTGTCTTTTGTGGGCATTTTTTTGTATTTGCTAACTTTTCTTTTTCGGCATCGATTTCTTTTTGTGATCTGGGCTTAGGTTTGGGATAGTCAAGTTTGGGCTTTTCTGCGATGTTGTAGAGATCGAACATTTCTTTGCCAGCTTTTGTTTCCCTTCCGAACACTTTCCAGAGTTTCTGAAGTCTTTTGAGCTTTTAAGGGTCAACTTCTTCAGATTCCATTGTATAACAGATTATGAATTAGAACATATTCAAACCAACAAAAATGTTTTCACATCAAAAGATCCTCAAAGAAAAAAGGTTAAAAGAAAGAAACTTTTCAATATTATTGATTGAGCAAATAATATATGTACTCGAATAACAACTTACCAAATCAAATAAACCCTCATCAGCAGCTCTAACAAGAGATACGTGCTCTCAACAATCAATTTGCAAACTGGAAAAGAATAGTGTCGCAATTTCCTCCAAGCTCACAATTTCAAGCTTCTGCTAACTCTCCAAGTCATCCGATACTGCCATAGATCAACTACAAAGTGGACCATATCTACAATATTATATTAGATTTTTGCAGGAAATTTGATAGATAGCTCATGCTCCTCAAGGAAAAACAAGCTTCTTTTTCCAACTTCAATAGGAGTAGAAATGGGCCGACGGATATTCGAGTTCCATATTAATAGGATAAAATTCAGGCAGTCAATGAAAAGATATCAATTTTGGAAGATAACCTTAAAAGAACTCAATAGAACTAAAAGAAATTGGTGGAGACTCTCAATATTATGATGAAAAAATATCAGTGTTAGTCTGACAAGAGCAGAAGTATCAATGAAGACTACTATGCTACCAAAAACATAAATAGTTAACAAAAGAGTGGAACCACCTTATTTCCTCTGAATTTGTGTGGTAAATTCAAGAGAGAAGAGGAGTCGATAAAGAAATAAAATCAAAATACCCGCTTCACCAAAAAAACCGAACACAACAGTCAGTATATTTTGGCAGACAATAGTTATACTTTAGATTACTCCACACAGTCCCAAGCAGTCTCAGTGCCAGAAGGTCACATGAGAATGTTCTGTACATCCGACAATAACAAAAAATCGTTGAAACAGTTTCCCAATCATCCTGGAGCTATTTACCGAGTGGAGGATCAGCGTCCATCACGCTACACAAATTCGGATGTGATCCATTCCAGTAGACATGTATCTTTGGATAGGCATGGACATAGGCTGAGGTTCATGATGGAGAATTTGAATCAATGAGCACCTTCCACATGTGTTTTGATATAAACCCACTTATTGATTTATAAGATGAGTTTATTTTTCTCGCCTCCAGTGAGGACATACTCGCTTATTTTGCAGCACTATCAAGCCCCTGCAGTCATCGATCGGCTCATTTCGACAGGTTTCGTCGAGTTCCAGATGAACCCTTACGACGATTCCAGCGATCCATTCTATCTGATTTATTCTCGCGTGAAGCAACTGAAGTGCAAGATAACAGCCCTCATATAACAAATGACAGAGAAGTATGGCTAGAAGGTACCCACTTTAAACTCAAGCGAAAGATAGCTGACCATCGGTAGGATGAAGGACTACATATAGGAGAAGCAGATCGACTACCTGAAGTATCTGGACATGGAGGAAACAATTATCAGCTAAAAATTGGAAAAATTCAGCAACATGACATCAAATTACGATAGCGTGATTGGCAATTTATGTCGCTTGGAGGAAGAAAGTGATCTAACTAAACTGAAACTTTAGGTCGTATCTAAACAGCTATCAACCAACGAGTTCGTCATCCTCACAGGCACCTGCCAGAGAAAGGTGAGATACATTATCGAAAGGCTAATCTTCAGGAAAACCCATGGCCATTCCTACATCATTTTCAAGGACCGTTAGAGCGAAATCTAACGTGACATGTTCCTATGCTTCGTCAGCAAAGGTATCTACAAGAACATAAGCACAAAATTAGACAACATGTTTTCTATCAACAATGCAACTCTCTACAATTTGCCCAACTTAGTTGAGCATCTAACCAATTACCAATAGACCCTAGCCACCAGACTCAAAGAGTATAATCATTTGCTGGAAATAACAGCTGACCAGTTCAATAAGGTCACCCAGGAGCACATACATGTTCCTGAAATCAGTATGCAACATCATCTCGTCAGAATTGCCTATCTCGAAAGAATTATCTATATCATCTGTCATAGCAAGCCTGTGGGATCTCCTGCTAAGCATCACCTGTTTACCATACACGTGCCAGAAAATGAGGTGCTGCCTGAAATACCTGTTAGTCTGATCCCTATCGAAGATCAGAAAAAACCGAGGACGATCATGCCTCGACTTCCTTGTCTGTTTGAAGTCAACATCCTCACGTAGCTATATTCGATTCCCAAATACAACGAAATTCTTCCTTCTATCTTCATGTTGGCAACCGTTCCCTTTCTCTTCGGCATGATGTTCAGCGACATGGGGCATGGACTTATGTTACTCTCGATAGCTTTCTTTTTTAACCTGGGAACGATATTCTATCTGATGGCCTTTATGAGTATTTACTGTGGTTTTATCTACAATGAATTCTTTGGAATGAAGGTCGTTTTGTGGGACCATTTGGGTGTGATCAACGGAGAATGGGGAGTGGCATAGAATGGGCTTAATTTTTAGAATTCCCTCAAAATGAAGATCAGCATGGTGATGGCCTTTGTCCATATGGTCTTTGGAACTGTGCTTAAAATGGTCAACGAAAGGAAAAGGGGACAGATGAAATCTTTCTACCTGGACTCCTTGCCTAAACTTGTTCTGATGTGTACGACAGTGGGCTATCTCGTATATCTGATCATTGCCAAGTGGCTGACTGATTACACGGGCCGGGAATCATAGGCTCCCTCTGTTATCAATACAATGCTTGAGCTCTACTTGGGCTATAAAGATAGAAAGACGAGCATACTAGGATCGATGTAGACTGAGCAATATGTGGGGTCTGTTCTCAATGGTATCAGTGTTGTCTGTCTGTTAGTTATGGTCTTCAATCATACAGTTAGACATCGACTGGAAACTTTCTTGTTCAACAGCCAGAGAAGTAGGCTCAAGCCGAAAGCTGAAAGATATTAAAAACTGTCAGAAGATGATATTGACAATTAGATCAATGAAGAATTAGCCAGAAGCAGAGAAGATTTGACCAATTTCAGGGAGGATAAATCTGTTACTTACTATTATTAGTCCGACAATCACTAGAGCTAACTTGGAGCTTTGGAGGTCTTTGAGTATGTGCTTTCATTGATCAGCAGCACAACTTCCTACCTTCGATTATTCGCTTTGTCCCTGGCCCATGCCAAACTATCACATTTGCTGCTGGATTTCCTTCTTTCCTCTCTTTCAGGTCAGCACCCAAGCATCTCGATCATCCGATGTTTGGTCTTTTTCATGACGACGGTCGGGATGATGCTGATGCTGGACGTAATGGAGTGTCTGATGCATGTGGTTCGCCTGCATTGGGTGGAGTGGATGGGTAAATTTTACACAGGTACTGGTGTGTTGTTTAATCCTGAGGGAGTAGATTTCAAGTGATTGTGTATATGTGTATGGCAAAATATAATTGTGAATCATTTTTTCTTCTTTACGTTCATTTTTAGACCTTTGAGGCTGAAGTCGTTTAGAGCTGGACCCACTTGAAGCATGGGCTTTTCTACTGATTTGTCCCTGTTGAGCTCTTTCTTCTTGAAAATTGGCTCTTCTTTCTTTCGTTTGTCTCCAGCCTCTTTCTTGGCGGACTGGTTGCGACCAAATTTATTCTTTCCAAACTCAAAATTTTTATAGCTCTCGCTCTCTGCATCTTCGAAGTTATCGAATTACTCTTATTCCTCGTTGTTAGAGCCTTCCTCAGCTACATCTTCTTCCTCAAGTTCAATTTAAATTTAGTCAGGTCCTGGCAACTCTTCGTCTCCTTGTACTGACTCGATGCCGTTTTATTCCAAGATATTCTTCTGGGTGATGATGATTTGTCTCATGTCGATGATCATTCTTTCCTGGATTTGCAAATTTATTTCCAGTTCGATGTTTTGGAGCTCGAGGACATGATTTTTTATGATTATTTCTGCATACAACAAGTGGTACCTAGGGTATCCCGGTTTTCTTTGGACCTTATTTTTCTCATGATGTCTTCTCTTATTTTTTTGGTAGCGGCCATGCTTTCCATGATGTGGAGGTTGGTGATCTCTTTCTTCAACATGTTCTTGCTGGTGCTCAGTTTTAGAGTATGGATGACCTTACTCAGTTCTTTGATCTCGTTGCAGACCTCGATATTGTCCTCCCAACCTTCATTTTTCTTCATGAGGGCAATTTAACCGCTTTTCTTTCTCATTTCCAGAACGTTGAGGGCGTTTTGCTACTCGATCTACATCATGGCTCTTCGGAGCTGAATCCTTTAGTTGAAGTTTTAGAAAATTTGCTCTTTTATGGACTTGATGTCTTCTTTTTAGTCTATTCTCCCACAGTAAGTACAAACTCCATCTTGCCCAGCTGAACTGCTCTTCCCATGCCGACTCTCAATTCTGGGCAATTTGTCCTTGTTCTCGTAGTTTTCTCTATTCTCCAGACCTCGATTTTCGCTAAGTCGAACTTTCAGCTCATCGATCTCTCTGTGAAGGTCATTGATAATATTTTTATACTCGCTGATATGCAGAGCCACTAATTTTTTGTTCGTGATCGCTTTAGTTTTAATATTTTTGGCTCGATTCGCGTACTTCAAAGTGTTGATTGTTTATTCAAATTGGGCGCTAGAGGGACTGACGTTGACGATCATGACTGTCTTGCAGTTGCCTCCCAAAGAATCTTTCAACAATCTAGTCAATTTAGAGTCTCTGTAAGGCACAAAAAAGCCTTTTTTGTTCTTGTCGCCAAGAGCATTGATACAGTTGGCCAGAGCCAGCAGCGACCTGTTAATCTTGGCACCTTCCATCAGCCTGATTCCTCTGTTTTCGGTCACAGTTCCCCTCTATGAACCTGCAAGGTCAATAAGAGATAACTTGCCGATAATGCTTTCTACTTTTATGTTTTTTATTTTGCTCTGTTTGGAAATGCTGATCTGGAAAACTGCGTGACTTCTCGATGAGGTTTGGTTGGCATTGGTGGCTTATGTGGTTCTTCTCCTGTTGCCAATCAGAAGCAAATTCATGACCTGCTCAGTCGACTCAGCTTTGAACTCAGTCACACCTGCCATGACAATACCTTTCTCCGGATCATCTCTCAATTCCAGGTACCCGGAAGATGGCACAAGCAAATCTCTAATCATTTCGTTATAGATTTCGACATAGGTGATGATGACATCGTACTTGTTGTCAGGATCTTTGTCGATATAGTAGAAGATATCTCGAATGGCGAGGACACTACATGAATGGTGAGATACTTAAGGCCGAAGGTGTCCTGATTACCGATCATGGTATAGGTCTTGCCTGTACCTGTAGGTCCATAAGCGAAGACTGTGGCATTGAATCCGTTAAGGACAGTTTTGATGAGGGGATGGGTAGTTTCGAAATAGATCTGAATGGAG
>Ga0100380_10002202_pt1 | contig 21064 bp, 30 predicted proteins | sample CryGeymeta201504_FD_80417 | JGI IMG/M metagenome (GOLD analysis project Ga0100380, IMG submission 80417) | Groundwater microbial communities from Crystal Geyser aquifers in Utah, USA - Crystal Geyser metaG 2015-04 | ecosystem: Environmental > Aquatic > Deep subsurface > Groundwater | place... | reverse complement strand
GATTGAAAATCGCCGGCAAGCAGAAGGATCGTCAATCCCGGTCGGCGCCGAAGCGGTTTGCCGCGGCGAGGTGCCCAAGTGGGAAAATGACCTGATCTTCATCGAATGCAAGGAGAACGACCAGATTGCAAATGAAGTCGAGCGCATCTTCAAGAAGGAAGGCGCTGAAGGCAAGAAGGTTCAAATTCTCACACCTGGACATGCAAGCGAAGCTGGAACGATCGATCTCAATGAACGTCTGCGAGTCAAGACCGCCAATGATGAAAATGCCGCCCGAATCGCCGGCGGCGCTCCGGCAAACATTGGCGACGAAGTCATTCAGCTCGAAAATTGCGATGAGCGCGGAATCGCAAACGGCGATGTCGGGACAATCAAGAATATCATCGGAACCGGCAGCAACCGGCAGATCATTGTTGCGATGCAGACGCCCGATGGCGTGAAGGACATGGTCTATAAGGGAGCACAAATGTCGGAACTCGGTCTTGCATGGGCCCTTACGGTCCATAAGGCTCAGGGATCTGAATATGACGTGGTAATCATCCCAATGACCACGTCGCACTGGAAGCTCCTGCGTCGCACGCTCTTCAATACCGCAATTACCCGGGCCAAGACACGCTGCTATGTGATCGGACAGAAGCGCGCGATCAAGCAGGCCGTCAGCTTCGACGACAGCAATCTGCGTCTTTCAAGGCTGCACAATCTTCTCGCGCAGGTCTGAGAGAGATACGCCAAGGAAAAATCATGATCGAACGACTGAAGAATGAAACAGACTTCGAACGTGAACGGGTTTCATTCGATAACAAAGAATTTGCGGCTGGAATGGCTAATCGAATTCTTGCCTATGTCGATCGCTGGCAGGAATCCACATATACCTATAAGGGAAATATCAAGAGCAATCTTGCCCGAGCAATGCAGAAAAATGCGTGGATGCTTGAAGCCATAGCAGGCAAGATTATCCGCGTCCCAAGAAATAATATCGGGGAACCAGCTATCAAACCTGATGGATACCTGCTGATTTTGAGAAATGGAATCGGATGGCAAAACTTTAACAAGATATTTTCTGAAGAATCGCTTTTCGAGAGCATGAGAAACCGTTTTAGAACTATCAAAAGAGGAGTCAGGGCATATCCCGAAAGACTTGTTTTGACGGATTATGAGCAGGCCATATACGGAGATGAAAGCGACAATATCGCCGAAGAAATCGCAGGATTCCTCAATCATGCGATGCAGATGCGGGTAGCCATTGAGAGCCGAGCATCAGGAGAAACAAAAGTTCCCCTTATTGTAACGCCGCTGGCCGCCAAAGCGCTTAAAGGCGTTCAAAGCCATAATGATGACCGCGAATACAACCAAGAAGATGAAAATTACTGGCAATGCAGTCAAAATGTATATCTCAATGGCCGGCCGGATCAGGAATTCGATAAAGGCACGCAAGGCTTGACCAAGATGGTCAAGAACATGATGAAAGCGTGCTATGACTTACCAATTACAATAAAGATTGACGGAAAATACGAGCTTGAAATCAATCACAAGGACCTCAAGATTCATGCGAATGTCGCAGATATCGTAAACAACGATAATGCTCAGGTTTCAGGCAGCACCAGAATTTCATATTATCACGATCAGGTAGCTTTTTCCGGCATACCAATGACAGAAGCAGTCAAGCAATCAATCTCAGGCCCGCTAGACAGGATTATCGATCACTGGATTACCAGAGGACTTGGCACGCAAGTGATCAAGTTCAGAAAACAGCCAGTGTGGGCAGTAAGCATTCTTGAAACCAAGGAAGCTCCGGGACAAATCATTTTCCTGCCATGGTTCAATGCTGAAAATCACATAGATCCAGACAATTTGCGGGATCCACGCAAATTGAAAATAATAAAGACCAGTTAAATAGCCTTTTCAAAGCATCGCGAACTGTCCTATAAGATCACACCGTATTCATGCAGACGAGGCGAGTGATGCAAATCTCAAGAAATATCATTATGCAAACAGCCTCAGTGCTGGCGTTAGTATCTCTTTCAATGCCCGTCCATGCGCAGGAATCAGGAGCACCTCTTCCTGACCCGACAGATGCAGAATGCCAGGAAATCATCACCAGCATGGGTCTGGAAAACAATGGTGGCGGCGTTGCGCAGGTCAATCCAAACCCAACAGCACCGGGAGGAGTTGCCACTCCAGGAACGCCCGGAGGAGCAGCAACTCCCCCTCCAATAGACAGAACCCCCGGCGCCACTCCCACTCCGGGCGCAACGCCAACACAGGGAGCTTCACCTACTCCGGGCGGAAATGGAACTGGAGGGCCTGCCCCAGTTGCAACGCCAAGGCCAAATCCACCGGCAGGTGGTGGAAATATTGCACTGCCAACTGGCTCTGCAGCAAAATGTAATAATGGCATCAAGATGGCGCAATCAGATAGAGCGTCAATCAATAGAGCCTTGGCAGCTAAGGCGACACTTCAGGCTGCTGCGAAGAAGCACGGAATCGATTGGCGGTTGCTGGCTGCAATTGGCGTCAGAGAAACAAATTTCCGCGTTATCGATAGTGCGCGGCCCGGAGATCCTGGAATGGGAATATTCCAGCTGACAAATCAACCCGGAGTTACAAGAGCTCAGGCGCATAATCTTGCAACAGCTTCCGATATCGCAGCAAGAATCATTGCTCAAGATATGCGTTATCTGAAAAGAAAGTTTCCACGGTTAACGTCAGCGCAACTTATGCAAGCTACAGCTGCTGCATTCAACTTTGGTGTCGATGATATTTCAGGAAATCCGAATACAATTGATAAGGGAACAACGAGAAACAACTATGGGGAAAATATTTTGCTCCTCATGAACTGTTTTTAAGATTCTTTGAGAAAGATGGAAAAATGAATACCAAGAAATTCTCGGTTGCAGCTTTGCTCGCCCTTTCAATGGGGGTAACTGCCCTAATGCCGGCAGAAGCAAGTATTGCTCAAAACGCACCAAGAGCCACTGCAGCGGTCGCCATACCCGACGCCCTAAAGAAGAGCGCAATTGCCACAAGAAGTGACAAGAGCGGGCAGATTGCCGGCGCACAGATTGGAAACAGTGAATATTACGTGGTCTACATCAAGACCCAGCGTGGTTGCGGATCAGGCGGATGCCGTGCGCAGATATGGAAGCGTGAAGGCCGGACCTTTACAAAAAGAGAATCATTGAGCGTTGGCTCTCTTCCCATCGTCATGATTCCACAAAAAAGCGGAATGCCGCAAATCGGTGTCACCACCTATGATGGTGGAAAGGCGCAAATCATCCCTCATTCCTTCAATGGCAATGGATACAATGAAGGAAACTACGCTGCCAGATTGCCAGCAAACACAGGCAGAGTGCTTATCACTACGGCAATGCTGAAGAACTTCTAAGCTCAGTCCAATATAAACAAAGGAAGGGTGGGCCGCAGGCCTGCCCTTTTTTTGTATGCAAAACGAGAGAAAATATGGCTGAATTCTGTATATTTGATCGCCCGAAGCTCATTCAGGCAAAATCAAATATCGTCTACACCTGGGCCAAAGAAGTTCTGAAAGAGCTACAAAGAGCGGATCATAAGGGAGCAACATGGATGATTGAAAACATCCATCAGCTTTCCAAGGAAATGGGCCTTAGCATTGGCCTTGAGGTTACTTCATATTCGGCTGGCTATACAGATTCAGATCAGAATTCCTATGAGCTGTTTCTCAGGAATCTTGGATCCAAACAACAGATAATGATGATCGAAGAGGACATGGAGAACCTCACGAATACAGAGGAAACTTTCGAAAATCTGATCGCATATTATGAAAGCGGCTGCACTGGAGCAAATAATCTGGCGCAGGCCGTGAGTCACTCGCTTCAGGTGCAGGAAAATACCGAAAATGGCATAGAAATGATGGCATTTTCACCCATTGCGATACGCTGTCTTAGCATGATCTCGAAGGACGATTACAAATCACTTTTGGCAGAAGATCTCTCTTCTCATCGCAAAAAACTCATTCCATTCGGAAGCCAGACACCTGGAGAATGGAGAACATATCTGGAAAATGACAAATTCCGAAAAGCACTGCGAGAAAACAAGTTCGCGATAACCAATGAAGGGCTTCCGAAATATGAAGCAGGACCACTGGGCTATATGGCATTTCTGCAGAACTACGATGTGTTTGAAGCTGGCAGCCAGAAACATGAAACGGCAACGCTCAGAGGCACCGAGCTGACAATCGGAACCAAAATCCCCGAAAGCATCATCGCAACAATAAAGGGTAGGCCACTCGAGGAGATATTTTCCAGTCCGTTCACAGATGGATTGAACATCGAAATCGACAGGATGATTATCCCATATGTCCCGTCACCGGAAGAAACAGTGATTAAAATCAAATTCAAAAAAGAGTTTGAGGTGATCAGCTTGAAGAACGGGCAAAATATCAATCAGTTCGAAAGGCAAGAAAAATGTCAAAGAGTGAACGACGCCTAAAGCGTAAAGAACTCCTCGATCATGTAGCCGCCCGATACGGAATGAAAGTCGACGATACGAGCGATCTCAAAGATTTTCTGATGTTCTATATGAACATCATCGGACTTGAGCCTAAAATGGATCCCAAAAGCAACGGGATAAGTTCCCTCTATGTCGATGATAACGGATACATCACCATCCGGATGAATTGCGTCGGAAAAAGAGCCAATCTGACGAATGCCGCGGCAAGGCTGGTCCGTATGCATGAAGCTGGACAGATTACAAAGGCAGGCGATCTTTCGCACATACTGATCACTCCGAGTGCAAGGAGCATACTCGAAGACGAGATCGGCGATGGCTGGAAAGAAGTCGTTTCGCAAAAAATCGCAGACCACTATGCAAAACATGGATGCACAAGCAAAAGCTATCTGGCCCTTACTCAGAACGTAGGTTTCAAGATCGCGACCGGCAAAGTCATGGTAGAGGCAAACTTCAAGAATGTGCGCTACAAGAACGAATATGTCGTTGCACCGGGCGTTGGCGCCACAAACAGCCTCTTGCTCTATGTCGAAGGCAAAAAGCTCTCGGAAATCGTTGAGGGAATCCCTTATGAGGGACTGAAAAATACCCGAATAAAAAAGGGTGAGGTGAGTCCAGGGGCAGGAGGAAAAGATACTTTAGTTCTTCGCCTCGATGAAAACCTCGAAACAATTTCATAACAAAAAAAGGAATTAATATGCGTCGCCTCTATCTCGTCCGTCACGGCCTTTCAGAATCAAATCTCTCCACCGAGGTCAATAAGCGCAAGCCAGACAATGCAATCGAGCTTGCCGAAGTCGGACATACCCAGGCTGAAAAAGCCGGCCGGTTTCTTCGGGAATATATCGAAACAGAACATAGCAAGGAAGCACAACGCGTCCGCATGATGGTTTCGCCCTATACCCGCACGAGACAGACAGCTGACGGGCTCGAAAAAAGCATCGGACAGATGTCGACGGTTCAATATGACAGGCGGGAATGCCTACAACTGCGAGAACAGAGCTTCGGCCTCTTCGACGGAATGTCGCCTGAAGAATTAATGGCCGAATATCCGCGCGAGCTCAAGCACTACAACAAACACAAAGAGTTTGAGGGCGAGTTCTTTGCTCCCATGCCAATGGGCGAATCACGGGCACGGGTATGCGATCGGGTGCGAAGCTCGTTTGGGCCTATCCTTCGTGATTTCCAGGGCAAGGACATGCAGCCTGTTACCGATATGATCGTGGTCAGCCACGGTGTAACCATCCGCTGCTTCATCCGTGAGTTTCTGCACCTTCCATGGGAATGGTGTGAGGCCGAACCAAATCCGAACAATTGCTCGGTCATCCTGATCGAAGGCGAAGAAAATCGCGGATGGGAACTGAAGTATATCTTCAATGGATTTGACCATCCCACCGGAACAAGGCACGCAATTCAGGAACACCGCGAAGAAGGACACGTTTAAATTCCTGATTCCAAGAATTTTCAAAAATCAAAACGGAGAAATTACATGAGTGAAGCAATGGCTGTCGATATTCCCCAGGGGACAACGACAAAGGATCCCGGAATTGTCGCCAGTCTTCTCTGGCTGCTGGGGCTTGTCGGATTTCAGGTTCTCGGAATGGCAATTGCCATGGGGATCCAGATGGCAACCACAGGCGGTGCCGGACAACCTGACGCTGTAACCTTGATGTTCGGCGTTTTGATCGGAAGCCTTCTGATGATCGCAATGCGCTCAAAATACATGATGCGGCATCTGCGGCCGGCGTGGGAAAAGGGATCTCCTTATGCGATAACCGGTCAGGCAATCATCACAACGATCCTGCTGGTAGTGGCAACCGGTCTGTTTACCGCAGTATATCAGAGCACGGTCATCGCAGACAAAACAATGCAGCCAGAGCTGCAAATTTTCCTCAATGCTATCAATAGCGGGACGATCGGAATCATCGCGGTCTACCTTGTAGGCGCCATTGCTGCTCCGGTTCTCGAAGAAGTTCTTTTCCGGGGGCAATTGCAGGGAGCGATCCAGAACAGCCTTGATACAAAGGTCAAGAATGCACCAGTCTTCGCAATCGGCATTACGTCAGCTATCTTTGCGCTGATCCATTTCCAGCCTTATGCAATTCCTCCGCTTTTCTTTGCCGGTTGCGCCTTTGGATGGATCCGTTGGAGAACTGGATCACTGGCACTGCCAATCCTCGGACACATTATTCTCAATGCCTTCTCGTTGACCATTTTGATGATCACCGGAACAGTCTGACAACCAAGCCACAGCATCAAAAGAAAGCCATCGCAGCGTCCAAAAGGCGCTTGCGATGGCTTCTTTTATGGGGGACACTATCAAAATGGAAAACATCTCCCAGGTCGAATTCGAGTGTCAGAACCAGTATCGAGAGATCAAGGTCTACGGACCAGATCTCGACTGGAAGATCATATCGGATCTCATGAATTATCAGGAATTGATCGCTCACGATCATGGCGGAATCGTCCATGTCTCAATGAGCGCAGAGGATCATCCTGATATCGAAACATTGAAAATGGATATGATCGAAAACGGAGCCAATCCCGAAAACCTCAAGGTCACTTGCAAGCTCAGCCATACCGTCGGCAATGCGCTCAATGGATTGCCAGATCTGATCTGTATAAATTTGCCAGAAGGCATGGCATCAGATCTCATCAATGAACTCGAACACGAAATGAGCAAGAAATCAGGATACCCGATAGATGAGCCATTCATGATGAATGGAAAACTCATCCAGTTGGTGCCCACAAAGTTCGAGCATCTCAACGTTCTTGAAGGAGCGTTCGAAAGTCTCGTTGCAATGCAAATCCTGACAGAGCAGGAAGGGTTCACGCCAGAATGGCTGCAAATCGTTTATGCAGATCGCAATTATAGGTTTCCATGGGAACCAGGCGCGGGACAAAGCTTTTTCCAGCCAGTGCCAGCACGGCCACACAAATATCGTCAAAAAACAATGGCGCAAGCCTAAGGAAAACCAATGAAGGCATCGATCGGGCGCAGTGCGCAGATAAAAACGCACCTGCCCGTATTAAAGGAAATCGCTGCCTACGCTGAAGATATCCATAGTAAAATCAGAAACGGAACGCTGGAGAACAATCCAGTCGAAGCGCTGGTTGGACTCTGCAACCTGTATGAACCCTTCTGCCTAACAGAAGAACATGGGGAAATACTCTTCGGATTCGATGATCAGATGATCTATCCGGATGTTATCGCATACGACAACCCAGAAAAAAGCGTGCTTGAAATATGCAATGAGCTTCTTCTTCTGGGAGAAACTGACGAAGAAAATATAGACTATCTACAAAGTTCACAAAGCAACTGGCTATCGATCATAGCCAACAGGTGCGAAAAAGAGATACGCACACAAAATCACCTGATTGAAACGGACGGTTTTACAGCCTGGAGCCTTGCTCTTGAAGGGTCGCGATACGAAGAGATCGATTTTGACAGCGTCAAGACCGAAATAAAACGGGCAATGATCGAAAGGGATATTCCAACAGACGATGCTGCACGCTTTATATCCATGGGATACAAATATGTAAAAAGAGCCGAAAACGAGGGTAAAAGCCATCAGGCTCATTGGAACTACAAGATCGAACAACGCGAAAAAAGCATCGCAAAACAGACGTTTTACACCGATTATGAATACGAGGGCAAAAGGATAAAATCAGACATCAGATTCGGAAAGAAGCTGATACTCAATAAAGGCACACTCGAGATAGAAACAGATCCAATACCAGAAGCAGCGCTGATTGGTATCAGAGGACGATACATCGAAGAAATTGTCGCTGAAAGCCGGCTTCACGAGTGGGGAATAAAATGCTCTAATTCATCACAAGGTCTCGTAAGAGATTACAATAGAGAGTATCATCTTCTCAATGTCGTGACGAATATCAATGAACCTGAATGTCGGCTATGCTTCCAAGATAAGCTGCAATAAAAACCGAGAGAGGAAAATACCATGACCAAGATCAAAGATACACTCATGTTGATGATCTGCGCTCTCATCCTGAGCACGCTGTTTTTGATGTTCGCATTCTTCGCCATCTTCAGTCAGACAGCACGATGGGTCATCGAACAGGCAATGAATCAAGTAGGAGAAATTCTCTCTGAAGGAGAAGATCGCCGGATTAAAAGATATCGTGAAAATCAAATGGAATAAAAGGAAAAAGAGAATGATCTATCTTGATATTGATGGTGTGCTCATTCTCGACAATCAAAATCATACCGACCCCGATGTTCTGGCAAGAGCACAAATGGTTGCCGATCTTGCCAGAGACACAAACTGTTGCATCATTATAAGCTCACAGCGACGCATCAGTATGGACGTTATACATCTCATGAGTAACTTGGGACTCAAAGACCATCTTTCCAAGCACGATGACTGGAAGACGCCGTTCCTCGACGATTATGATGATGACCTGCCAATCCGCGGGCAACAAATCGACGCACATCTTCAAAAACACAATCCTGCAAAACATGTCGTTCTCGATGATGACTACGCCTTGCACAGTCACAACCAGATTCTGATAGACCCCAAGATCGGCCTTACGAAAAAAGATATAAATCAGGCAAAAAATTACCTGCTATCATCCTAGGTCGTGCTACAATTCAAAATATCGTCTATTCATTTTTAAACGGGGAGAGTGTCATGAAAGAAAAGGTGATCGAAAGAATCATCGCCAGACTGAAGGATGAAGGTGTCGGAGAGCCCCTCTCACCGGAAACGAAATTCTACGCCCTTGAAGTCGACAGCCTTGGCCTTTACTCAATGCTGGCTGGCGTTGAAGATGACTTTGACGTATTCGTCGATTCATGGCAATTCAACTGCTCAGAGACAATCGGTGATCTTGCCGATACAATTATCAAGTTTCTCGATGAAAAATACCAGATCAGTGCAAAGGCCGCATAAGCCTCATAAAGTCAGGATTCTTCGAATCGAGGCGGGAATGAGTCAGGCTGACCTGGGAAAAAAGGTTGGCCTTTCGAGGCAAACAATAAATCAGATAGAAGCCGGCGCAACGCCAAGGCTTATTCACGCATTAAAGATCTCAAGGGTTTTCAACAGTGATGTTGAAGCTATTTTTGGAGATTTCATTCAGTAAGGAAAAATTACCATGGTTACCCGAACACCCTGCGAACGCGCAGTTGTCGTGGTTACGCCCAAAACAAATCCCGAACTCAGAGATAGCGTTCTTGATCTCATGAACCAGATGTCCGGAACAAAGCTGATGACCTGGAAATGTCGGGATAAGGATCAGTCACTCGAAGATCTTCGCGCCCTGCTCGATGGATACGGTCGAGCAATGATTACCATTGACGAGATCAATGGAAAGGCAATCAAACAGATCACGGCAACCGCAAAGAAAAAAGGATATATTCCCTATGTTCTCGATGAGGCATGGGAAGAGCATGGAGAGCGGATTGAAATGCCCGCTCAGTTTGTCCTGATGGATCTCGACAAGCAAAGAGAAGCCGGACCCTTCGATATTATCGGTGATATCCATGGTTGCGCCATTGAGCTGATGGAGCTTCTGGCAAAGCTGGGACATGCCGAAGCAGACTGGGAAGACAAGTCTGCTGATCAGTGGGAAGAAGCAATTGTTGCCCATAAGGATGGTCGCAAAGTCATTCTGCTGGGTGATCTGGTTGATCGCGGACCCGAAAATCTTCTGACGATGAAGATCGCCAGGAAGCTCGAGCAATACGGGGGCCTACGCGTGCTAGGCAATCATGATTCCAAGATCGGTCGGTGGCTCAAAGGCAACAAGGTCAATGTGGGACCCCATCAGGAACCCACCATGGCCGAATTCACTCATATGGCAGATGAGGAGCGCAGAAGCTGGGGCGACTGGATGCTCAACACCGAGACCCAGTATATCCTGGATGCTGGAAAGCTGGTCGTAGCCCATGCCGGCATGGATGAAGATAACCTTGGCAGAAACACCGATGGCGCCAAGGCCATGGCTCTCTATGGAAAGCCCGCTGAAGACAATGCACTCGACGAAGAGGGATTTCCCCTCGCAGAAGATTGGGCCCTGACTTACAACGGCGATGCCGTCGTTGTTCATGGTCACGTTGTCTATGACCAGCCCAGAAACGTCAATGATAAGGTCATTGCTGTAGATACCGGCTGCGTCTTCGGCGGAAAGCTCACTGCCTACCAGTGGCCCGAGCGACAGTATGTCGAAGTCAATGCACGTAAGGAATGGTGGAAGCGCCGTCCCTTAAAATAGGACAGCGGGGCTGGGATTTGAAAATCCAGCCCCGCTGCTTTCTTTGAAAAATCAACCAGGCGGAAATCTATAATGGCCAGAAATATAGCAATAAACTCGCCATTCAATACAGCAAATACCAAAGAAATATTTCTTGCCAAAATTGCTGAATCAGCGCCTAAGCCTACTCAAAGAATAAGACTTGAAGAAAACTGGCAAAGAGATGATCAGCGCTATTCTCTAAGAGCTGAGTATGATCTTACACCGATTACTATGTATCTGAATTTCGGAAATTGCCGAGTGACAAACGAGCGATTCAAGGAAGCTGTCGATGATGCAATGAAGCAGCTTCCTGCAGCCATGGACCATGTGCTCGAGCAGCGCAAAAATCTCAAAATCGACAATACATCTTTAGCCATGATTCTGCTGACTCAGCCGCAAACCCAAAAATCAGGATGGAATGCCCTGAGCAACTATCTTCAAACAGGTGTAGTGAGGCGCGCACGGATCAATATCGAGCCGAACGGATGGGCAGGCATCCATAGGGAAGACAAAGAAAAATGGCGCCCATATAACCCCGAGAAAACCGAATTTAGCCACATGCAGGTTCGCTTGCCTAGCAAAAGATTTCTGTTTGACGAATTTACATTCAGGGAATTTCCAAAGCTACGGACAAATTCTGGTTACATACGAATCCGAGATACAATCCTGCCGGAAAGCCTTTTGTGCACGTCGGTAGGCAAGCATATAAACGAGATAATCGAAATCCCCGGATTCAAGCATCTCAACTGCATCGTCAAATCAATAAAAACAAGCGGAACAGATACGATTGCGGAAATCACCAAGGAAACAATCGATATAAGTGAAGCATACGCTTTGGCTGCAAAAATCCTGAAAGACAGACCCAAAAAGATAAAATCTCTTTGATTCAATTTCAAAAGAGGAAAATAAAAATGGAAAGCGGCGCCAATATGAGCGACAATTCGCTCATGGGCGATAACCTTCTCCCGATGAACTTCGAAAGGGGACCAGCCCGATACCAGGTTGGTGATCCCGGACGCTATCTAAAGCCCGGCCTGTTCCAAAAGCTTCTCGAAGTCATCAGCAATCACGGCATTGATGCAAGTGAAGGTTACTTCATCCAATTGTATGATGCAGAAACCCATTCGATCGGACGCATAGCAGGCTTCAAGAGCAAATATGCCGGCATAGAGATACCGACACAAGGAAGCTTCGATATCGGCAATATGCAGAGTGATACGGGTCATTTTGCCATCTGCGAAATGACTGTTTGTGTAGAACCAGAAGCATGCATGCAAGCATGCTGGATCATGGGCGATGAAACGGCCGCCATCGAAAGCGGGCAAGGTTATATGAAAATCGAGGGGAATGGATATTCCCTGCAATTGAGCACTCCTGAAAAGGAAATTATTCGAGAGATCAAAAAGGCGGCATGAAACAAACAATGACAAACCCAACCATGAGAAACGCGTTTCTTTCAGCAGTCGACTATCTTTGCATGCTAAGCGGTCAGTCGCAGGAAGAAACCCGTGACAAGGTCATAGTGAACGGACCTGATGGGGAAATGCTCAGCGTCTCGCGCGATGAATTCATGGTGGATGACGACGGTATTGAAATCGGAAACGAGTTCGTGATCGGATGGACCGGTATAGAAAGAATCGAAGTCGATGACGGCGTGATGAAGGTCACGCTGACAGACGGAAAAACCGTCAACATCGAATCCTGTCCCTAACCAGATGATAAAAAATCAGCCTGATAATCATTCCGATTTCGTCGTATTGCCTGCTCCCGATCTTGAAGCGCCTAAAATCTCCTTGCCTCTCATGATCGAAGAGAAAATGAATGACATTTGGTTGCGGCTCAATCGCGGCATGAGATGGATGATCATTGATCAGCTGCGCAGATATGATGAATATGTCGATTCTTTTGCCGACAAGACCTATGCTGATGGCTGGGCAAGAATGCGGATAAAGTTTGGCGAAAACATCCCTTCAGGCGGCCAGGTCATGATCAAGCTTAAAGGCACGCTTCCCTCCAAGAAAAAAGCCGCTTCACCGCATTTCGAGATATCGTTCATACCTGAAACACAGAAGTATCCGCGTATTCCGGAAGACGTCTTTGCATCTCAGAAAACAAAAATAAGAAACACAAGCGTCAGAAATCTTATCGGCATGCCGCTGATCGATAAGAAGAATAAAAGGCCTGATCCAGAAGGCAAGGATTATGAGATCGATGCTATTGCAGAGCGAATAATCGAGAGAATCCCGGCCAATGTTCGAGAGGAAGTATTAGACGCTATCTTCACGCATCGCATGGATTTTCGTGTAAGCAATGCAACCGGAGAAGCCGGCGTCGAAGAAAAATCCGGATTTGGCGTGGATCCATACTCCACCGGAAAGAAGAAGCTGCTTGTCCCTACAGGATACATCACAAGCGACATCTACTTCCAAAATGGCTGGCTCATGGTAAAGTTGGCAAATTTCCCGGAGGCTTTTGGGCTAGCCATCAAAAACAATGAAGATGCCGAAAAATTCTTTCAGGTAGAAGCTACAGATGGGGCAGGGAAGAGCTATCCAATTTTCAAGGATATGAAGATATCAAGGATAATGCGCGGCAAAACATGGATGGGATCACACCTCCAGATCAAGTTCAGCAAGAGAGAAAATGCATGATTCACCATCCCGATGAACTCAGCACAGCAACGCACAAAATCCTGACCAGCCAATGCCATTGTGAAACTACCGGCACTTATGTCAAAAGCCGAGCGGAACAGGATATGCTCGAGTTACAGTCTGACGGACTGATCGATGAATACGAAAAAACAGATCAGGGTTTCAAAGCAAGGCTGAATGGCCACGGCATCGAGATTCTCAAAGCTGTCTAAATACAAAACAAACACAGGATTCATACCGTGCGACAACAATATTACGACGAACTCAGGTCCTTCAGAAAACTTCCTCGAAACATGCGTAAGACCGTGCGCAGAGGCTTCAAGGGAATGATCAATGATATTCTGGGTGCAGTCGCAGCAACACTGTTTCTCGCCCTCATCGTGCTCACATTCGTCAACCCCAATGGCTGAATAACAACAATTTATCGCTCATAAAGGAAATCGCATGAAAGTTCTTCCGTCGGTTATACTCGGACTCGGTGTCATCACCGGTCTCACCTATGTGGCTTCACCATATGTGGCGGTTGCATCTCTGGCGAGTAACGTCGAACAAAAAGATGCAGCTGCAATATCGGAAGGAATCGATTACCAGGCGCTACGTCAAAACATCAAAGATCAGATCAATGCGGAAATGATGACGTCATTTGCTGATGAAATGCCTGAAAATGGCGGCCTTGAAATGATGGGAGCCATGCTGGCCGGCACCATCGTCGACAAGATGGTTGATGCAATGATTACACCCGAAGGCATGAACCGGGCAATGGGCGCCGCACTGGGAACGCAAAAAGGCGAAAGCCAGCTCGAATACGAAACCAGATACCTGAGTCACAATCGCTTCGATGTCGTGGTAACAAAGGATTTTGGCGGAAAGAAAATGGAAAATCCAGTTGTAGCGTCATTTGAACGAAGAGGATTCCTGGAATGGAAGCTCGTAGGAATCGATTTTCCCTTTGAAGAAATGCGCAAAGCTGAACAAGCCGGCGCCGAGACGTTCTAAGCGCACAATACAAAGGGAAACCATATGGATTGGCAATATTTCGACTTCGGTCCACCAAAGGACGAAGAGCCTGACTGGGAAACAGCCGAGGTCGACATATTGGCAGAGTGGATCATAAGCCAAATCCCCAATGATATGCTCATGAGCATGCAGCGTGGTATCTGTAATAGCTATAAGCAATGTGTCGAGAACGGAAGCTACCCCGTCACATGCATGAGAGCATATGACGGGAAAAACATTACGATCGAATGTCAGGTAGAATCAATCGAGCATGAAAGTGGAGACTTCAATAAGACAGTCGTAACCGGAATGATGCGTTTCCATAAAGAAAACATAATTGTCGAAGCTGATATGATCCAGATGGACGACATCCCGGATTGCGTTATCAATTCAATCAAGGAAGGCTCACTGCTTTCCGATATCATTGATATCAAGACACATCAGGATCGCGAAATACTCAGCGTGAGAAAACGCGCGATGGACAAGGGCATCACTATCAAATTAAAGCCTGTTGCCAATAAGAAATGGGCAAAATTATACACCCCTGATGGATTCTGAAGGACAAAAATATGAAGATTCTCATCATCAGTCTTTTGGCAGCTTCGCAGATCCAGGTAAAAGCACCAGATCCCGTTCCGCTTCAATGGGAAGCGTGCAACGAGAAAACATGCATTACGCATAAGGCCGACAAAGGTGTCTCTGACCAGCCAAAAGACAAAGAATCAGCGAAAGCTCAAAAGAAGCCCTGTGTGGAAAAAGGTAAAGCTACCTTGCAAGACATAAGGGATGGACGGTGTTGTGGAAAACAGATTCCGGGCATCTGAAACAAATCAAAAGAGGTAATTCATGAACGACGACTGGCGCACCCAAAAACCTGAAATCATGCCACCTTCGAGAGTCATCGGCCGCAGCTCTATCTGGCGGCAAAACGGAACCGGAACGGACGCATTCTACATTTTGTGGATCTGTGTCTGGTGGAAAAATTTCGCACACAGCACAACCTACTTGGGATAAAAATACATAGTGACAACAGTCACCAAAAGGAAAAAACATGAAGAAGATTGAAGCTGGCCAAAAGGTTGCGCTGCTCGACATTCCCGAAGTAACCCCAGAACAGGGACAAATTCTTGCAGAGACTCTTGCAAAGGTCATTGTAAGCAGCGGCCAATATGCAAATGGCGCACTGCTTACCGGTCCACATCTGATCATGTTCGGTGAAGAAATCATCGACATGAATATTGCAAACCAAGCTCAAATGGATAGCGTTTCCCCGCAGGCAAACGACTATGACAGTCTGGTAGCCGATAACACCTTTGGTCAGACCATCCTTGGAAATACACTCCTCAGGTTCAATGCCGTCGGGAGCCGCGTTACCTGCAGTCCGGCACCTATGAATACAGATCAGGACTATCTTGCACTCGTTGTCGGCGATCCATACCAGACGCTTACTGAAGCCGGATTCACGCAAGACGGCAGTCCTGAGTTCTACACCGGAAGCGACAAAGGTGGATTCCGCTCCTGGCGCCGCGGTGATGTAAACATCATCACCACCGAAGACGGCGTTTTCTACGACAAGTTCATGAAAGCGACCTACCTTGCAAAGCGCTTCAATCTGCTCAACAAGGCGGACAGAATCGCACTGTTTCAGGTAATCCTGTATGACGTTGCCGTGGAATGCCTCGAGCCCGAATCATTTCCAGCAAAAACAACATGATTGACAGTCGAATCAATCCTGTCCATTCAAAAATCATATGAATAAATGAGGCTCGGTGGCCGAGTGGTAAGGCACCGGACTGCAAATCCGAGATCTCGCAAGAGCGGCGGTTCGATCCCGCCCCGGGCCTCCATTATTCGCAACAAAAGTAAATGCCATCTGGACGGAATTTCGCTAATTTGATTTCCGAAAAAAGGACAAATTGGCAAATTCAAAATCAAAAATAACTAGAAAGACAAATTAGCCGCAAAAGCTGCAGCGGCATAAGAAGTGCCATTTATAGATCTTCTTTTTCCATCGGGATCTGAAGCTTTAATGTCCTCTCCCTTGACCCACCTGAAAAGATTTTCTCCAGAATCATGATCACTGAAACTTGATTTTCTTCCAATATCGTTAACTGACCCTACAACGTGAATAAAATCCTTATTCAAAGATGAGAGTCGTAGCATCTTTGAAGTTTTACCTTCATTGCCGGCCGGAAAAATGATATGAACACCACGATTCGCAATTTCAGCGAATTTATCTTCAGCATATTCACCCATTGATCCAGCAGATGGAATTACAATAACCTTAGCGCCGAGTTTTTCAGCATGAAGCGCCGACTTATAGATACTTAAAGTCGACATATTGCATGCATCAGGAACAGGGCAGTCAATATCGACGCGATAGGAAATGATTTTTACATCAGCCTTCCTGTCACGAATAATCGATGCGATCCATGTCCCATGTCTAGAATTCCATCTCCATTTTTCATCTTCGCTGACAAGCTTGATGTTGTTCGGAACCCTAGCGTCATAATTTGTTATATTTGATCCTTGAGCGGCAGGAAAAACGCCAGTATCAATAACAGCTATTGTTTCAACTGATCTGGAATCATCGACAGGTTGAGCAAGAGATGATTCAACGGGTGCAGAAGCTAATCCGCCTATTGAAATCAAAGCTATAGAAATGTTCAAAAAATTCTTCATTTTGCCGCCCACTTCTGTCAAAAGTAAGAAGAGCTATCCACTGATAATCCTTATTATAGACAGAAAAAAAACGCTAAGTAATAGCATAAACATCAAAAAAGCGCCTGTAGCTCAGCTGGATAGAGCGTCCGCCTCCTAAGCGGAAGGTCACTGGTTCAAATCCCGTCAGGCGCACCATTTCCATAAAATCAAAGGACTCTTCATATGGTAAAGAAATATAGCAATGGCCGGGCTCCTTTGACGGAAAAGGATATTGACCGGAAATGGCGCCGACAGCTGCGTCAAATGGGATTCACTGCGCAAAATCCGTGGACCAAAAAATATGAGCGGAAAAAGACATATCGTCTTGAAGATGTTCGCCATCCCAAGAGCGCATTCTTATATCTCATGGACAATGTCATGGGACAAAACTCAGGAAAGCTGCTCGATTTTTTCGGAAGCCGCGGCAAGTATTACTGGGTAGAACGCGATCGCGAGCGTGATCAGAGCTATTACATTGTTCGTCGGCATGGAAACTATGTCACGGTTACTCAGAGACGCTGGGTTGTGAAAGGCGAAGGCATCAATACGTTTCTGGGGAGCTTGATCGGCTGCGATGGAAATCCAGTCTGTGAAGACAAGCTGATCCTAAAGCACCCCATCATGGAAGTTGAAACCTTCCTGCAGGCATACAAGGCTGCAGCTCCAAATCTGAACGTCTGGGACGATTGAAAGTCTTGGTGTAGAAACCAAAGGAACGGAAAATGAAGTAGGTGTTTATCCCGTAGACGCATGCGCAAGGCACATGTCATCGGACGGTCTATTCGCAGGTGGCCCGTCGTGAACCGGGAGGCCCGAAGGCTCCGATCTCATGCCGGCAATAGGTTGCATTGCTGAGCGCAACCCGCCTCGCTTAGGTGACTGAGACCTTTCGGTCTTCACCGATTCGGAACTCACCGCCCCTACCTTTGTGCGATTTTCAATCGCACACAATTCCAGCCATTTTGCAGCCGCAATATCTCTGTCGTGGCTAGTTCCGCATTGTGTGCATGTCCAACTGCTTATTCCTAGCTTTATTCGCTCACCAACGTGGCGACAGTCTGGACAACAACCCGTGCTGCGAACAAATCGTGGATGCTCGTAAACCTCGACACCAGACCATTTCGCTTTATAGCGAATCTGACGGTATAGCTCACCCAGGCCAATGTCCGACCAGGCAAAGCCTTGGTGCTTGAGGCGCTTCAAGCCCGAAAGGCTGAGTGTCTCAATGGCTATCAAGCCATGCTCATTAACAAGGCGCCGACTCAATTGATGCTGTGTGTTCCGCCTAGAATGGCGCACCTTTGTGTGAACTCGAGCAACCTTCTTCGCTTGCCGGCGCCGATTGACCGATCCCTTCTTTTTTCGAGATAAAGATCTGTTCTGAGTTTTGAGCTTCTTGAGTGATTTCTTTAGTGGTTTCAACGCTTGAATTTGCTCACCGTCAGAAAAAGAAACCATCACGGAAAGACCACCGTCAATGCCAATAACTGAATTATTATCATTAATTTGTTGGTCAATGATAATGCCGAACTGAACACTCAGCCAGTAGCCATCAGCTTCTTTATTAAGATAGAAGCTGTTGATTTTAGAACCAACTGGAACTTCAAGATTTCTGACTCTGATCAATCCGATTTTCGGAAGTTTGGCGTGCGTAATAACATTTCCGACACGTATTGTTGGAATTACCACTGAAGGAAAACGAAGCGAACAATCTGTCGCACGCTTCTTTGGCCTTGGAAAGCCAAGGCGAATCTTTGCGTTTGGGAAGCTGTCCTTAAGTGCCTTTTCATAACTACGAAGGCATTGTTGCTGCGCAACAACGCTACCCTCAGAAAAAGATCCAAACCGTCGCTGATGAGTCAACAGTGATGCCGCTTCGTTGTAGAAGATGAAATTACCCGTCTGGGCATAATGCTCAATATTGAGATTATGGATCCAATTCCACAATCTCTTTTGATCACGCAGCATGAAATCAATGGCTGAAGAAATGCTATCAGCAAGGTTTACAACCTTGCCTCGTGCTGCCTTCTGAATAACCATCTGTTCCATAAGGAACATTTATTAAACGATTTAGAATGTGTCAAATCTACGTGCTTGAAAGGAAAAACGAGATGAAATATACCAAGGGCCGGCGCGGTCCCGAAAGCACAAACGTCGTCCGCATTGAGTTCCTGAATCCAAGCGGCACTCCAGGGAATCCAATGGCCAAGGGCGTCATGTATGCCCATCTCAAAAGCGAAAAGCGCATGGTCAGCTTCCTTGCACAAGGAAAGAACGCCAAGGCGCTTATGGACGCCCGGGCCCAGCACGGAGAAGTCCTGACGGTTACCATGCGGTGGACTGCCCGAGATTCGGTCACAATCACAGGCATTATGGCCAATGATGATCAGGCACCAGGCACAGCAGAAAAGGCCGCCTGATGGCCACAGAAGAAGAGAAAGAAGCTCTCAAGCGCTTTGAACATGCGATCGCAAGCAGAGAAGCTAGCGTGCAAACGGAAAAGCGCCGACGCAAAATCAGCCGCCGACCTTTCAATCTGGAAAAGGAGCGAAATTTCGCAGCCATCGCAGGAATGCCACTTGCCGATGCTATGGCAATTCTGAGACTTGCTCAAAAAGGACTCGAGTCAGAAAAGTAAATGAAATTTCTACATTCAAAGGGACTACATATGATCAAGAAAATACTTATCGCTGCCGTTCTGGCGCTTACCTCGAGTCCTGCCCTTGCAGATGAAAGTGCATGCAACACATTCAAGAGCTTATCGGAAATCGTCTTTCGCCAAAGACAAGATTCAGTCGATCCGCGAATGACTTATCAGCAGTTCAAGGGTGAATCAGATAGCATCAACAACATCCTGCAGTCGATGATTAGCAAGGCTTGGCGCGATCACCCGGTCTACAATCAAAAAGTCACAAGCACAGTTCAGGGAATGCAGAACCTTAGAATGGAGCAGAAGGCTCGAGAAGATTTTGCTGCCGAATATTACAATGCCTGCATGGAGGCATTTCGCAAAAATTAGACTTCTGAGGTAACAACAGATCGAGCGAAATCGCGAAAACTGCTAAAATCCGCAGAAAAATTCAAAGATCTCGCTCGATCAATAGCAGTATCCATTCTTAGAAGGGATACCGTTTCACGCTCAGAAACAAAATCAAGTTGTGACTGAGAAACTGAACACAGGCTAATATCTGACCCCTTCAGAACAGAAATTCCAAAAAAGCTTCTCAGTTGAAAATTCAAAAGGTTCGAATCAATCGAATCTTCAACGTCGCCCAAGATCACATAAATCAAAGTGTCATCGGGTTCCTTGTCCTCTGAAAGCGAAGGTTGGACATAAGGAAAGTCAATAATTCTTCCACCAAGACGTGAAGACATCTTCAAGCGATCAAGCTGATCAATTCCAGAATGAGATGAATCAATTTCATATTCTTCCCTGGACATCTTGAGCGGGTCATTGTGCTCGAAGAAGAAAAGATACTTCAGCCTGGAATTCTGCATGAATTGATTGCAAAGCTCCCTGATCTTCGCAAAAATTACCCTGGCAATTCCTTTGCCTCTGAATTCCTTTTCCACAAAGGCATAATTCAGAGAAATACATGCAAAATCAGGATTTGCATCAGACACAGAGAGCAAAAAGTTGGCTCCTGCAACAAGCTCACCATCTTGGTTTTCAAAAACAGAAACAAGTTCAATAAACTTGCCGGCATCAGATGCATTGTCCTTGCCGTTCATTTCAAGGCAGGCAACAAACCCTTCGCGTTCTTCACGTTCATTGGGAAGAACGAATGCACGGTCATAACCCTGCATAAAGCGATCGAGCAAAGGAGATTCAGGATCTCCAGAGGCAATAACCCTCAGGCCGTCGACAAGGGGTATTTCAAAATCAAGTTTGATCATGAACATATTATAGATCAAAAAACAGGAAATCGAACAAATGGTGCGGATAGAGGGACTCGAACCCTCACGGACTT